>Ga0302326_10023387_pt1 | contig 12598 bp, 11 predicted proteins | sample Palsa_T0_3_FD_202264 | JGI IMG/M metagenome (GOLD analysis project Ga0302326, IMG submission 202264) | Peat permafrost microbial communities from Stordalen Mire near Abisko, Sweden - Palsa_T0_3 | ecosystem: Environmental > Terrestrial > Soil > Palsa > Peat permafrost | place: Sweden: Abisko... | reverse complement strand
GTAACCGTCCGCTTATCACCGTCTGGCGAGCCGCGTGGCCTGACGGGATGATGGAGCCTGGCTAACTAGATGGGCACGTATTACGTGCCCGCTTAAGGTTCAGGTTCAGATGGGCACTTCCCCAGCCGTGATGACGGACAAGCTCGGTCGTCGCAGCGGACCAAGACGCACGTATACGATTGCCGAGAAGCGGGCCATGGTCGATGAGACCGAACGTCCTGGCGCCTCGGTGCCGGAAGTTGCCCTTCGACATGCCGTCAATGCCAACCTGCTGTCGGTTTGGCGACGTCAGTATCGCCAAGGGGTGCTGACGGAAGGGCCTTGCGCCGATCGTAGCGCATTGCTGCCGGTGAAGGTATCGACGCCGACGGTGCTGCCGAGCGAACGCGCTGGCGTTTCCAAAGTGGCAGCCAAGGTATCGGCGGCATGTGTGGAGATTGAGTTTGAAGGTGGACGACGACTACGCATCCGAGGCCGGATCGATCGTGCACTGATCAAGGATCTGATCGCAGCGCTCTCATCGCGATGATCGCGTTGCCCGCGGGCGTGCAGGTGTGGCTCGCAGCCGGCGCGACAGATTTGCGCAAGGGATTCGATGGACTGTCGGCCATCGTGCAGACGCAGCTGACTGAGGATCCCTTCTCTGGTCAACTGTTCGTGTTTCGAGGCCGTGCCGGAGACAGGGTAAAGGTCCTTTGGTGGAGTGGGGATGGGCTGTGTCTGTTCGCCAAGCGTTTAGAACGCGGCCGCTTCGTGTGGCCGCAGGCGACGCACGGCACGGTTGCCTTGAGTGCCGCGCAGCTCTCGATGCTACTTGAGGGGATTGATTGGCGGCGTCCGATCCGCACCGCTGAGCCACAGCTGGCGGTGTAAAAAGAGCTTGTTTTATAGCACTATTCTCTCGCCACGTACTGCCGCGCTTGCTATAATGGCCTATGCCTGAAGCGGCAGATCTGCCGAACGACGTCGAAGCCCTAAAGGGCGTTCTCATCCAACGCGATGCCGCCCTCGCCGAGCGCAGCGCGAAGCTGGAAGTCGCCGAAGCGCTCGTGCTTTCCCAAAAACTCGAGCTCGAGAAGCTGCGCTTTGAGATCGCGTGCCTCAAGCGCCAGAAGTACGGCCGCTCCTCCGAGCAGCTCGATCGCGAGCTCACGCAGATGCAACTGTCGATCGAGGATCTGGAGGCGAGCCTCGCACAAAGGCCAGTGCATGTGCGCCCTGCCGTCAAGCAAGCGCCCACTCAGCCGGCTCGCCGTCCCCTGCCCGAACATCTGCCGCGCGAGGAGATCGTGCACGATCCGCCCTGCACGTGCCCGGCCTGTGGCGGAGAGCTGCGCCGCTTGGGCGAGGACGTCTCGGAGATGCTCGAGTATGTCCCGGGCCGCTATAAGGTCATTCGACACGTGCGCCCGAAGCTCTCCTGCGCCAGTTGCCAGAAGATCGTGCAGGTCAGTGCCCCGAGCCGCCCCATCGAGCGCGGCATTGCAGGCCCAGGCTTGCTCGCTCACGTACTGGTATCCAAGTACTGCGATCATCTGCCGCTGTATCGTCAGAGCCAGATCTACGCCCGCGAGGGTCTCGAGCTTGATCGCTCGACGTTGGCGGATTGGGTGGGCGGGGCCAGTGCGTTACTCGAGCCGCTGGTGCAAGCCCTCGTGCGCTACGTACTGTCAAGCTACAAGCTTCACGGCGACGATACGCCGGTACCGGTGCTGTGCCCGGGTCGAGGAACCACCAAGCAGGGACGGCTGTGGACGTACGTTCGGGATGATCGGCCTGCCGCCAGCAATGAGCCGCCAGCAGTCTTCTTCCGTTACTCACCCGATCGCAAGGGCGAGCGGCCGCGAGCGCATCTGGCGAGCTTTACCGGAGTGCTGCAGGCGGATGCCTTCGCTGGCTTTGATCGGCTCTACGGCGAGCGCATCCAGGAAGCAGCCTGCTGGGCACACGTGAGGCGCAAGTTCTACGACATCCAGGTGGCGCTGGCCTCACCGATTGCTGCCGAAGCACTCGATCGGATCGGACGGCTCTACGGAGTTGAAGCTGAGATCCGCGGCCGCCCGCCCGATGAACGTCGCCTCGTACGCCAGGCACGCGCGGGACCGGAGCTCGAGTCGCTTCGGGCCTGGTTGCACACAACAGTCACGACCTTGTCAAAGAAGAGCGAGCTTGCCGTAGCGATCCGCTATGCGCTTACGAATTGGACGGCGCTCACGCGTTACCGCGATGACGGGAGGCTCGAGATCGACAATAACGCCGCGGAACGCGCACTACGAGCAGTAGCCTTAGGCCGCAAGAACTGGCTATTCGCTGGCTCCGATGACGGCGGCGAGCGGGCGGCCATCATTTACACTCTGCTCGGCAGCGCGAAACTCAATGACCTGAACCCGGAGCGCTACTTGCGCTACGTGCTCGAGCACATCGCTGAGCATCCGATCAATCGCATCGAAGAGTTGCTGCCATGGAACCTCGCTACCCAGCTTCCATCGCTGCGACTCGCGGCCTGATCACGCCGTCAAGACGGCCAGCTCCGGACGGTTACTGGCGAAGTGAAAGTCGTACTCCTCGATCGTCTTGAGGGCGGGGAAGCCTGCGGTGCGCATGAGCATCGAGCGACTGCGCAGCTGTCGGGCTTGGGTCTCGAGCTTGAGGACTCGCTCGAGAAAATCGGCGAAAGACAGCTCCTTACGTGCCGCTTCCTGGGCGATCGGGCCATACTGTTCGGCGATGCTGGGGAGGTTGAGCTCCTGGCACAAGCTGGCGAGTCGTTCACTTTGCACGCTCACGGGCTCACCCCGGCAAGCAGCGCATCGTAGACCTCGAGCGAATGCTGCATGGGTGGCACCGTGCGCCAATCAGCCAACAGATCCGGCCGGTTGATGAGCGGCCGGCCGGAATAGGTAGGCGGCAAGGGCAGCAACTGCTCGCGTTCGGCGCCCCATCGCACCCGCGGCACCGCGTTCGTGGTGCCACGGCTGCGCGCGTTTGCCACATCGTTGAGCCAGCCCCTGACCTCCTGGTTCGCGGTCTCCACATCCAAGCTCAGCCCCGTGGCCTTGAGCTTGCAGATCAGCGGCACATAAAAGCTGTAGCGCAGAAATCCGATGAATCGCTCGACCTTGCCCTTTGTCTGGGCTCGATAGGGTTGGCAGACCTGCGGAAGAAACCCATAGTGATGGGCAAAGTCCAAGAACGCCGGCTGGAAGCGATGTAATCCGGGACCATAGGTGTGACGGGCCAGGATCACCGTCTTCATGTTGTCGTAGAGGACGCGTCGCGGCACGCCCTCGAACCACTCGAACGCGTTGGCGTGACAGTGCTTGAGCGTCTCAATCGTCTTGTCGGTTACAAACTCCACATAACTGTAGCGCGAGTAGCCGAGCGTTGCGACAAAGGCGGCCAGCGGATCGCGGCCCTGACGAAACTCGCCCCAATCCACCTGCAGCTGCTCGCCCGGCTTGGTCTCGAACCGTACCACCGCTTGCTCGGGAGCCGCCGGCTTGAGCGAAGAGACGTAGCTATGCAGAATCGAGCCCTTGCCGGTATAGCCCCGATCGCTAATCTCGCGTTGCAATACCGAAGCCGGAATCCACTGCGGATGAGCTTGGCGTACTCGCTCTAGGATGTACTCGCGAAACGGCTCGAGCTTGGAGATCCGCGCCGGGCGCTCCTTGGCCTGTGGCTTCTTTGCGCTACGTAGGTACTTGCGCACCGTGTTCCGTGACACCCCGAGCTCGGCGCTGATCGCCCGAATGCTCTTGCCCTGACGCTTCAAGACTTGAATCTCCACAAAACCCTCCAGTCTCAGCATCTCAGGCTCCTCCTCGCGGACGAGCCCTGATCCTTACACTGAGGGTGGGTCAAATCTCAATCGGCAAACCTGGGTCAGATTACAATCGGCAGCGACAACAGCACGCACAGTTCCTCTAGTGGGTCGGCGGCAGCTCTAACTCGGCCAGATTCGATATTACTGCCGTGAACCTGCTGCTGGACAACGTCAAATCCTGAGCGTCAATGCGGTCGGGCCCGAACGCTTACTGTAAGCCCTCATTTCGCTAACTGCTGCAGTCGAGACTTTAGCCGTGAGCGCGCCTGCGTCTAGCCTTCGTGCCATGTAGTCCGGTTCTCAGCTATGAAGACCTGTTGCACTACGAACCGGGGATAGGATGCCGCCCCATAAATCAAAAAAAGCTGAAGCTCTCTGCAGCCTACGCGCCATGGCTTCTCGCGACCACGGACTCAAGACACCGCGCATATTCCTCCGCGATAGCCTTCCAGGTGAAGCGTCTGTTCACAAGTGAAATGCGACGCGCACTGTCGTCGGGTGATCTGCGCTCGAAAGCCAGAGACAGTGCGGCCCGCACTTTGGCAACATCGCCGGTGTCAACCAGGATCGCTTCGTTCTCAAAGAGCCAGCGGGTGGAACTCCAGTCGTGAGCGACGACGGGAAGCCCCGCGGCCAGGGCCTCGACGTATGTTAGCGCCGAGGGCTCGTCCTGGCACATATGTAGCAGCACATCAGCGGATCGGTACAGGGAGGGCATTCGATCGAACGGGAGGGTGACGCGCTCGAATCTGGAGCCCAGCAATGCCTGGCCTTCGGAGTCGACTTGTTGGCGCAAGGGCCCATCGCCGGCGATGACTAGCTGGACGTCTTTCATTGGCGCAATTGCGCGGATTCCCTCGATCACGCGCTTATTAGGGACAAGCGCACTGACGATGAGCACAACAAGATCGGACGGTTGCAGACCCCATGCACTTCGAGTAGGCGAAGCGTCCTGAAAGCGCTCCGGCTTTACCCCGTTGGGAACGAGCCACACTGATCTACCATGCTTGTGTCGCTCATAATAAACCGGATTGGTGCAAATAAGGCCGTCGCAACCGAACCAGCGAAATTCGCTGTTTTTCGCCTGAACGGGCCAGTCGCCGTTTTGCGTGACGAAAACGCTCAGCGGGCGGCGGCTGCGGAGGCCGCGCAAGCGAACATACCAATTCAAAAAAGGATAGCTGCAAGTGATGATGGCGTCATAGGCGGTGGGATCGTAGCGTCTACCGATGCGCGCCACGAACGTAGCTTCCTCCCAGGAATATTCGCTCCGAAACGGCGGAAAGCGGGGCCAGTGCTCAAAATTCTCGCGCGGTGTGCATGGGCTATGGATGAAACGGTATCGGCTGCCCGGGCGTTCGGTACCCGAACCGATCAGCGTCACCGCGAAGCCCGGGATAAGACTGAGCTCGCTCGCGACGGACTCGAACGCTATTTCTGCCCCGCGCGAAACCCGATGCAGTCCAGGCAATATGAACGCGACGCGAATGGTGTCCCGAATGTGCTCGGGACCCCCTTCAGGCCTCACCTTCGCTCCATTTGCTCCAATTTCGGACCAAGAGCCGCAGAACCTCGGCCATGGCAACATAATCCGGTTTATTTGTGCGCCCAGTGATGCGCCCCCGTGCAACCCGAAGGGCGATCGTCAAAAGATCGACCGTCTGAACGAATAGTTTTGCCAGACTGCCGTAGCAAATACCTTGAATCAAATATCGCGCGCGCCACTGGTGGTAGCTGCGTGTACCCGTCGCCATTCGGCTGGGATCGGACGAGCTTCCTCCAAGGTGGACGACCGTCGAAGCTGGGTCATAGCGGCAACGGAAGCCAGATCGCCAGACGCGATGGCACAGCTCCACATCCTCGCCATAAAAGAAGAAGCGCTCGTCGAGTCCCTTGTTTCGCGCGACCCAGTCCCCGCGCAGCACCATGAAGGCTCCTCCTATCCATTCAACATCCCGTGCAAGCTCGTTACGGTTCCAGCCAAGGTCCTCGCAGTCTGCCCAGGAAAACCAAGTCGGGAACCGCCATGGAAGCGCAAGTGCCGTTACTAAGCATCTCAAAGGGGTGGGGAGCTTGCGGCAAACATTTTGTATCGAACCATCGGCGTTGAGGACGCGGCAGCTCAAGGCACCAATCCCGCCGTCACTATCCATTACTTCAATGCAGCGTGCCAGGCACCCCGGCTGCACGATTGTATCGCTATTCAGGAGGAGATAATACTTCGCACCTCCAGCGCGGCTCGCTGCCGCTATACCGTAGTTGCTTCCCCCGGAGAAGCCTCTATTACTTTCCGAGACCTCCAGTGAACACCACGATCGCCAGCCCGCGCTTTCAATGTTGTCGCTAATTCTCTTGATCGAGTTGTCACCGGAGCCGTTTTCGACTACAAACACCCGCACGCCCGACTGACTCGCAATCTCCAGCGCCACCGATCGCAGACAGTCGACGGTCAAGTCAGGCGTTCGAAAATTAACAATAATAACAGCAAGCAAGAATTCCGGATTGCCTGCGTCATAGGAGATCGGCATTTTGATCAGGCCAGTGCCTCGAGTAAGAAGTAATACACAAGACTGTTTGATGCTATCACGAGTCTGATAACGCTCGTGCTCGACTCCGAAGAGCTACGGGAACTTGTGGAATCGAGCGACGCAAACTATGTGACCGTCGATGATTGTAATCATCGCGGCATTGCTCGATCTTGCTCCTCGCGTCTCCAGTATTTTTCGATCGATCTGCGTCAGAATGTGCTTATCCAGCGTCAGATCCGCCACACTAGGTGCTTGAGCCGAGTGTTCTCTTCGCGCAGCGGCCTGAGCTCACGCGGCCCCGTAACGCCCAGATTGCCGTATTTACTCTTCCAGACGTAGAACCTCGCCTCGCTTGTTCCCCCCTGCCGACACACATCCGCCGCCGCCGTGCCGCCCTCGGTCTGCCTCGGGGCATGCGCGATTGGCCTATCGGAAAACCTCGTCCACTCCATCGCCCTCTCTCCTTCGTTCCGGAGGACTTGGAAGCCAGTTTATTCCAGTTCTAATCTGCACTTAAAATCGGGAGCAACGTCACGACCATGATGCACGTGTGATTATTGCCAGTGCGCTAGCCTTAACCAGCCTTGACGACGATCGCATTCAACAACCAGCATGCGCAGGAAGTAGATGCTGAGATGTCTTCAGCGGCAAGCACTGTCCAGTATTCGAGGAATAACAGAAAATATTGTCAGCGCAATCTCTCTCGCGCCTTATTGCACGACCAAATTCGTTGGAGCCATGGGGATAGCAGGGCTGGTGGGCGGATTGCCAGTACCTGGCGTGCTTGAGCTACCGCCGACAAAATTTATGATCCCCTGATACTTTGGCGGCGCGCTCGATAACGGAGAGATGGCTTGCATAGTGGATTCCAATGCCTCCCAATTCGACCCGCCGTAGCCAGGCAACGCGCCGACATCCTCGAAAATATTTATGCTAAAACTTGTAACCCCGGTAGCGGCTACCGCCGCGGCCGCGGCCGTGAAATAGCCAGTGTATGTGCTATTCAACTGATGCGTCGGATCGTAGTAAATGTACTGCGAACGCGGATCGCGTGACGCGCTCGTCACCATCGTTTGCCACGTACCTTCATTACCACCACCAGGATAGGTATTGGATGTTCCGCCTTCGTAGACTGTGCGCGCTAATTTGCCCCACGGCTGCGAGGACACGGACGAGATATCGTTCGCAAGCTGAGAGGCAATCCCCGGAATATAGCCGCTGGATTGCAGACTCGAGAACGTCCGGCCGTTCGAGACGTTCGAGTACGCCAGATCGAAGTACGCTTGGACCTGCTGGCCGGACGTGAAGCCTTGCAGAGTCGCCACATCGGCATTACTCATGATGTTCGGATCATCGAGTCCGAAATAGGCGCCAGTGTGGATCGCGCCGATGTGGTGCGTGTACGCGGCGCTGGTCCAATGCGGCGTGTTCATCACCTGCTGCAACTCGTAAGTGTTACTCGCTTGCTGGCTCATCGTGATCACGACCTGATTAGCGAAGGCGCCCGAGCCGTAGACCGAATAAAACGTGTCACCGATCCCGGCGACCTGTGATCCAAACCACTCAGGATAGTTACCACTGTACAGCGGCGTTCCAATCATGAGCACAAACTGAGCCTGAGAAAAAGAAAAGTTCCAATACTCGTTCGAGTACTCTATGTACGCCTTATGACTGCTATTCAGTCCACTGAAACTCGTCAGCGTTGAGCCGGTGAGATTCGCACCCGTACCGTTATGTAGAAGCTGTGCAAGACCGGTCGTATAGCCGCCGCTGCCACTGATGGCCTGAGCGGTCATAGGAATATTGATCCAGCAGTCGGTACCAACCTCATTGCACAACTGCGCTATAACCTCAATAGGCACGCCGTTGTACGCCCAGGAAGCGTTAGATAACAGCGGCCGCTGCGACCACGATTCGATTGGTGAGTAAAAAGCCTGATACGCCGTTGTCAAAGAAGCCGATAGTGGCGTTGACCACGTCAAAGTCGCACTACCGTAAGTGCAGTTCACAGCGATAACTTGGCCGGTCCCGAAAATAAAATTATATGTACCGGAAGCAAACGGCCAAGTCGTCCACGAATTCGTAGTGTTCCAAAGGTTAGAAATTGTTCCGCTTGTAGCGCCGGAGGACAGGTTAGCGGTGAAGTGAACTCCATAATCCTGATAATTGGTTTGCCCCCAAGCCATGAAGCGCAGGCGGCTGTACGGGGCGAGAGTGGCCTTGAATACTGGGCTAAACAACTCGCCGGCCGCGTAAGCGCTCTGGTAGGCACTCTGCACGATGCTGATGGCTTTGATGTAGTTGGTCGAACTCGGGAGCGCCGTGATCTCGAGCCCGAACCCGCCGGCCGGAGTGCCGACAGAGAACGTCACAGTCGCCGTACCGCCGGGTGACATCGTGCTAACGACTGTGTTGCCTGAGATTGAAATGCCAGAGGTCGAGCTGGTAAGTGATGTTGCATCCCCAGTTAAAACAATCGTGCCAGCCCCCTGAAACTGTAGAGTGTATGGCCCAGGCGGATACGCATAAGTCGCGCCAGGCGGGGTAGATGGCGAACCAATCACAAGGGCCTGAACGAATGTAAATTGCTGTCCGCCGCCGGGGGTGGGGCTGGCGGTGAGCGATTTCACGTAGCCGTCGGAGTCGTACTGTACGTATGCTTCCTCATTCGTATTAAGCGACCCACTATTGCTCGTGATCCATGGTCCCCATTGCCCCCAGCTGCTAGACTTAAATAGATTCAAAAACGGATATTCAGTGGCAAAGGTGGCTGGCCCCTCAAGATTAACGCCCACGTACTGCCCGGGCGTAACGGCTTGTGCGCCCTCGGATCCAAAGGCGCATGCCAGCAATAGCGCTGCGACAGCGGGCCACCTCCACGTCCTCATTCCGATGTTCATTCAGTGTGTCTCAATGATCTAATGATCTAGGATATGCCTTCATCCATTGAATCGCACAAACAGGCTTAGCGGCAAGCTGTCTGAGAAGCGCGACGGTCGATTCGATAATTTCCTCTGGTTAGTTGGTAGACCGTCGCCCGGGTTCGTACTTCGCCGTGCCGTGCCATGGGATGCCTTTTCTGGGCTGCAGAATGTGAAACCGGTCACAGCTACGCAATGTTGATTAGTTATTTGTGAGTTCTTCAACCGCACAGGTGGCATAGCAATCACTCAATAGGAGATGTCGGACGTAGTCCACGGGAAATCTGCCGCTGTTCGACGGGCAGCTATAACGCCGGCTGCGGCGACTCAAAGGTGCCGAGTCAACTCCAAAAACTTAATTGGCCTTAGAACCGTGAGCAGACCTTATCTCCGGTAAGCGTCTTTGCGGATTGCTTTGCGGAACTAAGTGAACAATCAGGGTACTATGAGGCCGCGAGCGTGATGTTATGTAGCATATTTACACGCGTTTTCGGCAGCAATATTTTGGCATTTATCTGAGCATTTTTCCGAGAATGGCAACAGCACCTGACGGTGCAGCTCCGCTTCGATCTGATGGGCGGCCGGTTGCCTCAGTAATCTTCCGTCTCTTTGTGACTCATGCTCCGTTGACAATCCCCGCCTCGATATGCAGCTACACTTGAACTTATTGCGCTCCAGAGAGTGTGCCGAGTTTCCGGGACTCAATCGTCTAAATCGAGAACTGGCAAGATGGATCGAAACCGAAGGCGAGAGAAATACCTCGTTTTCGAGCAGACGAGCATAAAGAGCGGATCTGTTAGAAGTCCGCGTCCACCTGCTCAGGAGCAACGATGTCCCTCACAAATACCGGTCGGAGGAATAACTTCGACTCACTACGCTTGATTTTCGCGTTGCTGGTAATATTTTCACACGCTTTCCCGCTGGGCCTTGGATCATACGCGACTGAACCTCTGTATGTACTTACACGTGGGCAAACCCAGTTTGGCAATCTGAGCGTGTGGGGATTCTTTGTCATCAGCGGTTTTTTTATCACCCAAAGCTGGCTTCGTTCACCCTCGGCGATCAAGTTTTTGAAGCACCGGATTGGCCGCATCTATCCGGGATTTACAGTGGTCGCTTTGCTATGCGCCTTGATCATAGTCCCCATTGCATCAGATGCGCACACTTACACACAGGTTTCACTGAGACACTTCTTTTTCCACACCCTTCGATTAAATATTTGGGAAATGCCGCCGGTGTTTATGAAAAACGCGGAGCATAGTCCAAACGGGTCGCTATGGTCTATTCCTTACGAATTCTGGTGTTATCTCGGCGTCCTAATTCTGGGTCTATGCCATCTCATCCGATTACGGTACCTGCTACTGGCTGTATTCGTCAGCGTCATTGGCTGGCGCCTGGATATGGACATTACCGGCTGGAACCCAACCGGTGGAATTCTAGAAAACATCTTCGGCAATGCGGCCACATGGGCCACCGTGTTGCCATTCTTCCTTGCCGGTATGCTCTTTCATCTTTTTGGGGGGCACGCTCTATTGCGTGCCCCAATTGCAATACTTGCCCTTCTGGTGCTCATCACGTCCTACTTCATTCCACATGGTTTGATCGTTAGCCTACCCACATGTGGCGCATATGCCCTAATGCAGATTGCATATCTTCCTGCACTTAACCCGTTGAATCTCGGACGCTACGGTGATTTCTCCTATGGCGTCTATCTTTATGCATATCCCGTTCAGCAGCTTCTAGTCATGCATGCGGGCGGGCGCATGTCGCCATATGAAAATTTCGCCTTCGCTGCTCCAATAAGCCTAGCTCTCGGCGCACTCTCGTGGTTCCTCATCGAACGACACTTCGTCTCAAGACGACTTCAGCTCGAAAAGCCCCCAAGCGAACCGCACTCAAATCTTGGGAAACTCGTGTCGTAATTCCATTTCGTCTCTGTCTTGGCGGTTATCGCATCGAAATGTCGCAGAATCCCGAATCCAGCGGTCTACCGCGAAGCGAAGACCTAGGTTCGTCAGCGCCCGACGCCAAGTTCCAATTTCCCTTGCTGCGGGGGAGGACTTGAGGTCGCAGATGCTCGGAGGTGTCAGAGTTCAGGGGGATGTAGAGCGAGCACGTTGCGGCCCGGTGGCAACCTTAAGTGCAGGCACGGCACCACTGGTAAGCGCTTCGGCTAAAAGGTCGGAGATTAACGCCTGCCCGCTGGCATAGGGATGACCGTCGACGGGCAGATAGTTCCGCTCAGGATTAGGTATGTTGCGGAAGCCAGACAAAATATCGATGTAGGTTCCGCCATAGCTCATCACTATGGAGCGCACTTCATCTCCCAGCTTATAAGGGTCAAACCCCGTGGGCCATTCGTTCATAGAGATCATGGCTGCTTGAGCGCGCTCCGGTAGTATCACGACTACCACAGTAGCGCCAATACTGTCGGCTTGCGCCTGCACGTCCGCAAAGTATCCAGCAAAGTGTGCCAAGTTCCTTACCCAAGCTGCGGTGGGCTCGGTTTGAAGGTATTCACTTGCATCGCTCTGCATCAGATACTGTCTGACGTACTGACTTTGACTCTTAAATAAAATATGTTGCAGAAGAAACACGGATCGAGTGTCGTCGAGAGTAGATACGAGTCTCTTCCATGCGTCGCGAATGAATTCCAACGGCGATTTCGCCGTAAACGCCAGCTCCACTCGGCGCCAGCCCTCTAATATTTTTCCAGCAGCTTCACCATGCGTATCGATGACCTTGCCGTCATTCCCTGGCGGCCCAACATACGGAAGCGTCATATCTACGCTCTTGATGTCCGTCGGAGTAAGGGGCCACAGAATCATGTCCGGCTTGGCGGCCAAGACCTCGTTTAGCCGCAAGTCGACGCTGTGAGGCATGCCCCATTGCATAGCTTCGTTGTAGAGCTCAACTCTTCGACCGGTTCGCCGCGATAGTTCCACTGGCAAAAGCGCAGCGAAACTCTTCTCACGAGGAACCCACATTCCATAGTTGAAAGACGAACCTACGAGTACGATACGGTATGTTCCATAAGGTTTGGATCCACATTCGATCCCGGCCCGATGTCCGCAACTGTTAATGGCGTAATTTGTTAGCTCGCTCTCAAATATCTTCTGCGAACAGTTAGTATTTGGAATTGCTCGTACCCCGGTAGTTGGATCGTTCACCACCAAGCATTTAATAGTCGTCGTGTTTGATTCAGTGTAGAGAAATCGCGCAAGAGTCTCCACCGAGCACACGATTGCGACGATCGTAACCAAGCTGAGTACTGGTAATAAAACCCAATCTATCTTTGACAGCGGCTTTTCTTTTTTATTTGA
>Ga0302326_10023385_pt1 | contig 12599 bp, 11 predicted proteins | sample Palsa_T0_3_FD_202264 | JGI IMG/M metagenome (GOLD analysis project Ga0302326, IMG submission 202264) | Peat permafrost microbial communities from Stordalen Mire near Abisko, Sweden - Palsa_T0_3 | ecosystem: Environmental > Terrestrial > Soil > Palsa > Peat permafrost | place: Sweden: Abisko... | reverse complement strand
TCGTCAATGGATCGACGGTGACGCGCACGCCATTCCCCAACAATCAGATTCCGCAGAGTCTGTTCGATCCGCTGGCCGCGCAGGCTTTGAAGGTCTTTGCTTCGGGGCCGGGCGGCCAGTTACTGCCGAATAACGGCGCGGCGCCGGGCACGGCTGCCTACGTGAACGACAACTACCTCGACACTACCGGCTCCCAGGTAAATCCGATCAACAAATTCAGCATCAAGGGCGACCATGTGTTCTCAGAGAGGGATCGCCTCTCGGGATACTACGGTTACGACCGCGAGGCGACGGTCCCCGGCCCGGATGGTCCGGCGACGCTCCCCGGCTATTACACCAATTACAACGACTTGCATCAGGACTCGGATGTATTCCGGATGAGCTGGGACCATATCTTCAGCCCTACTAAGTTCAACCACTTCTACGCGGGCGGCAACAACTGGCGCCAGAACCACAATCCACCGCAAGAGTATCTCGGCAACTGGAAGAGCAAGCTCTGTGAGCCGAATGTGCCCGATTGCAACGAGAATCTGCTGAATTTCACCTTCAGCAACGGCTACGGTGGGTGGGGCGGCGAAGCCAACAACGGCTCGGAGAACACCATCTACGGCTTCAACGACGATTTCACTTTCATCAAGGGCAAGCATACCTTCAAGTTCGGGGGCATGTACCAGTTGACACATTACAACGGATTTGGCCGTCAGTGCGTGTCCGGATGCGCCGGATTCAGCTTCGAAGAGACGGGTTTGCCTGGCGACACGAACTTCGCGACGGCGGGCGGCAACCCGTTCGCCTCGATGTTATTAGGGTACGCTGATAGCGGCCAGATCGACACCATCCGGTTTATCGGGCAGCAGTGGCCTTACTTCGCCGGATATTACCAGGACGATTGGCGCGTCAGTCCCAAGCTGATGATTAACCTGGGCGTGCGGTGGGAGACGCAACTGCCTCCGACCGGCCTGGATAACCGCTGGTCGGACTTCTCGCCAACCACTCCGAATCCGGCCGCGGGCGGCATTCCCGGCGCGGTGCTGTTTGCGGGTTCGGGTCCGGGCCGCGTGGGGTCGCGCACGCTGGCGGATTCCTACTTCAAGGCCTTTGGACCACGTTTCGGCTTCGCCTATTCGCCCAACGGCAAGACCGTGATTCGCGGCGGCGCCGGAATTTCGTACTCGGCCATCACCACGGTCACCGGCTCGGCCCATAACATGGGCTTCACGCTTACCCAGGGTTTCTCGAATACCAGCAGCGGAATCGACCCCACCTTCATTCTGAGCCAGGGCATGCCTCCGTGGACGGCGCCCCCATTTGTCAATCCGTCGGTTTCCAATGGCGCGAGCGTAACCTGGTGGCAGGGCCGGGAAGCCACGCGGCCGCCCGAAGAATATAACTTCAATTTATCGATCCAGCGGCAACTTACGCAGAGTCTGGTCCTCGACATGTCTTACAACGGCGTGATGGGCGCGCATTTGCAATCGGGAGAGGATAATTACGACCAGCTCAATCCGGCCTATGTCACGGAATACGGCGCGGCGTTGCTCAACTCTTTGGTCACATCGCCGGCAGCGGTGGCGGCTGGCATTACGCCGCCGTTCCCGGGCTTCGTCGCCTTGTGGGGTAAGCGCGCCACGGTCGCTCAGGCGCTGCTCCCCTTCCCACAATATTCGTCCGTGAACACCGAATCCGGCCAGGGCGATCACAGCGGCCACTCTACCTACCACGCCGGCATTATCAAACTGCGAAAGACCTATGCAAACGGATTGACATTCCAGACTTCGTATGTCTACTCAAAGCTTCTGACCGACTCCGACAGCTACTGGCCCACAGCGTTGGGTGGTGTCAACAGCTACGACCGAGCGCTCGACAAATCGATTGGCGCATACAACATTCCGAACGACTTCAAGCTTTCCGGAGTCTACGATTTGCCGATTGGGAAAGGCAAGAGGTGGCTGGCTCATGGCGTCGGCGCCGTCGTACTGGGCAACTGGCGGGTTAGCGCAGTCACCACTTATGAAAGCGGCCTGCCGGTTCACATCTCGACGACATATTCACTGCCGATCTTCGCGGGACAAACCGCGGCCTATGTTACCTCCTACAGCGGTTGGCAGCCGAGCTGGAGCGGGTCCTTCGATCCATCGGTGGATAACTTCCTGGTGCCCTACGGCACTGGACCGTTTCCCAAGCAGGGCGCCGGCACGCCGTACAATGGAATCGGCAATGTGACCCGCTACAATCCGGACGTACACTTTTTCCCGCTGTACAACGAAAACTTCTCGCTGGCCAAGAGCTTCCCGATACATGAGCAACTGCGCCTGGACATTCGAGCCGAGGCTTTCAACGCACTCAACCGCGTGCAATTCGGGACGAGCACGAGCGACGTCACTCTGCAGGACGCCAATTTCGGCAAGTTTACGAGTAACAGCGATATAGCAAATGTGCCCCGGCAGTTACAACTCGCACTCAAGCTATATTTCTGATTGTGGCTTTGGCGGGCCGGTTATCCCGCTGTGCGCCTCAACATAGCGCGCTTGACTTGATCGAGCAGCGCATTGGCGCGGGGGAGACTATCGACTGCGCGCCGCACCTCGGGGTCGCCGCTGGTGGCAACGTGGTCGGCGGAGACCTTGTCAAACGCCCGCGTGTATAGCTCCAGCTTCAATTGCTCTTCGATCCACGCGCGATTTTCCGCGAATTCGGCGTCGGTAAAAGCGATGTCCTGCTGCCGCAGGTATTCGCGGAAGCGGCGGACCGTGGACTCATCCGGAGACCAACCCTGAGGCAAGTGCGGAGTATCGGCGCCGAAGAAGACCGAGCCGAAGTGATAGAAGGCGCCGGGACGGGGCAGCAGCATCCGCCGCTCGAAGGCATTATAGTGCTGGGCGGGGAACTTCTCATCCGGAGTGATTCCGCCCCCGCCGTAGACCGTGCGGCCGCTGTCGGTCATCTTCACATCGTTGGCATCCTGGGAGTCTTCCTGGCGGTTGTGATAATAATAATCGAAAAACGAGCGATGCGCGTAATCGCGCTGGATGAGGCGGCCACTGGGGGTATAGTAGCGCGCGATAGTGAGCAATAGCGCGGCGTCCTCTGATAGCGGAAACTGGGCCTGCACGAGTCCCTTGCCGAAAGTATTTTCGCCGAGAACCCAGGCGCGATCATGATCCTGCAGGGCGCCTGCCACGATTTCGGAAGCCGAAGCCGTGTTGCGGTTCACCAGCACCACTATGGGATACTGCCGCCCGTGATTGCCGACCTTGGCCCGGAACATCTGCTCGGGTTCGGCCCGGCCACGGTGGGAGACCACGGTCTGATCCTTGCGCAGGAAATGCCCGGCAACGGCCACGGCTTCGTTGAGCAGACCGCCGCGATTTTCGCGCAGGTCGAGGATCAGGCCGGTGACGGAATCTTCGCCCAAGTGACGGAAGTCCCCGTCCATATCGCGGCCGACGCTCTGGCTTTCAAAGGTCTTTATGTTCACATAGGCGACACCCGGGTGCACCCAAAAAGCGTCCACCACGCTGGGCGAGATTTCCCCGCGTGTGACGGGCATAGAGACCGGGTGGGACGCGCCGTAGCGGCGCACGCCGACCTTGACCAGCGTACCGCGCGGGCCTTTGAGCAAGTCGGCAACCGCGCCGGAATCCATGCCTTCGACGTCGCGCCCGTCGACCGCCACGATGACATCGCCACGGCGCAGGCCGGCGCGTGCAGCGGGCGAATCCGGGAAGGCCTGCACTACTGCCACGCTGGCGCCATCCATCATTACTTCCATGCCGACGCCGTAATACTGGCCTCGCTGGTTCTGCTGCATCAAGCGGTATTCTTCGGGATCGAGGAAGTTGGAATGCGGATCGAGCGTGCGCAGCATGCCCGGAATGGCGCCCTGGTAAATGGCCTTTTCGGGAGCGAGCGCATCCGCGAAGTTCTCTTCAATAAGGGCGTAGGCCGAGGCGAACGACTTGACGTTGCCGCGCAGGTCGCCGTCGGGCTGCGCGGTGGCAGTGCGCGCCACCTCCGGCCCGCAGAGGCCGCCCACCAAACCACCCAGAACAATCACCAGCGGCACAAAAGCCACGGAACGGGTCTTTTCGGGTCTCACGGAGTCCATGGGCACACTCCAACCATCGATTTTTCTCATGATACCACCGTGGTGGCGGGTGGGCCGAGGGGCCCTTGACCGCTTGTGCCTGCACGGTTCCCTAATCCGTTCCGACAGATTGACCCAGATTGACAAGGTAGGCCAACTCGGCCCGCTGACTCCGCCTGTACCAAATCAGAAAGCCGAAGAACGCCAGAGTAGCGAGCCAGATAATGTCGATACGAAGCGAGCTAAAGAAAAGCCAGGTCCATATGGGCTTCCGCCCCTCGGGAGAGTAGTGATGGATCCATCCCAGCGAGAATGCGATTTCACACAAGAAAAGTCCGGCTGCAAACCGGATGGCCGCGAGTGTGCCCCGGCAACGCCGTATCGAGAGGTCCACAAAGGCGGCTGTATCGACCGCGGAAGGAGACCAACTGCCCCGGCTGAAGGTGAACACTATCGTCCACGCTGCGGCCAGGAATAGCCAGATCGCGGCGGACAGCAAAACGGTGTCCGGCTGCCACGAGCGGAGAGCCCATACTGTACTGCCGCCTCCCATCACCACAGTCACTAGAATGTCGGCGATCAAGCCGATCTTCATCCAGCGAGACCGGCGCTCCACTCTCTTTCGCAAGTCCAAAGGGATTGTCGTACCCGACTGCCACTGGCGGCGCCAGACGTCTAGTTCCGCGTCTAAGTTCATCTCCGGTCCTCCAGTGACTCCCGCAAGATCTGGCGCGCGCGGCTTAAGCGAACCCCCACGTTACTCTCCGAAATTCCGAGCACTTCGGCGATCTCTCCGTATCCCAAGCCTTCGAGTGTCAGCGTGACCACCTGCCGGTAGGCGACTGGCAGGCGATGAATAGCGCGCCTCAACCGCGCAGTGCTCTGCTCCTGTGCTAGCTCCGATTCCGGATCCGGCGCCGGATCATGCACTTCGATCTCTTCGGCGAGCCCAGGCATCTGCGACCGCGAGCGCGCCAGATAAGCAATGCCGCGATTGTGCGCGATTCTGAACAGGAACGTGCGCTCGGAGCAGTCACCACGAAACCGGGGCAACGCTTGCCAGATGGCGATGGCGATTTCCTGCAGCAGGTCGTCGCGGTCGCTGGGCGTGTTGGTGTAGCTCCCGGCAAGGCGTGAAAGCGCGGGACCATGCGCCGCGAGAACACCATCGAAATGCCGCTCCAGGGCCGCTCGGTCCAATCGTCAGTTCCCATAAATGACTTCATCACGCTGCAACCTGTTAGCGGCAAAGAGTAAGACAAGTAGAGCCAGGCTCACGGTTGCGCATCCCAATAGTATCGGTTGCAGTAACTGAACCTGCCTGCCATTCATCAAGACTTCAAGCTGCAATTGTTGTCCCACCACGGGGAGGAAACCGCACCAGATTTGCCTCGCCGCGGGGAAGAACACCAGAAGCAGCCCGATTCCCATGGGAAGAAACACAATCAGCGACAGCCAGGTTTGCGCTTCCTTCACTCCGCGGCAAACAGTTGAAATCAACAATTGGATCGAAGCGGCCAACAGAGGCAGAGGAAAGATCCCGAAGGCTATGACTAGCAGGATACCCGGCCAGGCTATCTTCACCGGCAGCCGCGCGGTCGCAAACACTAACGCAAATCCCAACAGATTGATGGCTAAGCCGGCTATTGAAAAGAGACTGACCGCCAGCCACTTCCCCAGCACAAGGTCTTGTCCGCGAACCGGGTTCAACAGCAATGGCAGCAGAGACCGGCGCTCTCTTTCTCCGGCAACTGTATCCATGGCGACATTCATGCCGCCGACGAAGGCCGCCACCAGGGTAAACACCGACATCATGCCCACGAGAATGGAGGCGCTCGAACCCGGCTGGGCGCCTGCCGGATGTGCCATCGAGACAAGCCCCACCACCAGCGGACCCATGAGCGCGTAAAGCAACGAGGCGATTACCGATCGGAAATCCCGCAAGCCGTCCACAACCTCCTTGCGAGCAATGACGAGAGACTGATTCAACATAAGTAATTCTCCGGTTGGCAGGTCAGTTTGATGAATGCATCCTCGAAGGAGGCCGTGCCGGCTTGGGCGCAGAGCGCCGTGGGCGAGCCTTGGGCGATCAGGCTCCCGCTCGAGATGACTACTACTTTGTCGCACAGCGCACGCACCTCGTCGAGCACGTGACTTGAAAACACCACGCATGTGCCCGAGTCTCGCAAGCGTTTCAGCAGATTGCGCAGCGATCGGACGGTCGGGACGTCCAACCCATTGGTCGGCTCATCCAGCAGCAGATTTTGGGGCGAATGCAGAATTGCCCGGCCCAGAGCGGTTTTCATCCGTTCGCCCTGTGAGAATCCGGCCGTTCGCCTGCCGGCGATGGATTCGAGCCCGAGGATCGAAATTACCTGATCTACCCGCTCCGTCAGAAGCTTCGGCGGCATCCCGCGAAGTCTCCCGAAGTAGAGCAGATTTTCGCGTACCGTCAGTCTGGAATAGATTCCGATGTGATCCAGTAGAGCCCCCACGCGACGCCGCCGGGCCAGTGGATCGCCGCTAGAGGCAATATCGTCCATCGTAATAGAGCCCGCGTCAGGCATCAGCACCCCGCAGATCATGCGAAGCGTGGTTGTCTTGCCGGCGCCGTTGGATCCCAGCAGACCGGTGATGGCCCCATCCGGAGCTTCGAACGAGAGGTGTCTCACCACGGGCCGGCCATCGAAACTTTTTCCGAGTTCCAGAACTTTGATCATGTGTCTGCTCTGGTAGTCCGTTCGCAGCGGAATTCCTTACAGGAAATCTGGCGCCGTGCGCTACAATATTTGGTCCCGGCGAAGATCGCAAAAGATGGAACGTGTCAGCAGGCTTATCGGCAGGCTACCCTCGGGCGGAAGCGTGATCGATGCCGAGGGGCTGGCCCGCGCGGCATGGCCCGCTGCGGTGGGAAAGAAGATCGCCTCGCGAACCCGGCCGGGGCGTATGGTGCGGACGCGGTTGATCGTCGAGGTCGAAGACAAGATCTGGCAGCGCCAACTATTCGCGCTTTCCGGCCAGATCGTCTCCAACCTCGCCCGGCAGCTTGGGCCCGGAATCGTCGAGCAGGTGGAGTTCCGCATCGTGCCGCCGCGCCGCGATCCGCAGCGAGCGGAAGTGGCCCAACCGGCGCCGGCAGCGGTCGACGAAGCCGACCAGATCGCCGATCCGGGGCTGCGCAGGATTTATAGGAACGCGCGCAAGAAGGCGTTGGCGTGAAGATCACCGAACAAGAAGTGCGCTACGTGGCCGACCTGGCGAACTTGAGCCTGAGTGAAGAGGAGGTCCACCGATTCCGGGCGGACCTGAGCGAGATTCTCGGCCATATCGAGAAGCTGAAGGATATCGATACGGCCGGCGTCGAGCCCATGGCACAGGTACTTTACGAAGCCGGGGATACGGCCATCTTGCGAGCGGAGTTGCGAGAGGAGTTGCGGGCGGACCGCGAGCGCCCGCCGCTCGGTGCGCAGGCGGCGCTGGCCAATGCACCACAGGCCGGGGCTGGGTATTTCAAAGTACCGAAGGTCGTCGAACGCTGATCCCACCTCAGATGGATATTCCGTCCCTCACTATTGACCAAGTCAGAGAAAGTTTGCTGGCGCGCCGCTTTAGCGCGGTCGAATTGGCGCGCGAGGCGTTGAGTTTTGCCGAAGCGCGGAATCCCTCCACCAATGCCTATCTGCATTTCTCGCCGGAGCGCGCGCTGCGCTCGGCGGCTCGGGTGGATGAGAAAGTTGCGCGCGGTGAAGATCCTGGTCCGCTGGCCGGCGTGCCAATTGCGGTGAAGGATGTCATTGTGACCAAGGGCGTGCGCACCACTTGCGGCTCGATGCTGTTGGCGCACTACATTCCGCCGTACGATGCGACGGCCGTGACGCGCCTTGAGGAAGCGGGCGGCGTGATCCTGGGCAAGACCAACTGCGATGAATTCGCAATGGGCTCGTCGAACGAAAATTCGGCCTTCGGACCGGTGCGCAATCCGCTGGCGCCGGACCGCGTGCCCGGCGGATCGAGCGGGGGTTCGGCGGCGGCGGTGGCCCAGGGTACGGCCGTGCTGGCCCTTGGCTCGGATACGGGCGGATCTATCCGGCAACCCGCTTCATTTTGCGGCGTGGTTGGGGTCACGCCGACCTACGGGCGCGTCTCGCGGTACGGACTCACGGCGTTCGCCAGTTCGCTGGACCACATTGGAACCCTGGCCCGCACGGTGCGAGACGCCGCCGTGCTGCTCCAAGCCATCGCCGGGCACGATCCGCTGGACGCCACTTCGGCCGAGGCGCCTGTACCGGATTACACACATCCGCTCAACGGCGATGTGAAAGGTATGAAGCTTGGGTTACCCCGCGAGTATCTAAAAGATTTGACGAGTGAGACCGGGGACCTGATCGCCAAAGGCATCGATACGCTGCGGAAGCTCGGATGTGAAGTGCGGGACATCAGCCTCCCCGCCACCGATTACGCCGTGGCCTGCTATTACATCCTTGCAACGGCGGAGGCCAGCTCCAATTTGGCACGGTACGATGGCGTGCGATACACTTTCCGGTCAGAGTCGAGTGGCACGTTGAGCGATATGTATCGGCACACACGCGGCGAAGGCTTCGGGGCCGAATGCAAGCGGCGCATCATGTTGGGTACTTATGTGCTGAGCGCCGGATATTACGACGCCTACTATTTGAAGGCGCAAAAAGTACGGACGCTGATTGCGCGTGATTTCGCGCGGGCGTTTTCGGAAGTAGACGCGATCGTGGCGCCGGTGTCGCCTTTTCCGGCGTTCAAACTAGGTGAAAAGATCGACGATCCGCTGGCCATGTACCTGTCCGATATTTACACGATTACCGGCGACCTGGCCGGCATCCCCTGCATGAGTGTGCCGTGCGGCAGGACGGCCGAGGGGTTGCCGGTGGGAATGCAGATTCTGGCCCGCCATTTTGACGAGCCATCCATGTTCCGCGTGGCGTACGCTTTCGAGCGCGCCGGCGGTGCGAATTGAAATATTTCACAAGGAGATGAACGGAGACTACTATGCCCTTTACGCTTCCCCCTTTGCCCTACGCGTCTGACGCGCTGGAGCCTCACATCGACAAGACCACCATGGAGATCCACCACGGCAAGCACCATGCCGCGTATGTCACTAACCTGAATAAGGCACTTGAATCGGCGCCCGACCTGGCCGGTAAGACGATTGAAGAGCTACTCGCCAACAACTGCGCCATTGTGCCGGAAAATATTCGCACGGCGGTGCGCAACAACGGTGGCGGTCACATCAACCATTCGATGTTCTGGAACATCATGGCGCCCAAAGCGGGCGGCCCGCCGGTAGGCCATGTAGCCGAGGCCATTACCGGCGCCTTCGGCGGATTCGACCAGTTCAAAGAGAAGTTCAACGCCGCGGCCGTGGGCCGGTTCGGCTCCGGCTGGGCCTGGCTGGTGGGCACCGGCGGTAAAGTGGAAATCATCTCGACGGCCAACCAGGACAGCCCGGTGATGGAAGGCAAACATCCCATCTTTGGGGTGGACGTGTGGGAGCACGCTTACTATCTGAAGTATCAGAACCGCCGCGCGGATTATCTGGGAGCGTGGTGGAACGTGGTGAACTGGGCGGCGGTGGAAGAGCGATTTAAATCGAAGAAGTAATCCGGCGGGCGCGCAGCCGGCACTGCTTCGGCGAGCCGGCTGCTCGTCCAAGTTAACTGGATCTGTAAACACTCTTGTGTTTATCCGGCGACACGGCACACCGGGGGAATCAACGCATTTTTTGAGTCCCGCCAACATTCAGAGTTCCTGAGAGAAACGATGGCCACCGCGAAACACCGGGATTCGGCAGGACGTTTCATCGCCCCGATATCACCCTGATGGATCTGCGATTGCCCGGCACCAAAGGTATGGACGATCGGGCGCGATGACACGAAATCGATCCGCCAGAAGCGCCATGAGGTCGTGGAACTGGTACGACGACGAAGGAAAACCGTGCAGCAGGACGATCGTCGGCTTCGACGGGTCCCCGGCCTCGCGGTAGAAGAGCCTAAGGCCCGCAACGTCGGCTGTCTTGAAGTACATAGCTGATGTGTTGATCGCACTCACCTTCGAATTTTCTTTCATGTTCCCCTTGCAGCTAGAACGACGGGGAACTGTGCGTTGCCGCTAATCACGCGCGCGTAGGCCTTGGCAGCTTTACGCACAGCACCACGCAGGGCGTGGAGCGCGTCGTTCCCCGCTCACCTCTTCGGGTACGCCGTGAAAATGTAATCCGTTGCCGCCGCGAGCTTATGGCATGCGGCCCCGCACTTGGCGTCGTTCCCCTGCGGCGGCTTGCCGGCCAAGGTGCCGGGCGTGAACGTATCGGATGCAGCGTTATAGTCGAACACTGCGTATCCCCATCCGTTGGTGTCCGAGAATCGCTTGGCATTCTTCTCGATGAACTCAACCTCAGTCAGGCGGCCCGGCACCGTGTCCGGCGTGCTCGCGGAAAAAGGGGCGTCGGTAATCTTTCTCGGTTCCCATTCGATCTTGGCAATCTTGGAGCCGTCGGGGAAGGGCTTGCCATTGCCCGGAACGCCTTCCCTGTATGCCTTCATCATCACGGGATTCGCCAAGATCACTCTTATCACTTTTGAGGCGTCGGTCTGACTGGGAGCGACAACCTGCCAGTCTTCGTATCCCCTGAAGTCCGAGAATGCGAGTCCATTCGGAACTTTCAGCGTGTATCTGTCCTGTGCAGCCAGGGCCAGTGCCACTAGAACGAACACAAACACCCCAACGAAGAGGATCACCCGCATAGTTTTGCCTTTCATGTGTAATTTCCTTTGCTTACTTTATGCTCGCTGACCGTGCCTTCTCTCGGCAGTTCTAAACTGCTTTCATCGGATTTTACACGATTCGCGAGATTGAATGCATCACGATATGCAGTGCTTTGCGGTTAACCATTCAGTGGACACCGCCCGTACCACAGATGTGATAGCCAAACACTTCCAATCCCGTGGGGTTTGCGCCATGGCCGACGCAACACCCGCGGGGGCAAACGGTAAGTGCTTTTCAAATTGACCCATGATCGCGAACGTGCCAGTCCCCCGACGGCTAGCCCACCTTGCGCGGCGAGTATTTATTTAACGACGCAATCAGCTTGGCGGCGCTGGCGGGCGGCTGTGCGGCGCTGTTCAGGATTTGCTTGTTCTGCCAGCGCTTGCCGTACATATGCTCGTTCTCGTCGATATCCTCACGCAGGGTCGCGCCGTCCAGCGACACGCCCGCGAAAGCGCCGCGCGAACGAGACCAGGAAAGAATCTCGGCTGTGATCAGCGCATCGGTCTGGGCGCTGGCCGTGCGGCCCACCGGACCGCCTGCTATAGAAGCGTCCGCGCCAAGCGTGAATTTGCTGCTCAGCAGTTTCTTCATACCGCGCTCGTTCATCACCAGCAGAACCAGGTCAGTAGAAGAAACTCCGATCTGCAAGCCGACGCTGCCGCCTTCGATGCGCACTGCTCCGGGAGCGCCCCAGCCCGGTGCTGAGCTGTTGCGGCAAACGACAAAGCCTCTGCCGTACTTTGCCGCCACCACGAAACCACCCTTCTTCAAGCCGGGCACCAGGACGATACAGGAACTCTTATTCAGCAAATCCTGCGGGATCGACTTATCGGGCGCGCCCATGATCTCGTTGAACAAATCTGCCGCATCGTCTAAACGTTCACTAGTCTTATCCTTGTCGACCGCCCATGAAACCGAGCAAAGTCCCACCACAGAAATCGCAAGTGCCATCAAGCGCATGGATCTATCCTACCTTGTATTCGGCCGCGGATTCACTCCCCCGCAGCACACCATAGGCGGCCAACGGCATCAGTGCACCCACCAGGCACACGGGCCCATAACCACGCGCGTCCACCACCGCTCCGATCACTGGTGAGATGAGCGCCTGCACGGCTCCGTAGGAGGCCACCAGCATGGAAATAGCGAAACCCGCGCGGGCGCCGCCGAAAGTATCGAGGGGAATCGTATACACATTAACGCTGACCGCTGAGACGGCCAGAATGCTGAGCGAAATTCCGGCCACTGCCCAGCCTGGCGTAGGTAGCAGCGGAATCAGCACGGTCGGCAACGCCAGCAGCGCCCCGGCCAGGCAGACTCGCGTGCGCGCAGTAACCGCCGGCAAGCCCGCGCGCACCCACCGCATGGAAAGCCAGCCGCCGCCGAATCCGCCGAGCATGGCGATCAGCGGAGGGATCCACGCATACCATGCCGCCTCCGCCAGCGTCAGGCGCCGCGCCTCGACCAGGTACAACGTGGTCCAGTTGGTCCAAAGCGAATAGACGCTCATGTTCAGCGCGTTGGCGACCATCAGGGCCCACAGCCGCGGCGAGCGCAACAATTCAGAAACGCCGGAGACGACTTGGGGCTCATAACCGTCCGGGAGAGCGGCACGGGCAGTGACTCGCGCGGTCCAGTTCCAAACCGGAATCCAGATCAGCCCCAGGCAGCCTGTGACTACGAATGCCTGCCGCCATCCGTAGGTCACGGCGAT
>Ga0302326_10023384_pt1 | contig 12600 bp, 8 predicted proteins | sample Palsa_T0_3_FD_202264 | JGI IMG/M metagenome (GOLD analysis project Ga0302326, IMG submission 202264) | Peat permafrost microbial communities from Stordalen Mire near Abisko, Sweden - Palsa_T0_3 | ecosystem: Environmental > Terrestrial > Soil > Palsa > Peat permafrost | place: Sweden: Abisko... | reverse complement strand
CGCGCCCTGGCTGAACGCGATTGCGGCATTGGTCGTGGGAGCGCTCGTCGAGCTCTCCCTGATCCTGATGGCGAGCACGATGTTCCCGACGATCGACGTGACGCACCTGTTCGTCGAGCTGTCGATCGTCCTGGGGGTGACGCTCCTGGCGGCGGGGACGTACGCCCTGCGCGGCACGTCGGGGCACGGGGGAGTCGACGTCGAGGAGGTCCCCAGGGACAAGCGTCACACGTGGACGATGCCCCCGCTCGCGCTACTCGAGCGGCCAGTGTGGTCGCCCGGACGCAAGGCGGGAATGCTGCTGCTGCGAGGCTATCTCGTGGTGGCGGTACTGCTGCTGGTCGTAAAGACCGTCCAGCTCGGTCATTAGCAATGCGTGCCAGGAATGTGACAGGAAGATCAAGACCGTGCCAGGAATGTCATCCGAAGATAAAGACCGCGCAGTGTGGTGCATACAAAATAGAGTGCGTGTAACTATAGTATCACGCACTTTAAAAAGTACAACACACCCCACGCCGGCTTTATCTTCCACGCCGGCTCGCGAAGCGGAGCGACTCCCCCGACGCCGCTCTTACCGACGCCTTTGAGGAGGCCTCGCTCAAGCGCCGAGCAGCCGATCGAGCGGGCCGCTGAACGAGCTGGGGTCTTCGATGCTCGCGGGGGAGAAGCGCTGCGCCGGCGCGCCGGTGCGTGAGAGCAGGAACGAAGGCGTCCCGCGCAGATGCAGCCGCAGCGCGAGCGAGTGCGCCCCGTCGATCTGGGCCTGCACCTCGGGAGAGCCACGTTCGGACAGCGCGCGCGCGACGTTGACCGAGGGGATCGCGCCGGCGAGCGCGCGTAGGTAGGTGTCGGTCACGTAGGAGCTGTTCTCGAGTCCCTGGTTGCGGTACATCAACTCGACGAACTGCCACAAATGATTCTGTGCGCCCAGCGCCTCGGCCATGCGCGCGGCACGCAGCGAATCGTGGCCGAGGAAGTCCAGCGCCCGGAACACGAGCAGCACGCGTCCGGGGCGCACGTAGCGAGCGACGATGCTCGGCAGGGCGTTCGCGGCGAAGACTGCGCAGGACGGGCATTGCAGATCGCCGAACTCGACGAGTGTGACCGGGGCGTGGGGGTTGCCGAGGGCGTCGCCGTGCTGGGGGATGCCGGCGAGCAACGCGAGCGTGCGCGCGGCGCCGGGCACGGGCTTGCCGGGCTTGAGCTGGGAGGTGCTGCCGCTCGTCAACACCGCGACAAGCACCGCCGTGATGGCGATGGCGGTGACGAGCAGCGCCCCCAGCCGATACAGGCGTTGCGTGCGCACGGAGTCCTCGATCGAGCCGGCGGGCATGCCTCGGAGTCTATTTTGGTGAGGTGCTCCCGTTCTCGATATCGATCGCCGCGCTCTCGCTCGTCCAGGGCGCGCTCGTGGCGGTCCCTGGCGCCGGAGCGCTCAAAGCACTCGCCCGGCTGCGCGGCCGCCGCTGGGCCGTGATCCCGCCGCTGTCGGTGATCGGCTTCGTATTCGGGGCGCGCGCCGCCGAACGAGCGAGCGCGCAGGGACTCACCTACCTGGCGCTGGTCGCGGTGCCCGTGCTCGCGGCGCTCGCGCTCGGCTGGCTCGCCTGGAACGCCCACCCGCCGCGGCCGGCGAGAGCCCTGCTGGTGCCGGCGCTGTTCGCGCTCGCGTGGGTCGATCGCGGTGGGTTGGCGGGGGAGACGGCGGCGCTCGCGCTGTCGGCACTCAGCTGCGTGACGCTCGGCGTGCTGCTCGCCGCGGTGACGCCCCCGCGCTGGCTGGCGGCCGGCATCGTGGCGATGGCGGTGGCTGACACCACGCTCGTCGTGTCCGATCTGTTGCAGCGGCCGAACAACGCGCTGAACGCGGCGCACCCGGCGGCGGGCCTACCGCAACTGCAGAACGCGGTGTTCGGCTCGGCGGTGATGGGCTACGGCGACCTGTTCGTCGCCGGGGCGCTCGGGGGCCTGCTCGCGGTCACGGTGGGGCGCGCGACGCAGAGGCGCGCCGCCGCGCTCGCGGTGGCGCTGGCGCTGGCCTTCGACCTGCTGTTCTTCCTCCTCGACGAGCTGCCGGCGACGGTGCCAGTGGCGCTCACGCTGATCGTCGTGGTGCTTGCACACCGGCGGGGAGCGTCGCGGAGACGGGGAGCTCCGACACCGCCGACAGAGCGGCCGGCTCGAGCGGCGGCTCAGCCGGCTCGGACTCCAGCCGCGCGGTGACCGGGCGCGCCGTCGGTTCGATCGCCGCGGGCGCCGCGATCTCGCGCTCGGAGGCGACGCCCGCCTGCTCGATGCTGCGCAGCTGGGGAACCACGCGGTGGTCGAAGGAGCCGACAGCGTCGTTGTAGGCGTTCACGGCGGAGCCGAGCTGGCGACCGACCTTGGCCAGGTGGTCGGCAAACTTCCCCAGCCGGCGGTGCAGCTCGCGCGCCGAGTCGGCTATCTCGCGGGCGGATTCCGCGATCCGCTCCTGGCCCCAGCCGTAGTGCACGGCCCGCAACAGGCCGATCAGCGTCGTGGGGGTGGCCATCAGCACCTGCTGTGCGACGCCGTACTCGATCAGTGCCGGGTCGGCGGCGAGCGCGGCCTGGTAGATGCCGTCGGAGGGTACGAACATCACCACGAGTTCCGGCGTGGAGTCGAACTGTCGCTGGTAGCCCTTGGACGCCAGCTTGGTGATGTGATCGCGCGTCTGCTTCGCATGGCGCGCCTGCAGCTCCCCCGCATTCTCGGCGGAGGACTCCACCGAGGCCAGGTAGGCGTCGAGCGGCACCTTGGAGTCGACCACGATCAGCTTTCCACCAGGCAGGCGCACGAGCATGTCGGGCCGCAGACGACCGTCCTCGGTGTGGATCGTGGACTGCTCGACAAAATCGCAATGGGCCACCATGCCCGCCAGCTCGACCACCCGGCGCAGCTGGATCTCGCCCCACGAGCCGCGCGTCTCCGGGCGCTTCAGCGCGGATACGAGCTCTCCCGTCTCCTTGCGCAGCGTGTCCGTGCCAAGCGTCAGCGTGCGCACCATCTCAGACAGCTTGACCTGCCCGTCGCGGCGCTCGCGCTCCAAGCGTCCCAGCTCGCTCTCGACCTTCGTCAGCTTCTCGTGCACCGGTCCCACCAACCGCTTGATCTCCTCCGAACGCAGGGCCATCTCCCCGGAAGCCCGCTCCTGCTCGGCAAGGCGCTGGTCGGCGAGTCGCTGCGCCAGCGAGTCGCCGGTCTGCGCGAGCACATCCGCCGAGATCGCCTTCAGCTCGTCGTGCAGCCGCTCGCGGTTGGGTTTGAGCACGACGGCCGCGCCGGCGGCGCCGAGGATCAGGCCGATCAGAATTCCGAGAAGCAGCAGCACGACGGTCATCGCCTTTCAGGTGGTTGAGGTGCAACCAACAAAAATGACACGAGCCGCGGACACGAGCCGCTGACGAGCGCGCCGCGTGACTGGCGGAGGACTACGATGTGCCGATGGCGAGCGAGACGATCCAGGAGAGCGGCTCGCTGCAGGTCGACCATGGCGACGCGGATGTCGGTGGGGGCGTGCGCCTGCACTACGTCGAGGCGGGTCCAAAGGACGGCTCGCTGGTCGTGCTGCTGCACGGGTTCCCGGAGTTCTGGTACTCCTGGCGCCATCAGATCCCGGCGCTCGCACAGGCGGGCTTTCACGTGGTGGCGCCAGACATGCGCGGGTACAACACCTCGGACAAGCCCAAGGGCTGGCGCGCATACGATGCGGAGGAGGTGGCGGGCGATATCGCCGGGCTGATCCGCCACTTCGGCGTCGAGCGGGCCTATGTCGTCGGACACGACTGGGGCGCGGCCATCGCTTACACGGTGGCGATGCGCCACCCGGAGGTGGTGGAGCGGTTGGCGATCCTCAACGTGCCCCATACCGCGCGCATGCTCGCGGGCTTGCGGACCTTCAAACAGCTGAAGAAGAGTTGGTACATGTTCTTCTTCCAGATCCCCGGTCTACCGGAGAGGCTGCTGGCGCGAGACGGTTTCTCGTTCGCCAAGCGCTCGCTGCGCGCGGACTCTCCGAAGGCGTTCAGCGACGAGGACCTGGAGCGCTACGTCGAGGCGTGGTCGCAGCCGGGCGCGCTGACGGGGATGATCAACTACTACCGCGCCGCCCTGCGCCAGTCACCGTTCGGCGCCCAGGGGAAGCTGGTCCCGATCGAGGCGCCGACGCTCGTGATCTGGGGCGAGCGCGACCGTCACCTGGGCCGTGAGCTGGCCGAGCCGGAGGCGCGCTGGGTGCCGAACGCGCGCATGGAGTGGCTGAGAGATGCGACCCACTGGGTCCAGCACGACGAGCCCGAGCGCGTGAACGAGCTGTTGATCGAGTTCCTGCGCTGAGGGCCACGCCGTCCGGCGGGCGGGCGGGCCCTTTTCATTCTTGACCTGTTTGCCCCTCGCTGCTCTGCTGGGGCCGGGACGCGGTGCAAGCCGCCCCGAACACGCCCATTCGACTGAGCCGTTCCATGCGGTGTGTATCTTCGGATCGATTGCAAATCTGACGGCCCGGGACGACTAAAGACGACCGGAGCCCGGCACGAAGGGATTGGGTCCGATGGATACACAAGCGAAAGGGTCACGGGCTGTGGGCGGCGCGAGGATCGAACGAGCGATTGTCCTGCAGCTGCTGGGCGACGATCGCGAGCAGGTTTGGTCGCGCGAGCGGTTGGGGGTCGAGCTGGGCGCCGACCGAGCGTCGCCGCCGTCGCCAAAGGCTGTGGCCGCGGGGGAAGCCGGCACGGGCCGCGATCCGGATGTGGAGGCTGGGCTGCGGCGGTTGGAGGGAGAGGGCGTGCTGTGTCTATCCGAGCAGGAGGTGTGGGTGTCGCGCGCCACGCGCCGGCTGGACGAGCTCGGTCTGATAGGGGTGTGAGAACGTGTTCTGAGGCACCGCCGCGGGGCGGTGAGCGCCGCGAGGGGGTGGTCGAAGGGCTCGGTGAAGGGCTTTGAGCAGATAGGGTCTTGAGGATGAGCGAACGCGTGCTACTCCTCTCCTGGGAGTACCCGCCCGTGATCGAGGGTGGTCTGGCACGGCATGTGTGCAAGCTCGCCGAGGCGCTTGTCCGGCAGGGGGTCACGGTGGACGTGCTCACGCGTGGGGCGGGTGGCGCTCCTCGGGCCGTGGAAGAGCGCAACGGAGTGAGCGTGCACCGCGTGCGTGAGCCGAGCTGGCCGCGCGATCTCGATCGCTTCGTTGCGTGGGTTGAGCGCATGAACGACGACATGCTCGCGGCCGGGAAGCTGCTCGCCGAGCAGCACGACTACGACCTCGTCCACGGTCACGATTGGCTCGTCGCGCAGGCCTCTGTCGCGCTCGCCGATCGGCTGGGCGTGGGCTATGCGACGACGATCCATGCCACCGAGCACGGACGCCACCAGGGCTGGGTGCAGGATCAGCCGCAGGCGCATATCCACTCCGTCGAGCGTTGGATGGCTCGTCGCGCGGACGCGGTGATCGTCTGCTCCTACTACATGCGCGGGCACGTCGCCGACATCTTCGACATCGACGAGCGCCGGATCGCGGTGATCCCCAACGGGATCGACCCGCACGATCTGCGTCCTGTCGGAGACCTGGAGGCGCTGCGCCGCGAGTTCGCCCAGCCGCACGAGAAGCTCGTGCTGCTCGTCGGGCGACTGGTCTACGAGAAGGGCTTCCAGCTGGCGCTCGACGCGTTACCGGGCGTGATCGAGCGGGTCGAGAACGTGCGCTTCCTGGTCGCGGGCAGCGGCACCCACGAAGGGGAGCTGAAGGCCCAGGCGCAGCGGCTGGGGCTGTCCGAGCACGGCGTGTTCCTCGGCTGGATCGGTGATGACGCGCTGCACTCGCTGTACCGGATCAGCGATCTCTGCGTCGTCCCCTCGATCTACGAGCCCTTCGGGTTGGTCGCCCTGGAGGCGATGGCCTCCGGCTGTCCCTGCATCGTTGCCGACACGGGCGGCCTGCGCGAGGTCGTGCCTTCGGGCGAGCGCGTCGGTCTGCGCTTCGACGGCGGCGACGCCGAGCACCTCGGTGTGATGATCGAGCGTCTGCTCGTCGACGGCGAGCTGCGCGACCGGCTCGTGGCGGAGGCCTCCGAGCACGTGCTGAGCTTCGACTGGGACGACATCGCGCAGCGCACGCGCGGCGTCTACAGTGAGCTGGCCAAGGTCGACGTGAGGGAGGAGGTCGAGCGGATATGACGGAGATGCTCCAGGGGTTGATGCAGGACGACTTCCCGCTGAACCTGCACCACATCCGTCGCCGCATGCGCGACTGCCACCCCGACGCCGAGGTCGTGACGCTGAGCGCGCCCGGCACGGTGAAGCGCGCCACGTTCGGTGAGGTGGTGGAGCGCGTCGATAGGCTCGCGCGCGTGCTCGGCAAGCTCGGCATCGAGCCCGGCGACCGGGTGGGGACCTTCGCCTGGAACAACCAGAGCCACTTCGAGCTTTACATGGCGGTCCCGTGCGTCGGGGCGGTGCTGCACACGCTCAACATCAGGCTGTTCGAGGAGCAGCTCATCTACATCGTCAACCACGCCGAGGACAAGGTGATCTTCGTCGATGAGACGCTGACGCCGATCCTGGAGAAGCTCGCGCCGAGCCTGGGAGGCGTTCGCCACTATGTCGTGATGGGGGATCCCGCCCACCCCGATCCCGCCCACCCCGATCCCGCCCACCCCGCAGATTCAACCCAGGTCGAAGGCGCGCGACAGACGACCTTGCTGAACGTGCTGCATTACGAGGAGTTGCTGGCGGAGGCGGGTGGCGAATCATTCGACTACCCGGAGATCGACGAGCGCCAGGCGGCCGCGCTGTGTTACACGAGCGGCACGACCGGTAACCCGAAGGGCGTGCTGTACTCGCACCGCTCGATCTGCCTGCACTCGACGGCGACCTTGATGAAGGACGCGCTCGGCCTCTCGAGCGTCGACAGGGTGCTGGCGGTCGTGCCGATGTTCCACGCCAACGCCTGGGGCCTGCCGCACGGCGCGGCGCTGGCGGGCGCCGATCTGATCCTGCCCGACCGCTTCCTTCAGGCAGAGCCGCTGGCGCAGATGATCGAGGCCGAGCGCCCCACGCTGATGGGTTGCGTGCCGACGATCTTCGCCGACATGCTGCGCTACGCCGACGAGCACCCGGACGTTGATCTCTCTTCGCTGCAAAACGCCGCTTGCGGCGGCTCGGCTGTTCCGAAGCAGCTGATGAAGGACTTCGAGGAGCGCCACGGGGTGCGCATCTTCCAGGCCTGGGGCATGACCGAGACGAGCCCCGTCGCCACCTACGCGCGCCCCGATGAGACCGGCGAGCACGGAGACGAGTACTGGGACGGACGCGCCAAGCAGGGCAAGCCGCTGCCGTGGGTTGAGTTGAGACTGATCGGAGACGACGGCGCGGAGGTCGAATGGGACGGTGAGTCCACCGGCGAGATCGAGGTACGCGGGCCATGGATCGCCGCGCGCTACTTCCGCGAGGACGACCCCGAGAAGTTCGACGTCGGTTGGTTGCGCACCGGCGACATCGCCGCCGTGGATAGGCAGGGCTCGGTGCAGATCACGGACCGCGCGAAGGATGTGATCAAGTCAGGCGGCGAGTGGATCTCATCGGTGGAGCTCGAGAACGAGGTGATGGCCCATCCCGATGTGGTTGAGGCGGCGGTGATCGCCAAGCCCGACGAGCGCTGGGCCGAGCGCCCGTTGTGCTGCGTGGTGCTGCGTGAGGGGGCGGACACCGGCGCGCAGGAGCTCGTCGAGCATCTGCAAGGTCGTGTGGCCAAATGGTGGCTCCCCGACGAGTTCGCGTTCATCGCCGAGGTTCCCAAAACGAGCGTCGGCAAGTTCGACAAGAAGGTGCTGCGTCGTGAGCTAGCCGAGGGGACCCTGGAAGGGCGTGTGCGGGTGTCCTCGGGGTGAGGTCGGGAGGGCCCCCCGCTGACTGAGGGTGCTGCATCGTGACCTAGCCGAGGGACCTTGTACGGGCGTGTGCGGGTTGGCGGCTGACGGAGAAGATAAAGCGGGCGGATGTGAGTAGGAAAATCTGAACTGCGTGTAACTATGGTTACACGCAGTTCAAAAAGTACAACATCAGCCACGTCGGCTTTATGAAGAGGCCCGTGCTCAGGGTGTCGCCACGACCGCCGTTGGTGATAGACCTTATGGTCGAGAGGCGTGCCCTTCTGGAGGGAGTCTCCTGAAAACGGCGAAACAAACAGATGATTTGCCAATAGAATCTGGTAGATCACGGACAGAAGCCCTGAGGAAGGGCCGCAGCGTTCATCAGATCATCAAAACTTGGAGGTTGGCATGACTCGGACCGACGTCGTGGCCTTGAGCGGGCCGCAGACAGCAGGAACAGGATCGACTGGGAAGGGATCGCCGCGCGCGTTGCGCAGGCTCCCGTTGCGCAGGCTCCTGGTCCTGCCGGTCGTGCTGCTGCTCGCGGCGGCGCTTGCGACGCCGGCGCTTGCGGCCAGCAAAGAACCACTGACGACATACACGCCGAAGACCAAGACGACACATGAAACGCTGCCGGCGAAAGAAAAGAAGACGCCCGCCCCTGCTCCCGTCACGGCCACGGAACCCGCGAAAGCAGCCTCGACCACGCTGCCGTTCACGGGCTTCGACCTGCGCTGGACGGTCGGCATCGGTCTGTTCCTGGTATTCGCGGGCGGCTCGATCATGGTGATGCAGCGCAGGCGCCACGACTCGAGGCTCTAAGCCGACCACCCGGCCCCGCCCGGGATCCGGACAAGAACGGACGCGAGTGCGGCCACCGGCTTCGGTCGGTGGCTGTTCGTCTGTGAGGAGGGCCGTTCGTGCGTCAGGGTGGCCTCCGGCCAGGCGGCTTGGGCCGGCGGACGGATGCGGATGAGATGCGGATGAGAGGACTCGAACCTCCACCTGGTTTCCCAGACACGGACCTGAACCGTGCGCGTCTACCAATTCCGCCACATCCGCGAGGTCGGTGACGAGCGAAGATATCGCACCGGCGCTTTGCTAGCCTCGACCACCGTAGATTGCGCGCCGCTATCGTCCAGGGGACTAGGACGCCGCCCTCTCATGGCGGAAACCCGGGTTCGAATCCCGGTAGCGGTACTCGTTAGGCCCCGTGTTTATAGGGCCGTTTGCATTTTGGGGGAGCCTGGCTGAATGGCTGGCTGTATGAGCTTGCTGTAACGGCTGTCCCGTTTGCCGCCGACGGTCGGAGAAGGAAGATGAGTGCTCCGCTTCCTGCTGTGGCGAGTCCTGGGCCTGCTCGCCGTCCTCGTGGCCCTTGCCTTGAGCTATTGGCTGCTCGACGGCGGCCTCGGGACGGTGCTGCGGGGGAAGGGATCCACGGTCACAAGCGCCACGCCGCTCAGGTCCACGGAGTCGAGTGTTGAGCTGCAGGGGGCCACGACCGTGGGCACGCGGCTGCGAGGGTCCACGTCCGCGGGCGCCGAGCACCTTGCGTTCGACTCTTTCCCGGACGCCCTCGGCGCAGAGGCGCGCGCGATCTGGAGCTGGGCTCCTGGTGGGATTGCTCTTACGAGGCTCTTCGCCGGGTTCAACCTACTCCTCGGAGCGCTGGTCTCGATCTCGCGCTGGTACGCCCGGCGCCGACGACGGTACGTGCGGATGCGAGTGCAGACTTATCGCACCGACAAGGCGAGCGCTGAGGCGGTCGTGGCGATGTTCGAGGCGCTCCACAAGCGCTTGCTGCATCGCTGGTGGCGGCGCCTGCTTCTGGGCCAGCCTTCGGTGTCGCTGGAGGTGCACCACGCGGGCGGACAGACTCGGTCGGGAACGGTCGGGGAGGGCGGTCGATCGGGGTGGCCAAGCGCCACGCCGAGGCACGGTCTAGATCGGGCTCTCGCAGGCGCCGTCCCAGGCTCGGTGTGGCTGGCGGTCACGTGCCCGGTGGGACTCGAAGGAATGGTGCAGGCGGCGTTGCGCACGGCCTATCCAAACTGCCGGTTGATGGGTGAGTCGCAGTTGGTCGGGTTGGCCCCGACGGTGTTGCGGCTGAAGAAGCACGCCCAGTTCATCAAGCGTGCGAAGGTGCTCGACCGCTTCGAGCACGAGCGCGAACCAGCGATGAACCGGCTGATGACGGTGATGGGCGCCTGTGCGAGCGAGGCGTTTGTGCAGGTCGCGCTGACGCCCACGCCATCGATGTTCGAGCACCACGCCAAGCGAATGTACAAGCGCCACGAGAATCGTCTGTCGCGCGAGCGCAGAGATCACCTGATAATGCGCGACCGGTCGCTGGTCGAGGATGAGGAGCTGCGCGGGGGCCTCGATGTGCAGCACCGTCCGCTGTTCTTCGTCGACCTGCGCGTGATCGCCCCCGATCGCGAGACGTGCGAGCGGATCGCCTCCGAGCTGCGCGTCGAGGAGGCTGAGAACCGCTTGGTCGAGCGCGGAACGACCGTGCGCCACGGCCTGTTCTCATCCTACGGCCGCCGCGTGCAGCGCGGGGAGGGCAATCCGCTGCCGTCTTTCCACAGGGGCGTGTTCGCCTCCACGGAGCTCGCGGCGGTCTGGCATCTGCCGTCGATCGACTACTCGACGGTTCCGTTCGAGCGTGGCGTCCTGCCCGTGGCGCCCGCGCCGCCGGCGATCTTCCGCCCAGCCGACGGAGTGGGGACTCTGCGCGACGCCCTGGGGCCGGTGTCGATCCATCCGGGGATGCGTAAGCAGAACACCGCCGTCCCCGGCACCGTGGAGCAGGGCAAGTCCAGCTATCTCGTCGCTACCGTCGCCGAGGATCTGCGCCGCGAGCGCTGCGCGGTGATCGTGCTCGACCCGAAGGGCGACGCGGCCGAGGCGGCGGTGAGCCTCGTGCCCGCGGACCGGACGTGCACGCTCCTGGACCTGGCCCACCCAACGTGCGGGTTCAACCCACTGGCGGTGGACGCCCCGGCGGATGTGATCGCCGATTACGTGGTCGCGGCGTTGAAGAACCTTTTTGATGACGCCGACATCAGAGCGTCGTCGGACCGGTACCTGCGCAACGCGATCATCGCGGTGCTGGCGTATGACCGCGAATCGACGTTGTGGGATGCGGCGCGGCTGCTGTCGGTCGGCGAGGAGGGCTACTCCTATCGGGCTCGCGTCGGGGCACGTATCAGGACGTTGCCGGAGTTCAAGGAGATCTCCGAGTTCTTCACCGCCGAGCTCACCGCCCAGCTGGCGGACGCGCGCAGCATGACGACCGCCAAGCTCGACGCGCCCGTCAACAAGCTGGCCAGGCTGCTGAACTCGCAGTCGATCAAGCGGGTGCTGCTGAACGACTCGCTGCGGGTCGACCTCGACAAGGTGATCGCTGGGGAAGAGGTGCTCGTCGTGAAGGGCGCGCTGGGCGTCATGGGGGCGGGAAACACTTCCGTGCTGATGCAGCTGCTCGTCGGCATGCTCGATGCGGCCCTCGCCCGCCAGCAGGACCTCGTTCCAGAGGCGCAGCGGGTGGTGGTTGCGCTGAAGGTCGACGAGGCGCCGCTGGTGCTCAACCGCGGCTTCGCCGAAACGATGGCGCTGAAGCGCTCCGCCGGCTTGGAGACGGTGGCGTGCTGGCAGACAGAGGCGCAGTGGACCGAACGCGAGGTGCGCGAGCAGCTCGACGCATTGTTCGCCCATCGCGTGTACTTCGCGACGGCCTCCGCACGCGACGCGCGCGCGTCGGTCGAGCTGACGATGGCCGAGTTCTCCGACATGGTGCGTCCGGGAATCGAGCACTTATCTACGCTCGGTCACCCGGATGCTCGCCTGCACCTGCCCCGTCATCACGCGATCGTCAGCTGGTCAACGCCTGAGGGCCGGCAGTCCTCATTCGTCGCCGAAACGATCCCGCTGCGCGTGGACCCCGAGCGGGTCGCGCTGCACGCCGCGCGCCAAGCCGAACGTGGTGGGAGCTATCGCACCGACCTACGCCAGCCGCATTGGGACCACGAGCGCCGGAGCAGCGGCAACGGCAGACCCGAGCACACTCATTCGGATTCAACCCATACAACTGCGCCTGCGAAGAACCAGTCCGAAGGAGGCCCAAACGAGCGAACAGCGCCGGGCGAGTCCGGGGCCAAGGCGCAGGCGCCGGCGGCGCTCCGCGAGCAGGTGGGCGATCGAGTGTCAGAGGATCGGCGCCCGACGGGCACCGGCATGGGTGCGAGAACGCCGCCGGACAGCTACCGCGAGCTCGTGGATCTCGACGGCGCCCACAGCGTGCGTTGGGCCAAGCGAGTACTGGAGCCACGATCGCTGAATCCCGAGCCGCTCGACCTGGAGATCCTGGCGCTGGTGGCGTGCATGCGCCACGTGCTGAGCAGTCAGATTCACCGCCGCTTCAACCCGGAACGGGCGGCCACCACGACGCAGCGTCGCCTGAAGCGCCTGTCGGACGCAGGGTTGGTGCGGCGCTTTCAGTTCCATCGCCGTGACGGTGGCGGTGTGCCGATGTGTTATGCGATCACCGCCGCGGGCCTCGAGCTGTTGCACGCCCATGACCGGCTGACGGCGCTGGAGGAGGGCGACGTAGATGTGCTCTCTGGCCCCCCGTCGCCGGCCGCCCCGGTGGAGGGCGATCGGCTGCTGCGACAGGCGCGCCATGACGTGCATGTGGCCGGCTGGG
>Ga0302326_10023382_pt1 | contig 12600 bp, 11 predicted proteins | sample Palsa_T0_3_FD_202264 | JGI IMG/M metagenome (GOLD analysis project Ga0302326, IMG submission 202264) | Peat permafrost microbial communities from Stordalen Mire near Abisko, Sweden - Palsa_T0_3 | ecosystem: Environmental > Terrestrial > Soil > Palsa > Peat permafrost | place: Sweden: Abisko... | reverse complement strand
ATTTGCCGCCCTCCGAACTTGCGGTCCACCCGACCGACGGCGAACCGCGTGACGAGCTGTACCTCATGGCCGACGACCTGTACGTCACGGTTGCAGAGCTTCACGCCAAGGGGGTCACGTTCACGCGACCGATCACGGACGCCGGCTGGGGACTGCTAACTGCCCTCGAGCTTCCCGATGGCCGCGAGCTCGCCCTCTATGAGCCGCGCCACCCACGCCCGCTCGAGCCGAGCGGCTAAAGCGAGGCAGAAGTCTGCTCGTCGCAGCCCAGGGCAACGCGCATCGCGCGTGTGCGGCAGCGACAGCGTGTTCGCTCAGCGTTCGGCCTGTGCGACGAGTCCTGTACCGTTGCTTTGTGGGCCGGACGATGGAGGGGCAGGCAGCGTGCCTTACGTGAGATGCCCGACCTGCGGTGTCCTGAGCTACGCACCGCGTCACGCTCGCGAGTGTCCGGAGTGCGGGCTCCTGGTGCGATGAGCTCCCCCTTAAAGAGCGCTCAGAGCCGAAGATGCGAACATGGACGCATCGAGTCAAAACTCTGGAGAGCAGGTGCCATGACCGAAGAGCAGCCGCCCCTCAGTCCCTCAGAATCCGAGCTGGCGGCCATCGCGAGCCGCCAGACTCCAGATGGCTTTCTGAACCAGCTAGTGCTTCTCGCAGAACGGGGTGCCGGGATTGGTCTTGGGTTGCTGCTGAACGGGATGGTGGTCACCGGGCAGCTGGTTCCGCCGGAGCGAATCGCCGCTGAAATCGACGCGGAGCGGCGGATGATCGTGAGCCGCTCACCCCGCCCCGACGATCTCACCGAGGACGAGTGGTCACAGCAGACGGAGCGGTTTGCCACAACGGCGATGAGGGCTGTGGACGCCTGGCGCGAGGACCTGGAGCAGCTCAATCTGGAGGCCGACGCTCACGCAGGCCCCGATGGGCTCGATCCCGATACGGCACCCGCCGACCTTGCTAGGCGCGCGATTGGTGCCAATGCTCGGTCGCACCTGACCCTGGCCGACGCACGGTTGTTCGCGCCCGGTCAGCGGGGGGTTACGTGCCTGCCGGTGATGCGCATCGCCATCCGCCAACTGGCAGGGTGGTGGATTTTGCGTACTGACGCACTCGGCGACAGCAAGCTCATCCTCTGGCGCGAAGACGACCCGAACGCTAATTGAGGCCGGGGACATCGCGTTGAGATCCGGCGGCCTGCGGGCAGCCCAGCGTGATGGAATGGGCGATGGCAGAACATGCGTCGGGCGGGCAGCTCAGCCGGGGAACTGGGATAGGACCTGGGCCGCGGCGGTGCTCGCGTGGTCGATGTCGATCCCGACGACCTCGGGCACCAATTGCCGCAGCCCTCGCGTCAGGCTGCCCTCACCGCAGCCAACGTCGAGCGCTCGCCGGCAGCCGGGCGGGACGGCATCAAGGGGTGTTTCGGCGACAAGCCGCAGATGGTTATGTGCAGTTTCGCCAGCGACGACAAACCGCGTGAAGGGGAGCGGCTCTGGTGTCGGTGGGGGCGTCAGCGGTCATCTCGGCCGGTCTTGAGCTTGCGCCAGCCGCCGGCGCGATTGTTGGCGATGATTTGGCCGAACATTGCCGCCAAGGCCGAGTCGTTGATCACTTCGTTCTCGTAGATGGCGACGGTCCGCGCGGTCTTGTTGTCGTGGCCGCCGGTGATGATGCGCTCCGGGTCGGGCACGATCCCGCCGTCATAGAGAAAGACGTTGACGTGGTTCTTTGTGGCCAGCAGCGCGCAGATGTTGCCCTCGAGCACGAAGTAGGGCTGCACTCTGCGCTTGATGGTCTCTTGGACCTGAGGATCCGCAGCGTGGACTAGGTCACGCACGCGCTGGCAAATCGCCTGCTGCCACGGCGGCAAACCGTCGATGTAGGCCTCCACGCGTGGGTCCTTCGGATAGCTCACACACCCCAGGGTACGCCCACATCCCCGCGCTGCAGACGGCATGCGGCCGCCGCTGATCGCCGCAGTCGCCGTTCCCATTCAAGGGCGCCGCGTCGGCTCGCTTTACGGTACGGGTGGGCGTCGAGCTGCTCAGTCCACGCGCGCGCGGGTCCACCGAGCTTCAGCAGGTGACGCGCGCGCAGAGCTTCCGCGTTTGACGCGTGCGGGTCTGTGACGCGCGGCGGCGACGGTCCGCTTGGCGCGGCCCCTCCCGGCCAGGGTCCGGTCAGCGGGCGGGCGGCGCGAGCGCGTGCCACACCAGCGACGAGATCCCGTTGATGGTGTCGATCCCGTAGGACTCGCTTGGGTTAAAGCTCGTCAGCACGGCGATCAGATACCACCGCCCGTCGCCCCGAATCTGCCCGATGCTGTTGATGTGCCAGCCGCCCCCAAACGGAAGCCAGCCGTTCTTGAGCGCAATGCTCACGCCTGAGGGGACGCCGCCGCTCACGCCCCAGGCCTGCGAGGGCGTGACGTTCTCCATCAGGCCGAGCGCGAAGCGCTGCGCCCCCGGGTCGATGAGAGCATGCGTCTCGAACAGCTCGTCAAGCAGCTTGAGCTGATCGCCGACGCTGGTCGTCGTTAGGCCCCAAGCGACGTTCGGGGTCGTCTGATCCATCCCGAACAGGCGATCGTAGGCCGCGACGGCCGGTGCCCCGCCGTCCTGATTCCAGAGGGCGGTCGCGTCGTCGTTGTCGCTGTCCTCGATCATCCCGACCGCGGTCGGGACTTCAGCGCTGGGGATCGGCCCGCCGTGGAGCTGATAGAGCAGCGTTTCGAGAATGTCGACCTTGACGATGCTCGCGGTGTCCTGCTCGGCGCCGCCGTTCCACAGGTAGGTCCGGTCGGTCAGCAGGTTCTCCACGCCGATCGCGATCTCACCGGTCCGCGAGTCGATGTACGTGCGCATCGCCGACGTTGCGAGCGGGTCCACGAACTCCGGCTTGCTCTTGCGAGGCTTGGCCGGGTTCGACTTCGAGCCGGCGCCAACATGGACTGACCCGGTCGCGGCGAGGGCGCCGGACGCGAACAGCACGCAGGCACAAGCGCAGCCCGCGATCAGGGTGGCGAGACCGGGCGCGAGGCATGGACCGCGTTGAGCTTGCATATGGCGCCTTATACAGCAGCGACCGGCAGCAGCTCGCTCTGCTACCCAAGCGATCACCAGCCTGATCAGCGCGACAACCACGCACGTAAGCAGTCGATGGCGCAAGCGGTCGATCAGCTGGAACGCATGGGCTACGTTGAGCGCCGCCCAAACCCGCACGACCGCCGGTCGCGGCTGGTGTTCCTCACTGAGCGTGTCGCAGCCGTCAGTCGGGTCACACACGCGACCGCCGCACGGGTCGAAGCGCACTGGGCCCAACTGACCAGTACGGAGGAGTTAGAGCAGCTGCGCGCCTCGCCGCCACGCCCGGCCTACCAAGGCCGTGATCGTGACATCCCTGGCGAGCTCGGGCTGGAGCTCGCGGCGGTCGCGAACGCCGAGTTTTTTGCATGCCTCGCGATACAGGTGGGTGTCGACGGCCCGGATCGAGATCACGAGCCGGTCGGCGATCTCGGCGTTGGACAGGCCCTGGGGCGAGCTCGAGGAGTCGGTGAAGGCGCGAGCAGTAATGATCGCGACGTTCGGGGTGGCTTGAACCAAGCACGCGCCTTGCGCCGCGGGCACCGTCACCCAGGCGAGACTTCCAGATCCAACACATCATCAGGGCTCCCGGGACAGTTCCGGCGGGCGCGGCACTTCTGCTTCCGGGACAACGGGGGCCACGCCGGGACAACGGGGGCCACGAAAGGGCGCTTCGCCCACCCAACCCGGTGGTGCGGTTACCTGCGACGCTATGCGCGTTCTCCGGGTTGCCGTCGACGTGAGAGGTGGCAATGAAAGGCGGGAAGCTGGTTCCTGCACTGCTCGCGGCACTAGCGCTGGCTGGGTGTGCCGGGAATCTCGAATGCGACGGACACCCTTGCGTCGGGGATTGGAAGCGGGACATGGCGCTCGGCGGGACCGTAGTGCGGTGCGCAGATGGCTCGTGGTCCCATGCTGGCGGCCTCAGGGGAACGTGTTCGGGGCACCGGAGGAAACGGTGAAGATCAGCAGCCGGGCTGGACGTTGCGCCCGAGGCCAGCGCCATCCGCACTATCTCGCCGACACCGGCTTCAAGGTGGACGCGGCGCCGCACCTCCCGCGCCAGCGAATGTTGATCGATCTGACCTGCGCGGAGGAGAACTAAACTCGTCTCGATGAGGCCCGGAGAAGATGAATTCGGCCTGCGCCTCGCAGCAAAGGCCGCGGACCGAGCGAAAGCCGCCCGCCTGGAGTGGCCAGCCTTCGAGAAGCGGCTGAGGGAGTTGGGCTACGGCCCACGAGAGATTGCCCGCGCGTTCAGCACTCTGAGCGGACCGGGGAGTGTGGCCGAGGCGCTAGAGGTGCTGAAGGGCATGTCGCCGGCCGAATCACCTCCCGTCGCGCTGAGCTTCACGATCGGGTGGTTATCGTGCTCGGATCCCGGTGCTGGATACAGCGTGGCTTGAGGGACGGCCTCGGCTTGGGCTACCCGAGGCAGCTCACGAGAATCTCGAGGAGCCGTTTGGTGGTGCTCCCGTCCTGAGCTCCGTGGTGGGGGTTGAACTCGGTCACGGTGAGGGCGCGCACACGTGCGTCAGTGAGTAGCTCGCTGAGCATGTCTCCGCACGCCGTCAGCAGTGGGGCGGTGCCGCGATCAGTGTTCTCAGCTAGCGGCGCGTCGAGAAAGTCGACGAGGTCGACGTCGAAGTGGACGGCCAAGCCGTCGCAGCCCGAAAGTGGGGAAAGCGCGTTGTGCGCGCTGCGCAGCGGATCAGATGCGGTGCTCTGCACGTCGACCACGGGCAGCCTCCGATCGGCGATCACTGCGGCCTCAAAGTCTGTGTGCGGCCCGAGCCCGAGGAAGCTGATCTGTCCGGAGCTCAGCATCGGGCGGCGGCCGGCGAGCGCGGCGAGCCCGTCGATGGTGCCGTCGATGTCGAGCATGTGCGCTACGCCCATCCAGTCCAAGGCGCCGTCGATCGTGCTGTCGGGCACGTTGAGGTCAGCGTGCCGATCGACGTAGACGACACCCAGCCGCTCGGCACGAGCCTGAAGGCCGGCCACGGTGCCGACACCGACCGTGCAGTCGCCGCCGAGGATCACAATCGTGTCCTCGGCTGGAGCGGATCGGACCAGCGCCGCGACCTGGCCGGCCCGGTCGATGACCGTCCCGGCGTTCGCTGCCCGGGGGTTGTCGGGGTCCGGCCGCCATCGAAACGGGGTCACCCGCCCGGCGCGCCGCACCGCCACACCTGCCGCTTCCAGCCGCTCGACCAGGCCGGCCTCGAGCAGCGCGCGGGGACCATCATCCTGACCGGGCGCGTAGGCACCGGCGCTCGTCGGAGCCTCTACGAGCGTGACGGTTCGCATCGTCACATCATCCCCCAAGACCCCGATCCGCTCACCACGACCTTCGAACGCGACGGCCTCCCTCGCGACTACATACCTCTGTCCTGAATTCTCGCCGATCCGATGTCCAGGCAGTCGTTGGCGGTGAACGCCAGCGGTGTGCTGACCGGCACGACGCCGGCGCCGATTTGGTCATCGTTGACGGTCGTCATGATGTTGAGCGGGCCGCCGGGCTTGACCTCGGCGTACTCGGTCGAGATCTCTAGTCTCGCCGCGCCTGCGGGAGACGCTGCTCGGAGCGATCTTGGTCCGCATGATGATGAACAGGTTGTACTCGTGATGGGCCACTACAGGATCGGGGAGCTGACACGATCGCGATCCTCGCCGGGCTCGTCGGGCACAACGACCGACTACGCGCGTGGTGGCACGCCGGTGGAGGCGGCGTCGGCGATCGCCTCGGCGTGGGCCCTGAGCTTGCGGTTCAATGCCAGCCACAGCCGCTGGTCGCCCACCATCAGGTAGCGGCCCGGGAACGTGCTGCCGCCGAGATTGGCTGGCATCGATCCGAGGGGTGCCTTGAGCAGGACCTTGCGGCCCTTGCCGGTGAGCCCGGTCTTGATTACGTAGACGTTTCGCTCGGTGACCACGGCCATGCTGGACTTGGTGATCGAGTAGGGAAGGATCAACAGCCCGACGAAAGCCGCAAATGCCCAGACGGGCATGGTCAGGTTGGCGACGCCATAGACCACGGTCTCGCCGGGCTCCATCAACGGAGCCGCCGCCTTCTGCATCCGAGCCCGTAGTCGCTCGCTCATCTGGACCTGCTGGCGGGCGGTGCCCTGGGCGACGGGCTGACCGACGTTCCCGAACGGAGCGGGCCGGCCCGCGGGGCTCGGCGGGGACAGCGGATCCAGGGACGGTGCCAGGTTCGGCGAGGGCGGGGGATCCGGCGACGCCCAGGCCTTCTGCGCGGCCTGCAGGTCCGGCCAGTCCGCAGGCCTCGCCGGAGATCCCGGGCTGAGGAGGGTCCGTCCCTCGTCGGCGTCCGGACTCGTAACCTCAAGCGTCGTGGTTCCGAGCCTGACACGATCACCCGGTCGCAGAACGTGGGGTGCGGAGATCCGATGATCGTTCACGAACGTGCCGTTGGTCGACTGCAGGTCCTCGACGACGAGGATCGAGCCACCGTCGCCGTAGTAGAACCGGGCATGGCGGCGAGAGAGCTGGTCGTCCTGCTGGAGGTTGCCGACCCCCGCCTCGGAGCGTCCGACGACGAATTCGCCGTCGAGCGGGATCTCCCGCGTCCCCGCATCGCTACCAACGACGCGCAACCCGTAAGAGCTCACGGCGCGATGAGCACGGCTGGACTCGAAGCGGCGACCTCTCGCGTGTGCGCCGAGATCTGCGCCTCGCTCAGAAGTGCTACCGCGATTCCTGCATCGATCAACGGAGTGGCACGGATGCCCGATATTCGTTTCATGTAACCCCTCGGTTGAGACGGCGCGATTATGGCGACCCTAGCCGCCCGCGAGCCCACCATGTGAGCGCCGTCCCAGATAGCTTACATAAGGGTTTGGTAAAGATCAACAAGCGCCCCGGTGGCGTCTTATGACCGATCCGTGCTGGCTGACGAGATCGTCTTCGCCTCGGCCTCCCACACCTAGGCCGACCTGCGACGGGGCCGGCGACTGCTGCATTCACGTCGCGAGGTCGCCGCCGCTCGCTGCCCCCTTTCGCCTGGTAAGCCAAAGAGTGCTGCTGGATCCCGCCCGGGGGCAGGAGGGGCGGGTTACTGCCCGGCTGTTCGGGCGAGCACGCCGTCGATGACAACGTCGATGGCGAAGCGAAACCGCTCGTCACCATCGCCGGCGACCATCTCCGCGGCATGCGCGGCGATCAGAGGGAACCGGTCGGGCGGTAGGCCGGCGAAGGTTCTGTAGAGCTCTTCGACATGCCCTTGTCGGGCGCCGTCGTCGCTACGGCCGCACGGGCGCCGCACATCGTCCTCACCAGCGACGCCGGTCACCAACAACACGAAGATGTCGCAGGCCCAGGCGGCGTCTTGGGGGTCAAGCCCGCCGGCGAGCCGGATCCCCAGGAGGTTCTCAGTCAGCAGCAGAACCGCTTCGGTCGTGGGTGGATCGGCCAGGGTCATCGCGGCGATCCCGTGATGAGCGACCAGTGCCTGGTGCATGCGCGCAAGCAGCGAGTGCAGCTGAGCACGCTAACGTGAAGGGTCTGACCCGGCACGACAAAGTCCTCTTCGGCCTCGGACTGGAGGCCGGCGTTGACCACGTGAGCGAGATGCTCGGGCACGCCCGCCTGGCCGACGACGCGGGTCTCGACCTTCTCAGCGTCGGCGACCATCCCTACTTCGCCGAGCGCCTCGACGCCTACGCCGCACTGGGTTTCGTTCTCGGCGCGACCAGCAACATCGCCGGAGCCGTGATCTGCACCAACCTGCTGAGCCGTCCCGCTCCCATACTCGCCCGGACCATCACGGGACTGTCCACGATCTCTCGCGGTCGTGTCGTACTCGCAATGGGTGCCGGCGGGATGTGGGAAGAGATCGTCGCCCTCGGTGTCCCCCGCCTGTCGCCCGCAGCCCGAACACGAGCCTTGGAAGAGGCGATCATAGTCGTCAAAGCGCTCTCCGGCGGCGGCGATCCGGTCACGTTCGACGGCGAGTTCTACCAAGTCACCGAGCTGACACCCGCGGTCGCACCGACGCCACCGATCTGGATCGGAGCGGGCGGCCCGAAGGGCCTGGCGGTGACCGGCCGACACGCAGACGGTTGGATACCACCACACCTCGCCGACTGGCGAAGCACGCAGGTTGCCAAGTCACGGCCCATCATCGACGAAGCGGCGGCTTCGGCAGGCAGAAACCCCACCGCTGTCGACACCATCTACCTCGTATCAGGGAGAATTACCCGAGACCCACTACCACACACCCGCAACGACGACGGGCGCTGGCTCGGGGGCGCAGTGACACAGTGGGTAGAGGAACTCACGTTCGCCGTCCTCGAACGCGACGCCGCCGCCTTCAACTACGTGGTCCCTCCAGGCGACAACATCAGCGACACGACACTGAACCTTTGGGCACACGAAGTCGTGCCAGCCGTCCGCGAAGCAATCGCCAAGCGCTGACCTCCCTCGACCGCCAAACGAGCCCGCGCTGCTGGTCTGTCGCCGATGAGCGCTCGCAGGACCAAAGGCAGCCGCGCGAGCGCCGGCGCCCAAGCGCACCGCGTGGGCAATGCCGATCGTCCGCCGGGACGCCAGCCGATCGGGTCGGACCCGCGCGATCCCTCTGTCGTCGCCTAAGGAGTCGTAGCCGACGGCGGCATCCCGACCGAAAGCGATCGCTGCCACCATGTCCCCGCAGCGATCGTGTGTGCGTGCGGTGCGGCGGCTTGACCGCGCGTCAGCCGTGTCTCTAGCTAGAGTCGTGTGTGGGACCCAACTCAACCGCTGGGAGGATGCATGCGACGGCGCCTAGCCCTTGCGACAGGCACGATGGCCGTGATTGCATTGAGCTGTGTTTCGCTTGCACAGGCCGGGGACAGTCCGATCCTGGGGTGGGCGCACGCATTCCCGAACGGCGCAGGCTTCGGTCGTGTTACCCCCCGGCACGTATATCTCGGCGGAGACCCAACGGGCAACGTCACGGGGGTGCGCTGGAGTGGCTGGGGTGCCGGAGAGACGATCGGCATGGGCACGGGCTGGTGTCCTCGCCAGTCTGTGGCCGACGGGTACGACTGCAGCGTCTCGCTACATGCGTTCGACCTCGGTTGGTGCCACGGTCGCTCGGCGTATCGAATGTTGTCGTTCTACTTCAAGCCAGGACCACGCCGGCGATGGACCTTCGGCTCGCAATGGAACGTCTGCACCGGCCAATCCCCAGGATCATAGGAATTAGCAACTTGTGACCATGGATTGTCGCCGAAGGACTCGCCAGCCGCGTCGGGGCGGGCAGGCGAAAGCGATCGCGCGGGTTCATCCCGCAGCCTTGCTCGGGAGCCCGTGGATCACGACCGACGCTGCGGCCAGCGCGACGACCCGGTTCGGCGGAGCCTCTCCGGTGACACTGTCACTGTCGCACTGACTCGCGGTCCTGTTCGGTGGCGCGAACGCCTGCTTGCGTAGAAACGGATCACGCTCGCGATCACGTGGGTGTGGCGGGTTGGATCCCGAACGACTGCGTGAACGTCGTCGATGGAGTCGATGGGAGCTCGCCGTAGATGCTGGTGGATGACTCGCCGGTTCCACGACTACTGGACGGGGCGATGCATGGTGGCAGGCTGGGGAGCGGCTCGAGCGAGTTCGACGCCGCATAGGTGATGGTGCCCGCTCCGGAGATGAGGTTCGCGAACTTGCCGTCGCCTGGTCCGACGAGGTTGAGCTCGATCGCGACGATCGGCGCCAGGTCCGCGCTGGTGACCGCGCCGCCCGAGGTCTTCGTCAGTGACGTGAGCATCAGCGTGTGCGACTGTCCCGGTGTCGCTGCGAACGTGACGCCGTTGACGTTTCCGTGTTGATCGGTCAGCAGGGTGATCGTCAGCTGGGTGCCGGCCGGGATCATGTCGGGTTGCGGCGGCTGAGCGAGCAGGAGTGTCGGGGAGTTGATCGTCTGCTCGCCCGCAAGCGAAGCGGCGGTCCAGTTGTTGACGGCGCCCACGATGCTCGTTGGCCTGACCCCGATGACGTACTGCTGCCACACGATCCACTCGGGATCCTGCGGGTTCGCCGTGTTCTGGGGCGACCACGCATTCAACTGGAACGAGAATCCATGTTGCTCGCCTGCGGTCGGCGGGGCAGCAACCAGATCCTCAGTCACGTCGATGGTGATGGACACGCCCGACAGTTGGTTACAGTCGCTGTAGAGCACGTAGTTGGACGCGCTTCTCAGGCCACCGCTCGGTGGCGCGAGGAGCGGGCCGCCGCTGTAGAGCGCGGCATCGATCCCGTCAGCGCCGAACGTACCCCAGCCCCAGTTGCTGATCGGGGCCGGATAATTTGGATCGACGCGGCCGGCACCCGCGTCGGCGCGGTGCACACGGATGTACTCGGCGCCCGAGAAGAAGTAGCACACCGGCCCGCTGTAGAGCGCGGCGTCGATCCCGGCGGCGCCGAACGTACCCCAACCCCAGTTGCTGATCGGCGCCGGATAGCCCGGATCCACCGTCCCCGGCCCCGTTTCGCCGCGCGTCACGCGGATGTACTCGGCGCCCGAGAAGAAATAGCACTGAGAGCCGCTATATAGCGCCGCGTCGATCCCATCGGCACCGAACGCACCCCAACCCCAGTTGCTGATCGGCGCCGGATAGCCCGGATCCACCGTCCCCGGCCCCGTTTCGCCGCGCGTCACCTGGATGTATTCGGCGCCCGAGAAGAAGTAGCACTGAGAGCCGCTGTACAGGGCCGCGTCGATCCCGTCGGCACCGAACGCACCCCAACCCCAGTTGCTGATCGGCGCCGGATAGCCCGGACTAACCTTCCCCGGCCCGATGTCGCCGCGCGGCACCTCGATGTACTCCGCGCCGGAGAAGAAATAGTCATACACGTCGGCCTCCATCATTTCGGCTGCGGCGTGGCGACGGGCAATCGACTTGCGCAGGCCCGCGCCCACATTGAAGTACGTCATCGACGACGTATTGCCCGAAACGCCAGCAGAGCCGCCCCGCCTCCACTTCCCGTGGTCGGACTGAACTGATGGCCTCAGGCCTAAGGTCCTCCGACCACACCGAAGCACCTGGACTTGCAGAGCGGATTTGCTTCGTTGAGCGAGGCAAGTCTCTCTCGATCGTTACTTCTGACCTCCGATCATCGCCGCAAGGATCCTATGAGCGGGCCATCCGTTCCGTCAAGACGATCGAGATCACCGCGCCCCCACAGTTCGAAGCGCCGCGCGTTCCGATGCGGACCTGCCGAGCCTGCGGGGCGCGCCGCAATCCCCCGATCACGACGAAGGCTCCGACAGACAGCTCTCATGCCGCAGGCGCCTGCCGGGTCGACACGGTCGCCGTGAGGACAGCGGCTCTACCGGCGCCCCGGAATGCGCGCGGAAAGCGAATACGTCGCTGGCAAGTGCTTTCGTCAGCCGGCCGGGCGCCGAGCGGACGATCCCGATGGCGACGCCTCGATCACGCGCTTCGACTGACTCAGCGCGGCCGCTCGCCGTAGAAACCCTCACGCGCCCCCGTGGCCGTCTTATTGCACCAATCTCTTGTCGATCCGGTCCCCGGTGCGGACCGTGCCGCCGCGCACAATCCTGGCGTTCACCCCGCGGAGATTCAGCTCGCGACCGACCGCCGAGTTGACAAACTTGACCGCGTCGACACCGAACCGCTGGGAGAACTTGCCGCACCCGCGATGCGGCACGGCGGTCACCTCCAGCACCGCCGACCCGACCTGCAGCTGCGTGCCCGGCGGCAGGTTGGCCGCACTGAGATCGAGGTCGACGTAGAACTGGTCGCCCGCCAGCGGCCACCGCTCCTGATCGCCGGCGATCACCCGGGCCGAGCGCGCATTCATCAGCGTGATCTGCGTGTCGGGATGCGCGGAGCCATCCGCCGTGGCGCCACTGCCGCGCTCGGCCCAGCTGTCTCCGACCAGCCCCGTGTGCGCGTCCAGCGTCGCCTCGCTGATGACCTCACGCGAATCGCGCTGCGGTCGGCGCACGATCAGCTCGACACGGCCACCGTCCGACGGTGCGCCGCGGATCGCATCGATCCCAGCCTCGAGCCTCGTCAACGCAACATGCTCCACGCCCCACAGGATGCCTGACCGCAGCAACCGGAAGCCCTTCGCGCCCAGAGACCCACGCGGGCGTATTGCGACGCCCGCGAGTCCACCGCCTCCACGCGAACGCGATCGTGCGCACCGGCGTTGACCTGACGCTCTTCTTATCCCCGCCGGGTTATCCCCATGACCTCCCATGCCCGGAACCCCAAGAGGGCAGCGGACGCGCCGGTGCTTGCGGTGAGGAAGCTCTCATAGTGGCCCACCACAACACCACCCTACGGATATCGGCGGCTATCGTCGCGAGGACGTGTCACAGCCAGCTCGCGACTCGCGCGACCGTATGAGTTCCCGCGACTCATCAGGGCACCGCAGATCCGCACGAGCGCCTCGGTGACCCGCAGCTTGTCGGGCGGCGTCGCCCGCGGACGAGTGTTCGGCCGCGGACGGGCCCACAGGGCCGATGCCGGCGTGGCTGGCA
>Ga0302326_10023381_pt1 | contig 12600 bp, 9 predicted proteins | sample Palsa_T0_3_FD_202264 | JGI IMG/M metagenome (GOLD analysis project Ga0302326, IMG submission 202264) | Peat permafrost microbial communities from Stordalen Mire near Abisko, Sweden - Palsa_T0_3 | ecosystem: Environmental > Terrestrial > Soil > Palsa > Peat permafrost | place: Sweden: Abisko... | reverse complement strand
GCCGCCCTGCTTACCGTTTTGCGGCTGGTTCTGCTGCTCTTTCTGCACGCCCGGCTGCTCAGGCTGCTGGCCATTTTGGTTCGTCGCCGGTTCCTGATCTTGGACGGGCATGTTCAATGTCCTTTCAACATATTTGGAATGAATTGTTCGGCCTGCCCGGTTGCTTTGGCAAGGCTGATGCGCGAAAGATTCAGCGAGAAGAGAGTGCTGATGTAGTCCTGTTCCGCCGCGGCGACGGTCTCCTGCGACTGCACCACTTCGACGGAGTTGGTGACGCCGGAAGCGAAACGATCGACGGACTGCCCCAGGGTTTCGGCCGCGAGTTGGCGATTCGCTTGCGCTACCTTCATTTGTTCGGCGGCCACCTGCAGATCGACATAGGCCTGCCGTACGTCCAGATCCACGGCGCCTTTCAGATCGTCATACTGCGCTTGTAATTGACTGAATACCGCATCGGCCTGATCGACGTCCGCCCTGACGCGTCCGCTATCGAAGATGTGGATATTCAGGCCGGCCGAGACCTGGTACGCGGAGACTCCCTTGTTCGGATTGATGCCTTCCAGGCCAAAGTCGCCGTTGATACTAAGGGAAGGCAGGTACTCGGCCTTGGACGCCCGACGGGCCTCATCCGCCGCCTTCAACTGCAGGCGGGCGGCCTTGAGATCGGGGCGTTCGTCGAGGGCAGTTTTAATCCCTTCCTCGAGCGAGATAGCATCTGGAACCTCGACCGGCAGATCCTCGCTGAGACTCAACTGTTGCCCGGCCGGAAGGCCAATCAACCGGGCGAGTTGCATGGTCTCCTTCAGCAAGTCGCCGCGCAGGGCGCTCAGTCTCTGCTGTTCGGTGCGAAGCTCCACCAGGCTTTTGTTGCTGTCTATGATGGTCTTGGTTCCCGCCTGATATTGGTCTGCGGCCAGTTTATAGCTCGCCTCGGCCTGCTTTACCTGGGCCTCTTGCGACACGACGTTGGCCTTGTTCGCGATGACGCGAAGGTACGTGCCGCCGACAGCCAGGACAATCAGCTCGCGGACGTTGGCCGTGCTCATCCGCGCCGCCTGGAGCGATGCCTCCGATTGGCGGATATTGTGAAGAGCCGTCAGGCTGAGGTCCTCGCTCACATTCCCCAGCGCAGTGTAGTAGTGGAAAGGGCCAAGAGTAGTTGGGACTGCAAGGCCTCCACCGAATGCAGAAGCCGAGAGGCCCAGCGTCTGCAGGTCGACCTTGGCGCTGGTCTCGGTCAGCGTCCCGTAGATGTTCGGCAGCATCTGGCTTAATGCCGCCAGCCGCTGCGCGCGCGCCTGCCTAACCGAGACATTGGCGATTACGCCTCCCAGGTTGAATTGAAGGCCGCGGTGTATGGCATCGGAGATGGTTAGGGTAAGCGATCCCTGGGGCGCCTTCGGGTCCGGGATGCTTCCCACAAACCCGCCCGAGACCTGGATGGTGCTGTTGAGAGTGTTCACGCTGGAGGTGCTGCCTGCGCTGCCGGCTGTGGACTGCTGTGCGTCGACGCTTCCCGCGCTTTGCGACAGCGGAACCTGTTGGGCTTTGGGGGTCGATGACGCCCCCGCCCCTTCCTGGCAAAAGGCTTCCTGGCACACGAATCCACCGGTCGCCATCACGAGCCTGAGTACAAGTAGCTGCTTTCCTCGACGTCTGGTTTTCATTTTCAGCCCGCTCCCCCGGCGGGTGCCGCCTCGCCGGGTTTGTTCTTGTTCAACAGAAGGGCGCACAAGAACATGCCGGCCGCCAGCCAGGCTAGTAAGCGATAGATATCCATATAGCCTTGGCCGGCAGCCTGCCGATTGAGCTCACGGTAAATGGAGCCGCGCGCCAGCTCTGCCGCTCCAGGACCGCTGGCAACCGCACCATAGGCCCGGGTAAGCGCGCTCAGGTGATTGGCGTAAATCGGATTGGAAGGCTGCATGTAGTCCGCCAGCCGCGCCTCATGGAAGAGCGTTCGGTTGGTGACGATGGCTCCAGTGCCGGCGATGAAGATGCTTCCGCCTATGTTCCGGACGAAGTTGATGATGCCCGAAACCTGATTGCTGGCTTCCTTAGGGAGACCGACATAGGCGGCGTTGGTGATCGCGATAAAGCACAGCGGGAAGGGTGCAACCTGAAGCACTCGCAGCAACGTGGCGGAGCCAAAGCTCATGTTGAGAGTGAGGTGCGTGGAGCTGTAATAGAATGCCCCCACAAATAGGGCGAACCCGAGAGCGGCAATGTTCCTGGCGGGGAAGCGGCCCGTGCCGATTCCTGTCAGCGGCATAATCACCAGAAGGGCGAGACCTCCGCCAGTGAGCGCTTCTCCGGCAAGGGTGGCCGTGTAGTGCAGAAGCGCCTGGGAAAACTGTGGCTGGAGCACGGTGGTGGCATTGATCAGGCCGCCCACCATAATCATCAGCAGGGCGCATACGGCGAAGTTCTTATGCTTGAAGAGTTTCAGATTCATGATCGGGCTCTTCACCCGCCACTCCTGCCAGATAAGACCGATCATTCCGACCACGAACAGCGTGCCGAAGACTCGAATGAACCGCGAGGCGAACCACGCGTCCTCTTCGCCCTTGTCGAGCATGATCTGCATTCCGCCCATGGCGATAGTCAGAAAACCGAGGCCGACATAGTCGAGCCGCTTCAGGTTCTTCCGGTCGGCCTTGATCCAAGGCGGGTCGTCCACGAAACGGCTCACCAAAAAGACCGCTAGAATCCCGACCGGGATGTTGAGGTAGAAGATCCAGCGCCAGGAGTAGTTGTCTGTGATCCAGCCGCCCAGGGTAGGGCCTATGGAGGGCGCCAAGACGGCGACCAGACCGTACAGGGCAAAGGCCTGGCCGCGCTTCTTCTCTTCGAACGAGTCCGCCATAATCGCCTGCGCCATGGGCTGCATGCCACCGCCGCCGGCGCCCTGGACGACACGCGCCAGAAGCAAGACAGGGAGCGATGGCGCGATGCCGCAGAGAAAGCTGGCAGCTGTAAAGATAAGAATGCACAGCATGAAAAACCGCTTGCGCCCAATAACGCTCGAAGCCCATCCGCCCATCGGCAGAACGATGGCGTTCGAGACCAGATAGCTGGTCAGTACCCAGGTCCCCTCATCGGTGCTGGCGCCTAGATTGCCGGAGATATGCGGCAAAGCAACATTGGCAATGGAGGTGTCGAGAACCTCCATGAACGCAGCCAGCGCCACTGTCGATGCAATCACCCACGGATTGACCCTCGGTTTCCATTGCGCGTCAGCGGGGCCATCGGCCATCGTTATTTCCCGATCTCATGACGCTTGCCAATAAATCAGGACTTGCTGATTTGTCCGCGCGCATGGTTTTCGCTTTCACGGCGGTTCTCATCCGGCGTGTTCCAGGTTCACGTCCCTAGCGACGGGCCGCCATTAGTCCAGACAAGGGTACGTAATGAAAAGGCGCTCTGAACTCGACTCACCTTTAATATTGGCGCGTATCGGTGCACAAAGTTGTGCCCAATTGCTCACCTCTGAAAGCCCGGTAGCGTCTAAGGGGTTGTGTTGCAACTTCCGTAGGCCCCGGTTCAGAACGTCGCAAACGCCCATGGCTAACTTGGGTCAAGCGTTCCCCGACCCCACAAATGAGACAGTTGCGATGGGTAGTGGAATATAAGGGAATCGTGCGACGTCTGATCTGTTTTTCCGGCGCAAGGGCCGGGCGGTATGGGTTTTGAGTCGTCAAACGAAATCACGGTCGTGTCAAACAAATGTTTGACGCGTGGTTTCGAGGTGAGGAATCGGTCTCGAAAATCCTCTTAGGAGGTGAGGGAGCAGCTTTATGAGACAAAACACGGGCGCGGCACGTGGGGCCAGGATCGCGATCAGATTGAGCCAGGAAGATCGGGTTCGGATCGACGAGGCCGTCAAAGCGCGAGGCTATCTGGTCACGGCGGTTTTGTTAAAGGCCAGGCGAGGTTCTGAACAATACCAATCGATAAATTCACGGATGGCGTGATCGTACGATCGTTGCGAACTCCGCGAGGTGAGGCTGTTCAGCACTGCTGATTTCGATTGTTCGAGATCGGGCAGTTTCAAGATGGTCTTGGGAGAGTGTTTGCGCTTGTTTTTCGCCATCTAGCATTTGTATCACTGAAGGTGCTGGAGTTCTACGGCATGTTGGCGCGTTTTGTCGTTACCTATTTAGAATGTCCACTGTTACCCTGCTCGACTCGCCTTCGCCATCAGCCCGCATATGACGGGCCGAACAACGCTTAGAAACAAGACCGGAGCGACAGGGAGACGGACGCTTGCCGATACCGGCTTCGCAAGACTGGCGGTCAGATTTCAACGCGGCCTGTAGTGCAGGCGGACCTCCACGGCCAGGGGCGCGCCCGGCTTCACGGCGACTCGATAGACAGTCTGCGGGGGCGGATCGTCCTGAGTGAGCAGGCGCGTTCCATCGGCTGCCGCGTCCTGTTCGACGCGAGTCCAAGTCTTGCCGACGCCGCCGGTCAGTTCGAACACCTCGGGCTTCGCACTGCCCCATTGCTTCTCCCAGGCTGCGACCTGAGCATTGGAGAGCGCCAGCGCATTCTCTCCGATGGTGATCCCCTCGATTGGCTCGGGCGTCAACAACACAGTGAGCTCTTCCTCTACCTGATCCGGGCGGCTGCGGTGAAGCGCGAAGAAATTGGGGCGGTCGCTCTGCGCGGGGATGTCGATGAGCTTACCCCCGGAGACCTTGTTGTCACCGCCACGCGTGCGAATGGTCGGAAAGATGAGGTAGGGCGCGCCACGCTCGCCCGAGCCGTAACGCTCGCGATCGACCACGTACAGATATCCGTGCTCCGGCGATTCCAGCGTCAATCGGACGCGATCGCCCGCAGTAAGCCGGCTTGTGGAAGACACGCGCTCGGGTATCAGCTCGGCGGTTTCGGTTCCTTCCTGGACCAAGATTCTTGCGCCCGAGTCGGCGGCGGCAGCCGGCCGAAGACGCCAGATGGTGACGCCGAGCTCGCTTGCCGCCGAGGAATGGCGCAGGGACGCGACAACCTGGGGATCGAGCGCTTTGTATTTTGGTTTTACTTTTACCGGTGCCGGGGCGGTCGCGGGTGGGCGCGCCTGGACGACGTCTTCGGGCACAATGCCGCGCTGTCCGGAGTCGCTTGCGGCAAGCGAGACGCTCGCCAGCAGAATTCCGATGGCCCAACGGTTTAGGTTGATCATTTCCAGTCTCCCTGCTGCACAAATGCAGCCCAATAGTAAGGCGAATGCCATTCCTTATGTTTCCGCAGTGCCTGTTGCGCAGCGAGCAGCGCTTCGGACGGACGCTTGTGATCGCGCAGCAAGCTGCGATAAAACGCGGCCATCAGCTCAGCAGTAGCGCGGTCGTCGACGCTCCACAGACTGACGATGACGCGTGGAACGCCGGCGTATAGGAACGCGCGGGTAAGCCCCATCAGCCCTTCGCCACGCACCTCTTTGCCCAGCCCGGTCTGGCAGGCGCTTAGCACCACCAGGTCCGCCGACAGCCGGGTGTTGTAAATATCGTTGACGCGGAGAAAGCCGTCTACAGGGCGTCCCTCCGGGTCGAGTTGAGAAAGCACCAGCGCGGAAAGCTCCGGTCGTTCGGTATCGAGATAGCCGTGGGTGGCGAAGTGCAGATAGCGATATTGGCCCAGCACGCCGCTGAGGGCTTCGGCGCGGCTGGCCTCAAAGCCAGTGGCTTTCAGATCGGAGGGATTGTCCGCCACCTGCAGAATCGCCTCGGCCTCTTGCGACGTAAACGGCAGGCGGGGAATGCGCAGACGAGCGTCGCCGCCGCTTTGTGTCACCGCGAGATGTTCGAGCAGGCGCGAGGCGCCGGCGTCCGGCGGTTGGGCGAGAGCCACCTGCTTCCCGGCATGCGCGCGCGGATCGGAGGCATCGAAAACCGGATCCGCGAAAACTGCTAACAACTTGGACGCAGGTGCGCGGCCGGCCACTTGGGTGCGCAACGCGGCGATGGCGGATGCCGAAGGCAGCATCACCACTTCGCGAAGGCCGCCGCCAGGCGAGAGCATGGCGAACGGGATGCGCTGCAGAGCGCTGTCGGCGACGACGGCCAGGCGCTTATTGCCTAGCACGGATGCCGCGGGGGCGAGCACCATCCCGCTGAGCTTGCGAGTGGCAGCGGCCACTTCGGCGTCCGGGCGATGCGTCGCAAGAAGCTCATAAACCCGCGTGGCCTGCGCCTCAATTTCCGATCGAGGTGGCAGCGGGAACGCGCGCAGTTGATCCGTACCGACCACCCACAGCCAGCTCGTCTTTTCTCCCAGCGAGTATTCGAGCAGCAGAGTATCGAGATCCAGCACCTGACGGCGGATCTCGCCGACACGGAGCAGCGCGGGCTGGGTGAGCGCGGCGTAGCGCGGGCTTGCCGACCGGATGGCCGCTTCCACGTCCTGATACTCGGATTGGAGATCGCGAATCTCGGCAGTGAGCGCGGCGGCTTGGGGATCGTCACGGCCGAGAAGCGGAAGGAGCCGGGCGCCCTTAGCGTTCAGACGATCGGAGAGATCGCGCTCGCGTGCGATGAGTTTGGGGTCCAGGCCCTCACGTATATCGGCGCCGGATGCGGCCAGCATGTCGAGCAGGCTGCGGGCGCGCGAGCGTTCATTGGCCTGCAGCGCGGCTTCGGTATCGCCGAGGCGCATGAGCAGATCGACGTAGAATGCATACGAATCCTGCTGCGTGGCGAAAAAGGAGGCGCGGAGCTGTTCGCTATTCGCCGCGCCGCGGCTTTCTTCGGTAAGGCGGAGCGCTTCTTCCATACGGAGGCGAGCGGCGGTCAGATTGCCACCTTCGCTTTCCGCGCGTGCGATAGTCTCAAGGGAGAAAGCTTCGTAACTTCGATCGCCGATGGCGCGAAACTCAATCAGAGCTTGATCGCTAGCGCTAATGGCTTGGCTGGGATGTGCTGAAAGCAGCGTGGTGCGGGCCATCTCGGCCAAAGCGATGCCCGTGAGACGGCGATCGTGAACCGCGCGAGCAAGTTCAAGCGATTCGGCAGCCGAGGCTTGAGCGGTGTCGAAACGGCCCAGTGCAGCCTGGGCGCGGGCGGTTTCCGAGAGAGCTTCGGCCAAGCCACGTTTATCGCCGGATGCACGCCATGCGGTTAAAGCGCTCTCCAGAACGGGGATTGCTTTAGCGGGGCGATTTTCGGCGGCGAGATACAGGTTGGCCAGAGCGCCCAGTGTGGTTGCCTCGCCGCGGCGATCCCCAACCTGCTTCCATAGCGGAAGGGACTGATTGAAATACGTTTCGGCCTGATCGAGCTCGCCGAGCTGGCGGTTTGCCACTCCCATGTTCGCCAGCACTCGCGCCCGCGTCAGATCGTTAGGCGACGTCTGCAACAAATCGAGTGAGCGCCGGTAGTCATCCAGCGCAGCCTCCCAGTTCGCCAATGTGCTTTGCGTCCAGCCGATATTGTTCAACAGGAGCGCTTCGCCAGGATGGTCGCCGGTCTCATGAAGCAGACCGAGCGCCTGTTGATAATAGTAGAGAGCCTGCTGCGGCTCGCCCAGGACGTCGAAGGCGCCGGCCTCGCTGTTGATGGCCTCCTCGGCTTCTTCATGCGTCGCGCCGACGACGTGAAAAAGCTCGGCGGCATTCTGGAACAGCGGCAGGGCTTTGCGAAAGTCGCCGGCTTCGGCGACCGCCATTCCCAGGCTGTACAATGCCAGCCCTTCCATATAGCGGTCATTGGAAGAGCGGAAAAAGGCCAGCGAGTTTTCCAGTTTTTGGATAGCGGCGGCGCGGACGTCCGCGGTGTGCCGGGCCCAAAGCTGGATGGCTTCGGCATAAGCGCGATGGGCGGCGACAATTTCGTCATCGCCTGATTTCGCCTGACGAAGTTCGACCACGCGTAGCTGATAGCGGGCGGGAAGATCTACTGGATCGCCGTCTTTCACTTCCAGCGTGTAATCGCCGCTGGATTCGGTAACAGCTACAACGGTCTCGGGGCCGTACCGGCCATTGATAGAGTCGGCTCGCATCAAAATATGGCCCTGGGGATCGCGAAAGGCGACGGCAAAATCAGCGCCATTCTGGATGGCCTGGAGCCGAACGAAAGAGTGCGCGGGCAGGGGTACCCGTATCGTGTCGGAACCGGATTTGTCGATGCTCCGCTCAACTTGAATCCCGGCGCGCCATTCGATATCGATGCCGGCAGCCTGTGACCACACAATTCCCGGCAGCGTCGCCATGAAAGCGAAAACAGCCGGGAATCGTGCGGTGGAGAGCATAGCGTGCCGGTTCAGGCGTGATGGCCGTGCTTGTGTTTGTGCTCCTGACCAAACGACTGGCCAGTTCCGCCCGCGGACCAAGTGCCGGGGACACTGGTGATTTCGGCGCTGTCGTCCTCGATGGCGCCGCCGCCGGTGCTATCTGTTTCAAACGTGCCCGACATCGCCTTCCAGTTGCGATCGGCGAACCTGCCGGTGAAAGTGCAGGCGGTGATGGTGTTTTCGTCGTCCAAAGTTACGTTTGCAACATCGTGCAGCGGTGCGTCCGAGCATTCGCCATCCACTTGCTGTCCTACAGCCATGGTGAATTCTCCGCTCGTGCCGGTAGAGGTGAGTTGGATGCAGTGGCTGATATTGTGGCCACCGATGCTGATATTGAAGGAAGTGGGTCCAAATCCGTCGATCATGAGGTTCTCCTTGTTGGTATTGCGTCCGATGACGCTGGCGTTCGATTGTGTTGGCTTCTGGTCATGCTTGTATACACTCATTGATGCCGAAGTTCCAGAGAAGCGCCCAGCACGTCTCCGGCGGCACGCAACTGGATGCCCCGCTGCGTAGCAGAGGCTGACGCAGGGGGCAATTGGCGTAGGTAATCGACTATTCGCCGGGAGGCGGAGGGATCGCGGACCTCTCCGGCGGCATCGCCGACAGTGTTTCGAAGCAGCTCCAGCGAGTGTTCCGCCCATACCATCCAGAGCCGCTCGACGCCTGGATTTTGATCGAAGACGTACCAGCCGGTTTCAAGCTGTTGGGTAGGGGCCGCGGGCGTGCTGCGCGGGTATAGCATCCAGAGCCGCTCGACGCCATTCGCGCCGGGGCCGTGATCGATGAGGTAGAAGAAGCCGGGCTGAGGCGACGCAACGCGCAAACGGAAACGCCAGCCGGCGTGAAAGGTGTCCGTGGGCGACGCAATGTACTCTTGGCCCGTGGGGCGGCCATCGAGCATCTGCTGGGCCAGGATGGTGTAAGTGATTGTTCCGGAGTGGTCGAGTCGCGGCAGCCAGATTCCAGCCGCGGCTGCGATGACGGCCAGCGTTCCGGCAACCAGGCTTGCAATCAGGAATGTGCGGCGCGGAATGCGTTTGGGCTGGGGTGCGCTTTTTCCAAACCCATCGACAACCGCCGCCAGCTCGCGGCACACGGCTTCCATGGACTGCGGGCGTTCCTCAGGCTGCTTGGCGAGACAGCGGGCGATCAATGCCGCGAGCGGTTTGGGTATCTTGGGATTCAGCTTCTCGGGCGCGGTAGGGACGCTATGGACAACGGTGTAGAGCGTGGAAGGCAGATCGGGACCGCCAAAAGGGCGTTGGCCGCAGGCGATCTCATAAAGAATGATGCCGAATGAGAAGATGTCGGAGCGCTGGTCCACGGGCTCGCCCTTGGCCTGTTCCGGCGACATATACGCGGGCGTACCGAGCACCAGGCCACTCTGTGTGTCCGCCACGCCGGCGGCGGCCTGTTTGGCTAAGCCGAAATCCAGCACCTTGACCAGGCCCTGCTCGGTGACCATGATGTTTTTGGTCTTGAGATCGCGGTGTACGATGCCCGCACCATGCGCGGCGGTAACCGCGACGGCGGCCTGAACCGCGTATCCGAGCAGAGTTTCCATGGGAAGGCTATGTTCCGCCAGAAGGGCGTGCAGGGTCTTGCCGCGGATGTACTCCATGGCGATGAAGTCCACCTCTTTGTCCGAATCGTACTCGTAGATAGTGACGATGTTGGGATGATTGAGGGCCGAGGCGGCTTTGGCTTCACGAAAAAAACGGCGTTTCTCTTCGCCCGCTCCGGCCAGGTGGGAGATAACCTTGAGTGCGACGGTGCGGCCGAGGCGGGAATCCACGGCTTCGAATACGATTCCCATACCGCCTTCGCCGATCCGATCCACCACCCGGTAGTTGCCGATGATTTCTCTGGTGCGAGCAACCGTCATACTCAAAGTCGGGCTGAGGGAAGGCAGAAGATCGCGATCGAGAAAGGCGCCCTGTCGCTCCGAGGCGGCAATCAGGGACTCCACCTCGGAGCGCAGAGCGGCATCGCCGTCGCAGGCTTCGATCAGGTACGCGGCGCGTTGATCGGGAGGGAGTTGCAGAGCCGAGTCGAGGATATCGCGTATTCGCTCCCACTGCCCGGCCTCCAGGCCGTCGGATGGGCGCTTGTCCGCCATTTGGCTCAAATCTAGCATAATTACCCGATCTGGACAGGCAGCGGGCATATGCACTTTCAATCCCGCATTTGCCTTTTCAATAGGGATACGCGATACCCGGCGCCGGAACGTCTCACGAGGAGCGAAATTATTGAATGGGTCGCCGCTCCAGCTCGCGCAGCAGCCAGGCGCGCCCGGTGATCCAGTCGCGATTGGCGGTGGCTTTGGAGATACCCAGGGCCTCAGCCGTTTCGTCGACGGAAAGACCGGCGAAGAACCGGAGTTCGATGACCTGGCTTTGGCGCGCATCCAGCCGGGCCAGGTCCTGGAGGGCGTCGTCCAGGGCAATCAGTTCCAGACTGCGCGGATGCGGCATATCGATCCCTTCGTCCAGGGCCAGCACCTCCGCGCCTCCGCCGCGTTTCTCGCGATGCTGCGCCCGGGCGTGGTCCACCAGGATGCGGCGCATCAGCTGACCGCTGACGGCGAAGAAATGGGCGCGATCCTGCCATTGGGCCTGCTTTTGATCCACCAGGCGAAGCGAGGCTTCGTGAACCAGGGCGGTGCTTTGCAAGCTGTGGCCGCGGCGCTCGCGGCGAAGATGGCGGTGAGCCAACCTTCGCAGCTCGCCATAGATCAGAGGCGTGAGCTGGTCGATGGCGGACTTGTCGCCCGAAGTCCACTTCCGCAGCAGTGCGGTGACGTCGGTTGGCGGCATGGTGACAGGTTAGAACAGTTTACCGCCGAGCGGCGGGTACCGACTAGGACACTACATTGCCCAAGCTACCTCGCGAACGTTGAATTCCATCTTTCAGCCGAGCTGTCGTGTGCAACGCACCAAAGCCGCAGAGATAGCTGCAAAGGTCGCCTTCGGTGACGGACACCCGAACTCCGTTGGCTAGTTGCTGGCAGCATGAAACGAAAAGCAGGACGCCGCTCGAAGAGCATACGACTATGCGGGTGATTTTTGCTGTATCACAACTGTATCAAAGCCCCATTTGATCGACTGCTTGGAGATCCTGAATTGGCGAAACCAGCTTCCCCAAGTTGTTAATAAGACAGAGAATAGAAACGAAGAAATGCAGCCCTTTGCCGCCGAATACCTGTGGCGGGACCGTCCCGAGAGCGTTTCGTCGGTGACGACCTGCGTTCTCGGTAAGAGCTATCTGGTTAGGCTCCGGCATGCCGTCGGAACGCAAACAGCCGCCGGCCACGCTCCGTGTTGCCACCCTCGATGCCCAGAGGCGGAGATTCGTACTCGTCGCCCAATAGGAGAACCACCACAGCGGTCCGGCGGAAACGCTGAGCAAGGACGAATGGACGATTAACCGATCGGCGGTAATAGTCACTCCGGCGAAGCCATTTCTGGATTGGCTGCATCGGGTAGATCCCACGAGTGCCGAGTTGGGCCTTGAGGATCTGCGGCGAGAAGCGGCGATCTTTTTGGTGCCGGAGCACGATAGCGATGAAGAGGCGCGCGGGTTTCTGGAGAAGTACTGCGTAAAGATTTTCGAAGAGCTACTGGACGGGTGGTTCCGTGTACCTTCTGCCTGGCCGGCCGACCGGAGCTTCGACACCTTCGTCCACTGGTTTGAATATAGCCTTCATTCGGTAATCGTCGACCTGGGCGACGCCCCGCTGAAGCACGACAAATGAAATCATGGTCTGAAAAGGACTAATGCGCCTGCTGTTTTCGCTGTGCCAAAACTGTGTCCGAACCGTATCTGTGGTAGCTATCCGGGTTGCTTTTTGAGCGAAAGCAGATTCCCCAGATTGTTGTAAATGTTAGGAATTGGCGAAAATCGATAGAGATAATGGAGAGGATGTCTCTCCTTCACACGCAGGAGGTCACAGGTTTGAGTCCTGTCGCGCCCACCACGAAATTGGCTTCCGGTCATTCATCAAAGCGCCGCCGGCCGGAACCACGGCGCCGGCCCGAAATCATCCGGCCTTTGAGTGCGGAAGGCACGCAAACCGTAACCACCATTCCCGCTGGCCAGTTCGGCAACAAGGCAGCGATCACGATCACGTCGATCCACACCCTTCCATCTGGGTTAACATTACAGCAGGGGCGTCCCCGAGAGGCCGGCGCGCACCCTAGGCAGAAGGCATGTTGAAGCTGATTCGGGTTGGCGTACTAATGGGAGTGGTTCTGCCAGCGCTACTGCTGGCGCAGTATTACCCCCGTACGCGCCGCGGCGTTGTGCCCGGTA
>Ga0302326_10023378_pt1 | contig 12601 bp, 8 predicted proteins | sample Palsa_T0_3_FD_202264 | JGI IMG/M metagenome (GOLD analysis project Ga0302326, IMG submission 202264) | Peat permafrost microbial communities from Stordalen Mire near Abisko, Sweden - Palsa_T0_3 | ecosystem: Environmental > Terrestrial > Soil > Palsa > Peat permafrost | place: Sweden: Abisko... | reverse complement strand
CCGAGGCCGCCCTGCGCGGCGTGTCGCCCGCGCGTCTGCGACGCTTCTTTCTCAAGGTTCAGCATGGCTATCAAATCAATAAGGACGTGCGCGGCCTGTGCGTTTTTGCGCGGCACGACCTGGCGAACGATCCGCCCTTTTCCAAGCTCGATCTGATCAGTTGCCGGAATGTGCTGATCTACGCCGGACCGGGCTTGCAGAACCGGATTCTGTCGGCTTTCCAGTATGCCCTCAAGCCCGGCGGATTTTTGTTCCTGGGGAAATCGGAGGCCATTAGCGCCCACTCCGGCATGTTCGCCCCGGATGACCGCAAACACAAAATCTTCTCGCGCAAGCCCAGCGGCACCCTGGCTCCTCGTTTCGACTGGCGGATGGACGACCCAAAAGTGCCCGGCTTGGCCGCACCCAGGATCGCGCTGCCCGCCCTCGCCGACTTCCAGAAGCAAGCCGAGCAAGTTCTGCTCCAGCGCTACACACCGCCGGCCCTGGTGATCGACGCCGATCTCCACATCCTGCATATTCAGGGAAATATCGGGCCCTATCTGGTTCTTCCTACCGGTCCGCCTACCGTTCACCTCCTGAAGATGCTCCACCCGGAGTTCGTAATGGACCTGCGCAGAGCAGTCTCCAAGGCCCAGAAAGAAGGAACGGCCGCAGCCACCCGGCTGATCCAGTTCGAACACGGAGGGCGCCGTGGCGCCGTGCGCTTGGAAGTATCGCCGCTGGAGAAGGGCAAAGGTGGGAAGCAGGACATGCTGGTCGCCTTCAATGCCACGCCGACCGCCGAGCCTCCCAGCCCGAAAACTCAATCGAAGGGTCACACCAAAAGAGATTCCACGCTGGAACGGGAATTGGCGGCCACGCGAGAATACTTGAGTTCCCTGATTGCCGATCACGAAACGGCCCAGGAGGAGATGAAGGCGGCTAACGAAGAAATTCTCTCCAGCAGCGAGGAACTGCAAAGCACCAATGAAGAGCTCGAAACGGCCAAGGAAGAGCTGCAGTCCTCCAACGAAGAACTTCTGACGCTCAACGAGGAGCTGCTGCATCGCAATCTCGATCTAAGCGTCCTCACCAACGACCTGAACAACGTACTGGTGGGCGTGGAAATCCCAGTGGTGGTTCTGGACGGCAGCCTGCACATCCGCAGGTTTACTCCCACCGCGGGAAGGCTCCTGAATATTGTCGAAACCGATGTGGGACGCCCGTTCAGCGAGGTAGCGTCGGCGCTCGAGGTTTCCGATTGGGACGCGCTGTTTGCCGAAGTCACCAGCCAGGTTCATCCGCTGGAGCGTGACGTCAAGGATAAGAGCGGCCGCTGGCTGTCTTTGCGCATCCGCCCCTACCGGACCAGCGATAACAAGATCGACGGCGTGATCGTGATCCTGCTCGACACCGACATCATCCAACGCGAGTTGGAGGAGTCTCGCGATTACGCCCGCATGCTGCTGGAGTCCGCCGAGCAAGCCATTGTCGCCGCCAACGCGGCTGGAAAGATCGTGCTAGTCAACGGAGCCACGGAAAAAATGTTCGGCTACCCCCGCGCCGATCTTCTCGGGAAACCGCTCGACCTCATTCTTCCAACGCAGTTCGAAGGCCGCCGCCGCGACGGATCCAGGTTTCCGCTCGAAGTCAGCCTCAGCACCATCGACCAAGCCGGGGTACAGCTCACGGTGGAATTCCTAACCGACATCACCGAGCGCCAGCGGCTGGAGACCTTGTCGGAAACTTACCGTGCCGAGATTCGCGCGCTCGCGGCCCAGCTGATGACCGCCCAAGAGGAGGAGCGGCGCCGCGTTTCACGGGAATTGCACGATAGTCTCTGCCAGAAGCTGGCGTCGCTCGCTCTCGAAGTCGAGAATCTCGCGGTCGCGCTTCCCCCTCCCGCCACCACTCGGGCCCGCCTTCAGGCCTTGGGCGCGCGCGCCATGGAAGTGTCGGAGGAGGCACGCCATATCGCCTACGAATTGCATCCCTCGGTTCTCGACGATTTGGGACTGGTGGTTTCCTTGCAGGCCCTGTGCGATGATTTCGCGAAGGCCGAGAAGATGCGCGTCGATTTCAAATCCGGCAAGCTGCCGGACTTAGTCCCGCAAAAGATAGCGTCCGGCTTGTACCGCATCGCGCAGGAGAGTCTGCGGAACGTCGCGAAACACGCCAAGGCGAAGCACCTTTCCGTCGCACTCGCGGTGCAGGATCACGGCCTGGTGTTGTCGCTGGAGGACGATGGCATTGGATTCGCACCCCCAGCCGTCAAGGGCAAGGGGGGGCTCGGCTTGGTCAGCATCGGGGAGCGCGCGCGAATTGTCGGCGGCACATTATCGATTGAGTCCAAGCCGGGCGATGGCACCCGTATTTCCGTGAGGGTTCCCTTCGAGTAGAGCCGCCTATGAAACAGCCGCGAGTTCTTCTAGCCGATGACCACGCCCTGATGCTCGACGGCTTTTCGAACCTGCTCCAGCCCAAATACGCCGTGGTGGGGACCGTGGAAGATGGACGAGCGCTGGTCGAGGCCGCTGTTCGTCTCAGCCCGGACCTCATCATCCTGGACATCACCATGCCGTTATTGAATGGAATCGACGCGGCCCGCGAGATCCGAAAACGTCTCCCGCAGGTGAAGATATTGTTCGTAACCATGCATACCAGCCCCACTTACCTGCAGGCCGCGCTGGAAGCCGGAGCCAATGGATACGCCGTAAAGTCTTCCGGCCGGAGCGAAATTCTCGCGGCCGTTGAAAAGGTTCTCGAAGGGAACCGCTATATTACGCCAGGCATCGGTGGCGACGGGTTGGATCGGAGCGCAGATCCCGCGCAAGCTGCCGCTTCTCTGCGGCTAACCCCGCGTGAACGGCAGATCCTGCAGTTGACCGCCGAAGGCAAAAGCCGCAAGGAAGTGGCGCACGCCCTCGGCATTTCCGAGAAGACCGTGGCCTTCCACAAAGATAATCTGAAACGTAAGTTGGGTTTGCGGAGCACCGCGCAACTCACGAGGTACGCCCTCGACGAAGGTCTCATCTGAGTCGCGAGTTTCCTGGTCCTTTGTCCAGCTAGCCCAGAGTGAGAATCGGAGCTAACGTCGTAAGCAAGGGCTAAGAGGAATGGCTTAGAAAATTGGCCCTGGGAGCGCGACAAGTTAAGACCTTCCGTCGGCGCGGTGGTCTGAGCTAGCGGTTGTCCGCCCCCATTGCCACCGGCTAGTATATCTCAAAACTTATGGCTGTTAGCGCGGTGGATTCCAGATCGACAAACCAAAGTCGTTATGGTTGCCTGCGCGCCGAGTTCGACGCTGCCTACAAGCGAATGATGGACTCATCCCGGGAATTCAACGCGATTCTCATGACCGTTCCGGCTGGGCTGTCTCCCGAAGCGCAGCAGGCGCGCAAAGACAGCGCCGCCCAGCAATATGAGGATGCGCACGAACGATTCATGGCTGCCGTCGCGAAGCTGAACCAGTTCATGATCAGCCAGATTATCTCGTCGCGCGCCGCGCTTCAGCCACTTTCCACCGCTGACCGCACAGCACCAGCGATTCAAGCACTCACGTAAACGGACTCTCATCCGCGCTGGGACCATAGATCGAAGGCACGGGGACATCCAGCAGTCGCAGGTAAACCGACAATTGCCCGCGATGGTGATACCAGTGATTCAGCAGGATCGACCGGAGCATCGTGGCCCGAGGCATGTTCATCACTTCTTTGCCGTTCGCCATCGCGCGCCAGTTTCCGGCCGCAGCCGACTCGCTAACGCCGCCCAGGTATTGTTCCGCGGCTTTGACGCTGGCATCCAGAGCGGCAAGAATCTCGAGGGTGCTGTTCGGGGAGGGCGGGGTGAAATTCGCTGGGTTGACTTCGAACTCGTCCACCTGCGCTATTTTGGTTACGCCTCCTGGAATGGTCGCGATGTGCATCGCCAATTGTCCCAGCGACATCGATTTCGGATGCGGCTTCCAGGCTAGTTTATCGCCGGGCACCCGTTCCAGCACTCGTTTCGTGGTGGCCGCTTCCTGTTGAATTTCAGCGATCATTGGTTCAAGTATCGGTCCAACTATCTTGGGCTCAAGTATCGTGTTCACTTTGCCTCTCCTTCGCTTGCGGATATGCTCTTGGGCGGCGCGTAGGTCTTCGCCAGATCCACCAGTTCGCCGTTCACGTATTTGTCATGGTGGCGAACCCACGCCATTGTGAATTTCAAGCCGTCTTCGTCGCGGCCCTTGGGCGCCAGGTCCAGGAAGTTGTAGACGCCAACCAAAATATCCAGCCCGCGCGCGTAGGTGGAATAGGTGTGGAAGATGTCGCCCGCTGCATCCTTGTAGAAGACGCTCGCGCCCGGAGCTTCCTCGCTCGGAAACTCGGTCTCGGCGTAGTTGTAGTAAACGTTGCCCTTGGCCACCTCGTCCTTGGTGAAGGACACGTGAAAGTCGCGATTGAAGTCGCTCCCGTACGACGATACCCACGGGAAGCGCCAGCCCATGCGCTTTTTGAAGGCTTCGATCTGCGGCGATGGCGCACGTGAGACCGCTAGCAAGGTTACGTCGCGATGCGCCAGGTGGACCAGCATGCCGTCAAAATGGTCGCTCAGATAGGAGCAGCTCGGGCAACCCTCCTCCCATCCCGGACCAAACATGAAGTGATACACGATCAACTGGCTCTTGCCGCCAAACAGCTGGGCCAGCGTCTTCTTTCCACCCGACGCATCGAAGATGTAGTCCTTCTCCACTTTGACCCACGGCAGCTCTCGGCGCTCGGCGCTCAGCGCGTCCCGCCGGCGCGTGAAATCCTTCTCCTTGGCCAACAGCTCACGGCGCGCGGCCAGCCACTCGTCTCGCGAAACTACTTTGTGCTGCGTCATTTCTTGTTGCTCCGTCATTTCCCCTCCGCTCGCGTCTTCACGCGTTCGTGCATCGAGCCCCAACCCGTCGACACGTTTTTCCTGATTTCATCCGGAATCAGTCCCAGCGCGACGTGCTGGAACTTAATCAGCGTTCCTCCCTCCGATTCGCTCAGACGATACTGCAGATTCGAGACCACCGGATAGGACATGAATAGCGGACCGGTAAATTCGAGCAAAGCCGGCCGCTTGATGGCTTGCACGTGTGCCCAGAAATGGCCATCATTGCCACCCAGATCGCGGTACCACCTGCCTCCCGGCCACGGCTCGATCTTCATCGGCATGGGCTTGCCCATAGCCTCATTGTGGGGGCCGATCTCTTCCAGCAGCGCGGCGAATGTCGCGTCGAGCGATGCGTGGACGTGAATCTCCTGCGTGATGTTCAGTGTCAAGTTTTCGATGGATTGCGCCGTAGCGTTCATGCTTCCTCCTTGCCTTTCTTCTCAGCTCGTTCCTTAATTCGATTCAACTGATTTGCCCAGAAACGTTCAAACGTGCCGGTCCACTGATGCAGCGGCCGGATCGCCTCGGCATTCGTTCGATACAGTATCCGCCGCCCGTCGCGCCTCAGGTGCACCAAGCCGACGTCTTTGAGCACGCGCAGATGTTTTGAGACCGATGGTTGCTCCAGCCCCAGGCTCGCGACAATGTCCCCGACCGGCCGCTCCTTGAGCGCCAGGTAGCTCAATATCGCTCGCCGCCGAGGTTCGGCAACCGCATTGAAAGCGTCCGATGTGGTGGCCGCGCGGGGCATAGAAACATTATATTCCGATATGGGAATATGTCAAGGGGCCCCCGGCATTACCCCCGTCATGTTAGTTTGATGCATGCCACAAAAGCTCGTTTGCGGCACATTCGTCGCTTTGATTGCCGCCGCTATCGTAAGCAGCGCTCCGGCCCCCGAACCGGAACGGCTCCCTTCCGGAATTACGCCGCTCCATTACGATCTCGCCTTGATCCCCGACGCCGCTAATCTAAGCTTTCGCGGTCGAGTGCGGATCACAATCGAGGTCAAAGCGCCCACCCCCGCCGTCGTTTTGAACGCCGACGAACTCACGCTGGACAAAGCGACGCTCGATAGCAACCCCACCGCTGCCGCCATCGCGCTGGACGCCAAACTGCAGCGGGCGACGTTCACGTTCGCGCATCCGGTAGCTCCGGGACGTCACACGCTGACCATCGATTATCACGCCGTCATCGGATTCGCGCCGGCTGGTTTCTTCGCCATGGATTACGACAGCCCGGCCGGCAAGCGGCGCACCATCGTCACCAATTTTGAGCCGTCCTCGGAACGGCGGTTCATGCCGTCCTGGGATGAGCCCGCGCTCAAGGCGACTTTCAGCATCACGGTCGATGTGCCGGCGGATCGCATGGCGGTAGCCAACATGCCCATCGCCTCCACAGAGAACCTCCCGGACGGGCAGAGGCGGGTTCGCTTTGCCACTACGCCGAAGATGTCGACCTACCTGGTGTTTCTCGGCATCGGCGACTTCGAACGGATCGCGGCCAAAGTCGACGGCATCGATGTGGGAGTGGTCCTGAATCGCGGCGATGCGGAAAAGGGACGTTACGCGCTGGGAGAGGCCGTCCGGCTGCTCCATTATTACAACGAATATTTCGGAGTTCATTATCCTCTTCCCAAGCTGGACCTCGTCGCTGCACCCGGCTCGACCGGGAGTTCCATGGAGAACTGGGGTGCGATCCTGTATTCCCAGGACCACGTGTTATTCGATCCAAAATCATCCACGGAAGCCGAGCGCCAAAACGTGTTCAGCGTGGTCGCCCACGAAATGGCGCACCAGTGGTTCGGCGATCTCGTCACCATGGCCTGGTGGGACAACCTCTGGCTGAACGAAGCTTTCGCCAGTTGGATGCAGACCAAGGCCGACAGTGACCTTCATCCGGAGTGGAAGACACGCCTGCAGGCTCTCTCAGCGGCCGAGGCAGGCAAGCGTGCCGACGCCAAGCCGTCCACGCATCCTATTGTGCGGCCGGTGCTGACCGTAAGCGAAGCAGAGCAATCCTTCGACGACATTACCTACGACAAGGGTTCCGCTGTAATCGCCATGCTGGAAACATATGTGGGGCCAGCCGCTTTTCGCGATGGCGTCCGGCGCTATATGCACGCGCACGCTTACGGAAATACCGTCGATGCGGATCTGTGGCGCGAAGTGCAAACCGCCGCAGGCAAACCTGTTTTGGACGTGGAAGCGGATTTCACCAGGCAGGCAGGGCTTCCGCTGCTGAAGGTTGAAGCGGAGCCGGCCAAGGACGGCGAGATGAAATTGTCGGTCACCGAGGGGAGATTCGCCGAAGACCCGTTGACGCTGGCCTCGGCGCCGGTTCAGACCTGGCGCATCCCGATCGCGGTGAGTGCTTCGGAAGCGTTGACCACCCAGTTGCTCTCGGGCTCCGGTCCAACCACGCTGACGGTCCAGAGTAAAGGCCCGGTCATCGTCAATGCCGGCCAATCCAGCTTCGTTCGCACGCTCTACCCTCGCGCGATGATCGAGGCGCTGGGCGCTCAAATTGCCAGTGTGAAGCCTGTCGACCAGCTCGGTCTGTTGTACGATACGTGGGCCTTCGGGCAGTCGGGTTATGCGCCGGTTACCAGCTATCTCGATCTGGCGCGAACTATTCCGCTGGACGCCGATCCCTTGGTATGGCGTCAGATCGTCTCCACGCTGGTTGCCATGGACCGGCTTTATCAAGATCGTCCGGGCAAGGCTGCGTTTGAGGCGTACGCACGCGACAGGCTGCATCCTTTGGCCAACAGGCTGGGATGGGATGTTCAGGCCAATGAGGAACCAAATGCCGCTATCCTGCGGCAGGCCGTACTGGTAGCGCTCAGCCGGTTTGGGGATCAGCCGGTCATCGCCGAGGCGCGCCGCCGGTTCGATATGGGCCTGCGCAATCCGCAAGAGGTTTCGCCAGCCGTGCGGCGGACCGCACTTCTGATCGTTGCTCGCCACGCCGATGCTGAGACCCTCGATCGGCTCCTCGCGTCGCTCCGGAATAGCAAGGATCCGCTGGAGAAGCAAAATACCTTAGAAGCGCTGGCATTCACGGCTGACCCTTCAGGCACGCAACGAGTCCTGGAATTCGCCGTGGGACCGGATGCGCCCGCTGGCGCGGCAGTCCTTGTCTTGATGGCGGCTGGCAGTGAGCATTCAGATCTGACCTGGAATTTTGCGCTTCAACATGTCGACCAGCCAGGCTTTCCGATGGACCCTGTCACGCGGCAGCTGGTGTTGCCGCTAATCCTGCGCGGATCGGTCGATCCGAAACGCGCCGCCGACCTCCAGACGTACGCCAGCCAGCACTTTCCCGCCAATGCGCGTGAAAGTGTCGAGTCGGCCATCTCCAGCATAAAACTGAACGTGAAATTCAGAGCCGAGCGTATTCCGGAAATCGACGCATGGCTGGCGAAACAGCCCGCCCGCTGACGTCTCGCCTCAGCGCAGGCCGTCGGCGATCCACAGCTCCGAAGGAAGGTATTGCGCCGAATAACCCAAGCTCTGGCAATTCGCGCCCACCCTTAGGTCCCACACGCCAGCAAGTCCCGTCCTATAGGGCGCCAGTTCCTTCCAAAGCTTTTGCTCCCCATCTTCGACGTCTACTCGGAGGATCTTCACGGGAACATCTCCTGAGTGATATACCATCAGCGAGTTGCCCTGGCACCAGCGCAAGGGAACGAAACCATCGGCCAACTTGGGGACGGTCCGCGGCGCACCTTGATCCAGAGGGTACAGCACAATCTTCCCGTCCAGGCCGGCGACGGCTACGGAGCTCCCGTCGGGAGAGATGGTGACTGGATCGAAACTGCTGTAGCTCACATTCTCAGGCGTGATCGGTCGAGGAGGACCGCCATCGACGCTTTGCACGTAGTAGCGGATGCGATGGCCCGCCTCATTTCCCACGAATACAATCCGCTTGCCATCGGACGTCCAGGCAGCGCCCTGGTGATGGATTCCATCGTGGGTCAGCGCCCGTGCTTCCCCGGTTCCCGTGGGCAGCAACACCAACTGAGCGGGCGCGCGGGTGGATCCCAACACCATCGCCCACTTGCCGTCTGGAGAAATTTCCAGTGGAAACCCAGGGCCAAGCCGGACCGCCGCCGAGCCATCAGTCCCGCGAAGATAAACCGCCCAATCCTCACCGTTCCTTAGCGAATCGCCGCCTTCAGCAAACAATATCGACTTTCCATCGCGGGAAATATCGCTGAGCCCGGAATTGTCGTGCCAATATAGGTCGATCTCCTTCGAATCTACGGTCGGCAGATAGGGAAGCGCAGTAGAGGAGACCGCATGCGTCATCAGGATGCGTCCGTCAGGCGCGACATCATCCAGCGCAAAGTTCCCGGGCAGGTGCTCGATGAGGCGCTGGCGCCCCGATCGACTCACGGCGTACAACGAAACTGTCCCGCCATAGGCTGACGCGGTGAAAAGAATCTCGTCGCCGGAGGAAGACCATGCGAGTCCATTAATGATGCCCAGCCACAATTGGGTAAGCGTCTTCTTGTCACCCCTCAGGTCCACCGTGGCAACGGAGCCAGTGCCCCCACCGAGAATCCCGATAGGTTGCTCCAAGAAAGCGATCCGATCGCCCTTAGGAGAAATGCGCGGATTGCCAATGCCCCCAGAGGTCTGATACAAGACGTTGCCGATGGGAAACTCGAGTCGCTCAAATCCCGCTTTAGCCCGCACCACCGCGAGCTTTCCGTCGGAGGTCCAATCGGCGCCAGCAATGTCATCCGCCACTTCTCTCGGCGCTCCGCCTGAGATCGGGGCGCGGGCCAGGGTTCCGGATGCAAAGGTGATGTCCGGCGTAAGAGCTAGAGCCATTTCGTCCAAAGGCGAGACGCCGAGTAAATGCGCATTCGCTATTCCGAGATCCCGAGATTCCGAGCTCTCTGCCTGCGTGGAATACATGCGATAGGGATTTCCGTCCCACGTGGCCGAGTAGACAATGGTCCGACCTCCATTAGCAAACCGCCCGCCATCGATGAAGCCGCGCCGAAACGTAAGCCGATGGAACGAGGGCGAAGGGGTCCGCGATGTCCGGCGGCCCACCACGATTCCCGCCGCCAGCAGCAATCCGGCTCCGGCAACCAGCCCAATCATCCATCCATTTCGCCGCTGCGGTTTTGCAATCCGCTGGGTTCCAGAGGAAGTCGTTCCCGAGATCGATTCCAGCGCGAACGCCAGATCCAGCGCCGATTGAAAGCGCTCCTCCGGCTTCTTCTCCAGACACCGGCGGATCATCCGATCCAGCACCGGAGGCAGCGCGGCATCCAGCTCCGGCGGCTCCTGCTTCAGAATCGCATTCATCACCTCAACGCCGGATTCCCCGGTGAACGCCCGTTTTCCCGATACCATCTCGTAGAGCACCACGCCCAGGCTGAACAAATCCGACCTCGCATCAGCGACATTTCCGCGCACCTGCTCCGGCGACATATAACCAACCGTGCCGAGCACTTTGCCAGGATCTGTCTCAATCGGCTGCGTGGCAAGCTCGGTGGGATGGGTCCCACTCGATTTCGTTACCGCATACTTCGCCAGGCCGAAGTCGAGAATCTTGACCAGACCGTCTTTTGTCAGGAACAGATTCTCGGGCTTCAGATCCCTGTGAGTAATGCCCTTCGCGTGCGCCGCTGCCAAGCCACGCGTGATCTGGATGGCGTAGTCGATGGCCTTCCGAACCGGCAGCGCGGAACCCGCCAGCCTCTCTCGCAGCGTCTCGCCTTCCAGCAACTCGGTAGCGACGAAAAACACGCCGTCCTGCGAACCGACGTCGTGGACGACAATGATGTTGGGGTGATTGAGCGCCGCCGCCGCGCGCCCTTCCTGCTCAAACCGTCGCACCCGGTCAGGATCGCTGGCGAAGGCCGCGGGCAGTATCTTCAGTGCAACATCGCGCCCCAGCCGCGAGTCGCGAGCGCGATATACCTCGCCCATGCCGCCCGCGCCGATCGGCGCAAGAACCTCGTAAGGTCCCAAACGCGTGCCGGCCGTTAGGGGCATAGTGATCCCTTAGCGTAGTCCATCGACGATCCACAACTCCGAAAGACCATACTGCGCTGAATACGCCGAACTCTTACAATCCGCGCCCACCCTTATCACGAAGCCCGGGATTACTTCGGTGCGATTAGCAGGCGCCAGCTCTCTCCAAAGAGTCTGCTCTCCGGTCTCGACGTTCACCCGAAGAATTTTCACGGGCACATCTTCTCCTTGGTAAACCATTAGCGAGTTGTCCTGGCACCAGCGCAAGGGAACGAAACCATCCGCCAGCTTGGGAACGAGATGCGGCGCACCGTTATCCACAGGGTAAAGCTGAATCTTCCCGTCCAAACCGGCAACGGCAACAGACTTCCCGTCGGGGGAAACGGTGACCGGATCCATAGTGTTGAAGCTCACATTCTCCGGCGTGATCGCCCGAGTGGGACCGCCATCCACGCTCTGCACGTAGTAGCGAAGGCGATGGCCCGGTTCATTTCCCACGAACACGATACGCTTGCCATCGGGCGTCCAGGCAGCGCCCTGATGATGGATTGCATCATGGGTGAGTGGCCGCGCTTCCCCAGTTCCGGTAGGAAGCAACACTAACTGGGATGGCGGGCGCCCGGATCCCAAGGCCATCGCCCATTTTCCGTCGGGAGAAATCGCTTGAGGAAACCCAGGGCCGAGCCGGACGGCCGCCGAACCGTCGGTGCCACGCAGATAAGTTACGAAATCCTCGCCGCTGCGGGTCGCGTCCCCAGCCTCAACGAACAATATGTACTTTCCATCGCGGGAAATATCGCACGCGACAGAGCCGTCATGCCAGTACAGGTCGGTCTCCTTCGAATCTGCCGTCGGCAGATAGAAAAGCGAATCCGAACCGACTCCGTGCGCCATCAGGAGCCGGCCGTCAGGCGCGACATCGAACAATCCGAAGGTTCCGGCCAGGTGTGCAATCAAGCGTTGGCGCCCCGACCTATTTACGGCGTACAGCGAAAGTGTTAAGCCATGGTCCGCGGCGGTAAATAGGATTTCATCGCCGGAGGACGACCACGCGAGCGATTCAAGGACGCCCAACCACAGCTCCGTAAGCGTCTTCTTATTCCCTTTCATGTCGACCGTGGCAACCGATCCTACTCCCGGTCCAAGCGTATCGTCCACGAAGGCGATCAGATCCCCTTTAGGTGAAATGCGTGGATTTTGGATGCCACCCGTGTTTCGGTACAAAACGTTGCCAATCGGAAACTCGAGCTGCTGAAATCCCGGCCTGGCCCGCACAACCGCGAGGCGTTTGCCGTCGGATGCCCAATCGGCGGAAATAATGTCATCCGCCAATTGCCTCGGTGCTCCTCCCGAGATCGGAACTTGAGCCAGAGTTCCGGAGCCCAGAGTGAGCGCTATTTCATCCGAAGGTGAAACGCCAAGTACACGCGCATTTGCTATCCCGAGGTCCCGGGATTCCGGGCTTTCAGCCTGAGTGGAATACACCCGGGATGGATTACCGTCCCACGCCGCCGAGTAGGCGATGGTCTTGCCGCCATTTGCAAAGCGCCCGCCTGTGATGTTGCCGCGCCGGAAGGTGACTCGCTGGAACGAGGGCGAAGGGGTCCGCGATGTCCGGCGGCCCACCACGATTCCCGCCGCCAGCAGCAATCCGGCTCCGGCAACCAGCCCAATCATCCATCCATTTCGCCGCTGCGGTTTTGCAATCCGCT
>Ga0302326_10023377_pt1 | contig 12601 bp, 9 predicted proteins | sample Palsa_T0_3_FD_202264 | JGI IMG/M metagenome (GOLD analysis project Ga0302326, IMG submission 202264) | Peat permafrost microbial communities from Stordalen Mire near Abisko, Sweden - Palsa_T0_3 | ecosystem: Environmental > Terrestrial > Soil > Palsa > Peat permafrost | place: Sweden: Abisko... | reverse complement strand
CGGTCGGATCGTCGGCGCTGTGCTGGTGACCACGGTGGCCACGCTCGGCGTGGCGGCGGTCGCGCTGCTGGGCCCGCTTGAGCAGGGGCTTCGCAACGCGGCGCTGAAGACACTCGAGGGGGATGTGAAGGGCGCCACGGCGGCCTTCACGACGCTCGATCTGAAATACGTGGCCGACCGCTCCAAGCAGGAGGGGATTGACTTCACCGAAGGGCAGACCGAGCGACGCATCCTGCTCGTGCAGCAGCAATCACTCGGGACCCGCATCGGCGCGACCGTCCAACTGCTCGGTTACCCGGACGAGTCCGGCCACGGCTACCTGGTTCTCCCACCCGTCGATGCCGACACCACGCAGACCGACCTCGACGCAGCGCCGGCTGATCCCTACGACGACGTCACGCGCGCCTTCCTGACCGGCAAACGCGTCGACAGCTTCGGCTCGATCGGCGGCACGCAGTACGCCCGTGTCGCGTTGCCGATCACGATTGGTCGGCACAAGCAGAGATATGTGCTGGCCATCCGGCGACCGATCGACGAGGTCGCCGATGCCGTCGCCGTCGTCCGCCGCGCCTTTATCACCGCTGCACTCGCGGGCCTCGCGTTGACCCTCATCCTCGGTATCCCCCTGGCGGCCACGCTGGTCCGGCGCCTTCGGCGTCTGCGCCAAGCCGCGCTGCGGCTGGCCCACGAAGGCCCAGCGGTTGAAGTCCCCGTCGACCGCGCCCGCGACGAGGTCGGCGACCTGGCGCGGACGCTCGCGATCATGCAGCGACGGCTCCAGCAACAGGAAGAGGCGCGCCGAGCGTTCGTGGCCACTGCTTCGCATGAGCTCCGCACGCCGCTGACGTCGCTGGATGGGATGCTCGAGTTGCTCGACGATGATCTGCTCGACGAGCCACCAGATCTCCAGGACGCACGGGCGCTGCTGGGCCGTGCCCGCGCGCAGTCGCGCCGGTTGGGTCGCCTCGCGGCTGACCTGCTCGACCTCTCCCGACTCGACGCCGAGGTGGAGCTCCGCTCCGAGCCGGTTGAGTTGGGCGAGCTGAGCCGCGCGGTGCTGGCGGAATTCGAGCTCGGAACTGCCGAGCGCGGGATCACCCCGCAGCTTGAGGATTCCGCTGGGCCGGTGTGGGCGCTCGGTGATCCCGGCAGCGTCGCCAGGATCTTGCGCATCCTGCTTGACAACGCCTTTCGCCTGAGCCCCGGGGGAGCCGAGATCATCGTCGAGCTGCACCGCGGAACCGACGTGGCGCTGAGCGTGTGTGACGATGGCCCAGGAGTACCTGCGGACGAGCGCGAGCAGATCTTCCGACGCTTTCACCGCGGACGTCAGACGGGCGGCCAGGGCGGATTCGGGCTCGGCCTCGCAATCGGTCGCGAGCTGGCGGAGCGGATGTGCGGCGAGCTTGTGCTCGAGGACCGCCAGGGCTCGGGGGCCAAGTTCACGCTCAGGCTCCCCGCTGCGCACGCCCCGGACCACGACCCGGTCGCGGTCGGCTAGCTGACAGCATCACCCCGATGGACGAGCGCTTGATGAAAGCGATGCTCGACGTGGACGAGCATCATTGGTGGTACAGAGGCCGGCGGCGGATCATCCGGGCCGAGCTGGACCGGATCCCGCTGGCTCGCGCAGCGCAAGTGCTCGACGCCGGGTGCGGCTCGGGCCGGACGCTGGAAGAGCTCGGGCGATACGGCGAGGTACACGGGATTGAGCTCAACCCCGAGGCGGCCGAAGTCGCTCGGGCGCGCGGGCGAGGCGAGGTCCTGATGGGTCGGCTCGAGGCTCTCCCCTGGGACGACGACACCTTCGACCTGATCACCTGCCTGGATGTGATCGAGCACACCCCTGATGACCGCGTCACGCTGCGCGAGTTGCGGCGGGTCTGCAAGCCCGGCGGCTGGCTCCTGGTCACCGTTCCGGCGTACCAGGCGCTGTGGTCGCTGCACGACGTGGCCAACCATCATTACCGTCGCTACGGACGCCGAACGCTCCGCTCGGCCGCGGTGGGCGCGGGCTGGACGGTCGTCCGCGTGAGCTCATTCAACGCTCTGCTCCTGGCTCCGGCAGCGGTTGTGCGCCTCGCCCAGCGTCGAGAGCTCGCCAGCGACGGCTACACGCCGGCGCTCACGCTCGGCCCCGCCTGGCTGAACCAAGCGCTCGAGGGCCCGCTGCGGATCGAGGCGCAATGGCTCGCGCAGGGTCGCACGCTTCCCGTCGGTCTCTCGCTGCTGGCCGTGATGCAAAACCCTCGAGCGGGCCCGTGAGTCGTTCGGAGCGGGCGCCGCGGTTGCCGTGATGCTCGGCTTGGCGCTGATCTTTGGCATCTCGAGCAAGCTCGGCTATGTCCTGCCGGCGATCATCGGGCTCGAGTCGTTGGGCTTCCCCTCGCCGGGTGAGACCGCGCTGGTGCTGGCGGCCGTGCTGGCGAGCCAGGGCAAGCTCCAGATCTGGCTGGTGATCGTGATCGGTGCCATCTCGGCGATCGTCGGCGACAACATCGGTTACCTGCTCGGGCGCAAGTTCGGCCGCACGGTGCTGGAGGCGCCAGGCCCGTTCCAGAAGCGGCGGATCAAGGCGATCGCCACGGGTGATCGGTTCTTCGCGCGTCACGGGCCGAGGGCCGTGTTCTTCGCGCGTTGGATTGCGCTGGTGCGCTTCGCCGCCGCGTGGTTGGCCGGTATCAACGAGATGCGGTTCCGGCAGTTCTTCTTCTGGAACGCGCTGGGGGGGATCAGCTGGGCGATCACCTACGGGCTCGTCGGCTATTTCCTCGGGGCCGCCGGGGCGAAGGTAATCGAGCGGTTTGGTATCTATGCCTTGGTCGCCCTGATCGTGTTTGGGGTGGCCGGCTACGGCTACGTCAAGCTGCGCGAACGTCGGGCCGCGCCCTGACGGGGCGTTTGGCTCAGCTCCGCCGCGCGATGACTATTCGGTGGGCTCGGGCTCGTGCTCGAGCTCGAGTGCGCAGGAGTTGATGCAGTAGCGCTGCCCCGTCGGGGCGGGACCGTCCGCGAACACATGTCCCAAGTGTCCACCGCAGCGCTGGCATAGGACCTCGGTACGCGACATCCCCAAGCTGCGGTCGTCGCGCAGTTCGACGTTCTGGGCTACCGCCGGCTCGTAGAAGCTCGGCCATCCCGTGCCGGACTCAAACTTCGTGTCTGAGCTGAACAACTCGGCGCCACAGCCGGCGCAGCGGTACGTCCCATCACTCTTGACATCGACGTAATCGCCGGTGAACGGGCGCTCGGTCCCGTGAGCGCGGAGCACTTCGTACTGCGCGGGCGTCAATCGCTCCCGCCACTGTGCGTCCGTCAGTTCCAGCTCGCGTTCTGTCTCCATGTGTCCCACGTTATCGCGCCGCCGACCGCGGCTCGGTGAACGAACGATGAAATTCGCCTCTCCAGCGTCCGCAGCGGCCTCCCGGGGTGGGCGCTGGGGCCGGTCAGCGAGCGAGGTAGCTGTTCGGCGCCGTCGGGTCCGCCTCGAGGAACTCCATCGCCAGACTCGACCATCCGAAGTCGACCGCCCCCATGCCTCGACCTGTGTACGGGTCGTAATACTCACGCAGGCCTTCTGCGCACACCGCGCCGGTGACACGCGCGACCAGCTCTCCCGCCTGCTCGGTGTACCCGAGCCGGAGCAGCCCCAGCCACACCAGCCACGACGCGTTGACCCAGGTCGGGCCGCGCCAGTAGCGCCTCATCCCCAGCGCGTTGGTGTCCTTGACCGAGAAGCTCGGGTCTCGCGCCGACACCGAGGGCGGAGGAATCGGCAGCCAGAAGCGCTCGCGGTCCAGGAGCTGTTCCTCGACCAGCCGGCGGCCGATCGCCTCCGGCAGGTCGGGCAGCGCAAGCGGGGCGAGCGCGGCCCAGGTCACAGCCGGGGTCGCTTCTGGCTCGGGCAGGGAGAGCGCTGTGAACAGCCCCGAGCGCTCGTCATACATGCGCCCGATGATCGTCGAGGTCAGCGAGGGGAGTCCCAGCGACAAGCGCGAGAGGTTGTAGAGCACATTGGTCATCACCTCACAGCACACGGGGCCCCCGGCCGCGGCGATCCGGCTCAGGTCGTAACCCAGGGCGCGGTTTCGGTGCACCAGCAGCACGAACCGCGCCAGCCCGTGCGAGCGGCTACCCCAAATCGCATCGAACTGCGGCGAGGCGTCGAGTCCAGACTCGTCAGGCTGGACGATCCAGATCAGACCGTCATCGTTGAGAGTGCGGTGCTCGGCGAGCCAGTCGTGGTGCCGCACGATCGCGGGAACGGCCGCTGGGTCTCCCACCGCGACTCGCCATGCCCAGGCCAGCGTCGGTGGCTGGATGCTGGCGGTCATCGGGGCGTCCGGCGAGGTGACGTTGTAGGTGTACCGACGGCGTCCCTCCAGCGGCGTGTTCCAGAAGATCGTATGTCCGATGAAGCCGTCCTCGCGCTGAGCGGCGAGGAGCGATTCCAGCTCGCGGCGGGAGTTCGTCGCATCGAAGTGCCGCCAGGCGATCGCGGTGAAGCACGAGTCCCAGTACCACTGCCAGGGGTAGTGACCCGGACTCGGGCAGGTGTAGGCGAACGGTACGCCGTCGGAACTGCGCACGCCCTCGCGCCAGTTCTGGCGTAGCGTGGTGGCGCACATGGCGCGCAACGCGGCGATGCTCGTATCGGCCGACATCTGGCCGGTCCATCCTGTCACTCAGCATCCTGAGTGGCGCCGTTGATCCTCGTCGCCACTGCGGTGGTCCTCTCAACCGCGTTCGGCATCTTCTCTGACCGCCGCCTCAGTGGTGCCCGCGCGGCTGCGCACACCATGCTGCGGCTGATGCTGTACGTGCTGGTTCCGTTCGTCTCGTTCGTGAACATCGCTCATCTCCACGTGACGGTGGGCGCCGGCGTCGGGCTGGGGTTTGCCTATGTCGTGATCAGCGCCGCCGGCCTCGCGGCGTGGGCGCTCGGTCGCTTCTGGCTGCGACTGGGCTCTCCGGTGATTGGGGCACTGATCTGCAGCGTCATCGTCGTCAACACCGGCTACCTCGGTCTCCCGACGACGGTTGCGCTCCTCGGCCCCAAGGCTCTGGGCTCGGCGGTCGCCTATGACCAGCTGGTCAGTGGCCCGATGTTGTTCCTGGTCGGCTTCGGCGTCGGGGCCGCGTTTGGCACGCGTGCAGGCGCCGGTGGACGAGCGCGGCTCAAGGCGTTCCTCACCCGCAATCCTCCGCTGATCGCCGTCATCGCCGGACTGCTCGCCCCGGCAGCGCTGGCCCCGGCTCCGCTGGTGCGAGCATCCCATGTCGTCGTCGCCGGCCTGCTCGTGCTGGGCTTCTTTGCGGTCGGTGTGAACCTGTCGGCGGAGCGCCGCGAGGACGCGGCGCCTCTGCTGGAGCTGCCCGACCAGCGTGTCGCCGTGGCCCTGGGATTGCGGTTGCTCGTCCCGTCCTTGCTGCTCGCCGGCTTCTCGGCGGTGGCCATTCGCCTCCCCACTGCGTATCTGCTCGAAGCGGCAATGCCGACCGGGGTCACCTCGTTGGTCGTCGGCCATGCCTACGGGCTCGACCAGCGCTTGATCGCGACGATCATCGTCTGGAGCACCGCCTTCGCGCTGATCGCGTTCCTCGTCATTTCGGCGCTGTGAAGATGCGCTCGCCACTGCTTAGGTGCGGCTCCTTCGCCCTGTTGACCGCGGCGCTGCTCGTGTCCCACGTGGCGGGGGCGCTGGCGCAACCGGGGCCGGTCAGCGTCTTTCCGATCCCTGGGTCCCAGGTCGCGCTGCCGGCGACGCAGATTGTCTTTCGCGGGATCCCCGCCAGCAGCATCGGCGCGCTCTCGGTCATCGGCTCGCGCAGCGGGGCGCACACCGGGCGCATCGAGGCGGACTCTGACGGTCAGGGAGGGAGTTTTCTGCCGAGCACCGGATTCACGCCCGGTGAGACGGTCACCGTGATGACGGGCCTGGATGTGCTGGGCGCCACCAACGGGACATTTCAGTTTGCCATCGCCCGCCCGGCCGGCGCGATCCCACCGGCTCCGCTTCCGCAGGTGCGGGCAGGACGTCATGGTGTCCAGCATTTCCACTCGCGACCGGATCTGCTGCCGCCGTCGATCAAGGTCACCCGGCACTCGGCTCCGACGACGCTCGGGGATATCTTCGTGGCCCCGCAGTTCGGTCCGGCGCAGGACGGACCGATGCTGCTCGACCCCGCCGGCAACCTGATCTGGTTTGACCCGACGTCGCTGGCCAGCAAGATTCTCACCACTGATTTCCGCGTCCAGCAGCTGGGAGGCCAGCCCGTGCTGACGTGGTGGAGGGGCTACACGAACGACGGCAGCGGTCGCGGCGAGGGCGTGATCTTCGACGACAACTACCGCGAGGTGGCCGTCGTCAAGGCCGGCGACGGTTTGCAGATGGACTTGCACGAGTTCCTCGTCACCCCCCAGGGCGATGCGTACTTCATCGCCGTCTCGCCGGTGTGGTGGCCCGGCGTCAAGCGTCCGGTGTTGGACTCAGTCGTCCAAGAAGTCGATATCGGAACCGGACTGGTGCTGTTCGAGTGGCACGCGCTCGACCACATCCCGCTCGGGGATTCCTACTTCGGCTCGCCCAAGACCCCCGGCCACCGGCTCGATCCGTTTCACATCAACTCGATCTCGCTCGAGCCCGACGGCAACCTCATCGTCAGTGCGCGCAACACCTCCACGGTGTACAACGTGAGCCACGCCACCGGCGCGGTGATCTGGCGGTTGGGCGGGAAACGGAGCACACTGACGATGGGGCGCGGCACGAGCACCGCCTTGCAGCACGACGCCGTGCTCCAGCCTGACGGCACGCTGACGATGTTCGACGACGGGGCCGGACCGCCCAGGTTCCATACGCAGTCACGCGCGATCAGGGTCTCGATCAACACCGCTGACACGACTGCGACGCTGCTCGGCGAGTACTTTCACCACCCGGCGCTGACGGCCGATTTCGAGGGCAGCGCGCAGGCGTTGTCCGGAGGCGATGTGTTCGTCGGCTGGGGTCAGCAGCCCTACTTCTCGGAGTTCACCGCCGCTGGCAAGCTCGATTTCGACGCGCACTTCGTCGCGCCGACATCGAGCTATCGCGCCTACCGTCTGCCGTGGAGCGGGCACCCATTGACGCTTCCCGCCCTCGCGGCGACACCCACTCGGCGCCACACGACGACCGTGTACGTGAGTTGGAATGGGGCGACCGACGTCGCCGCCTGGCGTGTGCTTGCCGGCTCAGACCCGACCAAGCTGGCATCGGTGGCTACGGTCGCCAAGACCCGGTTCGAGACGGCGATCCGGATCCTCGGACGCCAGCGCTACGTCGCCGTTGCACCGCTGAACAGCGCGGGAGCGACGCTGGCGACCTCCCTGACCGTGACCGTGCGCTGATCGGCCAGCATGGCCCTCGCCGCGGCCACGGTGAGCTTGACTGGCGGCGAGACGCCGACCTAGACTGGCGCAGTGTCGACGGTCTCGCCCGGTGATCCGCACGATCCGACCCCTCACCCCACGGGGGCGCCGCCGGCCGGTCTGGGTCCGCCCAGCGGCGGCGCCGGCATCGCTGACGGCGCCTCGCCGAACGCCAACCCGACGGGCAAGATCGAGCAACTGAAGATCATCGGCGGGCTGCTGGCGCTCACGGCGGGGCTCGTGGCGCTGATCGTTGTGGTGATCGTGGCGCTGATTGTCAAGCCGGACACGACGGGCGGAGCCATTGCGACCTCGGCGATTGGCGTGATTGGCTCGGTTGTGGGCGCCTACTTCGGCGTGAAGATCGGCTCCGACGGCACCCAGGCAGCGATCAGCGCCCAGCAGGATGAGGCAACCAAGGCCCAGGTCTACGCGTTGCACACTCCGTCGGAGAAAGCCGATCAAGTCACTGGCGACATCGAGCGGCTGCTCAAGGCACAGCACCCACCCGGGACGGGCAAATAACCGGAGTGAACGGTGCCGCCGCTGTGGGATCAGCCGCAGCCGGTATTGAATCCGCAGCTGGAGCAGGTGTAGCAACTGCCCGTGCGCTGCATCATCCCTCCGCACTGCTGGCACGCTGGACCGAGGTCGAGGCCTCTGCGCACGGCTGGCAGCACGGGCGGGTCGTCGGTGAGGGCCGAAACGGCCGGGAGGGGTCCACCCCCAGTGCCGCCAGCCCCGGCGCCGTCCCCGCCATTGCCATTCGCGCCATCTGATGGCGTCGCCGTATCGCCCAACTGCGAACTCGCGGCGTCCTGTGCCGCTTTGCGAGCCCTCACCTCCTTGGTGAGAATCCCGAGCTCCTCCTGGAGATCGACGTCAAGGAAGCGCGAGGCGAGCCAGCGCATGATGTAGTCGGGCATCGACTTGGCAAACGGGATCTCCGGGTTGGAGGTCATGCCCTCGGGCTCAAAGCGCATGTAGCTGAACTTGCGCACGAGCGTCTCAAGCGGCACGCCGTACTGCAAGGCGATCGAGATCGCGGTGGCATACGAGTTCATCATCCCGCGCAGCGTCGAGCCTTCCTTGCCGATGTCGGTGAGGAAGATCTCGCCGATCGACCCGTCCTCGTACATCCCGGCGGTGATGTAGCCCTCGTGGCCGCCGATCGAGAACTTGTGCGTGATCGACTGACGCTCGCGCGGCATGCGGCGGCGCTTGGGTGGGGCCTTGGCCAGCGCGTCGATCACGGCCTGCTCGATCTCCGCCTCGGTCGAGGCGGGCGCGTGCGCGTCCTGCTGAGCATCGGTGCGCAGCGCCTGGGCAGTCTTGGAGCCGTCGCGGTAGATCGCCAGCGCCTTGATCCCGAGCCGCCAGGCCTGGATGTACGCGTCGGCGATGTCCTCGACAGTGGCGCTCTCGGGCATGTTGACCGTCTTTGAGATCGCGCCGCTGATGAACGGTTGCACGGCGCCCATCATCTTGATGTGGCCCATGTGCGAGATCGCTCGCTCGCCCACCGCGACGTCGAACACCGGCAGGTGCTCCTCGGCCAGTGCGGGCGCTCCGATGATCGTCCCGCGATCGTTGACGTAGGCGACGATCTGCTCGATCTGCTCGTCGCTGTAGCCGAGCGTCTGCAGCGCCAGCGGCACCGTGCGGTTGACGATCGTCATCTGGCCGCCGCCCACCAACTCCTTGAACTTGACCAGCGAGAAGTCCGGTTCGACGCCCGTGGTGTCGCAGTCCATCAAAAAGCTGATCGTGCCGGTCGGGGCCAGCACGGTGGCTTGAGCGTTGCGGTAACCGTGCTCCTCGCCTCCGAGGACCGCTTCGTCCCAGGCGGTGCGGGCCGAGGCGAGCAGTGCAGGGTCGGCACACGCCGAATCGGGAATTGCGTAGGACGCATCGCGATGCATCCGCATCACGGCGTTGTGCGCCTCGCGGTTCTCGGCGTAGCGGTCGTAGGGGCCCATTGCCGCGGCGATCCGGGCCGAGGCGAGATATCCGCGGCCGGTCATCAGGGCGGTGATCGCAGCCGCAGTCCCGCGGCCGGCGTCGGAGTCATAGGGCACGCCGTCGGCCATCAGGTAGGCGCCGAGGTTCGCGTAGCCCAGACCAAGCTGACGGAACGCGCGCGCGTTCTGCCCGATCCCCTCGGTCGGATAGCTCGACGGCGAGACGACGATCTCCTGCGCGAGCAGCACGATGTCGACCGCGTGCTCGAACGACTCGACGTCGAATGTCCCGTCGGCGTGCCGGAACTTCATCAGGTTCAGCGAGGCGAGGTTGCAGGCCGAGTCGTCGACGTGCATGTACTCACTACACGGATTAGACGCGTTGATCCGCCCCGAGTGCGGGGAGGTGTGCCACTGGTTGATCGTCGTGTCATATTGCACGCCCGGATCCGCGCACCGCCACCCGGCCTCCGCGATCTCCTTCATCAGCTGACGGGCGGGAATCGGCTCGCCGATCGGCTCGCCGGTGACCCGCGCGATCAGGTGCCAGTCATCGTCGTTCTCGACCGCTTGCATGAACTCCTCGGTGACCCGGACCGAGTTGTTCGCGTTCTGATACTGGATTGAATAAAAGCCCTCGCCGTCGATCGACATGTCGAAGCCGGCGTCGCGAAGGGCGGCGGCCTTGTCCTCTTCCTTGGCCTTGCACCAGATGAAGTCGCGGATATCGGGATGATCGATATCGAGCACGACCATCTTCGCCGCGCGGCGGGTCTTGCCACCTGACTTGATCGTGCCGGCCCAGGCATCGGCACCGCGCATAAAGCTCACCGGACCCGACGCCGTCCCGCCCTTCGACAGCGGTTCCATCGAGCCGCGGATCTTCGACAGGTTGATCCCGGACCCTGAGCCGCCGCGGAAGATATTGCCCTCCTTGGTGTTCCAGGCCAGGATCGAGTCCATGTCGTCACCGACGCTGAGGATGAAGCAGGCTGAGGTTTGCGGGCGGTCCTCGAACCCGACGTTGAACCAGACCGGCGAATTGAACGCCGCCATCTGGTGAAGCAGGATGTGGGTCAGCTCAGCCTCGAAGGTGGCCGCGTCCTCGTCGGTGGCGAAATAGCCGCGCTCACGTCCCCAGCCGGCGATCGTGCCGGCGACGCGGCCGATCATCTGCTTCACCGAGTGCTCGCGCGCGGGCGAGCCGAGCTGTCCGCGGAAGTACTTCTGAGCCACGATGTTGGTCGCGTTCTGGGACCAAGTCTTCGGGAACTGCACATCGCGCTGCTCGAAGGAGACCTTGTCGCCGTGACCGATCCTGGCGTTGCGCGATTCCCACTCGACGGTGTCGAACGGATGCGTCTCCCGAGTAGTGAAATAGCGACGAATCGAGAGGCCCCCGTCCGCCCTCGTTCCGGGGGTAAGTTGGGTTCGCGAGATGTTCGCCATACCGTCCTGTCCTCTCTTTTTCCGCTTCGTCAGCTGCGAGAACTCGGCTCCTGATCGGCCGAGGGGTGAACAGCGAATCCTCGCTGACCGCCCGGACGGAAAAGATCTGTCGGCGCCCGATCTGCGGACACCAGTCCACCTCTCATTCTATCGCCACGCGAGCGGCCTTTTTGGGCGCCTGCGCTGTTTCCGACCCACTGAAAAACAGCACAAGCGCCCCGATCACGTGGCTTGGCGGAGCTCCATCTCGGCTTGCGCCCTGGCTTGGGCCTCGGCGGTCAGGCGGATCACCTCGACGTTCGCGTCATGCGCAGAGGCTTGGGCGGCGTCAAGCCCGCTCCGGAGCCCCTCAACCTTCGCCCTGGCGTCGACCAGCGCGCCGGCGAGGTCCTTGACCTCCTGTTGGGCTTCCTGCCTGGCCTCGTTCGCGGCTCCGAGATCGGTGATCGTTTCCGCCAGGCGCCGCTCGAGCTCCGCGGGCCAGGTCTCCAGCTCCCGCAGCGCCGCCGCCACGTCGGCGTGGGCTTCCTCGGCCAGCTTGGCCCGCTCTCGTGCCTTGACGGCCACGGCGTCGTGGGCGTCAACCTGCCGGGTCAGCTCGTTGCGCTCGGAGGTCATCACCTTGAGCTCGTCGCGGGTGCGTCCAAGCTCCTGTTCGGACCGCGCCTGAGCCGCATGGGCGGTTGACAGTTCGTGCTCAATCCGTGCGCGCGCCTGCTCCGCACCGGCGAGCTCTCGCTCGAGCGCGTCGCCGCGCTCGACCTGCTCCAGCACGCCGGCTTCCAGCTCCGCGAGCCGAAGCTCGAGCGTGTCGGCGCGCAGCTCCGCTGCAGCGGCCTCTCGCGCCGACTCCGCGGCTCTGCGATCGGCCTCGGCGCCCGCGGTGAGGGCGTCGGCCAGCCGCCTGGCCGTGTGCTGCGCTACGCGCTCCAGGCGGTCAGCTTCCTCGCGGTCATCGTCGCGTCGCGCTGACTCGGCGACCCGGCCGGAACCGGGGGTCGGCGCCGGTAGGTCCAGCACGGCGCCGTCTGAGAGTTCGAGCGCGTAGGTGCTGTGCGGCCCGAGCAGCAGGACCGGCACCGGATAGGCGGCGCGCAGCGTGCCGCTGGGATCGGCAGGGGCCGGCAGCGGCATGAACCGACGAACCGTCTGCCCATCGTCGGCCAACAGCATCGGCCGCGCATCGGAGTCATGCCGCGCAGTGCGGCGAGCCAGCACGCGGAGGAGAGCGGTCCCCGGCGCCGCAATGACGTGCTCGAACTCCTCAAACTCGATCGCTTGTGCGGTGTTGGTCACGACATGACCGATTCTAGGTCTGTTATATGTCGAGTGCCCATGGGCCCGAGCGCATCCTTCTGCAGGCCAGTGCGATGAAGCTGCTGGTCACCGGCGGCGCCGGGTACATCGGCTCGATCGTGGCCGGCCAACTGCTGGCTGCCGGGCACGAAGTTGTCGTGCTCGATAGTCTCGAACGTGGGCATCGGGCGGCCGTTCCCGCTCGCGCGCGCCTGGTGGTCGCCGACATGCTCGACCGTGACACGATCGAGCGCACGGTGGCAGAGGGCTTCGACGGCGTGCTGCATTTCGCAGCGCTGGCGCTCGTGAGTGAGTCGGTCAGTCATCCCGAGCGCTACTACCGGACGAATGTTGTCGGCTCGCTGAACCTGCTTGATGCGATGCGGTTGGCGGGGGTCAGACGACTCGTGTTTTCTTCGACCTGTGCCGTCTACGGACAACCGGACGAGGTCCCGATCTCCGAGACGGCGCCGCCACGCCCGGCGAACGC
>Ga0302326_10023376_pt1 | contig 12601 bp, 12 predicted proteins | sample Palsa_T0_3_FD_202264 | JGI IMG/M metagenome (GOLD analysis project Ga0302326, IMG submission 202264) | Peat permafrost microbial communities from Stordalen Mire near Abisko, Sweden - Palsa_T0_3 | ecosystem: Environmental > Terrestrial > Soil > Palsa > Peat permafrost | place: Sweden: Abisko... | reverse complement strand
ATGTGCCGAAGTCCAGAGCTGGAGTTTCTGCTGCTCCACCTCGGAAATCTGACACAACGTTCCCATGCCTCAGGATAACGCGTCACGGCACGTTCTGTCTAGTTATTTGTTGGACACTACACTAGACGATTTCGGCCTGTTGCCCGCTCTCGAGTGGCAGGCGCGCGAGATCGGAAGACGCACCGGACTGAGGGTGCAGGTGGCCAGTGAAATGCCCGCTGAGTTGCCCGAAGAGCACAAGACCTGCGTGTACCGTGTGGTGCAGGAGGCGTTGCACAACTGCGCGCAGCATGCGCAGGCCAGCGCCGTGCAGGTGGGCGTGCGGCTCCAGGCCGGCCGGATTTTGTTGACCGTGCAAGACGATGGCTGCGGGTTCGATCCCCAGCGCGTCCGCGGTTTAGGGCTGCTCGGGATGGAGGAGCGCGTGCGTCATCTGGGCGGCGCGTTCCAGATTGATTCGCAGCCCGGCCGCGGGACGCTGCTCCGCGTAGGTTTGCCGCTGGCCGCAATACCGCAAGCGGCTGCTGTGACGCAGCCTCCCGAGCATGCGGCCGAGCTCTTGTGGGACGGAGGCGTGCCGTATGGCGCAGATTCGCATTCTGCTCGCTGACGATCACAACATCCTGCGCGACGGCATGCGCCTGTTGCTCGAACGCCAGCCCGGGTTCGTGGTAGTGGGCGAAGCCGCCGATGGACGGGAAACGTTGCAGCTGGCTCAGGATCAGCGCCCCGACGTGGTGGTGATGGACATCGCCATGCCGAACATGAACGGCATCGAGGCCACGCGGCGCATCGTCGAAAAACATCCCAACATCGGCGTGGTGATCCTGAGCATGCATCATGACGAAAGTTACGTGATCCGCTCGCTCAAGGCCGGCGCGCGCGCCTACCTGCTCAAGGACGCCATGAAGACCGAGCTTATCTCGGCCATTGAGGCGGTAGTGGACGGGCGGTCGTTCTTCAGCCCCAAAGTGAGCCGCATTCTGCAGGAAGATTACTTCCAGGCTTTGGACCGCCAGGACGCCGACTCCAGCTACGACCTACTGACCGATCGCGAGCGCGAGATTCTGCAAATGATCGCCGAGGGCAAGACTAGTAAAGAGGTCGCCAACACGCTGAACCTCAGCCTCTACACCGTGGACACGCATCGCACCCATATTTTGCAGAAGCTGAACCTGCACAGCGTGGCGGAGCTGATTCTTTATGCGGTGCGCAAGGGAATCATTTTCTGATTCCAGCGTGCACAAAGCAAACGCCCCGCCGAGCAATAAATGCTAGACGGGGCGTTCAAATCCAAGCCCGATTTATCGGGTACGAGATTATCCTAACCGATCACGCTCTCCGCGTCAAGCATCAGCGCCTTACCCACCCCGAGCTGAATAGCTCTCAAGTCCTTTTCTTTCAACAAAGGGGTCTGGTATCGGCCATACAGTAATACACGGTCAAGTCGTTCAAAACAAACACAAGTGAGCATATCGCACTCGGCCCAAACTGATTTCGCCGGATCAAAGAAATCGTACGTGCCGGGCACTATTTCGTAATGATGCGGCTCAATCTCATAAGGCGCCACGGTGCTGAATGGAACCACCATGCACAGGCCGGTATGACGCCGGTATCACTACCACCACGTGACGACGCTTTACCATCTCCGGCGCTTGGAACCCGGTCGTGAAGTCGCACATGAGCACTGTGCCGCGCTTCGGGTGGAAATTAATAGGCACCGCCAATATAGTGGGCTCTGCCGCGGAACAATCTTCGGCTGTTCGAAGACCATCCCCTTTGGGTCGCGGCTCAGTCGGTCACCGTCAAATTAGCGGCCTGGCTGGCCACATTTCCCACCGTCACCACCACCTGCTGCACGCCCAGAGGAGCATTCGCCGGCACCACGTAATTGATTTGCGTCACTCCCACCAGGCCCGCCGGGATGCCATAGAACGCGATGCTAGCCTTTTGGCCTGCCACCGTGACCGTGACAGGAAGCAAGGGCTTGGGAAGGTCCGCGATCGGAGTTCCCGACGCAGGCGATGCTCCCGTCGCAAGTGCCGGCGAGACCTGCCCGTCGCCGGTGATGAACAGCGTTGTGGTTTGCCCCTGTGCGGCGCTCGAAAATGGAGCGGCCGTGAATCCGTTGATCATAAAGATCCCCGGCGCGGCCGGAACAATTGTAAGGTCGTAATTGTTGGAATTAACGTAGGGATTGCCAACCACCAGCGCCGCGGTTCCGGGCTGAGTTTCATAGGGAATCTGAATATTCACTTGATCCGGCGAGACGTAGTACAACGGCGCCGTCACGCCGTTAACGGATGCCTCGAAGCCAGCCAGATACTGCGGCAGCGGAATTGTGCCGGCGGACTGCGCGAAGTCGCCGAGCGCCGTTCCGTACACGCTCAAAAGCATGCCCGGAGCATAGGATTGCCTGCCCGACGCCGCATTGCTCGCCCCGCCGATCGCCAGCTCCGTCTGCGGTCCCTCGAACGGAACTGTCAACTGCTCGCTCCATTGCTTACCGCTGGCATCGGCGCCATTGAATCCGAAAGTCACGTTGGCGGGTACGGCCAGGTTGGAAAGCGCGAAACCCGTCGACGAAATGGAACCATCCGCGGGGATCGCAGCCGTGCCGAAAACCGTGCCGATGTCATAGCTCTGGAGCTCGCCGTTGATGGAGACGGTCAGACCGGTGAGCGTTGTCGCCACGCCCGCCTCCTCCGTTAACGTCAGCGTCAGCGGCCAGCTGCCGCCTTGCTCGAACACCGGATTCGCCGGGTAGGGCGCGCCGGCCACCGTCTGCAGGATGGAGGGCACCACGGCCGATGCCGTCGGCGCCTGGCTGCTCCACTGGTGAACGAAATTGTAAGCGTCCACCGAGCCCAGGCCGCTGGCCTGGTCGTAGCCGGGGCCCGCCTTGTATCCCATGCTGCCCGTCGTGCAATTGGGCGAGCCGATGACGCACGGAGCGTTGTTATTGCCCACTGTTACATCGTGAAAAGCGCCGGGTGCGTTCTGCGCCATACGATACAACGTGGGGTTGATGTTGCCTAACCCAGCTGGCTGCTGAGCGCCGTTCGATACCAGGTAATGATTGAGTAGCGTCAGAATGCCAGCCATGGTGGGCGCGGCAAAGGAAGTGCCTCCCGCGATCTGAATCTCGCCGCCCGAATAGAAGTAGTAGCCGTCGTGATTCGGCGAGGCTGCCAGGGAGAGATCCGGAACGTGGCGAAAGCTGTCGCTCGGAACGCCCAGCCCGCTTTGCCACACTGGCTTCGAAAAAAAAATACTGACCCCGCCGCCGCCCGCCTGCAGCCCGTCGATGAGGATACTGTCGTTCCACACCTTCTCGGGAATATAGGACAGGGCGGAAGCGCCGTTCACCGTGTTGGCGCTGCTCCAGTACGAGCCGCTCCCCTCGTTAAACTCCGTTCCACCCATGGCGGTCACTTCCGGAACGCTGGCCGGAGCCGACACCGCCAACCCGTCCTGTGCGATGGTGGCGTCCATGTCCTCGCAATCCGCGGCTCCGTCATCGCCGGCCGCGGCCAGCCACGTGATGCCTTCCGCATTGCCTTGTTGGGCCAATAGCCGTTCGCCGGGAAGATCGATCAAATCCCCGCCCTCGCAGATTCCATAACTCATACTCATCACCGGCGCGTACGCCTGGTCGATCGCTTCCTGCGCGGAGGTGAAGACGTCGTTCGAATACACGTAAACGATGGTTGCGTTCCTCGCCACCGCGCCCGACCATTCCAGGTCCAGGTCGGCCTCCGGCAGATCGGTTTGACTGATGCCTGGATTGGACTGCCCCGGCACCAAAATCTGCTGCAGGTTGATGGGTGGCAGATTGTACTGGCTGCGGAACGCCTGAATGTCGGAGACATTGATGTCGGTCTGACCCATGATCGCCAGCTTCTGCCCAGTCCCGTTGATATTGGCGGCGTACAACGGCGTGACGTCGTAGATGGTGGCGAAGTCGTCCGGCACAATCTGATGCTCCCGGCCGGTGTTGTTCTCCGCAACCGGCCTGCGCATTCTGCTCTGCGGCTTGAGCCGGTAATTGTTCAGCCCCCGCAGTCCAAGCACGATATCGGCCAGCGCGGCGGGAATGGAGGGATCGCTCGCGTTGGCATAATGCAGCTCGCCATTTTCCAGGTACTGGTGAATCTGCGTGTGAAACGTATTTTCCACCTGCTGCGCCGTGCCGCTGAATTCCATCCAGGTGCGGCTGCGAGCCACGCGCAGCGCCTGAAAGCCTTGCGACTGAAGCCAGGCCGCCATCCGATTCACGTCCTGTTGGCTCGCACCGAACCGGTCGGCGTACTGTTCCGGCGTCAGCCACTTATGGTAGTCGCCGGACGCGGGATTCTGCTGCGCCCCGAGCAACTGCTCCAGTGCGGTTTGCTGGCTGGGGGAAGGCTTCAGATAAATAGTGACGGCCGGCATCGGAAAGGACGCCGCCACCGCGCCCCGGTCAAACTCCGGCCGCGCTCTGGGAGGCACGTGGCCGGCTAACACAACCGTCCGGATGTTGTCGATCCGCGTACTGATCCGGCTGGGCTGCGCGTGCAGCCTCACACCAAATGCGGCGAGAATGAATACAGCCGGAGTAAGCCGCTGACAGATGCGCATGGCAGGGGGACTGAGTGTGGGATGGATGCTAAGAAGCGCCGGTTTCAAGAGGATTTTGCGCGCCTTTCTACAGTCTTGATCGGAGTTAGCTTCTGTTACATCGGCGTCCGCTTCTGAATTCGATAGACTAGACAGCAATGCGGTGCGTTGGTAGCGGAGTCGCAATAATTGCGGCACTGAGTGTATTTCCGGTTTTTGCCGCGGACGCGCCATCGCCTTTTTCCGGACGATGGGACTTAACCATTCTCACATCTCTGTCCGGTTCACATCCAGCATGGATGGAATTCGCCAATGAAGGCGGAACGCCCGCCGTCCGCATTGTCGGCCGCACCGGCAGCGTGCACGCAGTGCGTAACGCGAAGGTTAGGGGAGCGCGCCTTGCGTTTGAAGACGGCCCCGGACAATGGCGCATCGCCGTTCAGGATCGCAAACTCACCGGACAGGCTCCGGATGGCCCACTCACCGGCGTTCCCGCTCCCGCCCTAAATCGCCCGGCGCCCGGCTCGTGGAGCGCTGCCGAGCCGCTTTTTAACGGCCGCGACCTTTCGGGATGGGTGCCCGACCATCCCGCCGAGAATCATTGGATCGCCCAAAACGGCGAGCTCCAGAACATGCAAGCGGGCGCCAATATTCGCACCACTCGCAAATTCGGCGACTTCAAGCTGCATATCGAATACAACTGCCCGCGCGGCGGCAACAGCGGCGTATATCTGCGCGGCCGTTACGAAGTGCAGGTGGAGTACGAGCCCCCGGGCCGGAACGACGTGTTCCATGCCATGGGATCCATCTATGGATTTATTCCTCCGGCCGCCGTTGTGGACCCGCGCCCCGGCCAGTGGGAAGGCTTCGACGTTACCCTGGTGGGCCGCACCGTCACGGTGGTCCGCGACGGCGTGCTCATCATCGACCGAGCCGAAATTCCCGGTATCACCGGCGGCGCTTTAGACAGCCGGGAAGGCGAGCCCGGTCCCATCTACTTGCAGGGCGATCACACCGGCGGATTGAAGTTCCGCAACATCGCGATTTCGGCCCCGCGCTGAATCACTCCACCGCATTGAATCACTCCACGGTCAGCACCACCGGTTGCTCGATAATCGACGCCTTGTTCGCCGTAAGAAGCGCGATGTGATAACGCCCCGGCTTGATGCGCGGCACTTGAAACGTGATCTTGTCGGCCGTCTGCTCCTTCACGGCAATCTTGGTGTCGTCCTTTCCGTCGGTAAGATACAAATCGGCGACGGTGGATTTATTAACGTTCTCGCAAGTCGCGTTGACGGTGTCGCCGGTTTTGGCGGTATCCGGATCCACCGCCGTGCATCTGGGCGATCCTTGGAAAGCCGCTAGCGTCCCGGCCAGCCCCCCCGCGAGCAACAGAGACGAGATCGGCAACAGGGCAATCAACCACCTTTTCATGGCGCCTCCAGTGGTGGGATTATACACCCTGCGCGCGGCGGCCGTCCGGCGAGTAGACTGAAGATTGCTCTAGGTGACCTATGCCGAACGTAGCCGAAACATCCAGCCTGCCTCCGCCTCCCTTGACCGCTCTGAGCGAAGAAGAGCGCATGTTCCAGGACGCGGTGCGGCGCTTCGCGCGCGAACGCATCGGTCCCTACGTTCGCGAAATGGACGCCGCCGCGGTGTTCCGCAAAGACCTGCTGCGCGAAATGTTCGAGCTCGGTCTGATGGGCATCGAGATTCCCGGCGAATACGGCGGGCAGGGCGGCAGTTTCTTTCAGGCCGTGCTGGCGGTTGAGGCGCTCGCCGCAGTAGATCCCTCCGCCGCCGTCATCGTAGACGTCCAGAACACCATTGCCAATAACGTGATCATTCGCTGGGGCACCGACGAACAGAAGCAGCGCTACCTCCCGAAGCTGGCCACCGGCATGGTGGCATCCTTCGCGTTGTCGGAGGCGGGCTCGGGTTCGGACGCCTTCGCGCTGGCCACGCGCGCCGTCGAGCGCGGCGGCGAGTATTTCATCACCGGGCGCAAACTTTGGATCACCAACGCCGGTGAGGCCGGCCTGTTCCTGTTGTTCGCCAACGCCAATCCCGCAGCGGGCCATCGTGGCATCACTTGTTTTTTGGTGGAGCGCGAGTTCCCTGGATTCCAGGTTGGCAAGAAGGAAGACAAGCTCGGCATCCGCGCATCCTCCACTTGCGAGCTGATTTTGGACGATTGCCCGGTTCCCGCGGCCAATGTGCTCGGCGAACTCGGCAAAGGCTACAAGATCGCCATCGAGACTTTGAACGAAGGGCGCATCGCCATCGGTGCGCAGATGACCGGCCTGGCGCAAGGCGCGCTGGATCATGCCATCGCGTACGCCAAGCAGCGGCTGCAGTTCGGCAAGGCCATCGCCGAATTTCAGGGCGTGCAGTTTGAGCTGGCGCAAATGGCCACCGAAGTGGAGGCGGCGCGGCTGCTGGTATATAACGCGGCGCGGCTGCGCGACTCAGGCCATCCCTACGTCACCGAAGCCGCCATGGCCAAGTATTTCGCTTCCCAGGTAGCCGAGGATACCGCCTCGCGCGCGGTCGAGATCTTCGGCGGCGTCGGATTCACCAAGGACTACCCGGTGGAGAAGCTTTATCGCGACGCCAAAATCGGCCGGATTTACGAAGGCACGACAAACATCCAGAAGCTGACCATCGCCAAACAGATCCTGAGCTAAGATCGCAGTATTCGTGCACACGTTGGTCGGACGTCCGCCAATGGCGCACAATGGAGGTGGGTGGATCAATTTCCTCGGGCTCAACCCTAAAGTGGGCGTCATCGTTCCCGATACTGGTGGCGTGCGCAAGGTACGATGGGCCGTTCCTGGCAGGGGCAAGAGGCGTGGCGCAAGAGTGATCTACTATTTTCACAGTGAGAACCTGCCTATCCTCGCGATTCGCAATATACGCCAAGAACGAAAAGACGGACATGACCTCCGAAGATAGAAGGCAGATGAAAGCCGAGATCCGTGAATTCGTTAGTTTTCATATGGGAGATAAGCAATGAGAAGGAAGCCAGTTGGCGAGCAAATTATTGAATCGCTCAAGCTAGCGAACGCCTGGGCCAGAGGCGCGCATGTCCCCGGGATGCGCATTCACATCCCCCCTGCCTACGACGTCCGAAAGATCCGCCGCAGGATGAAGCTCAGCCAAAAGGAATTCGCCGCCCGCTACGGATTCTCCGTCGATTCCATTCAAAACTGGGAACAAGGGCGTCGCGTTCCCGACCGGCCAGCCAGGATTCTGCTCGCAGTGATCGCGCACGATCCGAAAGCGGTGGAACGCGCGCTGCTGGCCGCGGCCGGCTGATTCCAGCGCCAGGCGTCGATCTATTTCGGCTGGCTCGTCTTCCCCGCCTCTTCCTCCGCCTGGTCTTCGCGGCGGGCGCCCGCCAGAATGCTCTGCAAGCCGTAGTTCCCCTCATGGCAGGCGTACTCGTAGACGGCCTTCGTCGAGTGATGCAGAGGGATCATCGCGGTCCATGGTTTGGTCCACGCTCCGGGATCGTCGATCGTGAGTTGCCACTGAATGGTCTGGGGGCCCGTGCGCGTGAACCTCTCCACGACATGCAGCTTCTCGGTTGAAACGGTCTTGAACGCGCCGGGCTTAAAGTTGGTGGTATCCACCACCAGCGTGTCGCCTTCCCAGTGTCCGCGCGCGTCGCCCATCCAGGTCCGGATGTCCGGCGGCAGATGCGGACGCCCATCCAGTGGAATTACACGGGCATCGTGAATCATCTCCGTCAAGATCACCACCGAGCTGGCAGTCTGAACAATCTGGTAGTAGCTCTGGTATCCGGCCGTCATCTGCGGCGAGCCGTACGAAATACAGCGTTCCTGCAGGTTTCGATCCTCCGGACCGGACGGACGGCCATTCCTCCTGACAGCTGCGGCGCGGTCCCTCTGTTGGGCTTGTGGCGTCATCGCCGGCAGACGGCCATCGGGCGGCTCGGTAATCAGCGAGGTCCGGTTATCCCAATCCCTGGCCACCGTCCAGACCGAGCTGTAGTCGCCGGTACCGCCGTCGACGCTCTTGAAACCCGCCTTCGTTCCTTCGACATTCTGTAGCACGCTCAGGAAAACGTTGTCGCCGAAAGCAGCGTCTGAATTGCCATTGCCGAACAGCTCACCCGCCTTCTTCTTGAGCGCCGCCACTTCCTGGTCCGTCAGGAACGCGCGCCCCGCCAGTTCCTTTGGCCGCTCCAGGGGCGTTGCGTTGTTGTTGTCCCAAACTCCCTGAAGATCCGGCTGGCCGTCCACAGTCCGGGGCGTCGTCCAGGTCTCGGCCGCGGTCTTAGCGGGTTTCGCATTGAGCGACTGGGCCAGGGCGGGTCCTTGAACCAGAGCTAAAAGAACCAGCGCGAAAACAACCGCTGCCGTGCCTGCAAAAGTGAGATTTCGAAAATGCATCTCGGCCTCCCTGTTCGTAACAACTATATATGCAATCTCACCGGATGAGTAGCCCCGCCCAACTTGGATGAAAACCAGCAGGCCGCATAGTCCAGCCTTGCGGACTTATTACGGTCCAATCCCAACCAGCTCGATGTCGCGTCGCGGTTGGACGTACAATTGATAGCGGCGAGTACGCGAGATCCTCGCCGGGAGACGCCACGTTGGCGTCCAGGAGGTTGCGATGTCCGTTCAAAGCCGAGTTTCTGCGCTCACTTTTGTTGCGTGCGGTGTGCTGGCCCTGGCCCTGAACGAGGTTGCGCTGGGCGCCGACAATGGATCCCCTGGGCCGCTGGCGCAAACTTGCGGTGTGCCGGCCGCCGCATCCAGCACAGCCGGTGGCGAGGCCGGCGCGGCTCATAAGCTTCCGCAATTTCCGCCCGGTCAATATCCTGTCAAATTGCCGCCGGTGTCGTTGCTCGGCGCGCGCAATGACCTGCCCGATCCGTATCGCCCCGGCGTGAGTTGGGGACAATTGCCCGAGGGAAGAAAATGGGGATCGACGGCTAGCGTCTCCCTCGCTCCGGACGGCACGCTGTGGGTCGTCGACCGGTGCGGCGCCTCCGGAGCCGGCGGCACCACCTGCGGCGGCGTCAATGCAAGTGTCAACCCGGTCTTCCAATTTGATACCTCCGGCAAGCTCCTGAAATCGTTCGGAGCCGGGATGTTTGTCAGCCCCCACAAATTGTCGGTGGACCAACAGGGCAACCTTTGGCTGGCCGACAACGGAGGACATCAGGTCTTCAAGCTGAGCCCGGACGGGAAGGTCTTATTGACGCTTGGCAAAAAAGGCGTAGCGGGCCCTGATCTGGATGAATTCGACGCGCCCACCGATGTCGCGGTAGCTCCCAACGGCGACATTTTCGTCGGCGATGGGCACAGCGGCGGCGGCATGGCCACCGGCAACTCGCGAATCATGAAATTCGATAAGGACGGAAAATTCATCCTGACCTGGGGCAGGAAAGGCATGGGCCCGGGTGAATTCGACCTGGTCCACACTCTGGCCTTCGACTCCCGCGGCAGGCTATTCGTCGGCGACCGTCAGAACAACCGCATCCAGATCTTCGACCAGAACGGTAAATTTATCGCCCAGTGGTTCCAGTTTGGCCGGCCCAGCGGCATATACATTGACAGGAACGATGTCATCTATGTGGCCGACTCAGAATCCAAGGACGGCCGGACAAATACCGGACAATTCGCACTCGCACAGACTGGCTATGGTTTCAACCTGGGCGCCGAGCGAGGCGTTCGAATCGGGAGCGCCAGGGATGGCTCCGTCAAATATTTCATTCCAGATCCGTGTCCCTATCCGTACGCTGCCGGCTCCAGCCTCGCGGAGGGCGTCACGGCGGATTTCGACGGCAACGTGTACGGCGCCGATTTTCTCGGCGACGTTAGAAAGTTCGTTAAGAAGTAAGAGTTTCAGGAGGCGATTATGAAACAGACTCTGACGTGGTCAGTGACTCTGGCGGTGCTGGCCGCCGGGCCTGCGTTGGCGCAACGCAAGGCAACCATCGAAAATGTGCGCGACATTCCCTACACCTCGGCGCCGAACTTCTTGAAGCTTCCCGCGGGCGTATATCTGGGCGAATCGCTCGCGGTGGCCACCAACTCCAAGGGCCATGTCTTCGTCTATCACCGCAGCGCCAATACGCGCTTGTTCGAATTCGACCAGGCCGGCAACTTTCTCAAGGAAATCGGCAGCGGCTATTACGGCTTCGAATTCGCCCATTCGGTGCGCGTCGATAAGGACGACAACATCTGGACCGTCGACGAGGGCACCAACATGGTGACGAAATTCAGCCCGGACGGAAAAGTGCTGATGGTGCTCGGCCGCCGGCCGCCGGCAGTGCTCGGGGTGCTGGCTGCCCCACCCGGCGCGAACCCGCCGGCGCAGAAGTATATTTTTTGCCGTCCCACCGACGTGGGCTGGGACCCGCAGGGGAACATCTTCATTTCCGATGGCTACTGCAACAACCGTGTCGTGAAATATGACAAGGACGGCCGCTTTGTGGCGCAGGTGGGCAGCGAGAAGGCCGGCAAGGCTTTGGGAGAATTCAATCTGCCGCACGGCTTGCAGGTGGACGAAAAGGGGCACGTCTGGGTGGCCGACCGCTCCAACTTCCGCTACCAGGAGCTCGACAACAATCTGAAGCCTCTGCGGGAGTTTACCAACCTGGGCGTCGGCTGGACGCTGTGCATTTCGCCGGGCCCGCACCAATACGCGTTTATGTCGAACTCCAACCCCAACGGGAACATGCCGGGAACCTGGGCCATCACCGGCGAGATCTACAAAATGGAACTGGATGGGACGGTGCTCGGCAAGTTCGGTCACGCCGGCAAACTGGCCCCTGGTTTCCAGGTGGCTCACATGCTGGATTGCCGCAATCCGAATGAGATCATCGCGGGCGAAATCGAGTCCTGGCGGGTGCAGAAGCTGATCCTCCAACCCACCACGGGCGAAGGCGGAGCGCGCTAAGGAAGCCGTCCTCACAAGGAGAACAATCATGAAATATTTGATGCCAGCCCTGCTCACTGCCGTCCTGATCGTCGGAGCCACGGCCAGCGCCCAGAACATTCCTGAAATTCGGTTCGATTCGGTCCCCAACGCTCTCCAACTTCCCGCCGGACTCTACCTGGGTGAAGTGGCCGGTGTGGCGACCAATTCGCGCGGCGATATTTTTGTTTACACGCGGACCGGCCATCCCACCGTCAGCATCGGCAGCGCACGTCCCTTCGCGCACGGCGGCTCGCGATTGTTCGAGTTCGATCGCGCCGGCAAGTTCGTCCGCGAGATCGGCAAGGACAGCTACGGCTTCATGTTCGCCGCTCAGGTGCGCGTGGATCCCAACGACAACATCTGGGTGGTGGACCAGATGACCGGCATGGTCATGAAATTCGACCCGCAAGGGCGCGTTGCCATGTTACTGGGGCGCAAAGCGGAATCGGTTCCGGTTCCGGCGCGTCCGCTGACGGGTGATGGCTCAGGACAGCCCACCGATCTGTTCGAACGGCCCACCGACGTGGCCTGGGACGCGGCCGGGAACATCTTCGTCGCCGACGGGCTGGGCAACGCGCGCATCGCAAAGTTCGACAAGGAGGGCAAGTTCGTGAAGTCCTGGGGCAAGAAGGGAACCGCACCGGGCGAGTTCGCCAATGTCCGCAGCATCGCGGTGGATGCGCAAGGCAACGTCTATGCCGCCGACGGTGGAAACCAGCGCGTCCAGGTCTTCGACAATGACGGCAACTTCAAAACGGCCTTCACCAATGTCGGCAATGCGCAGGCGCTTTGCATGACCAAGGGAGCGAATCCATTCTTATACGTCTCGAATTCCAATCCGCCGGAAGACATTGACCGCGACGGTGAAATCTACCGCATGCGTCTGGACGGAACCATGACCGGCAAGTTTGGCCGGGCCGGCAAGTTGCCCAAGGAGTTCGGAACGGTGAATGCCATCGACTGCCGCGCTGAAAATACGCTCTACGTGGGCGAGATCGGTAATCTGCGGGTGCAGAAGCTGGCCCTGCATTGAGCTATGCGG
>Ga0302326_10023373_pt1 | contig 12603 bp, 11 predicted proteins | sample Palsa_T0_3_FD_202264 | JGI IMG/M metagenome (GOLD analysis project Ga0302326, IMG submission 202264) | Peat permafrost microbial communities from Stordalen Mire near Abisko, Sweden - Palsa_T0_3 | ecosystem: Environmental > Terrestrial > Soil > Palsa > Peat permafrost | place: Sweden: Abisko... | reverse complement strand
CGTCGCGGTAATCATTGACGTGTTCCGGGCATTTTCGGTGGCGTGCTACGCCTTCGCAAACGGGGCCGAGCGCATCATTCCGATCGGCGACATCGAAGAGGCGCGACGACTGCAGCGCGCCCATCCCGAATATATTACGCTGGGCGAGCGCCACGCCCGCAAGCTCGACGGTTTCGATTTCGGGAACTCCCCCACTCATATCGAGCACGAGGATTTCACGGGCCGCACTCTTGTCCATACCACGCACGCCGGGACTCAAGGTCTAGTCAATGCTACACAGGCGCAGACGGTCATCACCGGAAGCTTCGTGAACGCCGCAGCCATATGCCGCTACATTGCGGGCCTTGCACCGGCGGAGGTAAGTCTTGTGCGCATGGGGCAAGATGCGCGCGAGCGCTGTGATGAGGATGACCTGTGTGCCGAGATGCTGGCGGCGCGACTGCGCGGCGAGCATTTCGACACGCGTACGATACGGCCGCGGCTGCGCGTCGCACCCAGCGCGCGAAAGTTCTTCGATGCGGAGGCAACTTGGGCGCCCGAACGCGACTTCGAACTTTGCACCGACGTCGATCGCTTCGATTTCGTGCTGCGACTCGCTCCAGCGGCCGCAGGGCCCGCACAGTTGCAGGCGCTCGCGGCTTGAGATGGAATAGTCGCGTGCGCAAGAAGACACTGATATCGCGGCGGCGATTGCTGGGACGCGCGGCACTGACAGTGGCGCTCACGCCGCTTGTGGTGCGTAAGCTCAGCTCCGCAGTCGGTGCCGGCACGATTCTTGTGAATCCGGCGGAACCTGCGGCGAAGGCTGTCAAGTACGTCGAAGACGCGAAGCACGGCCAAGGCGCGACGGTGGGTAGCAAGTGTGCGAATTGTGGGCTCTACCAAGGCGCCAGCGGTTCAGTTGAGGGCCCATGTCAAATTTTCCCTGGAAAAGATGTCAAGGCCGCGGGTTGGTGCACCTCCTGGGCGCCCCAGATGTAGAGTCTTGATGCAGCGCGCGGCGGACTGATCCCAGGCGTGTCCGCCCAGGTACATGCCACAACCATGAATAACCCCAGGCGGCTGTCCGCTGACAACTGACGCAGGGGAGGATCGCAATGCCCAAGCCCGTGATCAATGTCACTCAAGCAACGACGCATGCCGGGGGCAGCGGCGATTCATTCGCATACTCCATGACCGAGCTCGCGAGCGCGCTCGGTGCGAATGCAATCGGAGCGAACATTACACGTGTCCCGCCGGGTAAAGCGGCATTTCCCTTCCATCATCACTATGCGAACGAGGAGCATTTCTTTGTCCTCAGTGGGTCGGGCGTACTCAGGCAGGGCGCGGACATTCACGAAGTGACGCAAAATGACTATATCGTGAACCTGCCCGGTGGGCCCGAGGGTGCTCACCAACTTATCAACACGGGCGATGAGGATCTGGTGTTTCTGGCAATTTCAACCACCGTGATCCCGGATGTGTGCGGCTATCCGGACTCCGGCAAGACCAGCGTCCGCACGGCACCCTACGAAGAAGCAAACTCTCGATTTCTTATTCCCGACGCTTGTAAGGACTCGGTGGTCTATTGGGAGCTCGAGGATGGCAAGCGCGTGGCGCAAATCGTCGCTGGGCGCAGATAACTCGGACCGTTCTGTCGGGCCGCGGAAACTTCAATGTGTAGCATCAAGCTTGGCTCTCTTGGGCTCACAATCACGCTTCTCCTTGCCGCCTGCGGGGGTAGCGATCAGAGCGCGGCGCCGGCACCTGCCTCCACGCCGCCACGGGGAGCGTTGCTGCAGAGCCCGCCCATGCTGGTCGCGTCGTACTCGGCAGCGAATCTCCTCGGGCAGCTCGCAGGTAACGATATTGGCAAGCTGCTGCTGCCACTCGCCTACACCCCCCAATGCGCCATCAACGTCTACCACATCGAATACGAGACGGTCGGCGGCGCGTCGGAGCCCACGACCGCCTCTGGCGCCTTAATGGTTTCCACAGGCACCGACGCGGCATGCAGTGGCGCACGGCCGATCTTGCTCTATGCGCACGGCACGAGCACCGATCAGACATTCAATATTGCCGATCTCAGCAATAGCGCCAACGCTGAAGGCTTGTTGTTGGCGGCGATCTTTGCCTCCGCAGGCTACATCGTGGTCGCGCCAAACTATGCTGGCTATGACACGTCAACGTTACCTTATCATCCGTATTTGAACGCGGATCAGCAGTCCAGCGACATGATCGATGCGCTGACCGCAGCGCGCAGCGCGTTGCCGACAGTGGGTGAGGGGAGCGTTACCGACGCCGGTAAGCTCTTCGTCACAGGTTATTCTCAGGGTGGCTACGTTGCCATGGCCACGAGTCGTGCCTTGCAGGCCGCGGGCGATGTGGTCACGGCCTCAGCTCCCATGTCTGGGCCTTATGCGTTGGCGGCTTTCGGGGATGCAATCTTCTACGGTCACGTCTCCTTAAGTGCGCCCGCAAATCTGACTCTACTGGTATCGAGTTACCAGCACTCATATGCCAATGTCTATTCCGATCCGACCGACGTCTTCGAGCCTACGTTTGCCACTGACATCAATTCGCTATTGCCTAGCGCCACTGGCATCAGTGAACTCTACGCTGAAGGAAAGCTGCCCGAGTCCGAGCTGTTCAGCAGTACGCCGCCTGCTCCTCAATGGGCCGCATTCACGCCACCGACGACGCCAGCTCTATTCGCGCCGATATTTGCCGCGGGTTTTGGAACGGGGAATTTGATCCTCAATAGCTACCGATTACAGTACCTTGAGGACGCAGTAAGCGCTCCGGACGGCGGCTTCCCGGCGACGACGACCGGACTGCCCCCTGCGAATCCTGACAATGCGCTGCGCCAGGACCTGAAATTGAATGATTTGCGCAACTGGACACCAAAAACGCCAGTGTTACTGTGCGGCGGGGATGAGGATCCCACGGTCTTTTATTTTGACACGCAGCTCATGCAGGGATACTGGGCTTCTCATGTGCCCTCCGGTGCGGTGAGCGTCCTCGATCTTGAAGCATCTGCGTCCGGCACGGATCCTTATGCGCAGCTGCAGAGCGCCTTCTTGGCTGCCAAGATAGTGGTCGCGAGCGCTGCGGTACTCGCTGGTGCCACCGACGGAGGTGAAGCGGCCGTGCTCGCGGACTACCATGCCGAACTCGTTGCGCCGTTTTGTGTCGCTGCCGTGAGATCATTTTTTGACGGGCAGTGATCAACTCTTGCGCCGCGCTTGCGTGTCCACTTCCGACGCAAATAGCGTGATGCAAGATTGAGCTCAACGAATCCGGTAACCGAGAGCAGCGGGCCTGCAAAGGCGAAGGAGCCCGGAGTCCGCGTAAAAACCGAGCCGCCACTCACGGGTTCGCTCGCTTGGCATATTCGGAGAAGATCCCGGTATTCGGCATGATATTGCCGATCCTGGATTCGGTATCCGTCGTGCCCGAATCGGGGCGCTTATGCGTGAGGGCTAGGGACGCTCGCGGGTCGCGCCTTAGAGGTAACTGCACGGATGCGCCGCGAAGGCGGCGTCCTAAGCATTAGAACGAGTAGCCGCCGGCGAATACCAGAGCTCGCGGGCCGAAACTGATGTCGGTTGTACGCTCGACCCCGGCAGTGTCGGCTGTTAGTTTGCTCTTTACCACGGATGCCGAGTAGGACAGGAAGAGACTCCAAGGCCCCTTCAGGTGATAGGCCATGCCGACGGTCCCGGCTACTCCCACCGAGACCGGTAATGAGATCGACGTTGGGCCGCCGCTCGCTGCATTGCCCGCCGCGGTTGAGCGACGATCGTAGAAATTGGCGTAGTTGACCCCGACTCCCACGTACGGACGCCACGCATGAGAGTCATCAAAGAATTTGTAATTGAGCAAGAGCGTCGGTGCAAACCAGCGCGCGGTCGAGATGACCTGCCCGTTGTAGGGTACGGATCCGAGCGTCGCCGGACCGCGGCCCTCCGTCTTCGTAAGGGGTGGCCAGCCTGCTGCCAATTCCAGATCGAAGTGCTCCGACAGGCGGCGAACGTAGGCGAGGTACAGCGTCTCCACGTCTTCGACGCTTAAGTTGAGACCCGTTGGCACATAGGGCCCTGAAATATCATCGGCACTGGAGTGGTAGTGGACGTAGTACATGCCAATGCGGACCGTATTTTCGGGCACGCTGTCGTCGGCGTAGGCGACCGATAACGTCAGTGCCAGGACCGCACCGGCGGCTGTTGCTTTGATCGTCGTGCTCATGAACGGCCCCCCCGTGCGTTTAGAACTGGCTGAAGAAGCCGCGCGCCGCGGCGATGCAGAACGGCAAAACCGTCGCGTGGTACGACTCGACAGCCGCCGTTTGCCCCTGGCTCGCGAGGATTTCAGCCTCTGTTGTCTGGAAGCCTACCTTCGCCGCGGCGAAGGGATCATGCGGCGCGACGGCCGCATTGACGTCCAAAACCGTGACGACCTCGGCAGGCACACCTGCGGCGGCCCAGAAGGCCTGCATCGTGCCCGTGTTCAGCGAAAAAAAGACGGTGGGGTCCTGATCACCACCACAAAGCAGCATGGGCGCGTGCGGCGCCCAGCTGCGCATGTCGTTCAATCCGGCTGCGATGCGCAGCGTATTCGTCGGCCCCGCTGGCAGTGGCAGTCCGGGTTGCGGCACCGGTGCGGCGCCGTCGGGGTGGGCGACCGCGTCCAGGACATAGCTCAATCGGTAGTCGTTATTGATAAGGTTTGATGCGCCGAAGCCGAGGGCAAAAATCGGGTTCTTCGGAACGGCAAGCGCCGCATCGAGCACCGCGTTGCCGGTGACGGGAGGCGTGCTGCTGAAGAGGGCGGTTTCGGGGAGTTTGCCCTCCTCGAACAGTGTGTCTATGGGCGTTGTGCTGGGCAGCAGCGTGTCAATCCCCGTTGCGTACGCCGGCTCGTAAATGTCCGTTGTCGCCGAATAAATATTGCCGTAGGCCCTCTGGTAGCTCGTCGTGATGAGCGGTGTGAACTCCGTAGAGCCGATATTCACGTCTCCGTAGAACACCGCGTCGAAGAAGGCAGATAAAACATAGGGACCGGACGCGGGAGCGGATGCCGTTACGGTCTCGCCCGCGATCTGCAGCGCCTTATGCGTCGCCATGGCGACGTAGCCGCCCTCGGAATAGCCCGTGATAAAGAGTTGCCCGTTATCCGAGGTCGCGGCCGCAAGGGTCAGAGGCAGTGCCGTGCGGGCGGCGGTCAGCGCATCGATCATGTCCTTCGACTGCTGTTCGCCATTTAAGAACGGGTGGTAGCTGAGCGAGGAGGTATCGTAGCCAGCGTAGTTCGGCGCCACGACGATGTACCCCTGTGCCGCGAACAGCGCGGCGATCAGGGCCCCTTGGGTATTACTCGTATTCGTGATATCCGCAATATTGAAGGTTTTGTCGGTCGTTGTGCCGTGCGCGTACATCACGATGGGACGCGGACCGGAACAGGACGCACCAGTCCCGGTGGGCACCATTAAAGCCCCCGTGGCCGTTGCGGCTTCATTCGCACCGCCCACCGTCCAGTACTGCACGTAGTAGAAGTCCACGCCGCAGGTCGGGGTTCCCGCGAGCTCCAGCAGCTCCTGCCCAGTGGCGGTGGCACTCAGTTGCGCGGTAAAGGCTGCCGCATCGAGCGATGCAATCCGCAGCGGCGGACTCTCGATGAGCGTACCGCGTGCGGTACTGGTCGCGACTTCAGATGTCGTGCTGTTCGAACCGCAGGCCGTCAGTAAGATGACAGCAACTGCGGAGTAGAATGGCCCCCTAATTCCACTCATTCCAGCCTCCCGCCGACCGCGCGCGCAGTGGCGAGATCAGGCACTCGCCACCATAGTGTCGATGTCCGGCTGGCGACGCTTTAGCGCACGTCGCCTGTGGCGCTACGTTAGCACGCCTTGACACTCCTTGGCCTGCCTCTCGCACATTCCTGACTGCGCGTGCGACCGGGTCGGAATCTGACCGATGAGATGGAGAGTGGCAAGTCTGTCATGAAGGGCGATGCAGTCATCCGCAACGAAGTGCAGTTAGCCAGCTGAATGTGTCACAGCGGGCTCGGAGCGGCCTTCCTTTTTAAAAATTCTCGCCGGCATCGCCGTCGATGGTCTCATGCCATCCTGGAGGAGCCTGGCGAACTCTTGGGGGGGCGTCGGCCGGCCGAAATAATTGCCCTGCGCCTCATCGCAGTCGTGCGCGCGCAGGAATTCGAGTTCTTCCAGAGTTTGTACGCCCTCGGCAACAACGAGCAACTCGAGGCTTCGCGCCATACTGATTACCGCGGTGACGATTGCTGCATCGCGGCCGCCGGTGGAGATCTGACGGACGAAGGATTGGTCGATCTTGAGGGCATCGACGGTGAATTTGCGCAGGTAACTCAAGCTCGAGTAACCCGTGCCGAAGTCGTCGATCGCGACCTTTACGCCCCATTCTCGCAGGTATTGCAGTACGCCCGCTGAAGCATCGGCACGCTTCATGAGAACGCTCTCGGTCAGTTCGAGCTGTAATGATCGGGGCTCTATGCCTGTTGCACTCAGGACGGCGAACAGGCCGTTCAGAAAGCTCTCATCGGCGAACTCCAGGGCGGAGACGTTAACCGCTATTGTGGTTGCAGGTAGGCCGGCGACCGTCCAGGCATGTGCCTGCTCGCACGCTTGACGCAGAACCCATTTGCCGATAGGCACAATGAGTCCGCAGTCTTCCGCAATGGGAATGAACTGCGCGGGCAGGAGTAGCCCCCGAGTCGGATGCGCCCAGCGCAGCAAGGCTTCCGCGCCCGTGACCTTGCCGGTTGTCAGGTCGACCATTGGCTGATAGTGCAGCGTAAACTCGTGCCGTTCCAAAGCACGCCGCAACCCCTCCTCGATGAACTGCCGCTCCACGGCCCGGACATACATCGCCGGCTTAAAGAACTGAAAATTCTGGCGGCCGTTTTCCTTGGCTTGGTACATGGCGGTATCGGCGTTCTTGATCAACGTGTCCGCGTCCTGACCGTCCTCGGGATAGACGCTGATACCGATGCTTGTGGTGGCATGCAGATCGCGCTGTCCGACGGAATGAGCTTCCGCCACGACATGCAGCATGCGGTTTGCCATTACGGCAGCATCCTCGGGCTGCCGCACTTCTGAGAGCAGGATGACGAATTCGTCGCCGCCTTGCCGACTCACGGTGTCCGTGCTGCGCACGCAATCCACCAGGCGTTTGGCAATGGACTGCAGGAGCTGATCGCCAATCGGATGTCCCAGTGAATCGTTGACATATTTGAAGCCGTCCAAATCCAGGTAGAGGACAGCGACCTGTTTCATGTCGCGCCGCGCCAAGGTGATCGATTGGCTCACGCGGTCGTGCAGAAGCCTGCGATTCGGCAGACCGGTGAGCAGGTCGTGCTCGGCCGAATGAGTCATCTGCAGTGTCATCGCCTCGCTAGCGCTCACATCACGGAACGCGAAAACCGCACCGGCGGTTTGCCCGTTGCGATCGTGAATGGGTGCGACGGCATCTTCGATCGGAATTTCCGAGCCATCACGCCGGACGAGAATGCAGCGCGGCGGCAAGGGCGCTATCTGGTTCTGCGCGATGTCGATTGCCATGGGGCTCGCGATGACCTCGCGGCTCGTGACGTCGAGTAGCCGGAAAACTTCGGATATTGGCCGGCCCGCTGCCTCTTGGTGGGTCCAACCTGTCATTTTGTCCGCGACAAGATTAAGGCTCGTGACGTTGCCCGCGATGTCGGTGCACACGACGGCGTCGCCGATGCAGTTGAGTGTGACTTCAGCGCGTTCCCTCTCGACGAATAAGGCATCCTCCAGACCCTTGCGGTCGATCGCATGACGCAGCGCTTGCAGCAGACCGCGAGTTTCGATCTCGCCCTTGATGAGGTAGTCCTGCGCGCCTTCTTGCAGCGCTTGGGCGGCAAGCGACTCGTCGGCCAATCCAGTCAACACCACAAGCGGGACACGCGGCGCGGCTGCGCGCGTGCGCCGTAGCGCCCCCAAGCCGTGACCATCGGGCAAGCGTAGGTCGAGCAGCACGATGTCAACTTCGCGTTGCGAAAGATGCCTCTCGGCCTCGCTCATCGACGCCACGTGTGTCACTTCGGTGCTGTGCGGGCCCTGGTCATTAACCATCTCTTTGAGCAAACGGGCATCGCCGGCGTTGTCTTCGATCAGCAGAATTTCTTTGATCGCGGTCTTGCTCATTCGCTTGTGCCTGACGGCAGCTTTGCCGTTGTCAGCCAGAAATCGTTGATTCTCGACACGAGATTTTCAAAATCATCCAGATGCACATGTGTCGTGAGATAGCAGTTCGCACGAAGTTGGTAACTATTTGCGATATCCACCACGGCGTCCGAAGGTGTCAATACAACGGTGGGGATAGACCTCCACGCGCCGTCCTCCTTGATGAGCGCCAGCACGTCACGGCCGTCCAGTTTGGGGAGATTTAGATCCAACAGGATAAGGTCAGGCCGAGGGGCATCGACGTGTTCGCGCTCGTGCCGCAGGAATGCCATAGCCTCGATGCCGTCCGAAGCGACGTGCAGCTGGACAGCCGAATTCGCGCCACGAAACACCTCCCGAGTCAACCGCGCGTCACCCGGGCTGTCTTCGACCAGAAGAAGCTGCACGGACTTGTAGGTCTGCGACATCGTCACGGGCAGCAACGCTATGGCTGCCTCGCCGCGCCGAGCGAAGCGCGCCGCATCGTTTTCATTCGCGGAAGCCGCTCCCGCAGCGCGGATCGCCAATATGGCGGCGGTGGCGATGCCGGCACGGGTCACGAGCACGGATGCGTATTGTCGTCAAGGCAGACGGCCTCCTGCCGAAGCGTTGAAGTTTTGGGATGCCAAATCGCGCGATAATCCATCGCGAGATACGCTCGAAATTCGGCATTACTCCTTTAACAAGCCGTTTTCCTCGTCAGGAAATCTTTACTTCTGCGGCGGCGCTTGTATGTACGATAGGTAACATATGCTCGGATTATGTTGTCGCTGCACAGCGGGAATTTTCCATAATCTCGGCTGATCTCAATAATTGAGATCCAATTTGCCTTATGTTCGGCCATTGCGCAGTTGCTATTTGCCAGCGGGGGCCCCGAGCGCAAGGGTTACGCGGGCCGGAACGGGTTAACGACTTGCGGCGTGGTTGAAGCACCCAGCGCCCACCGCATGCGGTGGCCAATTAGAGTAGGAAGGGTCGGCCGGCATTCGCAGCCGCAGGGCTACGCCGATTTCCCGCCCGGTGAGCGCGCGGGACCGCACCCGAAACGACTTCCGTCAGCGCAGTTTCAGTATCGACGGGAGCGTCGCACTCGCCGATCCGGTCAGGCCCAGGTGCCGACGTCGGGTATTGGCAGGACCGACGGCGGTGAGCGTCCTTTGCGAGAGGGACAGCGTTAGATGCTCCTGGAATTTGCATCTCCTGGAAGTCAGTGTGCGATCAGACAGGTGCATCACCGTGCGCAACGAGCCCAAAGAGTCTCGCGCGAGTCCGGATCCAGACGTTGTTACCAATTTCGGAGTGCTGCTTTGCGCGCTCCACTTTGGTGTGCCGCCCGGCGATTATCGGCGTGCTCCCTGCTCGCCTCGTTGTGGCATTTCGAGGCACCTTAAGCTGTAGCCAGGCGGCGAGCAGTCTAGCCTGCGATACCGCCATTTCGTTCGGCACACCGAGTCCGGTCAACCATTTTGGGTGTCACGCGTTTGCCCAGTCGGACATGGGGGACATCAATGACTATTCACGTTCATCAAGTGAAGACCGTGTACGTAGATATACCGACGCTGCAGGAAACATTCGCCGACTTCGTGAGACTGCTTGTCGTCAAAGACAACGTGATGCGCATCGAACTGTGCACTACACGATTCGATGATCCGCTTACGGCGCAGACCGGGAAGCTATATCCGGTCGTGCGCCTGGCATTGCCAATTTCGGCGGCAATGCAATTGCGCGACTATCTTACCCGGCATCTTGCGGAATTGGAGAAAGAGGATACGTTGAAATGCACTGACGCGCCCCCATCGGTCGAGCCAAAACACTAATAACCTGACGACGTAGTTTGCTGAATTGCTGGGTCTTGTAGTGTTCTGGCATTGGCTTTGGGACCGGCGGCTGCGCGCGGGATCAAGCCATACGGGACAGCAATCATCTTTAACGTGTGCAGGAGAGTTCGAGTATCGCGCTGATCGAGCCCATGCGTTGAAGGCGCGGCTGCCCGCATCGCGGGCCGTGGATAGCAGCAAAGACATGTTGATGCTGGCACGTGACGATCGCCAGAAAGCTTGAATCTCTAAAAAGCTTGCTTTTATGGTGGGCGGTACAGGGATCGAACCTGTGGCCCCTGCCGTGTGAAAGCAGTGCTCTACCGCTGAGCTAACCGCCCAACCGACCGCGCGAGCCCAGTGTACGGGGCGAGGCTCACACGAATCAATCACGGCTGAGAAGCGTTGCCGCTCGGAGGAGGGCGCGAGCCGCCCGCTTCTATGCGTATCCCGCCGAATTGGCAGGGAAGATGGCAACTCGTACGCGGCTGGGAATCGAGTCCTCGCCATGGGAACATTGCGCATGCCAGTCGTTACCCGCTTTGCTCCGAGCCCGACAGGGCTTCTGCACCTAGGAGGCGTGCGCACAGCGCTTTTCAGCTGGCTCTACGCGCGGCGCCATGGGGGCAAATTCATTTTGCGCATCGAGGACACCGACCGCGAGAGGTCGACGGATGAGGCGGTAAGAGTCATCCTCGATGGCATGCAATGGCTCGGCCTGGAGGCGGACGCGGGTCCGTATTACCAGACGCAGCGCTTCGATCGTTACCGCGAGGTCATCGCGCAGATGCTCACCGCAGGTAGCGCGTATCGCTGTTATTGCACCAAGCAGGAACTCGAGGCGGAGCGAGCGCAGCAGCTTGCTCGCAAGGAGAAGCCACGTTATTCGGGGACGTGCCGTGCTCGTACCGAGCCGCGCCCCGGCGTGGAGTCCGTCGTGCGCTTCAAGAATCCTTTGGAGGGCACGGTGGTCGTCGAAGACCTGATACACGGCGCGGTGGTGTTCGAGAACCGTGAGCTTGATGACCTTATCATGGCCCGCTCGGATGGAACCCCGACCTACAACTTCTGCGTGGTTGTCGACGACATGGACATGGGTATCACCCATGTGATTCGTGGCGATGATCATCTGAACAACACCCCGCGGCAGATGAACATGTTGCGCGCGCTCGGCGCCGCGCCGCCCGCCTATGCACACGTGCCCATGATTCTGGGCGCCGACGGCGCAAAGCTCTCGAAGCGCCATGGTGCGGTGAGCGTGCTGCAGTATGAGGAGGAAGGATACCTGCCCTGGGCGCTACTGAATTATCTGGTGCGGCTCGGCTGGTCGCACGGGGATCAAGAGGTATTCACGCGCGAGGAGCTGATCGCTCTATTTGACATCCGCGACGTCAACAAGGCGGCCGCGGCGTTCAATCCTGAGAAGCTCCTGTGGCTGAATCAGCAGCACATGATGCGCGCACGCCCGGTAGAGCTCGTGCCGTACCTGCGCGCACAGCTCAAGCGTCTGGGGCTAGACAGCGAGGATGATGTGCTCCTCGAGGGGGTCGTGGTGGCCCAGCGTGAACGGGCGAAGACACTGAAGGAGATGGCGCAGAACAGCCGTTTCTTCTTTACGATGGATATCGAGCTTGATCCTAAGGCCGCGCGCAAGCATCTCACTGCGGCGGAGGGGCCTGCGCTTCAAGAAGTCCGCCAGCGGCTCGGAGCGCTTGGGGAATGGTCGGCGGCGGCAATCAGCGATGCCTTGAATGCGCTCGCCGCCGAGCGCGGCGTGGGTCTCGGCAAAATCGCGCAGCCGCTGCGTGTTGCAGTGACCGGCTCGGCGGTTTCTCCGCCCATCGACGCCACGCTCGCGCTACTCGGACGCGAGCGTGCGCTCGCACGTCTGGACGCCGGGATCGCACGCTGTCTAGGCGGATGAATGCGGCGCAATCCGCACGCTACTGTCGCGAGTCCGTTATGCTAAGTGCCCCGAATCGCGAGGATTTGTTTTGTGCTTAAAGTCCCGACACTGCTGCGGCTGTCGCAGGTTTTATTCTGGGCCGCCGCTGTTTTCACCTTCGTCTGCGCCGTGCTGCCCTCCGAGCACACGATTCACATCTTCAAATGGGACAAGGCCGAGCACTTTCTCGCCTTCTACGTGCTGACGGGACTTGCCATAGCTGCATTTCCGCGCGCCCATCTGCTAATTATTGCTGCAGCACTTTCAGGCTTCGGGGCATTTATCGAGTTCGTCCAGGGACTCTCATGGGTGGGACGCGATCGGGATTTCCAGGACTGGGTGACCGACACGGTTTCTGTCGGCATGGCCATGCTTCCGATGCTCGCCGTTTGGTGGCGTAGCCAGTTCGACGGCCCGCAAGCGCCGCCTTGACGACGGACTTACTTGGCGGCGCTGAGCGAGCGCACGAGCTCAAGAATATCCTGCCGCGTAGCCTCCCCGTGCGTGAGGCAGACGCGGATGATGTCGCGCCCCTCGAACTTCGCCGCCGCAATCCACGCGCTTCCGGAGGCCACGACGCGGTTCACCAAAGCGCGCACATCGCCATACCCTGGGGGCGGGGCGATGCACAGTACCGC
>Ga0302326_10023371_pt1 | contig 12604 bp, 6 predicted proteins | sample Palsa_T0_3_FD_202264 | JGI IMG/M metagenome (GOLD analysis project Ga0302326, IMG submission 202264) | Peat permafrost microbial communities from Stordalen Mire near Abisko, Sweden - Palsa_T0_3 | ecosystem: Environmental > Terrestrial > Soil > Palsa > Peat permafrost | place: Sweden: Abisko... | reverse complement strand
CGCGGAGCTTCGCCGCGACCTCGGCGCGAAGCGCGTCGTCGAGTACGTAGGAAGGCGCGAGCTTGACGAACAGCGGCATGAAGAATTCGCCTCCGGGCCGCTCGAGGCAGACCACCAGGCTGTCGGCGACCGCCGGAACGCGCTCGAGAATGCGGTAGATTTCGGCCGAACCGATGCGGACGCCGAAACGATTGAGCGTCGAGTCGGAGCGGCCGTAGATGAAGCAGCCGCCGCGTTCGTTGATTTTCAAGAAGTCACCGTGGCGCCAAACTCCGGGAAAACGTTCGAAATAGGTTTCGCGATAACGCCGGTCGCCCGGGTCGTTCCAAAAGCGCAGCGGCATCGAGGGGGCGGGGCTCGTAACCACGAGTTCGCCGACGGCATCTTCGAGGTCGTGCCCTTGCTCGTCCCAGGCATGCACGTCCATGCCGAGCAAGCGCGTTTGGATTTCACCCGCGTACACGGGAAGAAGGGGAGAGCCGCCGACTAAACCGGCGCACAACTCGGTTCCTCCGGAGGGCGAATTGACCCACAGATCCGATTTGACGTTCCGGTAGAACCACGCGGTCGTCTCGGGCGAAACCGGCGATCCCGTCAGGGTCACGTTCCGCAGTTTGTCCGTGGCGAAGCGTTGCTTTGGTACCAAACCGATTTTCTGCATGATCTGGACGAACGTCGGGCTAGCTCCGAAGCCGGTTGCGTCGGCGTCGTCGGCGAGTTGCCAGAGAAGCTCTGGTCCCGGATAGGCCGGATGTCCGTCATAGAGCACGACCGATCCGCCGTGCAACAGCGTTCCGATCAACGCGTTCCACATCATCCAACCGGTCGTCGTGTAGAAGAACGAGCGGCGTTCCGGTCCGCTATCGCTGGCAAACGCGCTCTTGAGAAGTTCGAGCGTCACGCCGGCGTGACCGTGCACGATGGCTTTCGGCAAACCGGTCGTGCCGGACGAGAAGAGGATCCAAAGCGGATGATCTTCCGCAACGCGCTCGTACGCGAACTCTTCAGCGCGGCCGGCGTGCTCCGCGCCGCGGGCGAGAAAGGCATCCCACGGCAGCGCGCCGGGGCGCGGCGGCGACGCACTGCGATCCAGATACGGCAACCACACGATGTGGCGTACCGTGGGCAGCGCGGCGAGGATCCCGGCGATCTGCGCGCGCCGGTCGAAGTCCTTGCCGCCGAAGCGATAGCCGTCGCTCACGAAGAGCAGGCTCGGCTCGATTTGCGCGAAGCGGTCGATGACGGTGCGCGCTCCGAACTCGGGGGCCGCGGCCGCCCAGACCGCACCGATTGCGGTCGTTGCAAGCATCGCGATCGCGGTCTCCGGGATGTTGGGCATGTACGCGACGACGCGCTCGCCCGGCTGGATGCCCAGCTCGCGCAGCGCGGTTGCCAGGGCGCGCGTGTGCGCACCGAGCTCGCTCCAGCTCATACGCGCGAGCGCTCGCAGCTCCGACGAATGGATGAGCGCGGGAGCTTGCGGAGCGTGGGCCTCGTGGCGCAGCACGTGCTCGGCGAAGTTGAGCCTCGCGCCGGTGAACCAGCGCGCGCCGGGCATGACCCGCCGTTCCAGAACGCTCGAGTACGGCGTGCTCGAGCGGACTTCGAAGAAATCCCACACCGCCGCCCAAAACGCTTCGAGGTCGTCGACCGACCAGCGCCACAGCGCCTCGTAATCGCTAAACTCGAGCCCGCGCTTCTGCGCCAGCCAGCGGATGAAGCGGCCAACCGTCGAGGCATCGGCAAACTCAGCAGGGGGCGTCCAGAGAAGCTCGCCCTCTCGTACGATCGTGTCCATCCCCGGCGCCTTCGCCACGACGGCACGGGTCCGCTTGCCGTCCCCCGTCCAAAGAGCCTATCGTGACCGGGGCACCAGGGTTGACGCCGGCCTGCCGCACGGCCGATATCCGTACTAGTGGAAAAGGTCGTTCCTATCAGCGGGGTCCGGCAGCGGTCGCTCGCGCTCGAGCGTTCGCAGCGCGACCGCGAGGTCGTGCGTCGCACGGCGGAGCTCCTCGCCGCCGACGTTTCGTTGCGGACGGTCTTTTCGCAATTCTGCACGCTCTTGGCGCGCTTCATCGACGCGTCGCGCGTCTTCATCGCGCTCCAAGAGGGCGGTACGCTGCGCGTCGCTTACCTTCTCGACGAAGGGGTCTCGGGCGAAGCCGCGCAGCGCGAGGTTCCGGCCGATTCCCACGCGGCCGAAGTCGTGCACACGGGCAAGACGATCCTCAAGCGGCGTCGCAGCGACTGGGACGAAAACCGCCGCGTCGCGACCACGGTGAGCGGACTGCAGCCGAAAGGCAGTGAGGTCGCAGCTGCGATCTACGTTCCGCTCAAATTCGGCCGGGACGTGATCGGCGTTCTGTCGGTTCAAACGAGCCGCACGAATGCGTACCGTCAGGAAGACGTCGAGCTCTTGGAAACCTGCGCGCTGTATCTGGCGGTGCGCATCCACGACGCCGGCGAAGCGGTCGCGAAACGCGCCTTCGAAGATCTCGCAGCCGTCGACGGTCTCTGCGGCGTCGCCAACCGGCGCGCGTTCGACGAAGGCCTGCGGCGGCGTTGGGAGGGCTGCGCCCTCGACGGCTCGCCGCTGTCGATGTTGCTGGTCGACGTCGACTTCTTTAAAGCGTTTAACGACCGCTACGGGCACGTTGCCGGCGACGCCTGTCTGCAGCAGGTCGCGCACGCGCTCGAAGCGTGCCTCGACGTACCCGGCGCGCTGCTCGCGCGGTACGGCGGCGAAGAGTTTGCCGTCGTCGTTCCGGATTGCGATCCCGCCAGCGCGATCGCACTCGGCGAACACATGCGGACGGCGATCGAGACGCTGGGAATTCCGCATCAAGGCTCGAGTCTCGGCATCGTCTCGATCAGCGTCGGGAGCGCGACGCTCGGGCCGGGTGCGGACGAATTGACGGCGCTCTTGCAAAACGCCGACCGCGCGCTGTACGCCGCGAAAGGCGGCGGGCGCAATCGCGTTGCCGGCGAGGGGTATCTGTCGTCGGGACCGGCCGCCGAGCGCCGTGAAGAAACGCGCCACAACCTCCCCTTGCAGCTCACGCCCTTCTTGGGGCGCGAGCGCGAAGTTGCGGACGTCGCGGCCGCGTTCGGTGCGTCGCGCCTCGTAACGCTTGCCGGTCCGGGCGGCATCGGCAAGACGCGCTTGGCGATCGAAAGCGCGCAGGGGCTGCTGGACGGTTTCGCCGACGGAGTTTGGTTCGTCGATCTCTCGACGGTTTCCGACGCAACGCGGGTCGCCCAGGCAATCGCCGAAGTCTTCGGCTGGGAACTCGCCGGAGCGGATCCCCTGAGCGCCCTGAGCGGACTGCTTCGTCCGAAAGCGGCGTTGATCGTTCTCGACAACTGCGAACACGTCGTGGCCGCGTGTGCGACGGTCGCCGATGCCGTGCTCCGCGGTGCACCGAACCTCAAAATTCTCGCGACGAGCCGCGAGCCGCTGGGTATTTCGGGCGAGCGGGTGTATCGCGTTGCGTCGCTAGCGGTGCCCGGACCCGGTCAGAAGATCAGTGCGGCCTCGGCCGCAAACTACGATGCGCTGCTGTTCTTTACGTCGCGCGCGCAGGCCGCCGGTTTCGTGCTGGACGACGCCGGCGCGCCGCTCGTCGCGCAGATCTGTCGCCGCCTCGACGGCATACCGCTGGCGTTGGAGCTTGCGGCGGCGCGCTTGCGCACGATGAGCGTCGAAGAACTCGCGGCGCTCCTCGACGACCGCTTCCGCACGTTGACGCGCGGAAGCCGGACCGCCTTGCCACGGCAGAAAACGCTGCGCGCCCTGATCGACTGGAGCTACAACCTGCTCGACGAGCGCGAGCGCCGGCTCTTGCTGCGACTCGCGGTCTTTGTGGGTAGCTGGAGCGCCGACGCGGCGCGCGTCGTGTGCAGCGACGAAGCGCTTGCGGCAGACGACGTCGACGAACTTCTGGCGGCACTCGTGGAAAAATCGCTCGTGCTGCACGAAACGCAGGGCGGCGGCACGCGCTATCGCTTCATGGAGTCGATGCGCGAGTACGCCCGCGAGCGATTGGGAACGGAGATCTCCCTGTGGCGCAAGCGGCACGCGGCGTACGTCCGGACGCTCGCCGAACGTATCGAACGTTCGAGCGGCGCTCAACCCACTCGACTTTGGCTGCCCGCTTTTATCCCCGAAGACGAAAACTTCGTCGCCGCGCTCGAATGGTGTTTGGGCGAGGGTCAGGACGTCGTTACCGGCGCTGCGATTGCCGCCGGGCTGATGCCGTATTGGGAAGCGACCAGCCGCGCACCGGCGGGCGTTCTGCTCTGGCTCGAACGCGCGCTCGCCGCCGAGGCCGAACTTCCGCCTCTTCTCGTCGCGCAGTTATGTCTGGCGACGACGTTCATTCTGCGCCAGGCGAGCATCGAGCCGAAGCGCACCCTCGCTCTCGCCGAGCGCGCGGCCGAAATTGCGCGCGACGCGGCCGATGCGCGACTTTCGGCGCTAGCCGCACTCAACATCGGCGGGGCGCATTTGACGTCGATCGAGCTCGATGCGGCGCAGCCTCCGTTCGAAGAAGCGCTCGCCGGCGCGCGCGAGGTGCACGACCGGCTGATCGAGTCCGATGCGCTCAACTGTCTGGGCATGTGCGCCGACTATCGCGGCGACGCCGTCGCGTCGCGCGCACACTACAGCGAATCCCTCGCCCTGGCGCGCGCGCTGGGACACGATCGCAAGACCGCGCGGGCCTTGCACAACTTATCGGCGATCGACCAAGACCTGGGCGAGCTCGACAGCGCGCTGCAGTACGAACGCGAAGCGGTCGCCATCCTCGAACGCTACGGAACGCCACGCGCGTTCCTCGTCGACCTGGCCGACCTGCACCTCATCCGCGGCGACGTCGAGACGGCCTACGCCATCTGCCGCGATATCCTCGAAGGTCTGGTCGCGGGACGCGAACTTTGGATGGTGCGCGAGTGCCTCTTCGTGTTCGCGCAATTGCACGTTCGACGCGGCCACGCGCCGCGCGCTGCGCGCCTGCTCGGCTTCATGAGCACGCTCGAAAAAGAACTCGCGCCGCGCCAGCCGACGATCGAGGAACTCTACTTGAAATTCGTCGAGACCGTGCAGAGCGCGCTGCCCCAAACGTACCGGGTGGCTTTCGGCGAGGGAGCGCGCTTCACGCTGACGGACGCCGTCGCCGAGGCGAACCTTCCGCTTTAACGGGTCAGCCGAACGACGTTCGAGGCGGCGGGCGCTGCGCGAAAGGCGGCCGTCAGCCGCTCGACGCGTTCCGCGGTTTCGGCATCCACCGCCGTGAATGCCATGATGCGCAAGCCCGGCGATTCGGCGACGCCGTGGATCGTCGGCGCCAGCGAGAGCGTACCGGCTGCGGGATGAACGATCTCGCGCACGCCCTGGGGATACTCGCTGACGTGGTGGTCTTGCCAAACCGATTCGAAAGCGGGCACGCTCGCCCGAAGGCGCTCGACCAATTCTTGCGTTCGCGCATCGTCGATGCGGGTGGCGTAGTCGAGGCGGAACATTGCGACGACGCTTTGCGCGACCGTGTCGTAGTCGGTGAAGAGCTTGCTGCATTCCGCTTCGGCAAAAACGTCCATGAGGAGGTTGCTGCGTTCCTCGAGGTCGGGCGATCCGAGGAACACCGCGGCGGCTTCGGCGTTGCGCAGCACGACGTCCCAGCCGCGATCCATGACGAACGCCGGCCCGCGTAACGCGTTGACGAAGCGGCGCAAGCCGGGCGTCACGTCCTCGCGCAGATCCTGCTCTTCGCGCGAGATGAGTACGTGCAGTTGCGCGCGCTCTCCCAGCGAGAGCTGCAGTGCTGTGGCGACTCCGTCGATCGTCCGCCGCGAAACGGGCACGTCGCGGCCTTGCTCGAGCCACGTGTACAATGCGACGCTGATTCCGGCGAGCTCGGCAACTTCTTCGCGCCGCAACCCCGGCGTCCGGCGGCGCGCGCGCAGCGGAAGACCGACCTGATCGGCAGTCAATTTCTGACGGCGATTTCGTAGAAGGTCGGCCATCTCAGCACGCCGGGGATTGCGATCGACGAGCGCTTCCATCGTAACCCTCTAGACGTAACGACTTCCTAGGAAGTTTCAATCCCTCGCTGCGGGTCGCGCGTTGTTCTATCGTAGCGTACGAGCGGTCATCGAACCGCGCACGAAGACTGGAGTCCCCCCGAAGTGAACAAACAAGACGAAAGAATCTACCGGCGCCGGAAATCATTACTGACGCTCGTTGCTGTCGCCGCAATCGCGACGGCCGGTGCGGCGCCTGCCGGTGCGCAATCGACCGTGGCCTTCAACAACGATCCGGTACGCATCGTGCACTACTCGGTCGGCGCGACTTCCGTGCCGGTGTCGAGCTGGGGCGGCAACCTCGGCTTTTCGACGAGCGGGAACGTTTCGATTTCGTTCGTGAACGCGCGCGGCGTCACGGCTACCGAGGTCGAGTTTGCGTTGCGCGCGGGGAAGTCGAGCGAAATTCTCGTCGACAAGGGCACGTTCTCACCCGGCACGAGCATCACGCACGATTTTTCCGTGGGATCGCAGTTCTCCGATGCAGCGGCGCTCGAAGTGGTGGGCGTGACCTTCGCCGACGGCACGTCGTGGCAGCGACACGACAACCGCTGAGCCTGTGACGTAGTGCTCTAGGACGGTAAACGCGCCCGGCAGAAGCCCGTCCGGTGCGCGTTTTCCGTTCGCAGCTGTTCCTCTTTGCCGCTGCGGCGACGTTGGCGGCGAGCTGTTCGGGCGGCGGCAACAGCGGTCCGCAGGCCCCGGCGCCGCGAAGTTCGCCGACTCAAGCGCCCAGCGGGCACGCCACGCCGACGCCGGCGGGAGGCCCAAGCGCTTCTCCGGGCCCAAGTGCGACGCCGACGGCGATTGCCTCCGGGAGTTCGCGAACGTTCCCCGACACGACGAACGGCATCTTCGTCTACAGCGATCAATTCGCGACGAGCGGCGCAAGCGAAGCGCAAATCCAGTTCGCTGCGACCCACTATGCCGGTGCGCAGAAGCTCTTGCCGAGCGATGCGGTTCATCTGCGCACGTACAACCCCGATTTCTTGGTGTTGCATTACCGCTTGGGCTTGGCGCTCGGATACCGCTCGCCCGTGGACTGCGCGCCGACGGGCGGATACCTCGAGATCATCGACGGCACGTGGGTGCAGGAATGGCCCGGCTCGGCGGTCGTCAATTCGAGCTGGTTCTTCCAATACGGCGGTTCGGCGCGCGTCTACAACTGCTCGTGGGGCTGGTACGTCATGGAACTCAACGATACGGGCTGGCGCACGTGGTGGAGCGGGCAAGTCATCCAGCAGCTCACGCTGAATCAGGACGACGGCGTTTTCGCCGACAGCTACAGCATTCCGAATTATCTCGGACCTTACACTCCGGCCTTACCCGCGGTCGACTCGAGTTTCGAGTCGGGTTGGGCGACGCGCATGCATTCGTTTACCGACTATATGCGCGGACAGTTCGCGGGCCGTTGGCTCTGGATTCCGAACGTCGGATCGTGGATCACGACGCGCGATCCCTCGGACTATTCCAACGTGGACGGTGCGATGCTGGAGGGGTTTGCGGAGGGCGGCAACGAGAGCTACTACGCCATCGGTGACTGGCAGTTGCAGATGACTCGCGCGCTCTCACTCGTGAACGCCGGGAAGATCGTGATCGGTCAAACCTATCCGAACGGGAGCGACGTCAACGAGCGGCTCTTCGTGCTCGGCACGTATCTCTTGATCAAAGGCAACCGGACGTACGTCAACCTGGAGAGTTACGGTCAGGCCATCCAGTGGCAGCCGGAATACGGAATCAACCTCGGGACGCCGCTCGATCCCGTGCCGCCGAATATCGCGACGCTCTTCAATACGACGTGGAATCTCTACGTGCGTCACTACGCGAACGGTATGGTACTGGTCAATCCGACCGCGACCGACTCGGGTTCGATCGCTCTAGGCGGGACATTCTACCAGGCGCTTCCGACGAACGGCGGACCGGTTCCGGCTAGCGGTACGCCGCCGGGCTCGGTGTCCTATAGTCCCGTTCGCTCGATCGACGTCTGCTCGCACTGTGCGGCCATCCTATTGAACGCCGCCCCGTAACGTTACCGGACTGCTGAAGGCGCAGGGAAACGGGGCGTGGCGTTCCTATCCAGATGCAACCGGTAAGGAGGCTGACCATGCCCGTACATCGCTCGCTTCGCGACGGCGTGCTCGTGCTCGAACTCGACAACCCGCCCGTCAACGCGATGTCGCCCGACGTCTTGAGCGCGCTTCTCGCTGCCATCGACGAGGGCGAAGCGGATACCACCGTCTGCGCCTTCGTTCTGGCGGGCCGCAACGGAATCTTCACCGGCGGCGCCGACATCCGCTGGTTCGGCAAAGCCCCGCCGCCGGGGACGCCCCTTTTACCTGAAGTGATCGCGCGCATCGAAGCGAGTCCGAAACCGTGGGTCGTGGCGCTCGACGGGACGGCCTTCGGCGGAGGTCTCGAAATCTCGCTGGCCTGCGATCGCCGTCTCGGGTCGCCGCGCGCTCGCGTCGCGTTGCCGGAGATCAACCTGGGACTCTTGCCGGGCGCAGGCGGAACGCAGCGCTTACCGCGCGCGACCGGCTGCGCGGCTGCACTCCGCATCATTCTTTCCGGCGCGCCGGTGAAAGCGCCGGAGGCGCTCGAGCTCGGCATTCTCGACGGCATCGAGAACGGCGACCTCCTCGCCGCGGCCTGTGCGCTCGCGAAGTCGACGGCGTCGAACGGCGCGCGCACGCTCCTCAGCGCGCAGCCGGTCGATCCCGAACCGGCAGCCTTTGCGGCGGCACGCGCGCAACTCGCGCCGGCCGAGCGGGGCGGTTTGGCCGGCCATCGTTGCGTCGATGCGATCGAGGCCTCGACGCGTCTTCCTTTTGAGGCAGGGCTGCAACGCGAACGCGAGCTCTTCATCGAACTGCTCGGATCGGAACAGTCAAAGTCCCGCATCCACGTCTTTTTCTCCGAACGCGAAGCGGCGAAAGTCCCCGAGGTGCCGGCCGGTACTCCCGTCACGCCGGTGCGAACGGTGTGCGTCATCGGCGCGGGCACCATGGGAACCGGCATCGCGATGGCCTTGGCCAACGGTGGCTTGACCGTTCGCGTCGTCGAAACGCAGGACGAGGCACTGTCCCGTGGACGCGCGCTGATCGAAAAAAATTACGCGGCCTCGGCGCGCAAGGGCCGCTTCAGCGAAGCCGGCGTCGCGGAGCGGCTGGGACGGATGAGCTTCGGCACCAGCCTCGACGCCGCGGCCGAAGCCGACCTCGTGATCGAAGCGGTCTTCGAAGAGCTCGACATCAAGCGCGACGTGTTCGCGCAGCTCGAACGGATCTGCCGTCCCGACGCGATTCTGGCCAGCAACACCTCGACGCTCGATATCGATGCGATCGCGCAGGGGAGTTCGCGCGCCGCCGACATTATCGGCCTGCATTTCTTTAGTCCGGCAAACGTAATGCGCTTGCTCGAGATCGTGCGCGGGAGCGCGACCTCCGCGCGCGCCATCGCGACGTCCCTCGCGCTCGCGAAAACCATCGGTAAGGTTGCGGTCGTGGCGCGCACCTGCGACGGCTTCATCGCGAACCGGATGCTCGCGCCGTACGGACGCGAGACGATGTCGCTCGTCGAAGAGGGCGCGTTGCCGCAGGACGTCGACCGCGTGATGGAGCGCTTCGGTTTTCCGATGGGCCCGTTCAGAATGTACGATCTCGCCGGTCTCGACGTCGGCTGGCGCATTCGCAAGCGCCGTCTGGCCGAAGGGAAGCTCGCCGCCGTGCGCGATTCCGAAATTGGCGATCGTCTCTGCGAGCTCGGCCGCTTCGGACAAAAAACCGGCGCCGGCGTGTATCGCTACGATGAAAACCGGACGCCGCAACCGGACCCCGAAGTCGAGGCGTTGATCTTTGCGGAATCGGCGCGTCTCGGCATCGCGCGGCGTGCGATTTCCGACGATGAGATCCTTACTCGCTGCATGCTTGCAGTCGTCAACGAAGGCGCCAAGGCGCTCGAGGACGGTACGGCTATTCGTCCCGGTGACATCGACATCGCCTGGATATACGGTTTCGCGTTCCCGGCGTACCGTGGCGGCCCGATGCACTATGCGGACTTCCTTGGATTGAGCAAGGTGCGCGACGAGCTGACACGCTTGAGCGAGCGCCATGGCGCCCACTGGCGGCCGGCGGAGCTCATCGAACGCCTTGCCGGCCGCAACGGAAAGTTCGCCGATCTCGGTGCCTACGAGGCATTGGCCGAGCCGACGGGGGCCGCGATGGCCGGGCGGGAACGCTAGTTTATGGACCTCACGTTTTCCGCGCAGGAGCGCGCCTTCCGCGCCGACGTGCGCGCTTTCATTGCGGCCGAACTTCCGCCGGCCGTCCGCGCGAAGATGGTCGCCGGCGACGAGCTTTCGAAGGAAGATTACGTCGCCTGGCAGCAGCGTCTCAACGCGCGCGGCTGGCTCGCGCCGAATTGGCCCGTCGCGTACGGTGGCACCGATTGGTCGGTGGTCGAGAAGCACATCTTCGATGAAGAAATGGCGCTCGGAAATGCGCCGCGTCAGATCCCCTTCGGGATCTCGATGGTCGCGCCGGTGATCATTGCGTTCGGAAGCGAGGAACAGAAGGCGCGCTACCTCCCGCGCATCCTCACGAGCGAGGATTGGTGGTGTCAGGGATACTCCGAGCCCGGCTCGGGTTCCGACCTCGCGTCGTTGCAGACGCGTGCCGAGCGCGACGGAGACCACTACCTGATCAACGGAACCAAGACGTGGATCACGCTCGCACAGTATGCGAACATGATCTTCGTCCTCGCGCGGACCGATCCGAGCGTTTCCAAGCAAAAGGGCATCTCGTTCATCTTGGTCGACATGACGACGCCCGGAGTGACCGTGCGTCCGATCGTGACGATCGACGGCGGTCACGAGATCAATGAAGTGCACCTCGAAAACGTGCGCGTGCCGCTCGAGAACCTGGTCGGCAAGGAAGGCGAGGGCTGGACCTACGCAAAGTTCTTGCTCGAACACGAGCGCAACGGTACTGCCGGCGTGGCAGGGTCGTTCCAGTTGCTCGAGCGCCTCAAACACGTCGCGGCCGAACAGGACACGGGCGGCCGCAGCTTACTCGACGACGATCGCTTCGCCGAAAAGATCGCGCAAGTCGAGATCGAGCTGACCGCGCTTTCCTACGCGCAACTGCGTTCGCTGGCTGCGGAGAAAGCCGGCGCGAGTCCGGGGCCCGAGTCGTCGTTCATCAAAATTACCGGAACGGAGATTCAGCAGTCCTTGACCGAGTTGATGCGCGACGCGGGGGGCTACACGTCGTTCGATCCCGCAACGCACAATGCGCTGTGGTATTTCAACTTCCGGAAAGCCTCGATCTATGCCGGATCGAACGAGATTCAGCGCAACATCATCGCAAAACGGATTTTGGGGTTGTAGACGATGGATTTTTCGCTATCCGCCGACCAAACGATGATCAAGGACAGCGTCGACCGCTTCGTCGCCGACGCCTATTCGTTCGACGCCCGCACGCAACTCGTGGAGAGCGAGGAAGGCTTTAGCCGCGAACATTGGCGCACGTTCGCCGGTCTCGGCTGGCTCGGCATCGCCTTCCCCGAGGATCGCGGCGGCTTCGGAGGCACGGCCGTCGAGACGATGATTTTGATGGAAGCGTTCGGGAAGGGCCTCGTGCTCGAACCATTCGTTCCGACCGTCGTCTTGGGCGGCTCGGCGCTTGCCTTCGGCGGCACGAGCAGCGCGCATCGCGAGTTGCTCGAGCGGCTCATCGAGGGAGAACTGCTCCTTTCATTGGCCTACGCCGAAAGCGGTTCGCGCTACGATCCTTCGATCGTCGAAACGCGGGCGCGGCGCGACGGCAGCGACCTGATCATCGATGGTGCGAAGATCGGCGTGCCGTTCGGTGCGGCTGCCGACAAGCTCGTCGTCTCGGTGCGTACGAAGGGCGAGCGCCAGGATCCCGGCGGCATCACGCTGGTGCTGGTCGACCGCGATGCGGCCGGCGTCTCGCGGCGCGACTACCGCACGGTTGACGGGCAACGGGCCTCGGACGTGCGCTTTGCAGGCGTCCGCATTCCGGCCGATGCCGTCCTCGGGGAAGTGGACGGCGGATTACCGCTGCTCGAGCGCGTTCTCGACTCCGGTCTCGGTGCGCTCGCGGCGGAAGCGGTCGGCCTCATGACGGTCATGCAGCGCACGACGCTCGCCTACCTGAAAACGCGCGAACAGTTCGGCGTTCCGATCGGCAGCTTCCAGGCGTTGCAGCACCGCGCGGTCGACATGTTGATTCAGCTCGAGCTGGCGCGCTCGATTTGCTACTACGGTACGGTGGCGCTGCTCGAGGACGGCGACGCGCGCGATCGCGGCAAGGCGCTTTCGGCGACGAAGGTGCAGATCGCGCGTTCGGGCCGGTACGTCGGCCAGCAAGCGATCCAACTGCACGGCGGGATCGGGATGAGCGAGGAGTACGCCGTCGGGCACTACTTCAAGCGCATGTCGATGATCGAGCTCGCACTCGGCGACGTCGATTACCACTTGCACCGCTTCGTCGCGCTGGGA
>Ga0302326_10023370_pt1 | contig 12604 bp, 9 predicted proteins | sample Palsa_T0_3_FD_202264 | JGI IMG/M metagenome (GOLD analysis project Ga0302326, IMG submission 202264) | Peat permafrost microbial communities from Stordalen Mire near Abisko, Sweden - Palsa_T0_3 | ecosystem: Environmental > Terrestrial > Soil > Palsa > Peat permafrost | place: Sweden: Abisko... | reverse complement strand
GCGCCGTAGATCAGTTGGCCGACGAGCACCACGGCTCGTTCGGGGTCGACGTCGGCGCGGAAGTCACCCGTCGCGATGCCTGCCACGACGAGATCCTCGAGCACGCGGATCATGTCCAGCCCGATCAGCATGAGGGCGCCGCCCACCGCCTCCGAACCGGCGGCCGTCGTGGTGGACTGGGTGGCCATGGCGAGGCGGAAGAAGGCCGGGCTCTCGTCGATGCGCTCCAGCGCGCCCAGAATGAGGCGGCGCAAGCGCTCCACCGGTGGTGCGGCGTCGTCCGCCACCAGCGCGATGGTGTCCTGCAGGCGGTCGTACATGGACTGCAGGCAGGCGCGCAGGAGGTCGTCGCGGTTGGCGAAGTAGACGTACACGGTCGAGCGGGCGACGCCGGCTTCGGCGGCGATCTCGTCCATGGAGACCTCGGTGGTGCCTCGCTCGCCGAAGAGCCGACGGGCGGTGTCGATGAGCTGGTCGCGCCGGAAGTCGCGAATGACGTCCTTCAGCGCACTGGGAGCGCGCCGGGCCATCACTTCCTCTCCTGCGTCAAACCGCTGGCCGGTTCAGGAGCCGACGCGGACTGACGGCGTGAACGCCACGGGGATGTGCTTGACGCCATTGATGAACTGGGACTGTAGGCGCAGCACCTCGCCGTCCTGGCGAATGTCGGGCAGGCGGTCGAGCAGGTGCTCGAACATGACCCGGATCTCCATGCGGGCCAGGTTGGTGCCGAGGCAGAAGTGGGGACCCCCGCCGCCGAAGGCGATGTGGGGGTTGGGGTCGCGGCCGACGTCGAAGGTGTTGGGGTTGTTGAAGACGTCCTCGTCGCGGTTGGCCGAGGCGTGGAAGAACACGACCTTGTCCCCGGCGGCGATCGTGGTCCCGCTGAGCTCGGCGTCCACCATGGCGGTGCGGCGGAAGTTCATGACGGGCGTGACGAAGCGGAGCATCTCGTCCACGGCGGACGGGAGCAGGCTGCGGTCGTCGAGCAGGCGCTGCCACTGCTCGGGGTTCTGGAAGAAGGCGTGCATGGCCCCGGACATGAGGTTGCGGGTCGTCTCGTTCCCGGCGACCGTCAGCAGCAGGAAGAAGAGCTCGAGCTCCATGTCGCTGAGACGCTCGCCCTCGATCTCGACCGTGGTGAGCGCGCTCATGAGGTCGGCGTGGGGGTCGATCCGCTTCTTGGCGAACAGCTCGGAGGCGTAGGCGTAGAGCTCCATGGCCGAGGTCAGGGCGAGCTCCGTCTGGTCCTGGTACTCGGGGTCCTCGTTGCCGACCATGCGGTTGGACCACTCGAACATGCGGTGGCGGTCCTCCTGGGGCACCCCGAGGAGCTCGGCGATGACCTGGAGCGGCAGCTCGGCCGAGATCTGGGTGACGAAGTCGGCCTCGCCCTTCTCGATGACCTCGTCGATGATGGAGTCCGCGGTGCGGTGGATGCTCTCCTCGAGGTCCCGCACCATGCGGGGGGTGAAGCCCTTGTTGACGAGGCGCCGGTAGCGGGTGTGCAGCGGTGGGTCCATGTTGAGCATCATCAGGCCCTGCTGGGCGATCTCGTCGGCGCCCATCTCGAAGGGCATGGTGCCCTGGGCGGCGGAGCTGAAGCGCTCGTAGTCCCGGTTCACGGTGACGCAGTCGTCGTAGCGGGTGATGGCCCAGAACCCGGGGCCACCCGGCTCGTCCTGCCAGTGCACGGGGTCGTGGCGGCGCAAATGGGCCAGCCAGGTGTGCGGGACCCCCGCCACGTAGGACCGGGAATCCGAGAGGTCGACCGGGGTCACATCCGCCAGAGTGCTCATAAATTGACATCTCCTCTGATCAATCGGACAGCCTGTCCGATACGTCAGATGGTAAGTCCGTTCGGTCTCGGGTGTCAACGAGTGCTCTGCGTCAGCCTCCGACCTGCACGCATTGAGGAATGCTCGACCTCAAGTAGAGGGTTTGCCCGGAGTACGAGACGCCTCGAGTTCGGCACGAGGTGCAGCCGGCCGAAGACGCGAGAGGAGCTATTCCGACAGGGGGTCGGCCGGCGGCGGTGGCGGGACCACGGCGATCGACTTCGTCGGATCATCGGGATCGAGGATCACTCGCACCCGGGAATCGGCATCGGGCGGATCGCCGGGAACTGCGGCGACGATGACCACCTCGTCGGGCGGGGGAGCGAAGACGGCCTGGAGGCCTCGGGCGATACCCGTCCCGATGCCGCCGACGGCCGATTCCTTGCGCCAGCGATCGAAGCCCGCGGGGGCTCCTTTTCCGTCGTCCCGCTCGGTCGCCCCGTCGTCGTGCGGAGTGACGTCGGCCGGCTGGCCTTGATCGTCCGCTCCCATGAGCGACATCCTGACAGGGATCAGTGCGGGTGCGCGGTGCGCCCGCCATGTCAGCCACCCTTCTCGCGCCGCCGCAGCCGTTGACGTGTGGTCCGACGATGCACACGCTGCAGCGACTGCGTCGCGGCGCGGCGCGGCGCGACGGACTGTCGCTCCTTCGCTTGTTCTCACCGAGATTGAGGTGTCCGGCGCGCCCTCGCCTTCAACGCTCCGCCGTGAAGCAGTCGGAACCACGTTGCTTCTGACCGCGCACTGAGCAGAATCCACGCCGCCGCTCCCGGGCGAAGCTAGCTTTGGACTCCATGCTGGACTTCGAGATCTCGTAGGAACGCGCCTGTGCTCGGAGTGCTCATTGGATTCTGTGCACTGATGGGACTAGCGATCGGTTCGTTCCTCAATGTTGTGATCTACCGAGTGCCACAGAAGATGTCGATCGTGTCGCCGCGATCCGCCTGCCCTTCGTGTGGCGCGTTCATCGCAGAGCGCGACAACATCCCCGTCGTCTCCTGGCTCCTGCTGCGCGGTCGTTGCCGAGACTGCCACGCCTCGATCTCGCCGCAGTACCCACTGGTTGAGCTCGCCTGTGCAGGTCTCTTTGCCGGACTGGCGGCCCGTTTCGGGTATGACTGGGCGCTGCCGGCCTACCTGGTCCTCTTCGCCGGCCTCTTGGCTCTCTCGGTCATTGACATCGAGACGATGCTGCTCCCCAAGGTGATCGTCTGGCCGCTCTCGGTTGCCGTCGCTGTTCTTTTTGTCCTGGCCGCGGCGATCGCCGGCCAGTGGCACGATCTGCTGATCGGCGCGATCTCGGGGGCGGTCTGGTTTATCGTCTTCTTCGCCATGAACTTCGCCAGCCCGAAGTTGCTCGGGTTCGGCGACGTCAGGCTGGCTCCGGTGCTCGGCCTCGCACTCGGGTGGCTGGGCTGGCGCTACGTCGTGCTCGGTTTCTTCGCCGCCAATCTGATTGGCGCGGTTGTGGGCATCGCACTGATCGCGACCCACCGGGCGACGCGCCAGCAGCGGATCCCCTACGGGGTCTTTCTCGCCGCGGGATGCGCCGTGGCTGTCTTCGCTGGAGCGGGGTTGCTGAGGCCGTTCGCGGCCTCGTGAACCGCTCCATCTGCGCCGGATTGGCCCTAGCGGACAATCTCCATCCGCAGTCCCTGCTCGTCCCATTCCGGGACCTCGGGAGTCCGGGTTGCCGCCCTGATGAAGATGCGGCGCGCCGTCCAGACGAAGACGGCGACGTCGAGCAGGTGGGCCATGGAGGCTCCTGACACCCCAGCCGACAGGATCCGATCAACGCCGGGAAACTTGGCTTCCAGGAGGTCTCTGCGCTCCATCTGGCCCTTCTCGGTGTTCTTCGGGTGCTGGAGTGGCTGGCCATCATTGAGTGCGTAGAAGCTGACGTCGGAGTGCACTTCGTAGACCGTCCGCTGACGGAACGGAGCCATTTCTGCTGCGACCTCACGGTAACGGGGGAGGAGCGTCAGGGAGATGGCGTCGAGATGGTCAGGCAGGAACTCGAGCTCGTTGTCCGCCGCCCGTACCGGGGCGCTGTGGACGGATGACCCGCGCTTCGGTCCCAGGAACGCCCTCGCTTCGCGGTCGCAGGTGCGCCCTCCGACAACGGTGCGATCGAGGTAGCCGACAGGAGCGTTCAGTGCGATGATCGCAAACGTCGGTCGCTGGTCGAGGACCTCACTGAAAGGGGCAATCAGCTGAGGCATCTCCGGGGCGAACATCGTGCCCTGGATCTTCGCCGGCGCCACGAGCCATGAGGGCCCGCAGGGGGTGACCCCCGCTACAACCTCGTAAGGCAGACTCGGCCCTCGATGCGCGGTGAGGGTGGAGCTCATGCGGTCGCGAGCACGGGAGCGCGCTGACCGATGAGGCGGGTCAGCTCCTTGGGATGGGACGAGATCGACATCGCATGGTCAAAGTCGACGACCTGGGCGGCGACCAGGTCGGCCAGGCTCGATTCCAGGGAACACATGCCTTCAGACTGGTTGGTCGTGATGAGGTTGGGCAGCTGGTGAGTCTTCCCCTCACGAATGACGTTGCGCACCGGGTGATTGGCAATCAGGATCTCGAACGCGGCGACCATGCCACCGCCAACCCTCGGGATGAGGCGTTGAGCGACGACGGCGCCGAGCGAAGACCCCAATTGCACCCTGATCTGATCCTGCCGCCAGGCGGGGAAGATGTCAATGATGCGGTCGATCGCCTGCGACGCGTCATTGGTGTGCAGTGTCGAGAAAACCAGGTGACCGGTTTCCGCCAGCGTAAGGGCGAGTTGGATGGACTCGAGGTCGCGCATCTCACCGACGAGCAGGACGTCGGGGTCCTCTCGCAAGGCCGACCGCAGCGCGCGCTCGAAGGACGGGCTGTCCGTTCCGACTTCACGCTGGGAGATGGCCGAGAGCCCGTGTTTGTGCACGTATTCGATCGGGTCCTCAATGGTCAGGATGTGCGCCTCACGGGTGTGGTTTATGCGGGCGATGATCGAAGCCAGGGTGGTGGACTTTCCGGATCCCGTCGGTCCCGTCAGCAGCACCAAGCCCCGGGGCAGTCGGGCCATCCATTCGGCGATCGGGGGGAGTCCAAGCTGCTCGAAGGTCGGGATTTCGGAAGGGATCATGCGCAGAGCCAGCGCCATGTCACCTTTCTGCGTGAACGCACTCCCACGGAGGCGGGCCCGCTCGCCCCAGGTGAGTGAGAAGTCGACGTCCTGGTGCTCGGCGAAGGTCGCCTCGTGAACAGGGTTGAGCATCGCATGGACAATCTCGCCGATCATGTCGCCGGTCAGGACCGGTGTGCTGTCAATCGGTGTCAGGTTTCCGTCGACCCGGATCCGCGGTTGTGACCCCGTCGCCAGCAGCAAATCCGAACCCTGACGGTCCCAGAGGACTTGAAGCCACGGATCGATTTTCTCAATGTTCGCTGCGTTGTTCACCGTTTCATCCCCTCTTCCGGTGAAGACCAAAGCGCCCGGCCCTGCGGGCCGGGCGCTTTGGGTTCACTTGTTGTTGTTGTTGTTGCCTGTGTACTGCTCGAGTCAGACTCAGGCAGCGGTGCAGGGATTGGTCCCCGCGCTGTCGTACACAGTCCACGTGCCGGTGCTCGGCGGAGCCTGCACCACAACGGCGTCAGCCGGAGAGCCCGCAACCTTCGCTGTGGCGGTTGGGCCGTTCAGCTGAATGTTGTAGTTCGGGTTGTTCGGCGCAGCGGTGATGTCGCCACCGGACACGAGGTTCGCAACCGAAGTCGGGATCGTGTTGTTCGCGTTGGTGGTGCCGTTGATGTACGCCTGGACGGCAACGTCGAGCGTCTTAGCATCCGAATTGCAGGCAGCCTGCGCGCTGGTTCCGGAAACTCCGGACAGAGCGAAGACAACCGTCGCGGCCAGGATGCCGAGCACGACGATGACGACGAGCAGTTCGATAAGGGTGAAGCCCGACTCAGCGAGCTCTTCCCCCCGTCGACGCGCCCTCACGTCTCGTAGGTGGTTAAACATGAGCGGTGTTCCCGCCTTTCCGTTAGGCCCACCGGAAACCTCCGGCGGGGTGCTTACTCTCCTCGCCAATCGGGAGAACTTGTTATTGGTTTACCTTCTTGCACTTTGGAGCTGTGATGCTGCGTCCCGCTCCAAGTGGCGAGCGAACCGCTGTTGAAAGAATCGACATGCTCCCCGGTCTTCTTGAGAGAATTTTCAGTCGATCTTCCGAGGATTTCTGCAGAAGCTCCAGGTCGGCTGAGGCGTCAGGCGATCTTCACCTGCTTGTAGATGCCGTACATGGCAGACACGAGAGCGATGGCGACGAAACCGACGATCACGCCCATGAACACGATGACCAGCGGTTCGAAGAGGCCCGTAAACCGCTTGATCTTCACATCGAGCTCACGGTCGTAGAAGGCGGCGGCTGTCGCGAGCTGCGCGTCCAGTGTTCCCGTGTCCTCGCCCACCCGGAACATTTGACGGGCAGCGCCGGGGAAGAGTCCGGTCCGCGCGAGTGGCTCGGCGAGACCCTGACCTTCGATCATCTCCTCCCTGACGGTGTTGAGACCTTTGATGTAGACAGCGTTGTTGGCCGACTCTGCCGTGACCCGCAAGGCTTCGGGAAGTGACACGCCTGCCTTCAGCATGGAGGACAGGATCCGGCACACTCGCTCGATGATGGCCGTACGCACGAGATCCCCCATGACGGGCAGCCGCAGAATGAAGGCGTCGATGTAGGCCTTTCCACCCCGGGATCGCCGCATCGCGATGATCCCGACGGCTCCTGCGACGATGACTGAGAGGATCGCCCACCACCAGTGGCTTACGAAGTTCGATCCACTGAGCAGCATCCGCGTCGGAAGCGGCAATGTCGCCTTGAAAGACTTGAAGAAGACGACGAACTTAGGCATGACGAATGTGGCCAAGACGATGACGACCCCGACTGCCATAAAGGCCACGACAGCCGGATAGATCATCGCCGAAGTGACCTTGCCCCGTGCTTCAATGTCCCGGTCCAAGTAATCCGCCAGCTGGTCCAGAACCGCATCGAGGTTTCCCGTCAGTTCTGCCGAGGACAGGACGCCGATGTAGTAGTTCGGGAAGGCCTCCGGGTGGGCGGCGGCGGCGGAGGCGAAGGTGTCACCAGACTGAAGGCGATCGATCATGTCCAATACCGCCGTCTTGAGCATCTTGTTCGTCGTTTCCGACCCTATGACCTCAAGGGCTTCCATGATGGGAACGCCGGCACGCACGAAAACCGAGAGCTGGCGCGAGAAGTGCATGATGTCCTTGCGCGGCACCAGCTTCTTTGTCACCTCGAACTTGAGGATGTTCTTCTTGCGGACAACCTCGACCGTCTGGTAGCCCCGATCGAGGAGTGCAAGATGCGCCGCGCCGGCCGACGGCGCGGACTCGGTGCCCGAGACCTTGTTGCCCGCCTCGTCGAAGGCGCTGTAACGGTACTTTTCCATGGCTGCGTCTGGCTCCTTGGACTAAGGGACTAAAGCGAATAGATACTGCGAATGACTTCAGCGACCGTTGTGACATCCTCCGCGACCAATCCGATGGCCTCCTCGCGGAGCGTGCGCATTCCCTGCTTCTGGGCCAGTCGCCGCAGTTCGTCCTGTGTCGCCCATCCGACGATCAGTCGCTTGATCTCGGGCGTCATCTGGAGAAGCTCGTAAACGCCGATGCGGTCCTGGTACCCGGTCTGTCCACAGAAATTGCAGCCCGTACCTTGGCAGAAATCAGTTTTCGGTGGCCCCCCACTCTCTTCATAGAAGGCCATCTCTTGTTCCGTGGGCGTGTAGGAAGCCTTACAAGAGGGGCAGATCCGCCGGACCAAGCGTTGTCCCACGATGGCAATGACCGACGAGGCGATGAGGAAGGACTCGATGCCCATGTCGAGGAAGCGGTGGAGCGCCGAAACGGAGTCGGTCGCGTGCAGCGACGAGAGGACGAGGTGGCCGGTCAACGCGGATTGCACGGCGATCTTGGCGGTCTCGACGTCCCGGATCTCGCCTACGAGGATGACATCTGGGTCCTGGCGCAGGATGGACTTCAGTCCGGTGGCGAACGTGAGTCCAGCCTGTTCATTGGTCTGGATCTGGTTGATCGCTGGGAACACATACTCAACGGGATCCTCGATCGTCATCACATTCTTCGTCGGATCGGCGACTTGGCTGAGAGTTGCGTACAGCGTTGTGGTCTTTCCGCTTCCCGTCGGCCCGGCGCAGAGGACCATTCCGAAGGGCGCCTTGACGAGCCCCGAAAAGGTCTCGTGGGTGTCAGTCGGCATGCCGAGATCGTGGAGCCGCAACACAGAACGGTTCTTGTCCAGGATTCGCATGACGCACTTCTCACCCCAGATGGTGGCCGCGGTCGCGACTCGGACGTCAGTGTCCTTGCCGTCGACCTGGGTGGTCAGCTGACCGTCTTGCGGCCGGCGCCGCTCGACGATGTTCATGCCCGCCATGACCTTGATTCGGCTGACCAGGCCCACGCCCATGGACGGGGGGAGCATGAGGACTTCCTTCAGGGCGCCGTCGATTCGGAAACGCACCCGCACGACATCCTGAGATGGCTCGATGTGCACGTCCGAAGCACGATCTCGCTTGGCCTGCGTGAGGATACGCGTGACGACCTGGACGATCGGAGCGTCGTCCGAGACAACCTCTGCCTCGACCGTTTCAGAGGCCTTCTTCCGTGCGCCCTCCACGGCCTCGAAGGCCACCACGAGCGTCTCCACTCCGCCGATCGCCCGATAGCTACTGTCAATGGCCCATTGGATATCGGACTCTGGCGCTAGCACGAACCGGATGGGATGCTGCGTTGCCTCAGACAGGAGGGCACGTACGGTCACCGACGGCTGGTCGGCCACCGCTACCTGGAGGCCGTCATCATCGAGACGGAGGGGCATGACCATGTGGGTCCGGACGATTTCTTCGGGTATGAGGGCCAGCGTCTCGGGCTTCGGGTTGTCGCGACGCAAGTCGACCACCGGCATATGCAGGAGGTCGGCCAGGACGAGAATCAGCTCGCGTTCGTTCAGCGCACCCATCTCAACCAGGGTTTCGCCGAGTCGCTTTCCCGAGTCCTCTTGGACGATGAGCGCCTGTGCGACCTCTTCTTCCGAGACGAGCCCACGTCGGATCAGGAGGGCACCGAATGGTTCGGTGCCTGTCGCCTGTCGACGCGGTTCAACTGGATGCGCCTCGGGCGCATCGAGTTCCAGGTCAGAGAGTCCCTCGAACGCCTCGTCGGTCTCAGGGGCGGGCGCAGTCCCTCTTTCCATGGTGACCGTTCCGGCCTTTTCCCTGCGTCCCAGCTTCATGACTTCTCCCCTCGGTGGTGGTACCGCACGTTCGTCGCGACCTGACACCGCCACGTGCTCGGAAGGACTTCGAATCGCCAAATGTGCATCGTCCGCTCCAAGGTGGACCGCCTCCACCCCACGGCAAGCTTCTGCCTCGCTGTTTCCGACCGAATGGCCAAGGGCCTGCTTTGGCCCCTCCACACATATCGGCTGCAGCGACCGCTCCCTGAAGGCAATTTTCCGTACGAGCTAGCTGTTCGGCGCACTAAGTCTCCTGGTGGGGGAGCTGCCGAGGGACGAGGAGGCCGCAGCACCGTCCCGGTGACGTCGCCGTCTAGGTGTACATTTAGGAACATCATCCCGTGTAGGTGAAGGTGTCAGCCGTCTCCACATAGGGCTGCGATGCATATTGGGTCCCCGAAACTGTGGTCGTGATGATCGGGTAGTACGCCGCATTCTTCGTGAGCCCGTGGGTGCCGGTCGGAATCGTGACTGTGAGTGTCGTTGGCCCGGTTACTGACGGCGAGGCGGCAGCGACAGTGGTCCCGCACGTTCCACCACCGGCAGGGTACGAACTGGCGAGACAGAACGCCACGGCGGTGGACCCGACGAGGAAGTTGCTGCCAGTGATCGTGATCTGGGAGACGGCCGGGTTCGAGCTGGGGCCGCCGCTCGAGGGACTCAGGCTGATGATGAGAGGCACCTGCACGCTGTAGGAGAAGATGGCCTGCGTGTCGGCACCGGTCCCTCCAATGGTGGTCACCTGCACGTACCAGTTCCCAATAGCGGTGACTGGCGGCGACGACGCGGTGAGCGACGAATTCGAGTCAACTTCGACATTCGAAGCTTGGACACAGTTCGAACTGCTGGTGCAGAACCACACCTGTGTGGCGAAGTTGGAGGTGGTAAAGAAGTTCGTGCCCGTGATCGTCACCGTGCTGCCGCCGGCAATGGATCCCTCAGGAACTGAGCCGCTTTCATTTGGCCCTGATATCCCCGTGACTGTCGGTGCCGGCACCGTGTACGTAAAGATCCCGTCTGTCGTTGTGTTGTACTGGCTTGTTCCACCGGGGGTGGTCACAGTCACGAAGTAACTTGTACCCGAAGTCACCGCGGGAGCTGTGGTCGTCAACGTGCAGCTGGTGTTGTTTGATCCCGTGCAGCCGTCGAACGTCACCCCCGAGGTCGGTATCGTCGTGACCACGTTGTCGCTGGTCGGTGAGCCTCCAGATTCCTGGACGAAATTGACAGTTGAACCGTTTACGAAATTGCTTCCCGCGATCGTGACGGTCTGGTTACCTGTCACGGGGGCCGTCGTCGGCGCGATGGAGGTGACCGCCGGTACGCTGGGATTCCACTGCCAGCTGCTCTCGGTCATCGTTTGACCACACAGGTTTGTCTCGTTGCAGGGCACGGGTGTGGATGAAGGGATGATGATTCCGACCGAATAGTCGTCGAACGTCACAACAGCTTGAAGTAGGGGACCGGCTGCGCAGGATCCGGCGGACGCGGTCGCGGCGTTTGATGTTGAGCACGCCGAGTAGGTGACGATTCTGGTATTAGAGCTGAACGGCTGCCATACCATGGAGCACCAGACAGCGATAGTGCTGTTGCCATAGGTCTGAGGCGCCTGTGCTGCCCCGTAGCAAGGCACAGGCGGACTCGCGTTCACCATGTCACTGGCGAAGGTGCCGCGCGTTTCCTGGATCGCGAAGTTCACCGCATTCGTCGCAGCGCTCTCGAGAGACCGTTCACTCGTAAAACTCCCGGTCGCGGTCAGACTCGTCCCGACGAAAGTCAAGAGGCCGGCGACGAGAAGGCTGACGGAGACGAGAAACACCAGAGCCAGGACGAGGACTGCGCCTTCCTCGTCCCGGTCGGCGCCAACATGTCGAGACGTCTCGATCACTCCGGCCTCGTCGTTGTCGCAGATGTGCCGCCAACGAGTCATCAGGACACGCCTATCTCGAGAGCGGTAGTGCCCCAGTCCTTACTGCCGCTGAACCCGCTGGCACTGGTCGTCTCGTTCTGCTGCGCCGGACTGGCCTGGTTGACATTGAGGGAGGCGCTTGCTGCACTCCTGGAGTACAGATTGCTGTTGAGCGTGCTCCAAGTTGGAGACGTGCCAATGGTGTCGTCGGACCCCAGGATCTGCAGGGTGATGTCACCGCTTGCCGGAGTGCTGGCCAAGTTCGCCGAAACAGTCGTCGTCTTCGTGTTGCACTGGTTGCTGTTACAGGCCGACGCCGTGCTCGACTGGACAACCGGGGTGCTCGTGTTGTTCCCACTCAGGGCGATGACGTCGGCCACGGCACCCGTCGGGGAACCGGTCAACGTGAGTTTCACCGTGGCAGTCGAGGACGTGGTGTTGGCATTGAACCACCACGTCCATTGGTAACAGTTGCTGCTGTCGTTGCAGTTGTTCTGGTTGCTGTACGAGTTCGTGGTGATCAGCGTCGGGGTCGGGGAACCCGGGATCGTGAATGTGGGCGTGCCGATGGAGTTGTTGCCGCTGGCGAACGCCGTGACGACATAGGTCGAGCCCGACGTCATGTTGAAGCTCCCCGTCGTGACGGTGCCGGTGCCGGTGCCCGAAGCCGCGTTTGTTGCCGTGACGTGCCTGTTGGTCTCCGAGAAGGTCGGAGGACTGGCGACGCCCGAGGCGCTGGTCGTGACGCTGTAGGCGCTGGCCGCTGTGCCGTTGGCCGTGAACGTCGAGGCTGTGGCCTGCCCGCTGGCGTTGGTGGTTGTCACGCACTGGTAGGTCTGGGGGTTGCCACCCGCACAGGTGGCGAAGGTGCCCGAGGCGCCACTCGATGGAGCGCCGAAGGTCACGCTGGCCCCCGGGACCGGGTTGCCGAACTGGTCGACGTCGAGGACCTCGAGAGCGGTGCCGAAAGCCGCGCCGGTCGGGGCGCTCTGGTTGTTACCGGCGACGATGGTCATGGTGTCACCAGTCGTCTTGGCCGTCACCGTCACCGGCGTCGAGCCCCAGTTGTTCGAGCCGTTGAGGGCGTTGACCGTCCAGCTGCCGGCCCCTTCGTCCCCGTAGTACTCGGTTGCTGTGCCCACGCCACTGACGAAGGTCACGTTGACCGGGGTGTTCAAGGTGCCCGTACCGCCACTCGCGGTCGAGAAGAACTCCTTGCTCGAGGTGGAGCTGACGGAGAGCGTGATGCCGCCGGTGCCCGCCGTCGTGTTGTTGCCGTACTGGTCGACCAGCTGGAAGCCCAGGGCGATGCTCGTCGTGCTCGAAGCGGCCATGGAGGTCGGGGTGGGTGTGATGTTGACCTGGACCGGCGCGCCCACGGTGTTGGTTGCCGTGAACGTCGGCGGACTGGCCACGCCCGAGGCGCTGGTCGTGACGCTGTAGGCGCTGCCGGACCTGGTGTTGGCCGTGAACGTCGAGGCCGTGGCCTGTCCGCTGGCGTTGGTGGTCGCCACGCACTGGTAGGTCTG
>Ga0302326_10023369_pt1 | contig 12604 bp, 10 predicted proteins | sample Palsa_T0_3_FD_202264 | JGI IMG/M metagenome (GOLD analysis project Ga0302326, IMG submission 202264) | Peat permafrost microbial communities from Stordalen Mire near Abisko, Sweden - Palsa_T0_3 | ecosystem: Environmental > Terrestrial > Soil > Palsa > Peat permafrost | place: Sweden: Abisko... | reverse complement strand
CGCGCACCTGGCGGCCGGTCGGGGTCTCGGCCGTCCAGTACACCGGGAGCGTCGACGAGCTGCCCCAGGTGGTCGGGGGCGGGACCGTGCACTGGGACGCCAAGGTGCCCAGGTTCTGGGACCTCGACTTCCAGCAGCTGTCCGCGCTGGGTCCGGTGCCGGGCGCCGACGTGGCCGACTGGCCGTTCGGGTACTCCGACATCGCGCCCTACTACGAGCAGGTGGAGCAGCTCATCGGCGTGCAGGGCGACGTCACGGCGTTTCCCGACATCGTGCGCAAGCACGCCCCCCGGGCCGCGCAGTACCCGATGCCGCCGGGCCCGCAGATGCGCGCGTCGCTCGCGGTGGCGGCGGGCGCCACCGCCGTCGGCCTGCACCCGTTCCCGTTCCCGATGGCGGCCAACTCGGTAAGCGGCTACAACGGCCAGCACGCCTGCAACAACTGCGGATTCTGCAGCAGCTTCGGCTGCCCGGTGGTGGCCCGGCCGTCGGCACTGGTCCCGCTGCGCCAAGCGCTGCGCACCGGGCGGGTGACGCTGGTCCCGTCGACGATGGTCACGTCCGTCGTCTTGTCCGGCTCTGGCGCTGCTTCGCGGGCTACCGGGGTGCGGTGGGTGCGGATGACAGCTTCGGGACCGGTCACGGGGACCGAGGACGCGGACGTGGTGGTGATGGCGGCGTCGGCCATCGAGACGGTCCGGCTCGCGTTGTTGTCGTCGTTCCCCGATGTGAGCGGGAAGCTGGGGCGGCGGCTGATGTTCCACGCGTTCATCGACGGGACGGCGATCTTCCTCGATGAGCGGATGCACGCCTACCGGGGGCGTTCGGTGACGCAGTGCGTGGAGGACGCCGTCGACCCGGACTTCCCGGGGGCCCGGGCCTTCGCCCGCGCGCATGGGCTGCCCTACCTGCGCGGCGGCCTGATGGAGCTCGGCGGCAGCCAGGACCCGATCAGCGAGGCGCAGTCCTACCAGACCCTGCTCAGCCTGCTCGGCTCGGCCAGGCCGTTCGGCACGGAGTTCAAGCAGCTCATGCGGGCCTCGCTGCTGCGCGACCGGCTGGCGGGCTGCTCGTTCATCGGCCACGACCTGCCCTACCTGGACCACACGGTGACCCTCGACCCCACGGTCAGGGACGTGTTCGGGCTGCCGGTGGCGCGGATCACCTGGAGTGCCGGCCCGCACGAGCAGGTGGCCCAGGACTTCTGGATCCCGCGGCTGAAGCAGATGATGCTGCGTGCGGGCGCCGGCGTGGCCTTGGCCGTGCCGGCCACCGAAAACAGCGGCGGCCTGCCGACCGGCAACCACATCATGGGCGGCATGATGATGGGGCCTGACCCGTCGTCGAGCGTCACCGACGCTTATGGCCGCGTGCATGGCCTGGACAACGTCTACGTGGCCGACGGCTCGGTGTTCGTCACGTCCGGCGCGCACAACCCGACGAACACCCTGATGGCCGTGGCCCTGCGGAACATGCGCCACCTGACCGGGACTGGCGGGCCGGTGACGGGGTAGGTAGCCCGGACATGAAGAAGCTACTAGAACTCCTCGTCTGCATTCTCCACCCGCTGGCGGTGATCCTGATGTGGATCGACCTCGCGGGGCGCAGTGACCTGTCCGGCGGGCAGAAGCTGGCCTGGGGGCTGTTCGGCCTGATCCCGCTGGTGCCGTTCGTATACGTGCTCACCGGCGGCGACCTCTGGTAGTTCCCGTTCCCGTGGTAGTTCCCGTGTGAGTTCCCGTGTGAGTTCCCGCCCAGCGGGCGCAGCATTTCGCGGGCTCACGCGTCATAGGAACATGAGGGCTACCGCCGAGCCTGGGCTGGAGGACCTGTACCGGGAGCACGCGCTGGGGCTGGTTCGGTTCGCGCTGCTGCTTACCGGCGATCGGGCCACAGCTGAGGACGTGGTGCAGGACGCGTTCCTTGGGCTGCACCGGCGCTGGGACGACCTCAGGGACCGGGACCGCGTCTTGGCCTACCTGCGCACCGCGGTGGTGAACGGCACCAGGTCGCGCTACCGTCGGCACCTGGTCGCGCGGCGGCTGGGTTCCGAGCCGCTCGCGCTGGTCGAGTCCGCCGAGGCCTCGGTGCTGGCCGGCGAAGACCGGCGGACCCTGCTTGCCGCCGTCGACGCCCTGCCGCGCCGTCAGCGCGAGGTGCTCGCGCTGAAGTACTTCCTAGATCTCAGCGAGCAGGAAGTCGCCTCGATTCTCAGCATCAGTCGCGGGGCCGTGGCGTCCACCGCCTCCCGCGCGCTCACCGCACTGGCCCGCCGGCTCCGGGAGGAATCGTGACCGGCCTGGAAGACGGGCTCCGCGGCGCATATCGCGCGGTGACCGACACGGTCCGCGAAGAGGACCTGCCCGGCTTGTACGAAAGGCGGGCCCGGTCCACTCTCGGGTTCACGGGCCGGCCCCCGCTCGGGTCTACGGTCCGGCCACGCCGGAGGTGGTTCGGCATGGTCGCGCCGCTGGCGGCGGCCGCCGCGGTCGTCGTCGCGATCGGGGTCGCCGTGGCCGTGCCGAAGCTGGTGAGATCCCCCGGCGGGTCGGCTACTTCCGCGGCTCCGGCCGCTTCCGCAGCTCCGGCGGCTCCCGTGTCGGCTCCGCCGTTCGTGGTCGTGCTGAACCAGCCGGATTCCCGGGTGCCGCTGGATGTGGTATCGGCGGCGACCGGGCGGACCACGGCCAAGGTGCTAGAACCCAGGAAGGACACCGTTTGGGTCGACGCAGAGGCCACCGGGAGCCCTACCACGTTCGTGCTGGCGGCCGGCCTACTGCGCGGCGGGCTGTGCAACCCCACCTACTTGTACATGCTGACGCTGTCGGCCAGCGGAGCGGCGGCCTCGCTGCGGCCGTTCACCGATCCGGTCGTCCCGGCAGAGATCGTGTCGCTGGCCGCCAGCGCGGACGGCCGCACAGTCGCCTTCGCCGCCGACCAATGCCGGGGCCCGAACCAGGAAATCGGGATCATCCGCAGTGGCCGGGTGAAGACGTGGCAGGAGATATATCCACTCACCGTCAACAGCCTGTCCCTGTCGGCTGACGGAAGCGTGCTGGGATACGTCGAGGGCCCGATCGGCTACGGCCATGACTGGGTGCGCATGCTTGATACCAGCTCGGCGCCCGGCAACGCGACCGCGGCCAGCAAGATGGTGTACACCTACCCCACCGACGGCCGCGCGACCTTCTTCACGTTCGGCGCGGACAGCGCCACGCTCTACGTTTCGTGGCTGACCGGCCAAGATACCTTCCACCTGGCCGGGTACCGGGTGGGACGCGGCGGCCTGCAAGGCAGGCTGTTCAGCCGGATCATGCCCGACGGTCTGTCCCTCTCACGCGCCGGGAGCCAAGTGCTCGTCTGGGATCCGTCGGTTGCCGCGTACCTCGTCGATCCCGTGACCGGAAAGGCCACCCGAGTCCGGCCGCGGTGGCTGAACGCCTGGGGAATCGCCTGGTAGCCAGTGGGCTAGCGCTCCTTGGCCGGTCGTGCTCGCCTCTCGGTGACGGCCTGGACCGTATCGTCACGAAAAGCGATGGAATGACTCCGGAGAGCCATTATCATAAGAGCAGCGGTCGTATGTGTAAGCGGGTGCGTGGTGATGAACGACAGAGCATGGCAGGTGCTGCCCGGCCTGGAGGCCATCCAGGTGCTGCGCGGTCTGCAGGCCTGGCAGATCACTGAGCTACCGCGCCGTCCGCACGCTCGGCAGAACTCCGTCCCGGACCCGGACCGCACCGACCTGGGCGCGACGCAGCGCCTGCAGGGGCTGGTATCGGCGTTTCACTACGGTGCCCCGGTGGCGTTCGGCTGGATGCGCGAGCAACCGGGCGGTCCGGTGCGAGTACTCGCCGCCGGGCCCGCCTTGGTGGGCGCGGCCGGGCTTGCCTTGGCGGGTGCGGGCGGGTCGGAGCTGGCGGGCGCGGCCGACGGCGGGCAGGTGGTGCTGACCTTCCCGGCCGGCGCCCGGGCACGGCCGCTCGCGCCCGGTCAGGCTGCCGACCTGCTAGCCCGGATGCCCTGCTGGATGCAGCTGGCCGGGATCACCGACGCGCTGCTGGCCGGCCGGGTGGACCAGGGGCCGGCCAGCCGGGATGCCCGGCCATCGCTTGAGGACGGACTACTGTCGGCCTGGACCGGGCCGTTTGCCTGGCTCGTGCTCGCAGAACCGGTCTCGGCAGGCCAGCTCCACGATCTGGCCTCTGAGGTATCCCTGGCCCAGCTCAGCGCGCAGCGTTCTGACAGCCCGCCTGCGCAACTGGCCGCGCAGCGGCTGTCGGCCCGGCACACCGAGCTGCGCCAGGCGGCGGCGACCGGCCTGTGGAAGGTCCGCGTCGTGGCCGGCGGCCCGGAACCGACTGCCGCGGCTCAGATTGCCGGCTTGCTGTGCGCGTCGACCGATCTGGACGGCCTACCTTATGCTTTGGCCCCGGTTCCCGGGTGCGCCGGGCTGGCGGAGACCCTAGACGGTGCACGGCGCGCTCATGCCGAGCTATCTCCAGCGGTGCCGCTCCCCCGGGCCAGCGACGATCCAGATATCGCGGGCCCGGCCGCGCCGTTCTACGCCTCCTCCAAGCTGTTGGCCGCGCTAGCCCGGCCCCCGGCGCGTGAGCTGCCCGGCATCCGGTTCGTGCTGCGGCCCGACTTCGACGTCACCCCGGAGACCACGGCCATCCCCGGCGACTCGAGCGGGCCGCCGGTGCCGCTAGGAACCGTGCTGGACTGGAACCGGGTGCCGGCCGGTGACCTGGCGGTGCCCCGCGCGTCGTTGAACCGGCACGTGTTCGTCTGCGGCGCGACCGGCGCCGGGAAGTCCCAGACCGTCCGCGGCCTGCTCGAGGCGGCCACCGGGGCGGGGATCCCGTGGCTGGTGGTCGAGCCGGCCAAGGCCGAGTACCGGCTGATGGCCGCCCGGCTGCCCGGCACGCAGGTGATCCGGATCCGGCCCGGTGAACTCGGCGACCCGCCGGCCGGGATCAACCCGCTGGAGCCGGCACCGGGCCCGGACGGGACCCGGTTCCCGCTGCAGACCCACGCCGACCTGGTGCGGGCCCTGTTCCTGGCCGCGTTCGAAGCCGACGAGCCGTTCCCCCAGGTCCTGGCCGCGGCCCTGACCCGGTGCTACGAGAACGCGGGCTGGGATCTCGTCACCGGCGAGCCCGCCACCCCGGGCCTGGCGCCGGGCTACCCCGTGCTGGAAGACCTGCAGGCCACCGCGCTGGAGGTGGTGGGCGAGGTCGGGTACGGGCGGGAGATCACCGACAACGTCCGGGGGTTCGTCACGGTGCGGATCTCCAGCTTGCGCCAGGGCACCACCGGCCGGTTCCTGCAAGGCGGCCACCCGCTGGACTTCGGCCGGCTGCTGGCGGCCAACGTGGTGTTCGAGATCGAGGACACCGGCGATGACCGGGACAAGGCGTTCTTGATGGGCACCGTGCTGATCCGCCTGGCCGAGCACCTGCGGCTCCGGCAGCGCGCCGAAGGGCCCGCCGCGCCGCGGCTGCGGCACCTGTCGGTGTTCGAAGAAGCCCACCGGCTGCTGCGCCAGCCGGCCGGGCAGGGCGGAGGGGCGGCCGCGCACGCGGTGGAGATGTTCGCCGGGCTGCTGGCCGAGATCCGCGCCTACGGCGAGGGCCTGATCATCGCCGAGCAGATCCCCTCCAAGCTCATCCCCGACGTGATCAAGAATACCGCGGTCAAGATCGTGCACCGGCTCCCGGCCGCCGATGACCGCCAAGCGGTCGGCGCGACGATGAACCTGACCGACGATCAGTCCGCCTACCTGGTCACCCTGCTCCCGGGCGAGGCCGCGGTGTTCACCGACGGGATGGACTACCCGATCTTGACCCGGATGCCCGACGGCACCAGCCGGGAGATCACCAGCCCGGCCCGGGCCTGCTCCCCCGGTGCGTTGATCACCTCCCGCAGCCCCGCCTGCGGGCCGGACTGCCGGGCGGCGCCGTGCACGCTGCGGCAGGTCAGGGCCGCTCAGCGGGCCGCGATCACTGATCCGCGGATCACCGTGTGGGCCGAACTGTCCGTGCTGGCCCACCTGACCGGCTGGCTCATGCCCATGCCAGGCCCGGCCTTCGCCGCGGCCCTGGCCGCGATGACCTCCCGGCTGCGGGAGTGCGCCCTGTCCCACGCGGTCGATGCCGCCATCGCCTCGCGTATCCCGGTCATCTCCGCCCGGACCAGCGGTCCCGCGCTCGCCGTTCACGTCACCGCCGCGATGCACGCCGCCCTGCACGACGGCCGCTGGCTGTGCGACCAGCAAGAACCCCAATGGCTAGGGCCGCCCTACCGGTGGGCGCTGGTCCTGGACAGCCTGCAGGCCCTCCATCGCCGCGACCCGGCCGCCGGGCCGCATGCCCGGACCGCCGAGTGGGAGGCGGCCTACTCCCGCGCCATCCCCGGCCCGACCTGCGCCAGCCAGCTGGAAGCCGTCCAGCGCTGGTACGACGCCGACCAGCGCGACCAGCAGCGGGTCCGCGCGGTCGGCTACGGCACCCGCCCGGCCAGCGCCATCGAGCAGTCCGTCGGCGCCCGCGCCGCCGACCCCGACTGGGAGCAGCGCCTGGCCGACGCCCTCACCACTTTCTACGACTGCCGCTGGCCCCTGGACTACCTGCACCCTGCGTCCGGGACGTGACATCGGTGTACTGATCAGCGCTAGGTGAGAGATTATGGACGGAACGTCACGACCCGTATCGTCGGTGAGAACGACCCAGAAGAAGGTCAGCGGGCTGGCGGGTCGGCGGGGTGCTCGTTGAAGAAGCGGATGAGCTCGGCGCTGGCGTCCGGGCCGCGGGGGTCGGTGTAGGAGCCGTGCGGGACGCCACCGGACCAGGCGTGCCCGCCCTGGTGGATAGTCCAGAGCTCGGCCAGGGCCGCGCCCGCGGGGTCTTGGTAACAGGTGCGGGTATAGGTATGCCCGCCGGGCACCTGCCCTGTGGTCACCGTGGTAGTGGGGGCGCCTGGGCGGCCGTCCGGACTGGCTGCCGTCAGGGCGTCGTCGATGAGGCCGGCGGCGTTTGCTGGGGCCACGGTGGCATCCAGGTCACCATGGAAGACGATCAGCGGCACGTGGCGGGCCGGGGGCCGGGCCGACCGTGACGCACCCCGCTTCATGGCCACGAACCCGGAGGCTGCGTTGCTGGCGGCAGCGTAGCGCACCCCGGAGTGCACGCCGACGGCGGCGTAGAGATCGGGGTAGGCGGCGGCCATCACCGCAGCCATCGCGCCCCCGGCGGAAAACCCGGCCACGTATACCCGGGCGGCATCCGCCCCGTAGCGATCGATGACCTGGCGGGTGATCCCGGCGATCAGCGATGGCTCACCGGCGCCCCGACGCTGGTGGCCGGGGACAAACCAGTTCCAGAACTTGCCTGGGTTCGCCGAGGAAGGCTGTTCCGGGTAGGCGACGAGGAATCCGTGACGCTCGGCGAGGTCGTTCATGCCGGTAGCGGCGGCGAAGGTGGCGGCGTCTTGGGTGCCGCCGTGCAGCATCACGACCAAAGGCAAGGAAGCGCCCGTGTGGCTGGCGGGGACATAGAGCCGGTAGGCGCGGGTGCCGGCGGCGTTGGTGTAGGAGAAGGCGTCAAACTGGGCCGCCGACCCCTTCACACCCGGGGTCGCGGGCCGGTGCAGATCCGGTGCGCTTCGGCTGGGGACGGTGCGGCGGCGGGGAATCCAGCGGGGAAGGATCCGCCTTGGCCGGGTGGCCTCGCCGGCGGATGGTGCATCCATCGCGGTGTCCCTTCTCGTGGTGGTCTTCGCAGGTCTGCTGGCCGGATGACCGGTACGTCGCTGGGGCCGACGGTTCGGGCACCCGGGTGAGCGCGGCGGCTTAGGCGGTGCGAGGCGCCAGGGCGGCCTTCACTGCTGCGGGGGCCCGGAAGGCGCCGAGCACCTCCACCGAGGCAATCGTGGCCAGCGCCAGCTGGGGGGAGACATCGGCGGCGATGCTCGCCAGCCCCAGCACCCGGATATGGATCATCTGCCCGGCGTCGCGGATTTCCTCCAGGTCGCGACGGGTGTAGTGACAACTGCCCAGGGTGAGAGTGCGTCGGGCGGCCGTCTGGTCGAGCGCGTCGCCCCGCGTGGCGAGCTGGGTGCGGATGGCCGTGCGGATGAAATCGGTGCGGTTGGCGTAGAAGCCTTCCTGGACCAGCAGATCGATCTGTCCGAGGTCTACCAGTCCCAGGTTGATAGTGATCTTCTCGGTCTTTTCACTCTCACCCTTGGCCATCTTCCTACCATCCCCTGACCATCTACATGGATGGTACTTCAGGAGCGGCGTGGGCGCCAACCGGCCCGCGGCAGTTTACGGGGGCGGGATCGAAGGCAGCCGGGTAAGCTCGGCTAGCACGTCATGGGCGATAGCGTCCGGGCGCCGGCCGTCGGTATCGATGGTGATAACCGAGACATCTTCGTATATCGGCAGGCGCTGCTGGTATAGGGCATCCAGACCCGGCCGGCTCAGCATCGGCCGGAAACTGTCGTCTTGGATCCGCGACATGGCCGCGTCGTAGCTCACGCGCAGATAGATGACCCTCGCACCACGCAGCACCGCGCGGGTTCGCTCGTCCTGGACGGCCCCGCCGCCGAGCGCGATGACCGCTTCCGGGCCCTGGACGAGATCGGCGACCGTGGCGTGCTCAAGCTCACGGAAGTAAGCCTCGCCCTCGGTGGCAAAAATGTCCCGGATCTCGCGGCCAAGGCGCTGCTCGATCAGCACGTCACTGTCCACGAAGGGTTGACCAAGGCGCTCGGCGATGATGCGTCCGACCGTGGTCTTGCCAGCGCCCATGAAACCGACGAGTACCGCGACCACTGGCCCTCCTGCTTTCCTCGCCTGCCTGGGCGCGATGCGATGATCAGGGGAATGCTATCGCTGGTACCTAGAGGGAGCGGAGCTTGACAACTGGCGAGAACCCGGCGATCGGCGCGAGCGCGGACGCTAACGGCATAAAGACCAACTATCTCGAGGCAGGCAAGGGCGATCCGGTGGTCCTGATTCATGGATCAGGACCTGGAGTCACCTCCTACGCCAACTGGCGTCTGGTGCTGCCTGCCCTCGCGGAGAACTTCCGGGTGCTGGCGCCGGATATGGTCGGCTTCGGCTTCTCGCAGCGGCCGACGAACATCGAATACGGCGTGCAGACCTGGGCTGACCAGGTGGTTGGCCTGATGGACACGCTGGGATTGCCGACGGCCCACCTGGTCGGCAACAGCTTTGGCGGCGCGATCGCGCTGCGTATTGCGACCCAGCATCCCGACCGGGTCGGCAAGCTGGTGCTGATGGGGAGCATGGGCGTCCCGTTTCCCATCACCGAGGGCCTCGAACGCGTCTGGGGTTACCAGCCGTCGTTCGAGAACATGCGCAAGGTACTGGACGTCTTCGCCTACTCCAGGGAACTCGTGAACGACGAACTCGCGGAGGTGCGGTACCGCGGTAGCATCCAGCCCGGCTTCCAGGAGTCCTTCGCCGCGATGTTTCCCGCCCCGCGGCAGCGCTGGGTGGAGGCTATGTGTACCCCCGAGGACGACATCCGTCGGCTCCCGCACCGGACGCTAATCGTCCATGGCCGAGAGGACCAGGTCATCCCGGTCCAGACCTCCCTGCGGCTGATGGAGTTGATCGACAATGCCGATCTCAGCGTGTTCTCCCACTGCGGGCACTGGTCAATGATCGAGCGCACCGCAGACTTCAACCGGAGCGTAAGCGAGTTCTTCAGCGGCTGATGCCGAGCGGCTGTTTACGCCGTGCCATCAGCCACCGTTAAGATGGCTGGCCGGGCCCTGGCCGATCAGCGGCCCGACATACCCGCCTTGGGGCAGGCTTCGAGATAGGTTAAGTGAACGTGGACGCTACCACCACCGCGGTGGACCAGATGGTGCGGCGGGCGGCCGTGCTTGGCTATCCGATCGAGCATTCGCTCTCCCCCATACTGCACGGAGCGGCCTACCAGGCGCTTGACCTGCATGGCTGGCACTACGACAAGATCGAGTGCGACGAGGCGGGGCTGCCGAGCCTGGTGGACAGCATGGGACCCGAGTGGGCGGGCCTGTCGCTGACGATGCCGCTCAAGCGGGTGGCCCTGACCGTCGCCGACGAGGTATCGCCGCTGGCTCAGGCGGTCGGGGCTGCGAACACACTGGTGTTCTCTCCGGACGGCGGCAGGCGGGCGGACAACATCGATGTGGCCGGAATGGTCTCGGCGCTGCGGGAGGCCGGACTGGCCCGGGTCGAGCAGGCGGTCATTCTCGGCGCAGGCGGCACGGCGCAAAGTGCCCTCGCCGCAGTACGCGAACTGGGCCACCGGTCGCCGACGGTCCTGGTGCGCAACCTGGCCCGTACCCGCGAGCTACGCGAGACCGCCGAGCGACTCGGGATGCAGCCGACGATCTCCGATGGCCTGTTCACCGAGCCGCTGCCCGCCGCCGACTTGGTCATCTCCACGCTGCCGGGCGGTGCAGCCGATCCGCTGAGCGCCACCCGCTGGAAACCAGACACCATGGTGCTTGATGTCGTATACACGCCGTGGCCGACCTCCTTCGCCGGGTCAGCCCTGGCCGCCGGCTGCCCGGTGGTCAGCGGTCTGACCGTGCTGCTGTACCAGGCGGTTGCGCAGGTGGAGCTGATGACTGGTCATCCCGGCCCGGTTGAGGCGATGCGGACCGCCCTGGTCGCCGCCGTGGCGGCCCGCCAGGGCTGAGGCGCGGGTATATCCGGCGGGCGTTGAGCTCGTAGACCCGGTCCCGGACGGCAGGAACCAAGCCCAGCGCGTCGACGTACCGCCGGGTGTCGTCGAAATGATGCCCGGTCTGCGGGTCGATGCCACGGACCGCTCCGATCATCTCCGAGCCGAACACGATATTGCCCGGGTCGATGACCTTGAACAGCAGGTCGATACCGGCTTGGTGGTACACGCAGGTGTCGAAGAAGACGTTGCCCATCACCGACTGCTCCAGCGGGGGCCGGCCGAGCATGTCGGCTAGCCCGCGAAAGCGTCCCCAGTGGTACGGCACGGCGCCACCGCCGTGCGGGATGATCAACCGCAGCGTCGGGAAGTCCGTGAACAGGTCTGCCTGCATGAGCTGCATGAACGCGGTGGTGTCGGCGTTCAGGTAGTGCGAGCCGGTGGCGTGGAAGTTGGGGTTGGTCACCGCGGACACGTGGACCATAGCGGGCACGTCGAGCTCGACCATCGCCTCGTAGAACGGGTACCAGGACCGGTCAGTCAGCGGCGGGGAGGTCCAGTGGCCCCCGCTGGGATCGGGGTTGAGGTTGCAGCCCACGAAGCCGAGCTCGAGAACGCAACGACGCAGCTCCGCGACGGCCCGCGCGATCGGAACGCCAGGGGACTGCGGCAGCTGGCAGACCCCCGCGAAGCGGCCCGGGTACAGCTGGACAACACGAGCGATGAGGTCATTGCTTACCTCGGCCCACCGGGCGCTGACCGCCTCGTCGCCGAAGTGATGCTCCATGGCCGACGCGCGCGGTGAGAAGATCGTCAGGTCGATGCCTCGTTCGGTCATGAGCTTCAGCTGGCTGCCGTCGATCGACGCGCGGATATCGTCGTCGGAGATGTCTGGGTAGGGCGGCGGCATCACGCCGGCCGTGAAGGCGGCCTTCTGCGCCGTCCGCCAGTCGGTATGAGACTGCGGCGCGGTGGTGTAGTGACCGTGGCAGTCAATGATCATCGCGTCTCCCGGCTATCCGCAACGCGCTCGACCGTTGAGACGAGTACCTCGGACTCCAGCGTGCGATGAACCGGGCAGCGTTCGGCAATATCCATAAGCCGGGCGCGCTGCTCGTCGGTGAGCTCACCTTCGAACTGCAGCTCGCGCTCGATCTGGTCCAGCTGACCCAGCGTCGTTTCGCAGGCGGCGCAGTCTTTGGCGTGGATGCGCTGATGTCGCAGCCGCACCGTGGTTTGACGCAGCGGCCAGCCCTTGCGGTCGGCGTACATGCGCACTGTGATGGCGGTGCAGGCGCCAAGCCCGGCCAGGAGCAGGTCGTAGGGGGTGGGGCCGCTGTCGGCGCCGCCGATGGCGGCCGGCTCGTCAGCGATCAGCTGGTGACCGCCGGCGGTAATGCGCTGGCCGTACGGGCGCGCGCCCGACTCGGTCACGACCACAACATCACGCAGGGCAGGCTCGGCGGTGTCTGGGCCTCCAGGTACGGGCAGGTAGCGCACCGCCCACGCGGCGATGACGCCGGCCGCATAGGCGGCATCGGCGAGGCGGCTCAGCTGATGATCCGCGCCGTCCAGGCTGATGAAGGACTTAGGGTGGCTCGCCGCCTCGAAGATGACCCAGGCATTGGCGAAGCTCACCACCTCGTCGTCCGGCGAGTGCATGACCAGCAGCGCCCGGCCCAACGCGGCGATCTGCTCGCGCAGGACCTGGACGCCGCGCTGGCCCGTATCGCCCGCTTGAGCGGCATCGGCCGGCGCCGCGAGGGTTACCACGGCGCGTGCCTCGGGCACCCGGGCGGCGATCGCCAAGACCGCTGCCCCGCCGAGTGAATGGCCGACGAGGATGCTCGGCGCGGCCACGGTGGAACGAAGCTGGGCAACGGCGAGGGCCAGGTCAT
>Ga0302326_10023368_pt1 | contig 12605 bp, 14 predicted proteins | sample Palsa_T0_3_FD_202264 | JGI IMG/M metagenome (GOLD analysis project Ga0302326, IMG submission 202264) | Peat permafrost microbial communities from Stordalen Mire near Abisko, Sweden - Palsa_T0_3 | ecosystem: Environmental > Terrestrial > Soil > Palsa > Peat permafrost | place: Sweden: Abisko... | reverse complement strand
AGTTGGAGTCGAACTCCTCGCGGTCGACCGCGAACCCGTCGGCCCGGACGCGCTCGAGCTCGGCGACCAGCTCCTGAGGCGAGGTGATCGTCTGCGACGTGAACGAGCTCAGGCCGCGCGCCACGTAGCGGGAGACGCCGTTGGAGTCCAGCAGCGCGAGCACGACCTTGCCCATCGCCAACGCGTGCGCCGAGTCCCGGATCTCGTTGCCGAGCCCGGGAATCCGCGGCACGCCCTGGCGCCCGCGGAACGTCGTGATCTCGATCCGGCCGGCCCGGACCACGCCGAGATACGAGCGCTTGCGGGTGCGCAGGAACAACTCGTCGACGGTGCCCGACAGCCCGTCGCCGAGCTGGCCCGACTCCTCGGCGACGGCGGTCAGCTCCTCCAGCCCCCGGGCCGGCCGGTACAGGCCTTTTGACTCGTGGACGGCGAAACCCTCCTCGCACAGGCTCGTCAGCAGGTAATAGGCGGTCGAGGTGCTCTTGCCCAGCGCCGCCGCGACCTCGTCGGCGCGGACGCCACCCGGGCGCTCGACCAGCAGGGCCAGCACCCGGAGCACCGAACGAGCGGTGCTCAGGCTGCGAGTCGATGCGCTAGTTGGGACCCTGACCAGGGCCCTGACCGTCTCACCTTTCAAGCCTGCCGTCCTCTCCGCAACATCTGACCCGAGGTGTTCCCCGAGTGCTTGTGGTCACACTAGACCACGGTTGGCCGAGTCGGCGTTACACGGCCGTTACACGCTTTGCGCAGCGGGTTTGACGTCGTTTGACTCGGTGCGCAGTTGCGCAATCCGCGACGCCGCAAGGCTCCGGCGCGGGTCCTGGAAGGCGAGGTTGGCGAGCAGGCGCTGCCAGGCCGCCAGGTCGAACGAGCCTGACGCCGTCTGCAGCCACTCCCACAGCGCGTCACGGTCGCCGGAGCTCATCACCGACTGACGCAACCACCCCTCCAGCGCCTCCCGCTCGCGAACCACGCCCGGCGCGGTCGAGCGCGGCAGCAGCGGACCCGGGTAACGCGCGGCGGCCTCACGCACGTCGCCGCGGTGCAGCAGCCCGCACACCTGCGCGACATCGGAGCTGACGCCCGGCCGCAGCCGGTAGTGCTCGGTCTCGATGCAGTCGCCGAGCAGCTTACGCAGGCGCGAGATCTCGACCCGGACCGCACCGACCCGGTCTGAGAAGCCGTACACCCCGAGCGCCAACTCCTCCGACGACAGCCCGTCCGGGTGTGAGCACAGCAGCGTCAGGATCTCCGCGTGGCGGCCGCGCAGCGCCACCGGGCCGCCCTCAAGCTCCGCCTCGCCCCGATCGCGCCCGAGCAGCCTCAGGTGCAGCCGGCCGCTCGGTGCGGCGCTGGTAGTCGTCGGCGGCGGCAGCAGCTGCACGAGGAACGCGTCGGAGTGGCCGAGCGGCTCGACGATCGCCTCGGCGCCCGGCGCCAATTCCAGCGTGCCGCCGTCATGTGGCAGCTTGAGGCGATCGGACGGGAGCCAGCCGATCGGTTGCGACGCGATCACGCGACCGCTCGGTGCGACCAGCGCCCGCGGGCCGGAGCCGGTCGTGAGCTGATCGCCGTAGCGCGCGAGCACCCGCGCGTCGCGGTTGAGCATCTCGCAGCGCAACTGCGCCTCGACCGCGTGTGCCGTCGCGGTCGCGACCGCCATCGAGTGCGGATGTACGGTCCGCATCTCGCCGGTCAGGTCGATCACCCCGATCACCTCGCCGGTGTCGGGGTCGTGGACCGGAGCCGCCGCGCAGGTCCAACGTTGGACGACCTCGTTGAAGTGCTCGGAAGCGAACACCTGAACCGCGTGCTTGGCGGCGATCGCCGTCCCGATCGCGTTGGTGCCGGCGCCGCCCTCCGACCACAGCGCGCCCTCGGCGAAGTTCATCGAGTCGGCCGCGCGCAGCCGCACGGTCGCGTTGCCCTCGACCCAGAGCAGTACGCCGTTAGCGTCTGAGACGACGATCAGATGCTGGGACTCGTCGGCGGTGGCGGCGAGGCACGACCGGATCAGAGGCGCCATCTCGGCGAGCGGATGGATCTCCCAGCGCGCCGAGGCCTCGTCGGCGTCGGCCACCACGGGGGCGACCCGCAGGCCGCTTGGATCGACGCCGGCGGCCGCCGAGCGGCGCCACGAATCGGCGATCGGCGCGCGCACCGGCGTGTCACGCGAGTGGCCGTCATCGCTGGGGGAGCCCACCACGAACCGCTCCCAAGCCCGTCGTAGCTCCCTCGCCCTCGTAGCGGGCGCCGTGGCCACATCGATGGCCAGCCAGGGATTGGTCATCGCCGTCCCAACTGTACCGCCTGGGCCCGTTCGGTCACCGGATTTCTGAGCGGCCTTTATGCGGCCGCTCGGGATGGATGCGGCGGGTCCTGTGGGGTCGGAAACGCCTTATCGATCAGCTCGATCCGGTACCCGTCGGGGTCGGCCACGAAGCAGATCCGATATTCGGTGCGCCCGCCTGGCGCATACGGCTGTTTCTCGGGCTCGATCCCGGCCTCCTTGAGCTCGGCCAGCAGCCCGTCGAGGTCGTCGACGACGAGCGCCATGTGGTTGTAGCCGTCGCCCAGGTCGTACGGCTCCTCACGCCCGACGTTGACCGTCAGCTCCAGCACATCACCGTCGTTGGGCAGGCCCAGGTAGACGTTGTAGGCCGACTCGAAGTTCAGCGCGCCGCGATGCTCGAAACCGAGCCGCTCGTAGAACTCCGTCGATCTGTCGATGTCCTTGACGCGGATACACGTGTGTACGTATCTGGCACCCATGTTGGCGGACACTAACTCACGCAAACGTGACGAATGAGTCTCAACCTGAGGCATTCCGCACCGGATGCTCGTTCGGGCCGGTCGGGCCGGTCGGGCCGGTCGGGCCGCGCGGATGCCGACGCGCGCCGGCTGCTGGCCACCCGGCGGCAGCTCTTCATCTTCGCCAACGTGAGCTGGGGCTACCGCGGCGGCGACCGCTGGCCGGTCTCGCACTACCTGCTGGCGCCGCCCCGCTGACCACCGCGTCGAGCCGCCGGTTCGCGCGCGCGCCCGGTGGGGGCCTGCACCATATTGCCGCGGCCGCACCGGATCCCCGCGGCGCATCGCAGGATTGGTCGTTTTTCGTCCTCCCATCGGCAAAAACGACCAACCGTGATCAACCCGGGAGGCCCGCGACCACGCGGGGCGCCGCCGCGCCCGAGTCGCCAGCCAGGCCCGTGATCGGCGGAGGGGGTGGATTCAGAATGGCTCGCGGCTATCACCGGACATGGTCGCGTTTCTCTCGATCACCGATGCGCTGCAGCGCTTAGCAGAGCCGCAGCATGGCCATGTCACACGCAAGCAGCTCCTGGCGACAGGCGTCAGCGGCTCCGAGATTCAGCACCTGGTCGAGAACGGCCTCCTGATCCGCGCCCACGCGGGCGTGTACGCGCTCGGCTACCGGCAGCGCACGCCGATCGCGATCGCCGCGGCGGCCGTCCTGGCGTGTGGCGAGGGCGCGGTGCTCAGCCACGACTCCGCGGCCGCGCTATACCGGCTCCGCGAATGGCCACAGGTGCCGGAGGTAAACGCACTCACCCACCGCCGGCGGCCTGGGATCCAGGTGCACCGCTCGCAGACACTGACGAAAGCCGACGTCACCCGGCAGTACGGGATCCCGGTCACGACGGCCGCCCGCGCAATCCTCGATGTCGCCGGCCGCCTGTCGGACGCCGAGCTGATCCAGATCGTCTCCGACGCCCGCCGCGCCGGCCGCCTCGGGCCGACCGCGCTGCACCGGCTGCTGGCCTCAAGCGTCCGCGCCGCCAGGCTGATCGACCCCCAGCAGGCGCCGAGCGAGAGCATCTTCATGGCGATGTTCCTGCTCTTCCTCAAGCGCTATCGGCTCCCGATCCCGCTCATCGAATACCGGTTCCACGGCTTCCGGGTCGACGCGATCTACCCCGCGCACCGACTGATCATCGAGCTCGACAGTTGGGAGTTTCACTCAAACCCACTCCAGTTCGAACGAGATCGCATGCGCGACGCGGTCGCGATCAAGTACCGGCACGACACGTTGCGGATCACCTGGAAGCGGATGACCGAGCACCCGCGCCAGCTCGCCGCCGAGCTGCGGGCGCTGCTCGCCGACCGGGCGCCGCAAACGCTGTAGCACCGTGAGCGCCGTGAGCGCCGTGAGCGCCGTGAACGCCGTACGCGCCGTGAGCGATTGAACCCCCGCTCGCTACTTCGAGGCGTGCACGACCATCGCGGAGCCGCCGTAGAGCCGCACCGGCTCGGCGATCGCCTGCACCCGGCCGCCGCCCATCAACGACAGCGCGGTCGCGTCGCCGGGGTAGTGATCGAGCGGGAGCACCGACCCGGTGGCGAGCGAGAACTTCTCACCGAACCGCGCGCTGAGGATCCCCCGCAGCCCACTGTGCATGAACGCCGGCTCGGCCAGCGAGGTCGGCGAGTTGGTCTGACTGACGCGCGGCGCGGCAAGCGCGGCCGGCAGCGACATCCCGAAGTCGACGTGATTGACGATCGTCTGCAGGATCGTGGTCGGGATCGTCGAGCCGCCCGCCGCACCGATCGCGAACACCGGGCGGCCGTCGCGCAGAGCGATCGTCGGCCCGATGCTCGAGCGCGGCTGCTTGCCGCCAGCCGGCAGGTTCGGATCGGGCGTCCCCTTCGAGGCCGGCGCGAAGTCGAAGTCGGTCAGCTCGTCGTTGAGCAGGAACCCGTAGCCGGGCACCGTCTGGCCGCTGCCACCGAAGAAGTTGATCGTGTTCGTGTAGACGGCGATGTCGCCCTGCTTGTCGACGGCGACGATGTTGTTGGTGTGGTGGCGCTCGGGCGAGGCGCTGCTCGCGACCGTCGACGGCGCCGCGTCGCCGCAAGCACCCCCGGACAGACTCCCCGGCGCGACCGGCGACTTCAGCGCCCGCCCGTGGACCAGGCACCGCCGCAACGCCGCGAACGCCGGGCTCAAAAGCCGTCCGAGCGGCACGTGGACGTAGCGCGGATCGCCGACATAGCGATCACGGTCGGCGTAGGCCAGGCGCGACGCCTCCAGGTAGTGGAACAGAGCGGTCGCGCGCGGTTCGGTCGACAGATCCCAGCCCGACAGGATGTTGAGCGCCTCGCCGACGGTCGAACCGCCGCTCGACGGCGGCGGCGTTGAGTCGATCTGCAGGCCGCGGTAGCTCACCCGCGTTGGCGGCTTGACGCGCGCTACGTACGAGCGCAGGTCCCCCGTCGTCATGATCCCCGGCCGCGTCACGACCTTCTGGCCCGGCGTCAGCACCGGGTGGTCGACGGCATCGACGATCGCCGCGCCCAAGGGACCGTTGTAGAGATAGGACGGCCCGTGCTGAGCGAGCAGCTCGTACGTGCGAGCCAGGTCGGGATTGCGCAGCACCGACCCGACCGGCAGCGGCTTGCCGGCCTTGGTCAAAAACAGTGATCGGCTCGCCGGGTAGAGGCGGAGCAGCTTCAACCCTGAGCGCTCGAGCTGCACGAAGTCGCGGTCGACCCGGAAGCCGCGCCGAGCGATGCCGATCGCCGGCTGCAGGTCGGCGCCGAACGGCCGCGCGCCATACAGCTTGACCGCCTTCGCCCAGGTCGCGACCATCGACGGCACGCCGGTCGACAACGGCTGCGACGACGCGTTCTCATAACCCATCGGCTTGCCAGTCTTCGGGTTCAGGAACAGCGACCGAGTACACGCCGCCGGGCAGGTCTCGCGTCCGTCGATCGTCGTCACCCGATGCGTCTTGGCGTCGTAGATGATCATGAACCCGCCGCCGCCTGGACCCGCGACGAACGGAATCGTGACGCCCATCGCGCTCGCGGTCGCGACGGCCGCGTCGACCGCGTTGCCACCGTGACGGAGCACGTCGATCCCGGCCTGGCTGGCGTCGGGGTCCATCGACGCGACCGCGCCACCGGTGCCCGTCGCGAGCGGATGCTGGGGCGCAGTGACCGGTCCGGACGCGCGGGCGTGTGCGTGATCGGGCAGCAGCAGGATCGCCGCCAGCAACGTGAGGACCAGCAGCACGATCAGCCACGGCGCGCGTGTACCACCACGATTCCCGGACATGTCGATCACCTTTCCCCGGGCCGCGGCGTCGCAAACGGGGCGCGCCGGCCGCCGTCCTACGTCCTGCCCGGCCGCGGCGAACACGGTCGCGATCCCCATCCGCGATGATCCTCGCCAATGAGCGATGCACCGACCCCGAGCGCCCTGGGCGACGTTCGGATCCTCGACTTCAGCCGGGTCCTGGCGGGGCCGTTCGCGACGATGATGCTCGCCGATCTCGGCGCCGAGGTGATCAAGCTCGAGCGGCCCGGGATCGGCGATGAGACCCGGAGCTGGGGCCCGCCCAACGACGAGCACGGCAACGCGACGTACTTCCAGGCGGTCAACCGCAACAAGCGCAGCGTCGCGGTTGACCTGGCCTCCGAAGCCGGCCGGGCGCGGGTCCGGGAGCTCGCCGCCACAGCCGATGTGGTCGTCGAGAACTTCCGGCCCGACGTGATGGACAAGCTCGGGCTCGGCTATGAAAGCCTGTCGGCGAGCCACCCACGGCTGGTGTTCTGTTCGATCACCGGGTTCGGCGCGGGCGACGGCGCACGGCTGCCCGGCTACGACCTGCTCGTGCAGGCCCTCGGCGGCCTGATGAGCATTACCGGCGCTCCGGACTCAGAGCCGCAGAAGGTGGGCGTCGCGGTCGTCGATGTGCTGGCGGGGCTGTTCGCGTCGGTCGGGATCCTCGCCGCGCTGCGCCACCGGGACGCGACCGGCGAGGGGCAGCGCGTGCAGGTCGACCTGTTCTCCTCGCTGCTGGCGGCGCTCGTCAACCAGGGCTCGGCGTTCACGATCGCGGGGGTCGTCCCGGCGCGGATGGGCAATGCGCACCCATCGATCAGCCCCTATGAGCTGTACGAGACAGGCGCTGGTGAACTCGTGCTGGCGGTCGGCAACGAGCGCCAGTTCGCAACCTTATGCGACGTGCTCGACGCGCCCGAGCTGGCGGCCGACACGCGTTTCGCCGGCAACCGCTCGCGGGTGCAGCACCGCGACGAGCTCAAGCGCGAGCTCGTGCAACGGCTGCGGACCCGCCCGGCGGCCGAGTGGGCGCGGCTACTGACCGACGCGCGCGTCCCCGCTGGCGAGGTCAACGACATCGCCGGCGCGTTCGAGCTGGCCCGGACCCTCGGCCTGCAGCCGATCGTCGACGTGCCGGGGCCGGACGGATCGGCGGTCTCGCTGACCCGCAACCCGATCAGCATGTCGCGCACGCCGCCGACCTACCGCAGCGCGCCGCCGGCACTGCCCGAATAGCCGTCCGACTTGCCCCGCAGGCGCGCTACTTGCCCTGCAGCGCGCCCTCGATCGCCTGCGTGATCTTCGGGTCCTCGGGCTTGACCTGACTCTTCCAGTAGGCCAGCAGCTGGCCGTCGGCGCCGACCAGGTACTTGCCGAAGTTCCATACGGGCGGGCCGGAGTTCGGCTGGCGCGTGAGGTCCGACCACAGCGGCGACGGGTCGGCCCGGACCGACATCTTCTCGGTCATCGGGAACGTGACGCCGTAGTTGCGCTGGCAGAACGCTCCGATCTCCGACGCGTCGTCGTACTCCTGATCGTTGAAGTCGGCCGACGGGGTGCCGAGCACCTGCAGCCCGCGCTCGGAGTAGGTCTCATAGAGCTTCTGCAGACCCTCGAACTGCGGTGTGAGCCCGCACTTGCTGGCTGTGTTGACGATCAGCGTCGGGTTGCCGCGCAGCGTCTCGAGATCGAGCTCGCCGCCCTCGAGCAGCGTCACCTTGTGGTCGTAGATGTCGGTCTCGTGGTCGAGCTTGGCGGTGCGCTTCGCGTACATGCGCGCGGTGGAAAGGAGACTCATTGGCCAGAGCTTACGCCGCCGCGGAGCGCTAGCCTGCCCGCGCGCCCATGACGATTGCCTACGACCGAATCGGTGACGGCCCGCCGCTGGTGCTGCTGCATCCGCTCGGCGCCGATCGGCGGGTCTGGGACCCGATTGCCGGCCCACTGAGGGCGACGCATGAGGTGATCGCGGTCGATCTACCCGGCTTCGGTCAGTCGGCGTCGCTGCGGCACACGACCCCCACGCCGCGGGCGTTGGCTGAGGCGGTCGCGGCGCTGCTGCGCGAACTCGGGATCGAGCGACCGCACGTGGTCGGCAACTCGCTCGGTGGCTGGGTCGCGTTGGAGCTGGCGCTCGCCGGCGGTGCCGGACGCGTCACCGCGATCGCGCCGGCCGGCCTGTGGTCGGCGCCGCTGGTGCCGAAGCCGAGCCTCGCACATCGGCTTGCCCGCGTGCTCGAGCCGGTGATCGTGCCGGCCGCCAGGACCCGTCGCGGTCGGCGGCTGCTGCTGTCGGGCTCGGTCGCGTATCCCGAGCGGATTCCGGGACGCGCCGCGGCGCATCTGGTCCGCGCGTACGGGCGGGCGCCCGGGTTCATCGCGGTCAACGATGCGATGCGCGCCGCGACGTTCACGGCGCTCGATCGCATCGCTTGCCCGGTGACGCTGATCTGGCCCGAGCACGATCATCTCGTCGAGCGGCCGGCCGTGCTGCCGGGCACCGTCACCAGCGTGGCGCTGCCCGACGCCGGTCACGTCCCGACCTGGGACGCACCCGGGGCCCTCGTCGCGTTGATCGCGACCGCCGAGAACGCGGCGACTCAGCCGATCAGCGCCGCGTGAACCTGCTCCAGCTCACGCGCCATCGCCCGTCCATCGCGGTCGGTGTAGAGCGGGCCGGTCCCGTCCGTCAGCGCGATCTGCAGCCGCGCCAGTCCGCGCGCGTACAACGGCGTATCGCCGCGCAGCAACTCCGCGAGCCGCTCCAGTCCGTCCCGGTTGACACGGGCCGCGGCTCGGTGCGGACCGACCCGGACCCGATGGCGCTCGTCGGGGAAGCGCAGCAGCTGATCGATCTCGTCGGCGACGCGCTCACGCGAGCAACGCTTGGTGAGATCCGCGGCGCGGGCGGCCCACTGCGGGCAATCGGCCGGGTTGGCGCCCTCGGCCAGCTGCTGGTCGAGCAGGCGGTGACGGATCCGCGCGGTGGCGCGCGCCGCCAGCCCGGGCTCGAACAATTCCTGTGTCGTCGTCGTGGTGCTCATCTCTGAATGCCTTCTGATTTCCGTTTTTAGGACAACCCACACACTGCACTGCGCCGGCAGCACGGACATCGGCAGTTTGCAGGGCATCCTGTCACTTGACCCCTTACCTCGAACGCCGGCGCACTTAGTGGCCAGCGAGTCAGATCTGCAGCTGCCCGTCGGCGCCGGCACGGTGCAGGCGGATCACCCGCTGCCCGCCCGCGATCGGCGTCCGAAACGGCGCCTCGGTGACCGCCAGGGCTCGGGTGCTGGAGCCCAGCAGCATCCGCACCAGCGCGAGCGCCTGGATCTCCGGTTGCGGCGGCGACGCGTACGCGGAGCCGCTGTGGCCGACGAGGCGCGGGTCGCACTGGTCATCGACCTCGACGATGTAGAGCGGACGTTCGGGCACGCTCGAGTTGTACGCGACCGGCACCGCGCGCGTCGGCGTCAGCGGGTTGAGCGGCGCTCTCCCCGGCGCTGACGTCGCAACTGCCAGAGGATGTGTTTGGGCGGCAAGGTCCGGCCGTGATCGTCGCGGGCGTGCGCGGTGACCTTGCGCACCAGCTCGTCCTCGTCGCCGGCCGTGATCTCCAGGTCGCACTTTGGGCACTTCAGGGTCATCGGCATGCCGGTATTATACGAGACATACTGTCTTAATCAAGACGCTTTGTCGTATCTGGAGGCGAAGTGACCGCACGGGAGCGATCCGTCGCCCATGCGGACGGTGCGTCTGCGATCCTCTCGGAATGCCCCGTCTCTGGACCGACACGCTCGACGAGCACCGCCAGGCGGTCCGTGACGCGACGCTCGACGCGACCGCGGCGCTCGTGACCGAGCGGGGCCTGTACGGCGTCACGATGTCCGAGGTCGCGACACGAACCGGGATCGGACGGGCCACCCTTTACAAGTACTTCCCCGACGTCCAGTCGATTCTGATCGCGTGGCACGAGCGAGCGATCGCCACGCATCTGCGGCAGTTGACGGCGCTGGCCGACGCCGATGGTCAGCCGCTGCAGCGTCTGACCGCAGTGCTCGAGGCGTACGCCGCGATCGAGCACGCGCACGGCGATCATCCGCTCGCGCCGCTGGTGCATGGGGGCGCGCACCACGCCCGCGGGCGCGACGCGCTGGTGCAACTGCTGGCTGAGCTGATCGCACAATGTGCGGCGAACGGAGAGGTCCGCGCCGACATCCCGGCCGACGAGCTCGCCGGCTACAGCGTGCACGCGCTCGGGGCGGCCGCCGAGGCGTCGTCGGTGGCGACGGTCGTGTCGCTGACGCTGGCGGCGCTGCGTCGCTGATCAGCCGCGCGCCCGGGCCGGGGCGGCCGCATTGCCCGACCGCAGGCACAGCGACGACGGGATCCCGACCAGCAGGCAGACGGCGGCGCCGATCAGGAGCGCGTGGTGGACCGAGTCGGCGGTCAGCGTGCCCGACAGCGCGACCCCGGCAAGGCTCGCGCCGACGGCCGCGCCGAGCAACCGCCCGACCGACAGCAGCGCCGAGGTGCGGCCGTGCGATGCCTGCGGCGTGGCGTTCAGTGCGGCACGGCTGACCGGGACGAACAGCATGCCGAGGCCGAGCCCGACCGGAATCAGCGGCAGGATCGTGACCAGGTCGTCGAGCGGCACGCCGCCGATCCCGAGTACGACCAGCCCGATGCCGGTGCCGAGGAACCCGAGCACAGTCACGACGACCTCGCCGCGCGTGTCAACCAGCTTGCCGGCCACCGGCGCGGCGACGCCGACCAGCAGCGCGACCAGCACCAGCGCCGCGGCGGCGCCGAGCGCCGAGAAGCCGGCGACCCGTTGCAGGTACTGCTCGGCGATGTAGAAGGCGCCGATCATGACGCCGAATGTCAGCGCCGCGATCACCGTCGCGGCCGCGACGATCCGGTTCACCAACGGGCCACGGGCGCCCTGATCGCGGGACGGCGACGGCGCGTGGACTACGGCCGGAACCAGCCGCGCGATTGCGATGGCGGCGACGGCGGCCAGCGGCACGAGCGCCCACCAGTCCGCGCGCCAGCCGAACCCGACCGTCAGCAGGCCGCCCAGCAGCGGACCGACCAGGTTCGACATTCCGGCGCTCGCGCCCCAGATGCCCAGCGCGGCGCCGCGGCGCTCGGCGGGAAAGCCCGACACCGCGCCGGCCAGCGCGGCCGGGCTGACGAGCCCGGCGCCGGCGCCTTGGATCACGCGCGCGCCGATCAGCTCGCCGAAGCTCTGGGCGAGCGCCCCGGCGAGCGCGCCGAGCGCGAACAGCGCCAGGCCGGTCAGCGCCAACCGTCGCGCGCCGAACCGATCGACGAGCTCACCGCCGGGGATCAGCAGCAGCGCGTAGGCCGCGAAGTAGGCCGACAGAACGGCCGAGGTCGAACTGCCCTTGACCGACAGCCCGTGCGCGACCGACGGCAACGCGACCGTGATCAGCGTGCCGTCGAGCTGCAGCAGCGCCGCAGCCGCGGTGCACGCGGCGAGCCTCGTCCAGGCCGATCGGGGTACTGGCGGCTTGGCGTCTGCAGCTAGCTGTGTGGCCTCGGGGACGGTCGCGCTGGCGGACACGAATGGGCAGTATCGCGGGTGTCCGGGGCTGCCGGCGCGACCAACCTCCCGGGCCGAACCTCAAGATGGTGCCGAGAGCGCGTAAGAACTTCACAAAAACGGCAGCGAACCTGCTGGTAATCCCGGACACAGCGACTATCTTTCCGGCCATGCCATTCCAAACGCGATCGGCGTTCTCCCCGCAGAACTCGGGCTACGGCTATTCCGGCCAGTCGCTGACCCGCGATCAGACACGCAGCGTGTTCGGCCAGGTCATGGGCTTGGTCGCAGTCACGTTCGCCTTCCTGGCGCTCGGCGCCTATCTCGGCCGGAACATCAGCGGCGGCGGCAGCTTCATCTTCATCATCGCCGCGTTCGGCGCGCTGTTCGGGCTCCAGTACGCCGTTGCGCGCGGACGGGAGCAGCTCGCGATCGGGCTGCTGTTCGGCTTCGGACTGCTGCTCGGCCTGTTCGTCTCACCGGTACTTGTCTACTACGCGCACAGCGATCCCGGGGCGATCTACCAGGCCGGTGCCTGCACCGCCGGGTTCACCGCACTGATGGGCTGCTTCGGCTACGCGACCCGGACCGATCTGTCGCGCTATTACCGCGCGTTCTTCTTCGCGCTGATTGCCCTGATCGTGTTCGGACTCATCGCGACGTTTATCGCGATTCCCCACAGCAACGTGATCTACTCGGTGCTCGGGCTGATCATCTTCGGCGGCCTGACGGCGTTCGACTTCCAGCGCCTGAAGAACTCCGGCATGACGGTGGCGCCGGCGATCGCCGCGTCGATCTTCCTGGACATCTTCAACATCTTCCTGTTCTTCCTGGCGCTGTTCGGCGGCGGCGGCGGCGGCCGCCGCTGAGCCGCATCTGAGCGCGGGCCGGCCGGTGTCACACCGGCCGGTCGGCGCTCGGGTGACCGCTAATCGGGTACGTAGTGGC
>Ga0302326_10023364_pt1 | contig 12605 bp, 14 predicted proteins | sample Palsa_T0_3_FD_202264 | JGI IMG/M metagenome (GOLD analysis project Ga0302326, IMG submission 202264) | Peat permafrost microbial communities from Stordalen Mire near Abisko, Sweden - Palsa_T0_3 | ecosystem: Environmental > Terrestrial > Soil > Palsa > Peat permafrost | place: Sweden: Abisko... | reverse complement strand
GTCGTACGCACCAGCATGCCCGCGATGGTTCCGCCTGACCGAAGACCAACGGGTCCGAACGCGCTGGGCATGACCGAACTCTGCGGAAACCACGTCGGCGTAGACCCGTATGTGCCACAGCCGCCCGAGCGGTCGGAAACCGGAGGGTTGACGATCGACGGACTCGAGCACCTCGTCGTCGACCCCGAATCGGGACAACCGGTTCCGATCGGTACCTCCGGGGAGATCTGGGTGCGGGGCTATTCGCTGATGCAACGTCTGTACAAGCGGGAACGCGAGGACGTGTTCACCCCGGACGGTTATTACCGGACCGGTGACTGCGGGGTCCAGGCTGAGGACGGTTGGATCACCTTCACTGGCCGGTTGGGAGACCTGATCAAGACTAGTGGTGGCACCAATGTCACCCCTACCGAAGTCGAACTCGCCTTGACCAGATGCGCAGGCGTACTGGAGGCGTACGTCGTTGGGGCGTCGGATGGCGACCACGGCACGGTGGTCGCCGCGGCGGTCGTGCCACGAGGTGCCTCTGCGCTCGACGGCGAGACCCTGAGAAGGCAGTTACGAAAGCAGCTGTCCGCCTACAAGGTGCCAAAGTTTATTTGGGTCACCGACAAGGGACAGCTGCCGTTCACCGCAACCGGCAAAATCAAGAAGGCCGACCTAACGAAACAGCTCAGCGAGTTGCTGTCCAAACGCTGAGGAGCTGCGTCACGGGAGATTCGTCGTGAGCAAGGTCAACGGAATCCCGCACAGCGGCTCCAACTTCACTTCGGTGACCTCGAAGCCATCGCCCTCGACATGCTGCCGGAAGTCGGACTTGACACCATGGCGGAGCGCGATGTGCTCGGCCGCATCGCAATCCGCAGTCCGCACAACCACAGAGAACAGGCCGTCGCCGTGGCGGGCCAGGAAGTCGGCTGCACTCCCCGCGTCGGTCGGTGCGTCGGCCGTCGGTGAGATGAGTTCGAACCCGTGGTCCCAATCGAGCCTGATCTGAAGGCCAAGTTCTTCGTGTTCAAACGCCACGAACTGAAAGCCGAGCGCGGTCAGGTAGTCGGCGGCCTGATCGAGTCGCTCGGACGCGATCGCGAACACGACGTGGTGCAGTAGCGGCAGTGCCTCCGTCATTCCGTGACTCTACGAACTCAACGAAATAGTGTTTCCCTTTTGCGGAAATGGTTGTTCTCGGACGGTAGATTCACGATCGCCGACTCTGCATGAGAGGAACTCACCGTGGCACTCGAGCAGTTCCAGCTGGACGGACAAGTCGCGATCGTCACCGGCGCCGGAAGAGGCGTGGGTGAAGGCATCGCGAAGGTGCTTGCGGAGGCCGGTGCGACAGTCGTGGGTACTGCCCGCACCGCATCCGAGGTGGACCAGACGATCGAGGAGATCCGCGACGCCGGCGGTAAGGGACTCGCCCTGGTGGCCGATGCGCTCCTACGCGCCGACAGCGAACGCGTAGTACAAACCGCGGTCGACGAGTTCGGCCGGATCGACATCCTGGTGAACAACGTCGGCTTCGCCACTTACGGTCCGTTCCTCAAGCTCACGGACGAGAACCTGCGCAGTACGTTCGACTACTGCGTCACGTCTGCGTTCATCATGAGCCAGCTGTCGGTGCCACACATGTTGGAGGTGGGCCGAGGCTCCATCGTCAACATCTCTTCCGGGGCAGGACGATTCGGCATCCGCGGCTTACTGCCCTACTCGGTGGCCAAGGGTGGGCTCGAAGCGCTGACCCGAGCCATGGCCCAGGAACTCGCGCCCAAGATACGGGTGAACGCCATCGCCCTTGGCGCGTTCATGACGACGGGACTGCAGTCGAGCTTCGATCTCATGCCGGGCTCCGAGGAGACACTGAAGGAGATGACGCCACTGCATCGCATCGGCGACGTGGCGGATCTCGGGCGGCTGACCCTGTACCTGTCAACCCGCGACTGCTACGCCACCAATTCGACCTTCGTCGTGGACGGCGGCCTGCAGGGGCCCAACTCATCCCTTCCGATACCCGATCTGTAATTAACGAAAGACTGATGATCATGGACGACAAGGTCTTACGAGTTGCCGTCATCTCCACCGGTTGGATAAGCAGTTTGTCGATATGTGCCATCGTCCGGCGCCCACATCTAGAGCTGGTCGGTGTGTGGGTGCACAGTGCGGAGAAGACCGGGCGCGACGCCGGCGAAATCGTCGGACTGGGTCCGATCGGCGTGACGACGACCAATGACCTCGACGACATTATCGCCCTGAAACCCGATTGCGTCGTATACGGTGCAGCCAGCGCTGAGATGGACGCTGCCGCAGTCCGCGATTACGTCCGCCTGCTCAACGGCAATCTCAACATCGTGACGACCAATACGCCGGGGATGATGTTCCCCGACAGGTGGATTCCCGACCTCGCCGACCAAGTACGCGCGGCCGCTCTGGCCGCTGGGGTCACCATCTACACCTCGGGTATCGAGCCTGGCTTTGCCGGTGACCAGTTCGCCGTCCTGCTGACCACATTGTCGAACACCATTCACTCCATTCGCGCGCAGGAAATATTCGACTATTCGGCGTATCCCAATCGGGACCTCATGGTGACCGCCATGGGATTCGCAAAGCCGCTCGACTTCACACCGCTGCTCGAACTCGAAGGAGCGCAGGCCTTCGCATGGGGTCCACCGATCGGACTGGTCGCGCGAGCCTTGGGCGTAGAACTCGACGAGGTGAGGGAGAAGTACGAACGCGTAGTGACGCCTCGCGACCTACACGTGGCGTGTGGCACGATCCCCGCGGGCACCTGCGGGGCGGTCCGCGCCGAGACGACCGGCGTGGTCAACGGACGACCGGTAATCACGATCGAGCACATCAACCGCATGGCTCCCGACTTGGCGCCGGAGTGGGCTTCTGCGCCCAATGGGACGTATCGCCTCATTATCGAAGGCCAACCCCACATTCAGTGCGATCTGCGGCTCGGCACAGAGGACACGCCCGCGTCCGCCAACGACAACGCGATGGAGGCCACCGCCATGCGAGTGGTTAACGCGATCCCTTACGTCGTCGAGGCCGCGCCGGGTATCGCGACGTCGCTGGACCTACCCATCACCGCGCCGCGAAATGCGTTGGTAAGCGCCACGAAGGCTTGAGTCAGCATTGCCGCGCCGCGGGTTTCGCTGTCCGGGGCGGCCGTCCCGCTGGCGTCGCGTGACGCAGAGTTAGCTTGTGCCCGCACTCGCCACTGAGGTCAGCACGTCGCACAATTCGCCCGCACGTGCAAAGAACGGCGAGTGACCGCCATCCAGCTCCACCACATCCATCCCCAGTCTGTCGACCGCGTTGCGTCGCACCCAGCCTGCCTGGAGCGCGCGATCGTCTCTCATCAGGACGTAGGTCGAGGGCGCATCCGGCCAGCGCTCGATCGGACACCGCTCGGTGAACACTGTGAAGGATTGGTGTCGGAACTCGTGAAAGGTCTTTTGCGCGAGAGCTTCCGGGCAATCATGATAGAAGCCCGCTCGCACCGACTCCCACGTCAAGCCGAATGGGCCTTCGCCCGTCGCTTCTGGTGCTGGGAATGAGATCGCGTCTGCATTCGCCGCGAGCTCCTCCACGTACGCCTTGCCTGGCACGGGTAGCAGCCCGGCGACAAACACCATCCTGCGAACTGGACGCAGTGTGGCGGCGACGGGTACACACAGACCCGAGATCGAGTGCCCTACCAGGATGACGTCAACGGGGTCGGCGCGATCTGGCGCTTGGTCGATGGCCTCTATCGCCACGCGCGCCCATTCCTCGGCCCCGGCCGCGTCGTCGTCCACCGGTAGGTCCGGCGCCACCACTTGGTGTCCGCCTGAAATCAACTTCTCAGCGACCAGATCCCAGGACGAGCCATTGTGCATGCCGCCATGGAGCAAGGCGAACAGCGTCACTGGCTCTCTCCTCTTGATCGGGCGCGACCGGTAGCCTGCGAGCGCGGCCCATATGAGAACTATAATTCTCATATGCGAGAATCGGTTCGCATTGCTCACCACGATGCATCGATGGGCGCCGAGAAGAGACGGAAGCCGCCGAATCAGGCAGAGAAAGTAAAAAATGAGCGATCGGCATTCCAATATCGCAGGAATGCGCATGCTGGTCATCGGCGCATCCTCTGGTATCGGGCAGGCTTTGGCCCATGCGGCGCATGAACGAGGTGCGCGGGTTGCACTCGCAGCACGGCGAGTGGACCTACTCACTGAGTTGGCCGAAAAGCTGGACGGCTCAGCGCATGAACTTGATGTGTCAATTCCTCGCGCAATCGAGGACGTCGTCAGTGCGGTCGCGGAGACGTTCGGTGGTCTCGACGCCGTCGCGTTCACCAGCGCCGCGGTTCCGTTCGCTCTAATCGAAGACACCGACGTCGCCACCTGGCTGCACGCTTACGCGGTGAACGCCGTCGGCGCCTCGCATGTGCTGCGCTGCGCATTACCGCATCTCACGGACAATGCCGTGGCTCTTTTTGCATCAAGTCACGACGTCGGACGTCCCCGTGCCGGCGTCGCCGCTTACCATGCGAGCAAAGCTGCGCTCGACGAAATCCTCCGGTCCTGGCGCGCCGAACACCCTGACCTGCCTGTGATTCGTGTGAGCATCGGCCCGACTGACGACACTGAGATTCTTCGCGGAGCTGATCGGGATCTGCTGGGCGAGTTGTATCGGTCATGGGCGCAAGAAGGTCAGATCCCGGCCACCATGTCCGCGGTTGACGACGTTGCCAACGCGCTGCTGTCGTTCATCGCCGTCGCTCGGGCAAACCCAACGGTGGTCAGCGAAATCGTGCACCTTGCGCCTCGCAGGGGCAAATAGTCTTGCGTTCTGGGCGCTAGGTCGGCACTCGAGAGGACGGCAAAACATGGACCTTGGCCTGGGCGGCGCAACCGCCGTCGTCACCGGTGGCAGTAAGGGTATGGGATTGGCCATCGCCGAAAGCCTGGCGTCCGAGGGCGCTTCGGTGGCGGTAATGGCGCGCAATCAACACGCTCTCGATGCCGCGGCCGACAAGCTCCGCACGGCGGGCGCGCCCGAGGCGTTGGCTATCAGCGTCGACATGGCCAGTGCGGAGTCGATAACGGCTGCGTTCGAGACCGTTACCGCGGCATGGGGTGCGCTAAATGTGCTCGTCCACACGGTCGGTCCCGATGCAGGTCTGTTCCAGGATCTCGACGATGCAGACTGGCACCGGGCATTCGACCTCGGGACGATGTCAGCGGTGCGTTCAGTTCGAGCCGCGCTGCCGATGCTGCGGGCGGCGGAATGGGCCCGCGTCGTCACCCTGTCTGCGCATTCGATCCAACGCCAGAGTCCGCGGCTCGTCGCCTATACAGCGGCGAAGGCGGCGCTGTCGAGTGTGACGAAGAACCTCTCTAAGAGCTTTGGCCCTGAAGGGATTCTGGTCAACTGCGTGTGTCCCGGCACCATCGTCACCGCGAGCTTCACCGAGACCCTCAAAGACACCCTCGCCGCTGAGGGGCTGGACTCAGCGGACCCCCATGACGTCATGCGCTGGGTGGAGAACACCTTCCACCATCCGTGTGACGTGGGCCGCGCGGGCTTGCCTGAGGAGATCGCTTCGATGACGACCTATCTGGCGTCCCGACGCAACGGCTATGTCACCGGTGCGACGGTCAATGTCGACGGGGGCTCCGACTTCATCTGAGCGAACCCGTCGTAGCGCGGTCCGTCCAGTGCGCAGCGAACGGAGAGATCGACGCCAGGTCGTACAATCCGGTCGCGGCGTTCAACACAACCGGGATTGCGTTTATCGCATGCATTGCGGTGGCCAGGCAGCCTTGTTCGGCGTGATCCTCGTCGTGCGAGCCGATCACCAAGTGAAGCCTCATGGTCGGCTCCCCCTGGAACGCCACCTCGTAGCCGATTTCCGTCGGCCAGTTGGGCGCGAGGTCGTCGGCCATCCTGGTCAGGTGCTCGACCGCCAGCGTGGTGTCGCCGCAGTCAACCACCACTCCAAATCGCACGGCGCCCACCGTTCCTGCCGGAATCTCCCCTGCCGCGACCGACAATGCGCGTGGCGTGGTGGCCACATCGCGGTGGCCCTCGACCGATTGAAATCTGCAGGCCCAGTGCCTCCGCGAGCACAGTCGCGGTGCCGATCCAAGCGCTCGCGGCGTAGTCGGTGTTGGTCAGCAGCGGCGTGTTGTCATCGGGCGAGTGCCCGAACCCCATCGCGTTGAAGACAGATCATGGCTGGCGTACGTCGAGTAATTAAGCACCTCTCGGACGTCGATGCGACTGGTCCGCGCGGTCAGCCGAGACAGGACCGGGGCGATCGACTCACCTACGAACCCGGGGAACAGACCCAACCCCAGGAACGAGGATTTGCCTATACGGCAGGCAGTTTCAATCGAGTCGGCGAGTGATTCATTCGCGAGCGCGGATGGATGAACCGACTTCCCGTCGCGACGACGTTCTTGCCAGATGCAAGCAGGTCACAGACGTCGGCGAAGCAGCCGGGTGTATCGGTCTCCGCCTTGCCCATATAGAGCACCACATCGGCGTCGGCTTGGATGAGCGCATCGCATTCGTCGGTCGCAATGATACCGGTGTCGGGTAGCCCACAGAGCGAGCCGGCATCGGTACCAGCCTTGGCCGGGTCGTACACCCGCACGCCAACGAGTTCGAGTTCGGGGCAGCAGATCACGTGACGCAGAGCCATCGTGCCGGTGACCCCGGTCGCCTACTGGATGACGCGTGTCAAGGTTGTCCCTCCTAATCCCACACCACGTCGAGGCGCGGCGGTGAGCGGAACATCAAGCCCGTCACGTACGGCGGGGGAGCAGCGGGATCCAAGCGCAGGCCAGGCAATTCGTCGAACAGCGCGTTGAAGATCTTGGTGCTCTCCAGGCGCGCAAGATGCATGCCTAGGCACACGTGCGCACCATGGGCGAACCCGATGTGCGCCTTGCGTTCCCGAAAGATGTTGAAGGTCTCCGGGTCGTTCCACCGAGTCTCGTCGTGGTTTGCGCTTCCCAGACTGAGCATCATCGTTGCACCCTTCGGGATCTCGACGCCACCTAACTCGGTGTCCACCGTGACCTCGCGCATGAAGTTCAGCAGCGGTGTCTCCCAACGGATTCCCTCTTCGATCGCCTGAGGAAGGAGGCTGCGGTCCTCACGCACGGCATCGAGTTGGTTCGGATGGGTGAGCAATCCCATGGCAAGACTAGCCGTCGACCGCGACGTAGTCTCCGCACCGGCCGGCAGCAGGTTGCGCATGAATCCGTAGATCTGCTCGTCGGACATTCTCACGCCGTTGATCTCGGCGCCAGCAAGGATCGACACCATGTCGTTTTGCGGCGACTTGCGTTTGTCGGCGAGAATTCCGACGAAGTAGTCCTTCATCTCCGCGGACGCACGCATCGCACAGTCCATGTCTGCACGAAAGCCGAGCAAGTCGATGGCAAGCCGATGGAATTGCCCGACGTCGGCGTCCGGAAGACCCAACAGCGCAGCGATTACCCGTACCGGAATGGGCATGAAGACCGTGTCGACCAAATCGGCGCGCTTGGCGCCTTTCAGTTTATCGATCGTGCTATCCACCAGCGGACCGACGAGTTCAGCTTCCCAGCGCTTCATCGACGAACGGGCGAACGCAAACTCGTGCAGCCTGCGGTATACCGCGTGTTCGGGTTCCTGCATCTCGAGGATGGTCGGACCCTGAAGTGGCCGTACAACATCTTCGTAGCACCGTGTACTGAAGGTGATGTTGTCGGTGAAGATCGCCTTCACCGCGTCGAAGGTATAGGCGGTGAACGTCGGCTTACCGTCCCCTGAGTTGCCGATCATGCCCATCTCCGGCCACCCGGCGTGCACCGGACTTTGGACGCGCAATTCGCGTAGCAGAGGGTACGGCGATGCGTCGCCGTCGGCGCCCATGCCTGCGTTGAACTTGTCCTGCGCGTCCCGGATGCTCTGATCGCGGTCCTGGGTGACTGGCGGCTCTACCACGTCGCAGCTCCTCCCGATGGTTCGGCGGGATCAACATACACCTTGATGGTTGTGAACCTACATGATGTAGGTTGAACGGACGGCTGAACTCGTCATGCTGAAAGCGCAACCAGGAGTAGTCGATTGGTAGTCCGCGTCATTCAGTGGGCAACGGGTGCCGTCGGTCGACCCGCGTTGCAGGAGTTGATTGAGAATCCGCGTTACCAACTCGCCGGGGTACTGGTCTACGACCCGGCGAAAGAAGGGGTGGACGCGGGCTCTCTCTGCGGGCTGCCCCCCAGTACGGGCGTGAGGGCGACGACGGACAAGGAAGCGATCCTCGGACTCGGCGCCGACGTTGTCGTACACGCTGCAAGCAAGGCGCACGAAGTCGACACCAATGTCGAGGACATCTGTCGGCTGCTCGCCGCAGGCACGAGCGTGATCACCACGACCTCCTACAACCACCTACCGACCTATGGCGCACAGACCGAGGCGGCGTTCGTCGAAGCGTGCCGGGCCGGCCAGTCCAGGTTCCACGCCGCCGGTGAGAACCCGGGGTTCATGTTTGAAAGGCTCGTCGCCACGGTCACCGGACTGAGCAAGTCGATCGACCACATCGACCTGTACGAGGCCACCGATGTCTCGGCGGTCGACAGCCGACCCATGCTTGTCGATCTCATGGGCATGGGACGGCCACCCGAAGACGTCAGCGTCGACTCCCCGATCATCAAGAAACTCGATACGGCGTACCGCCAAACGCTGAATGCGACGGCCGACGTCCTGGGTATCACGTTGTCGAACATCGAGGTGTCCGTTGAGGCCACCACTCTCCCCCACGACATCGAAATCAAGGTTGGCACTATCGAGGCGGGAACCGTTGTTGGGCAGCGGTTCTCATGGGTCGGGCACTGGTCTGATCGTCCGTTGCTCGCCATTCACGAGGAGTGGGTGCTCACTCGGGACCTTCCCCAATGGGACCTGAAGCCACTGGCCGCCGGCGAAAAGGCGCCACTCATCCGCGCCGTCATCCACGGCACGCCCAGTTTCGAACTCCAGCTCGACGTCGGATTTGAGGGCGAAGCGCCCATCGGCCAACACGCCCATCCGGGACACCTCATGATCGCCATGGGCGCGGTCCGCGCCATCCCCTATGTGTTGGCACAACCGCCGGGGATCGTCACCGCGCCCGTGTTCGGCGCCATCCAGCTAGACGAGAGCCCAGCCAACGGCTGAGATGTTGGTGCTCGGCGCTGCATGAAACACGTGGGCACTCGCGTCGGGTAACACCCGTCTCGCCACGAGATAGTCGACGCCCATCCAGCCCTGCCTGATGTAGCGACCGAAGCGCAGGCACGTCCCGGGCGCGCCGCTCGCGCTGGGGATGAGCTTGATGTCCTCCATGGCGTCTTTCACGCCCGCACCAGTCAACGGCCGTGCACCCCCGAGACCATGCGCGATCACGGTCGCGACGTCGTGGCACAGGCATGGCATGAAGTAGCCGGGCCGTCGCCCGTACCGGGCGGCGAACCGGTCGAGGAATGCCTGGCCGACCACGTTGCGTTCGTCATAGCTGTCGAGGCCGATCCAGCCTGCGAGATGACGCATCCAGTCCTCGTTGATGTGAGCCATCTCGAAGGCCGTCGTCGTGTAGCGCGGCGGATCCCAGTTCGCGGCCGCCAGTGCGTCATTCAAGCCCCACAGACCATGTCCGAATCCGACGTGAACGATCGCGTCTGGCTTCGCTTCTAGCAGCGCCGCCACCGCGTCACCCTTGTCGGCTTCCACCTGCGGTATGGGCACCGTTGCCACAAGGTGGAGTCCCGCATCGGCGTATGCCCGTTCCGCGTAGTGCAGGTACTCCTTGCCAATGAGCGACGATTCTTGAGCGATCGCAATGCGGCGATGACCGTCGCCGACCAGCACCGAGGCCAGCATCCTCGGCTCTTCGGGCATCGAGCCGTTGTTCAGCGCAAAACACCACTCGCCCAGCGCGCTCTCCGAACCCGACAGGATGATTATCGGGACCTCGGCGGTCTTATCGACATGCGTTCGCAGCGGGACTGCGTTATCCGACACGTACGGCCCGAAGATGACGAGGCAGCCCTCGTCGACAAGCTCGTCGAATGCCCGCTCGACCGCTTTGTAGGTGCCATTGGGCAGACCGATGACGTCGCGCTGCACGAGCTCGACAGGACGGTCGATGAGGCCGGCGTCGACTGCCTCGTCGAGAACCATCCGAATCGCGTCAAGGGTGTCGTTGTCGGTCTTCGCCTGAGTCGGATAGTCGTTGAGCAGGCCCACTTTCAGCGGCGCAACTGACCCGAACGCGCGAATCTGTTCGTCTGCCATACCCGCAACCTACATGATGCATGTTGCCTCGAGGACTGCCCGTCCGGCGCCTTGGGGGCGATCCAATAGACGGAAACCGTCATTTACGTAAACCGCATATATGAGTTCTACCGCGTTGATACCGTCGAGCTCAACTCGTGGTGCCGTGGATGCACATTAAGGAGCAACAGCCATGACGCAGACCCTGTCGGCCGAGAACCAGACGCTTTCGAGAGATAGAAAGTATCGCGTAATCCAGTGGGGCATGGGCAACGTCGGAACGCTGGCGCTACGCCATTTCGCTCACAACCCGACCTTCGAAGTCGTCGGGGTGCTCTGCAATCGACCGGAGAAGGTAGGCAAGGACGCCGGCGAGCTCGTCGGCGTAGCGCCGATCGGTGTGCCCGCCACCACGGACAAGGATGCTCTGGAGGCACTCGACGCCGACTGCGTGTTCTATGCACCGCTCTGGTCGGACGTCGATGAGATCTGCCGCCTCCTTCGCGGGGGCAAGAGTGTCGTCGCCTCCGGTGGCGCATGGTGGCACCGAACAGAGACCAACAGTGCCGACATCGACAAGATCGAAGCGGCGTGCCAAGAGGGCGGCACGTCGTTCCACGGAGGTGGTATACATCCCGGCTATGCGGCAGACCTCCTCGTACTGACGCTGGCCCGGATCGTCGGCAAGACCGACCACATCCACATCTACGAGTCGGTCAACTTCAACAGAGACACGTTGAAGTACCTGGACGAGATGGGCTTCGGAAAGACTCCGGCCGAGTTCGCCAAGGGCAATCTCTTCCAAGACGCCTGGTCGTTGTTCGCACAGTCTCTGACGATGGTGGTCGAGGGACTGGGCAAGACTGTCGACAAGTTCTCCACTGACGTGGAGTTGGGCACGGCTACCCGCGATATCCCCTACGAGGGAACGGAGGACATGGACATGCCGGGCCTCAAAGGTGTGATCAAGAAGGGCACCGTGGCCTCGCAGCATCACATATGGACGGCGTGGGTGGAGGGCAAGCCGTTCATCACCCTGCACGAGCTTTACTCGTTCATCGAACACGACGCCATCGAGCCGAGGCCCGATTGGGAACCGTATTACCACTACCGCGTGGTCATCGAGGGGGACCCCGGCACAGAGCTGATCCTGCGAGGAAGCCAAGATGCCCGAGACCACGCGAAGCCCGGCTACGTCGGCTATGCCTGGACAGCGATGGAACCCGTGAACTCGATTCCCGCAATATGCGACGCCCCACCAGGATTCAAGTCACACAACGAACTCGGGCTGATGCCGCTGCGCGGCACCGTGCGGTAGTCGGATTGCATCGGGCGCGCCTTAGCATCCCAAAATTCCGTCCGCCACCTGCAACATACAACGTGAATGTTGCTACCATGATGTCCATGGCCAAACGCGGCGGGACCGACGACGAACGCCGCACACGTGGCGAGGCGACCCGCCGAGATCTCATCGACGCCGGGCGGGAGTTGTTTGTCGACAAAGGCTACTTCAATACCAGCATCGGCGATCTGGTCGCCCGGTCCGGGGTGGGCACGCGCGGCGCCTTCTATCACCACTTCAAGGACAAGGCGGAGTTGTTTCGGGCCGTGTTCGAAGAGGTGGAGCAGGACCTGACACTGCGGTCTCTTGCCTCCCCGCCCGCCGGGGATGATCCATGGGAGAAACTCTCAAGAGGCCTGCACAGCTTTCTCGAGTCGGCGCTCGAACCCGAGGTTCAGCGGATCATGCTTCTCGATGGTCCGGTCGTGCTGGGGTGGGAGACACTGCGCACGATCGAAGAGGCCAACAGCATCGCCCTCATCAACGAGATGGTTCGCGAAGCGATCGCCGAGGGCGTCATCGATGAACAGCCGGTAGGCGAACTGACACACATGCTTGTCGCCGCGTTGGAGGAGGCCTCGCTGCTGGTCGCCCACGCGGCGAAACCCGCCAAGGCCCGTGAGCGCGCAGCCAAGGTACTCGACCGCCTCCTGCTCGGCTTCTCGGTCGAGCCACGAAAAATAGTGCAACGGTGATCTTTTCACCACCTCAATGGATGCGTCATCGCCGATCGGAAATGCGCATTTCCAGATTCGCATATAGTTCTTCTGCTGTCTGATAACGTCGCCTCCAACCTCTGCCAAGGAGCAACATGAAGCCCGAGGACTTGATCCTGGTCAGTGTTGATGACCACCTCGTGGAACCGCCGACGCGGTTCGAGGGAAAGATACCAACCATGGTGGCGTCGATCGGATTGATGAGCGCGAAGCTCAATGTCTGACGCACCCGCGCTGCGCGTAGCCGT
>Ga0302326_10023363_pt1 | contig 12605 bp, 11 predicted proteins | sample Palsa_T0_3_FD_202264 | JGI IMG/M metagenome (GOLD analysis project Ga0302326, IMG submission 202264) | Peat permafrost microbial communities from Stordalen Mire near Abisko, Sweden - Palsa_T0_3 | ecosystem: Environmental > Terrestrial > Soil > Palsa > Peat permafrost | place: Sweden: Abisko... | reverse complement strand
GGGCGGCGTCACGGCGGGCATCGACGGTGCCCTGACGGTGGCCGCCACGTTGCGGGGCGATGAAGCTGCGCAGATCATCCAACTATCTATGCAATACGCGCCGGAACCGCCCTTCAACAGCGGAACGCCCGAGACCGCGCCGGCCGCCGTTCTGGCCGCGGCACGACAGTCCTCGCAGGCCATCACGACGAAGCGGGAAGCGACCGCCCATCGCGTGGCCCAGCGGCTCGGTATCGCGCTGCCCGCCGTTGCTGGCGCGTGAATAACGGCCTGACTGCCGCACATTCGCCATTGGTGCGCAAGCGGACAGCAGACTCGGACTTTGCTTACCAAGCGACTGCGGCGTGAGTCGCCGCGGCGCTGGGATGCAGCGCTCCGAAACTCCGCGGGTGGGACCGAGAAGTTGGATCGTCTGAAAGAATGATTCACCACGAAGACACGAAGAACACGAAGCAGGAAGAGGATGGGCCCGCGCAAAGCGCCGCTGTTTGCCTGCTTCGTGTTCTTCGTGTCTTCGTGGTGAAAAAATCTTGCCTGCGGACGATCAAACGCCCCAACCGGTCGGCATCGGCGCCATGTGCGCTATGCCAGCTTGTCCAGTTCGCGGATGATCGCCTCACCCATCACCGAGGTGCCAACGCGCGCAGTCCCCGCAGCCATCACGTCGGCGGTGCGCAGACCCGTGCCCAGCACTTTTGTGCAGGCTTGCTCGATCAACAAGGCGTCCTCGTCCATGGCGAACGAGTAGCGCAGCAGCATCGCGAAGCTGAGGATCTGCGCTATCGGGTTGGCAATGCCCTTGCCGGCGATGTCGGGCGCGCTGCCGTGGATCGGCTCATACAGGGCGTGGCGCTTGCCGGATGGCTGCACCGCACCGAGCGTCGCTGAAGGCAACATGCCCAGGCTACCGGTCAGCATCGAGGCCAGATCCGACAGCAGATCGCCGAAGATGTTCGACGTGACGATGACGTCAAACTGGCGCGGGTTGCGCACCAGCTGCATAGCGCAGTTGTCGGCATACATGTGGGACAGCGCAACGTCGGCGAATTCGCGCTGGTGCAGTGCCGTAACGGTCTGGCGCCAGAACAGACCGGATTGCATGACGTTGGCCTTCTCCACGCTGCACAGGCGGTTCTGCCGCTTGCGCGCGAGTTCGAAGCCGATGCGCGCGACGCGCTCGATCTCGCCGGTGGTGTAGCTTTCGGTGTCGAAGCCGCGCTGCTCGCCGTTCGGCAGGGTCTCGACCCCACGCGGCGTGCCGAAATAGATACCGCCGGTGCTTTCGCGCACGATCATCAGATCGAGGCCGCGGATCACGTCTGGCTTCAGCGTCGAGGCATCGACCAGCGGATCCAACACGATGGCGGGCCGCAGGTTGGCGAACAGGTCGAGCTCCTTGCGCAGCCGCAGAATGGCGATCTCAGGGCGCTTGTCGAAGCCCAGCGAATCCCATTTCGGACCGCCTACGGAACCAAACAGGATGGCGTCGGCGTCCCGCGCCTTTGCCATCGTCTCTTCCGCGATCGGCACGCCGCGCGCATCAAGCGAGGCGCCGCCGACCAAGTCTTCGGACAGCTCGAACGTTACCAGACGGCGGCGGCCCATCCAGTCGATCACGCGACGGACCTCGTGCATCACCTCCGGACCGATGCCGTCGCCCGGCAGGACCAGCAGTTTCTTGTTGGCGGGCATTACGGGTTTCCAGTGCGCTTGTGGATCAGACGGCTTCGGTGCTGGGCATCCACGGCTGCGCCTGGCGCCGGGCAGCCTCGTAGCTGTCAATCCGCGGGCGGTGCTGCAGGGTCTGGCCGATATCGTCCAGCCCGTTCAGCAGCGAGTGCTTGCGGAACGGATCGACTTCGAAGTGGATTTCCTCGCCGTTCGGACGGATGACCACCTGGCGCGCAAGATCGATGGTGACGCGCGCGTTGCCGCCGAGCTTGGCATCGTCCATGAGTTGATCGCAGATCTCGCGTGGCAGGCGGATCGGCAGGATGCCGTTCTTGAAGCTGTTGTTGTAGAAGATGTCGCCGAAGCTCGGCGCGATCACGCAACGGATGCCGAAATCGAGCAGCGCCCAGGGCGCGTGCTCGCGCGAACTGCCGCAGCCGAAATTCTCGTGCGCAATGATGATTTCGGATTTACGATAGGGCTCCTGGTTCAGGATGAACTCGGGCCGCTCCTTGCCTTCGGTGTCGAAGCGCAATGTATCGAACAGATGCACGCCGAGGCCGGAGCGCTTGATGGTCTTGAGGAAGCGCGCGGGGATTACCTTGTCGGTGTCGATGTTGGCCATCGGCATTGGTGCCGCGACAGCGGTCAGTGTGGTGAATGCGTCCATCGGTTCTCTCCGCGGTTCCCGTCATGCCGGGCGAAGGCCCGGCATCCACGACTTCTTAATCCCCCAGCGCCAAATTGCAGGCCATGAAGGGTGGCTGGGTTTACATCATGACCAATCGACCGAACGGGACGCTGTATGTCGGCGTCACGGGCGACATCGCTCGGCGCGCACACGAGCATAAGACGGGGACAGGTGGATTCACCCAGCGCCACTTGCTGCACACGCTGGTCTACGCTGAGCGGCACGCGGAAATCATGCGGGCCATACAGCGGGAAAAGAACATCAAGGAATGGCCGCGGGCGTGGAAGATCAGGCTCATTCGCGGAATCAATCCGGATTGGCGGGATCTGTACGGCGACCTGATTTGACTGAGGCGCGGCTTGTGCCGGCTGGACGGGCCGCAAGTCGTGGATACCGGGCCTTCGCCCGGCATGACGTGGCGGCGTGGTCATCAACCTCACACCAATTCCCGTACGTCGGTCAGCCGCCCGGTCACCGCGGCGGCGGCCGCCATGGCCGGCGAGACCAGGTGCGTGCGCCCGCCGGGGCCTTGCCGCCCCTCGAAGTTGCGGTTCGACGTGCTGGCACAGCGCTGGCCGCGGGTGAGCTTGTCGGGGTTCATGCCCAAGCACATCGAGCAGCACGGATCACGCCATTCGAACCCGGCCTCAAGCAGCACGCGGTCCAGGCCCTCCTGCTCGGCCTGCTGCTTCACCAGGCCCGATCCGGGCACCACGAGCGCCTGCACATTGGCGGCCACCTTGCGCCCCTTGGCCACCGCGGCGGCGGCGCGGATGTCCTCGATCCGCCCGTTGGTGCAGGAACCGATGAACACCACGTCGATCGGCAGGTCGGTCAGCTTCTGGCCAGGCGTCAGCGCCATGTAGTCGAGCATGCGCTGCATCTGCGCCCGCGCGTCCAGGTCGGCGACGCCGGCCGGGTCCGGAACGACCCCGTTCACCGGCACCACCGCGCCGGGATTGGTCCCCCACGTCACCATCGGCGCGATCGTTCCGGCATCCAATGTCACGACCGTATCGTAAACCGCGCCCGGATCGGTCGGCAGCGTGCGCCAGTAGGCCACCGCCTGCTCGAACGCCGCACCCTTCGGGGCGAACTCGCGGCCCTTGACGTAGTCGAATGTTTTGTCGTCCGGCGCGATCAGACCGGCGCGCGCGCCCGCCTCAATCGTCATGTTCGACACCGTCATCCGTCCGGCCATGTCCAACGCGCGGATCGCCTCGCCGGTGTATTCGATCACGTGCCCGGTGCCGCCGGCGGTGCCGATCTTGCCGATGATCGCCAACACGATGTCCTTCGCCGAGCAGCCGAAGCCCAGCGTGCCGGTCACGTCAATCTGCATGTTCTTCGCCGGGGACTGCAGCAACGTCTGGGTGGCGAGCACGTGTTCGACTTCCGACGTGCCGATGCCGAACGCCAGCGCACCCATCGCACCGTGCGTCGAGGTGTGGCTGTCGCCGCAGACGATCGTCGCGCCGGGCAGCGAAAGACCCAGTTCCGGCCCGATGATGTGCACGATGCCCTGGCGCACATCGAGGATCGGGATGTACGGCACGCCGAACGCCTTGACGTTCTTCTCCAGCGTCTCGACCTGGATCCGGCTGTCGGTTTCCTTGATGTCCCTGGGGACGCGCGAGCCAACCGTCGGGATGTTGTGGTCGGCCACTGCGATCGTGCAGTCCGGCCGACGCACCGGCCGGCCGGCCATGCGCAGGCCCTCGAAAGCCTGCGGGCTGGTCACTTCGTGCACCAGATGCCGGTCGATATAGAGGATGCAGGTGCCGTCCGGCAGTCGCTCGACGACATGGCTGTCCCAGATCTTGTCGAACAGCGTCCGTGGCTTGGTTCCGGACATTCTCGGTTTCCCCCTCTCTACGACTGGGATTCTACTCGGTGGCGGTCGCTTCGGCGATGCCCGGCGCAACAGCGGCGGCGGCGACGGGCTCGCTCGAGGCGGCGATACCCGTGGTGCTGCGCGCCTTCTCGGCGATGCGGGCGGATTTGCCCGAGCGGCCGCGCAGGTAATACAGCTTGGCGCGGCGCACATCGCCGCGGCGCACCACGACGATCTCGGCGATGGTCGGCGAATACAGCGCAAACACGCGCTCCACCCCTTCGCCGTAGCTGATCTTGCGCACGGTGAAGTTGCTGTTCAGCCCCTTGTTCGAACGCGCGATGCACACGCCCTCGAACGCCTGGGTGCGGGCGCGCTCGCCTTCCACCACCTTCACGGCAACGCGCACCGTGTCACCGGGCACGAACGGTGGCACCGGGCGGGCGGCGACGAGCTTTTCGATCTGCTCCGCCTCGTAGCGCTGGATGATGTTCATCTTGGTATCCTTTCGTCCTGATGCATTACGGCGCGGGAACCGGGCTGGCAACCGGAGCCTGGAGTGTGGCTGCGACGTGCCGTGCCCATAGGTCCGGGCGGCGGTCGCGGGTGATGCGTTCGGCTTCGGCGCGGCGCCAGGCGGCAACCGCGGCGTGGTGGCCGGAGAGCAGGACCTCCGGCACCGCGCGACCCTGCCACTCGGCGGGGCGGGTGTAGTGCGGGTATTCCAACAGACCGGCCGCGAAACTTTCCTCGACGGCGCTGTCGGCGGCGCCCATCACGCCGGGCAGCAGGCGGACGCAGGCGTCCAGCACCACCAGCGCCGGCAGATCACCGCCCGACAGAACGTAGTCGCCGATGCTGACCTCGCGCATGGCCCGCGCCTCGATCACGCGCTGATCGACGCCCTCGTAGCGCGCGGCCAGCAGGATAACGCCCGGGCCGGCCGCCAGATCGGCAGCATCGCTTTGGCTGAACGGCGTGCCGCGCGGCGTGAGGCAGAGCAACGGCCGGTCATCGGCGACTGAGGCGATGGCGGCATCGAGGATGTCGGGCCGCAGCACCATGCCGGCGCCGCCGCCGAATGGGGTGTCGTCGACGGTGCGATGCCGATCGGTGGCGAAGTTGCGGATGTTGATAGGGTCCAGTGACCACTGGCCAGCGGTCAGCGCACGGCCGGCCAGTGACAGGGCGAGCGGGCCGGGGAACATGTCTGGGAATAGCGTCAGAACCGAGGCGCGCCAGGTCATGGCTGGGCCTGCTCGGGGGCGGCTGCTCCGTGAGACGAGGAACCTGCCTGACCAATCGACGGAAGCGGCTCGTGGCCCTCGTCGCCGCCGACTTCCACCTCATCCGGTGGCGAAACGACGACCCGTCCGCCGGCAATATCGACCTCGGGCACCGCGGCGCGCGTGAACGGAACGATCAGCGGGCGACCGTCGGATGCGATCTCCAGGCTGGCCCCGGCACCATAATCATGCACCGCGACGACCCGTCCGCGCGCCACCCCCGAGGCATCGACCGCATCCAGTCCAATCAGATCGGCCAGATAGAACTCGTCGTCGTCAGGTGCGGGCAAGCGCGCGCGCTCGATATAGAGCCGCGTGTTGGTCAGCCGTGCCGCCGCGTCGCGATCGGCCACGCGTGTCGGCGCGCTGTCACCCAGCTCCGCCAGCTCGGCGATGCCCTCGCCCCGCCAGGCCAACGTGAACCGCCGCCCCTTGCCGTCCGACAAGGGGCCGTAGTCGGCCAGCGCCGCCTTGTCCGCGGTATGGCTGGTGACGTGCACCAGGCCACGCACGCCGTGCGGCCGGCCAATGACGCCCAACAGGATGGTGGTCTCGGGCACCGATCGCTCAGGCGGCCGCAGTCGCGACCTTGGCGCGCTCCTGCGCCTTCTTCTTCGGCGCCGACTTGATCGGCTGTTCACGGTACGCCGGCATCGGCACAAGACCCGCCTTGCCGAGGAAGCGTGCCACGCGGTCGGTCGGCTGTGCGCCCTGACTCATCCAATGCTGGATCCGCGCATCGACAAGACGAATGCGGTCGGCATGCTCGGCCGGCAGCATCGGGTTGTAGCTGCCCAGCTTCTCAATGAACCGTCCATCGCGCGGGCTGCGGCTGTCGGCCAGCACGATGTGGTAGTACGGCCGCTTCTTGGCGCCCGCACGGGCAAGGCGAATCTTCAAGCTCATTGATCGGTTTCTCCTGTCGGGATCTGTCGTATTGGCATTTGCCGAAACGCTGTTGGCCAGTTGGGGATTTATCGGAACGGGCGGCGCCCGCCGCCAAAGCCGCCGCCACCGCCCATGCCGGGCATCAACGCGCCGATGCCCTGCCGCATCAGCCCCTTCTGGCCCAGCTTGCCCATCCGCTTCATCATCGTCGTCATGTCATCGAACTGCTTCAGCAGCTTATTGATCTCCTGCACCGACGTGCCCGACCCCGCCGCGATGCGCTTCTTGCGGCTGGCCTTGATGATGTCCGGCTGACGTCGTTCCTTCACCGTCATGGACGAGATGATCGCCGCCTGGCGCTTGAAAATCTTCGTATCGAGATTGGAATCGGCAAGCTGCGCCTTCACCTTAGAGATGCCCGGCAGCATGCCAAGAATGCCGGACAGGCTGCCCATCTTGGTGATCTGCTTCAACTGGCTGGCATAGTCATTCAGGTCGAACGTGCCCTTGACCATGCGGGCGGTAATACGTTCCGCCTCGGCCTGGTCGATCGTTTCGGCAGCGCGCTCCACCAGGCCGACGATATCGCCCATCCCCAGAATGCGGCCTGCGACACGCTCAGGATGGAAATCCTCCAGCGCGTCAAGCTTCTCGCCCACGCCGACCAGCTTGATCGGCGCGCCGGTGACCGCCCGCATCGACAGCGCCGCGCCGCCGCGGGCATCGCCGTCCATCCGCGTCAAGACGATACCGGTGACACCCACCGCATCGTTGAATGCGCGCGCCGTGGTCACCGCATCCTGACCGGTCATCGCATCGACCACCAGCAGCGTCTCGGCCGGATTGGTCGCGGCACGAATTGCCTTGACCTCGTCCATCAGCGCCTCGTCGATCGACAGGCGCCCGGCGGTGTCGAGGATGACGATGTCGAACACCTCGCGCCGGCCGGTGTCCATCGCACGGCGCGCGATCTCGACTGGCGTCTGACCGGCGATGATCGGTAGACAGGCCACCTCGGCACGCTCGGCCAACTGCTGCAACTGCAACTGCGCGGCCGGGCGCTGGGTGTCCAAACTTGCCAGCAATACTTTCTTGCGCTGCCTGTCGCGCAGCCGCAGTGCCAGCTTGCCCGCGGTGGTCGTCTTGCCGGAGCCCTGCAACCCCACCATCAGGATCGGCACCGGCGCCACGGCGTTGAGATTGAGCGGAACCGCTCCCTCCCCGCCCAGCGCATCGATCAGCGCGTCATTGACGATCTTGACGACCTGCTGGCCGGGCGTAACGGAGCGCAGCACCTCTACGCCCACCGCACGCTCACGCACCTTGGCGATGAAGTCGCGCACGACCTCTAGCGCCACGTCGGCCTCGAGCAGCGCCAGGCGAACCTCTCGCAGCGCCTCGGTGACGTCGGCCTCGCTCAGCGCGCCGCGCCGGCGGAGCCGGTCGAACACGCCGGATAGCTTGTCGCTCAGGGCTTCAAACACGACGCAGTCACTCCAAAACAAAATGCGCCGCTGCGCGAACCCTCGCGGAGCGGCGGAGCCCCCACATCAGGCGGGGACCGGAACCCACAGGACCCGGATGCGCGCCTTATGCGCGGCCGGCCCCGGGGCGTCAAGCACAGGAAGGCGAGGGGCTTTGCCCCCTCGCCTTCCTGTGCCTGGACACCACCGTGCCGCGGTGCTGAAACGCCCACCGCTGCACGCAACAGGAGGTCGCTGATGACCATTTATACCGGCCCAGTGTTCGAGATGGCACGCCAGCAATTCGCGGTCATTGCCGACTACCTCGAGGTGCCGGAGGACGAGCGTGACCGGGTGCTGTATCCGAAGCGCGCAATCACCGTTTCTTGCCCGATCCATCGCGACGACGGCACGACGGCGGTGTACCAGGGCTATCGCGTGCAGCATCACCTGACGCTCGGGCCGACCAAGGGGGGCACGCGGTTTTCGCCCACCCTGGAGATTGGCGAGGTCGCCGCGCTGGCGGTTTGGATGAGCTGGAAATGCGCGCTGGCAGGGCTGCCGTATGGCGGCGCCAAAGGCGGTGTGGCGGTTGATCCTTACGCCGTCTCCAAGCGTGAGCTCGAAGCGATCTCGCGGCGCTACATGCAGGAGATGATCCCGTTTGTCGGGCCCCACATCGACGTGATGGCGCCCGACATGGGCACCAATGAGCAGGTGATGGCGTGGTTCATGGATACCTACTCCATGCACCAGGGCCATACGGTCACCGAGATCGTCACCGGCAAGCCGGTCGCCTCAGGCGGCACCGAGGGACGGCGTGAGGCGACCGGACGCGGTGTCGCCTATTTGGTCGATCGGGCGATGCAACGGCTTGGCATTACACCCGCCGGCGCAACCGCGGTGGTCCAGGGGTTCGGCAATGTCGGCAGCGTCGCGGCGGCGTCGCTGGCCGAGCGGGGCATGAAGATCCTCGGCGTGTCGGACCACACCGCCTGCTATTTCGATCCCAACGGCCTGAACATGGAGGCGCTGCTGGCGCATACCGCCAAGCATGGGGTGCTGAAGGGCTTCTCCAACCAACTTGCACTCGATCCGGCGGATCTCCTGGCGCAGAAATGCGACGTGCTGGTACCGGCGGCGCTGGAGCGGGTCATCGACGCCAAGATGGCTGGGCGCCTGCAATGCCGGGTGCTGGCGGAGGGCGCCAATGGGCCGACGACACCGGAAGCGGATGAGGTGCTGAACCAGCGGCGCGACGAGATCTTCGTGATCCCCGACATCCTGTGCAACGCCGGCGGCGTCGTGGTCAGTTATTTCGAGTGGGTGCAGGATCTGCAGCAGTTTTTCTGGGATGAGACCGAGGTGATGCACAAACTCTATCAAGTGCTGGACCGCGCATTCGCCCAGGTGATGACGCGGGTCGATAAGGACAAGGTGCCCAACCGAACAGCGGCGATGGCGATCGGTGTGGCCAAGGTGCGCAACGCCAAGAACACGCGCGGGCTGTTTCCGTAGGCCGCGACGCGCCGGCACCGATCGGAGCGGCATTGCGGACAAGGACGCCGGGAAAAATCGACCGGCATGGTTCGGGGGTGTGATCCACGTCACACCCTGGCACCACAGTTCGTGGCACTAGGGTAGCGCCAGTTGGCGCTGCCCCAACACCCGCGCCTTCTGGTCGGGCCACACGGCCCAGGTCAACCCGGACCTTACTTATGGCCCGGCCTCCCATGTGGCGGCCGGGCCATTTTTTGCCCTCGGCCAACGTTACCCGGGACCGAAATTTCTCACCCCACATTGACCTCGCCCCGCCGTTCCCCGAGCCCACCTGTCTCGGTGCGCACTTTTGCCCGTCCTCAACATAGACCGTTCCCGTCTTTGACCGTGTTGCGGCGCCCGCCTAGGGTCCACCACCGCCCACTCAGGACCAACGCATGCCGACCCCGCTTTCGCTCGGAATTGATATCGGCGGCACATTCACCGACATCGTCATCTTCGATCCCGCGACCGGCCAGGCACGTATCGGCAAGGTCAGCACCACACCGCACGATCCGGCCGAGGGCGCTGTCACCGGCGTGCGGCAGCTGCTGGCCGCACACGACATCGCGCCGGCGCGGATCGGCCGGGTGGTGCATGCTACGACGCTGTTCACCAACGCCTTGATCGAGCGCAAGGGCGCGCGCACCGGGCTGATCACAACGGCGGGGTTTCGCGACACGCTGGAGATTGGGCGGGAGCGCAAATACGAGCTGTACGACTTGTTTATCGAGATGCCTCGCCCGCTGGTGCCGAGGGAATTGCGGCGCGAGGTCGCCGAACGGCTCGCGCCGGACGGGACGGTGGAGATCGCGCTCGATGTCGCGGCGCTGCTGCGCGAGGCGACGGCGTTGGTCGCGGACGGGGTCGAAAGCCTGGCCGTGGTGTTCCTGCACGCCTATGCCAATGCGGCACATGAGAGACTGGCGGCGGCGGCGTTGAGCCAGCAGTTCCCGCAACTGTCCCTGTCGCTGTCATCGGATATCGCGCCGGAGATTCGCGAGTATCCCCGCGCCAGCACGACGGTCGCGAATGCCTATGTACGACCGTTGGCGGAGCGGTATCTCGATCGGTTGGAGGCCGCGCTGCTCGGCCTCGGCATCGAGGGCGGCTTCTTCCTGATGCTGTCCTCCGGCGGCCTGACCCATGTCGCCGAAGCCAAGCGCGCGCCCGTACAGTTGCTGGAGAGCGGGCCCGCCGCCGGCGCGCTGGCCGGCGCCTGGTTCGGCCGCGGCGCGGGTCTGGAGCGCGTGCTCGCCTTCGACATGGGTGGCACGACGGCCAAGCTCGCGCTGGTGGATGGCGGCACGCCGGTGGTCGCCTGGGGGTTCGAGGCGGCACGCGCGAAGCGGTTCCTGCGCGGCTCCGGCCTGCCGGTGCAGATCGCCACCATCGAATTGATCGAGATCGGTGCCGGCGGCGGATCGATCGCGCGCCGCAGCGAACTTGCGACATTGCATGTCGGACCGGACAGCGCCGGCGCCAATCCGGGCCCCGCGTGCTACGGGCGCGGCGGTATGGCGGCGACAGTGACCGACGCCGATTTGCTGCTGGGCTACCTGAACGCGGATTTCTTCCTGGGCGGCGCGATGCGGATCGACTTCGCGGCGGCCGAGCGGTCGGTGGAGTTGTTGGCGGACACGCTCGGCATGGAGCGCCTGCGTACGGCGTACGGCATCCATGACGTGGTGAACGAAAACATGGCCGGCGCCGCGCGCGTGGCCATCGCCGAGCGCGGGCGCATCCCGCACGAGTATGCGTTGATGGCGACCGGTGGTGCGGCACCGGTGCATGCCTGGCAGGTCGCACGCAAGCTGGGCGTGAAGCGGCTGGTGTGTCCGCCTGGCGCCGGGGTCGGCAGCACGATCGGGATGCTGATGGCACCGGCACGGGTGGATCGCGTGGCCTCGCTGAACGTTCCGCTCGCGCAAGTGGACTGGGCCGAGGTCGCGGCCATCTTCGCACGACTGCGCACCGAGGCTGACGTGGTGATTGCCAGCACCGGTGCCGAGGCGGCCGCCGCCCAGGCGCAGTACCTGGCGGATATGCGGTACATCGGACAGGGTTCCGAGATCACTGTTACGCTGCCGGCGGAGATGGATCCGACCGCCGTGCGGGCCGCCTTCGAAATGGCATATCGAGGACTGTACGCCCGCACACCGCCGGGTGCGGCGATCCAGTTCGTCGCCCTGCGGCTCGCGCTGTCGGCACCGATGCCGGGCAGCGGTGGGCGCCTGGCGCAGCAAGCTGCTCATGGCACCAAGCTGAAGGGGACGCGGATGGTGTGGTTCCCGGAGGCGAACGGGTTGGTAGAGACATCCGTCTACGACCGCTACGCGCTTTTGCCGGGCGATGCGATCGCGGGCCCGGCGGTGTTCGAGGAAACCGAGAGCACGTTCATCATCGGCCCTGGCGGGCGCGCGACCGTGCTGGCGGACGGGACGATCGACGTGGTGCTGCCATGACCGAGGCTTTTGATCCGGTTACACTGGAACTGCTGTGGCGCCGATTGATCTCGCTGGTGGACGAGGCGGCGGCGGCACTGGTGCGCACGTCGTTTTCCACCCTGGTGCGAGAGAGCTACGACTTCTCCTGCATCGTCACCGACGATCGCGGCCAGTCACTGGTGCAGGCCACCGAGAGCATCCCCAGCTTTATCGGCACGCTGCCGGCGACGGTGAAGCATTTTCTGCGCCTGTTCCCGCCGGAGACGCTGGCACCGGGCGACGTGCTGATCACCAACGACCTGTGGCTCGGCACCGGGCATCTGCCGGACATCACAGTGGCCAAGCCGATCTTTCGCCATGGGCGGCTGGTGGCGTTCAGTGCCTCGACCGCGCATGCGCCGGATATCGGGGGAAAAATCCGCAGCCCGGAACCACGCGAAGTGTTCGAGGAGGGCTTGCAGATCCCGCCCTGGAAGCTGATCCGCGCGGGGGAAACAGACGCCACATTGGTGGCGATCATCCGCCAGAACGTGCGCACCCCCGACCAGACGATGGGCGACCTGTGGGCGCAGGTCGTGGCGCTCGATCTGATGGAGGAACGGCTTGGCGCGTTGATGGAAGCCTACGCATTGCCTGATTTGCGGACGCTGGCCGGCGAGATCCATGGGCGGTGCGAGCGGGCGATGCGCGCCGCGATCGCCGCTCTGCCCGATGGGACATATCGCAGCGAGCTACAGACCGATGGGTTGCTGGATCAGCCGGTGACGATCCGCATGGCACTGACGA
>Ga0302326_10023362_pt1 | contig 12605 bp, 8 predicted proteins | sample Palsa_T0_3_FD_202264 | JGI IMG/M metagenome (GOLD analysis project Ga0302326, IMG submission 202264) | Peat permafrost microbial communities from Stordalen Mire near Abisko, Sweden - Palsa_T0_3 | ecosystem: Environmental > Terrestrial > Soil > Palsa > Peat permafrost | place: Sweden: Abisko... | reverse complement strand
CGCCGCGGGATGAAAAAGGCGATTGTGGCGCTGGCCCGCCGATTGGCTGTGATCATGCACCGCATCTGGGTTGACGGCACCGAGTTCCGCTGGACACGGGAACAGGCCGCGGTAGCAGCATGACAACCGCACCGGATCAAATCCGATAGGAGGAAACTCGAGCTCCACCCTGCGGTGGAAAGATGTCCCTCGCGGGACGATGGATGAGGTGAGTTCGCTTGGTCGCTTGGACCTGCCGTTCGTGAGACGGCAAGGCCGCCCGATAGATTGTTCCGCCTCGTCCTCGGATCCCATCATGGAACGGCCTTGGTGCCGATTCCGAAGAGAAGCACGAGCCCGTGAGCGACATTGACACTGAAGCGGTGGATAGCCTGAAAGTGCTTGACCCCAACCGGCCGATTAGAGAAGCGACTGAACACCGGACATTGATTAGTCAGCTCAGGGCCCACAAACAGACATTGAAGCGAACAAGGTTTTGTCTGCCAAAGAGTGTAACGATTGTTTGAAGTACGTTCACGAGCATCCGCAAAGTCGGCCTTACAGCGTGAAACGACGCCGCAATTTCTCTAGAGCTTGCGTTCCGATGCAGTTCAGACTGAGGCACTAACCGCCGGCCGCGATGACTTGCCGAATATCATGAACGGCTTATTGTTAGTCGTACTGAAATCCGGACCCTTATGATCGCGCCCAGATAGGGGGAAAACCATCATGCTAACACGACGAGGTTTTGCGGGATTTGCATCCTGCGCGCCATGTGCAATCGCCGGATTTGCCGCGATTGAGGTATCCGCAGCGGAAGAGGCGCCGCCTGCGACGGGCCTCAAGCGAAAGCTTCTGTCGCAAATCGACGGCCCGACGCCGGGCTACGCAACAATCATCTTTGAAACCGAATTGGAACCGGGCGTGATGGTCATACGCCATACGCATCCTGGAATTGAGTCAGGCTAGGTCCTTGAAGGCGAGTTTGACCTGCCCATACAAGGTCAACCGACCCGTAGGTGAAGGCAGGCGATGGCTAACAGGTGCCAGCCGAAACGCCCCACGCCGGCGTTAAGACTGACCAGAAGGTGAAGATCACGAACACCTTTGTCGTGGAGAAGGGCAAGCCGCTCACGTCTCCGGCCTGATCTCCGCGGATCAGCTGCTGGCCCGTAGCAATGGGCCGCGATGCCGCAAGGACGCGACGCAGTGCCGGGGATGGCAGTCAATTTCGCCAAGCTGCTGGATCCTGTTGCCGCATGCCGTGAATGGCCCACGCCTACGGCGCCATTTTACGCAGTGGTAGTTGGCGGATCGCAGAAGGTCCCCCTTTCGGCCCACAGCGACCGTTTCGCGAAAAATTCCAAGAGCGTCGCCGAGGGCCATTAGCGTCGGTTGCGGCGCCGCCGATCGGAAACAACCACTGACCAGAGAACACCAAGCAAGAAATACCGCTTTGCGCGTTGTGCACCTACCTTGTACCGAAGATGATGAACGTCCAGGGAGATAAATCGGTGAAGTCGGCATGCTCAGCGATCGCTGCATGGATCTGTCTCTTCGCACTGACGGCGGACGCGCAGAACCGCCCAACTGCGCCGGGGGTGCCGCCGGCGGTGAAGGCCCCCGACTTTCCCGGCCTTGGTGAAATCATGACGTTGCAGCAGCTGCGCCATATCAAGCTCTGGTTTGCCGGACACGCTGGAAATTGGCCGCTCGCCGATTATGAAATCGGCGAATTACAGGAGGGCTTTGAGGACGCCGATAAATTGGTTGGCGGCGGGATGGTGGAGGTAATGGTCGGCGCGACGATCAAGGAACTGCAGAAGGCGGTCAACGAGAAAAACGGGCCGGCGTTTAACACCGCATTCGACGGGCTCAGCGCCGGCTGCAACAACTGCCACCATACGCTTGGTCGCGCGTTTATCGTGATCCAGCGCCCCACATTGGTGCCGTACAGCGACCAATCCTTCACGCCGCAGCCCAAGTGAACATCGCGCACTTCATCGCGGCAATGATGAGCAGCATTTACAATCTGTTGCGCGAACGCTGTGGCCTCTCACAAGCTGAGGCCGCTGCCTTCGTTACGAGGTCCGGTTGAACACGGTCGTGTGCGGCTGATCATGCAATGCAACAATTTGTCAGTCAGCAACGGCAGCGATGGGGTCAATCGCTGCCGAAACACGATGTCCACGTGAGGTCGGCTGTACCCCCCTTAACGACCGAGTAGCAGACGTCGCGCGACTTCGGTTCAGTGCTACAAGCGGAAGTGCTAGTTCTGATATTTTGTCTGCTTCAACCCCTAAATCATTTCCAGAACTGCGGGATGCGGCTCGTTCATCCACGCTCTTTGGCGCGGCTTTAGCGCAGGCGACCTCGAGCAGTGGTGGTGGCACCGCGCCGTGTTCGCGTGACTTTACTTTTGCCGCGACTGCGCCGCTTCGGCCGCTTTCATCACGTTTCGTATCGCAGTCGCCGGGGTGTGCGGCCCAATGTGCGCGACAGCGTTGCTGTCAGATGTTGTTGGGAGGAAAAGCCGCTGGCGCACGCGATTTCGGCGATTGAGGCCTTCGAGTTGCGCAGCATTTCGCAGGCCCGCGCAATTCGTTTTTCGATGATCAGATTATAAGGCGAGCGTCCGGTGCGAAGCTTGACGCTCTCGTGGATTGTTCGCAGCGGCAGGTTTATGGCGCGGGATAGATCGGCGCAGGTGAGCTTGCCTTCCAGATTTCCATCGATGAAGTCGCAAAGGAGCGTGAATTCCCGGTCCGACAGTATCCCGCGAGGCACGGTTGGCGCGGTTTCAAGTTGCCGCATCGTTTCCACGTAAGTGCCAAGAGCAAGGAACTGAAGTTCTAGCGGCTGCAAGCGCCCATGCTTTTGCAGTCGCTCCTTGGCGTAACGGGCGAGAAATTTGATGGCGTCGCTGCGAATGTTGTTTCTACTTCCGTCCAGACGCTGCTTCGCGATGCTGCGGTCGTCGATCAGCCGCTGAAAATTATCGGCGTAACTAAAGGCGACAAATCCGTGGCGAACCTCATCGGCGCGAACCCGGACATTACCGACGCGCGGATGAAACGCCGTGGACTCGTTTAGGAAAACGAGCGATTGCTCGCTGTCATCTTCGAACTTAGTGTTGCTATTGATATCACCTAATAGCAGACAGATTACGTCGGCGGTGTTGGAGAATTCGAGCGCATAAGGCTTAGGCCCGGCGATGCAATAACCCACGCCGCTTGTTTCGCCGCGGGTCTCGAACTGTTCGAGACCGCGAAATATTGCGGATCGTGGCTCCCGATCTGCGGGCTGCGCCATCGTTGTCCCGCCCTGAGGCAGTCGCCCACTGAACGCGCGAATTGGGCGCTCGCTTGCCTGACGTTTCCCACTTTTCTGTAATTAGCAGCGGATTTTATCGGGTCAGGTCTCAGGTGACAACGCCATCTTCCGGTTTTTCTTTAGCTTTTCAGAATCCCGTAAAATCAGGAATTTGAAAGATTGCGATGCGGTCTTGGCGGCAATCTTCCGGAAAATCAGGGAGGATCGCTGTGGCCAGCATCGCGCGAAAAAGTTCGGCGCCGGCAGCCGCCAAGGGCAAGTTCGACGCCGAGTTCGACATCATCGCCGTGGGCAGCGGGGTGGCCGGGTTGGCTACGGCACTGTTCAGCCGCTGGCACGGTAACAATGTCCTGGTGCTGGAAAAGGCGAAGAAGCTCGGCGGCACGACCAGCAAGGCCGCTTTTTGGTACTGGGTGCCCAACAATGCCGCCATGCGCGCTGCCGGCACCAAAGATCCCAAGAAGGATTGCATTCGCTACATGGCGCGCCTCTCGCGCCCTGAAATGTACAACGCTAACGCGCCGCGCTTCGGGATGCCGGAGTGGGAATATTCACAATACGAGGCGATCTACGACAATGCCTCGACCGCGACGGAATTGTTGAGCGAGAAAGGCGCGCTCGAATATCGCCATTGCGATTTCGTCCCGGATTATTGGGCTGAGCTTCCGGAAGATAAAGCGCCCAAAGGACGCGTGCTTCTGCCTAAAGACGCGCGCGAAAGCATGTCGGATGGCGGCGAAGTCGCGGTACGCAGGATGTCGGAGGCGGCGAAACGCGACGGCATTGATATTCGCACCGGCCACCGTGTTCAGCGCGTTATCAGAAATTCCAGAGGCGAAATCATCGGCGTCGAGGCTGATAACGCCAAAGGCAAAAAGCGCTTCTTGGCCCGCAAGGCAGTCGTGTTCTGCAGCGGCGGTTTTACCCACAATGTGGAGCTGCGTAAGAACTATCTCAACGCGCCGGTCTATGGCGGTTGCGCCGCGCTGAGCAATGAAGGCGATTTCGTCTACATCGCCAGCGAGCTCGGCGCCCAGCTCCGCAATATGAATTACGCCTGGATGTGTCCCATCGTGTTCGAAAAAGCGATGGCGCGGGACCCGGGGCTGATCGGAACGTTCTCGCCATCGGGCGACTCGATGATCTACGTGAACAAGGAAGGCCGCCGGGTTACCAATGAAAAGCTCGCTTACAACGAATCGGCGCAGTCCTTCTTCGAATGGGACGGAGCGCGCGGCGAATACCCGAACCTGTTGTTGATCGCGATTTGGGATCAACGTAGCCAGGATCATAGCGCCAGTGACGAGTATGGTCGCTTCATCGTTCCGCCTGGCACGGATCAAGCCCACGTCATCAAAGGAGCTACGCTCGGTGCGCTGACGACTGCGATTGCCGCGCGCCTTGCCCGCTACGAGAAGGCGACCGGGGGGCTTAAGCTCAGCCCGGATTTCGAAAAGACACTGGCTGCGAGCGTCGAGCGATTTAACGGCTTCGCGTCGGGCGGGCGAGATTTCGATTTCCACCGCGGCGAACGTCAGGTCGAACTGTTATTCAACGGTACTGTCGCCCCGTCGCCTTCGGCGCCCAATCCAACGATGTATCCGATCTCCGAGCAGGGGCCGTATTACGCGGCGCTGCTCACCGGAGGCAATTTGGACACCAAGGGCGGGCCTAAAACGAGCACTTTCGGCCAAGTGCTTGACGATCAAGACAAGCCCATCCCCGGTCTTTATGGCGTCGGCAATTGTGTCGCCTCAGCGTCCGCGCGCGCTTACTGGGCCGGCGGCGCGACGATCGGTCCAATTCTGGGATTGGCCTATCTCGCCGCGGCCGCAGCCCACAAGGAGCGCAAGAAGCTAACCAAATAAATTCCGAAAAGTCGGCTGGGCTCAGGGAGGATCTCATGGCGGTTGCGAAACAAACGATGACCGACGAGCAACGAAAATCAGTCGTCATCGAATATCTGAAGGCCTTCGACAAAGCTGGGAAAACATCGGACGGCGGCAGCATCCTCGATTTGTTTTCCGACGACGCCCAGCTCTATTTTCCGAAATGGGGCCTCGCCAACGGCAAGGAAGAAATCGGAAAATGTTTCGGCGATGTCGGCGCCACGCTGAAATGGATCGTGCACCACTATTCCCATTTCAACTTTATTTTTTCGGGCAGCGACGTCGTCGTTTGTGAAGGCACGAGCGAAGGCGAACATCGCGACGGGACGTGGCGCGCCGGCGCGCCGGAGCACGGCGCCGGTCGCTGGTGCGACGTGTTTGAGATCCGTGACTGGAAGATCCAGCGGTGTTTCATCTATCTCGATCCGGACTACGCCGGTAAAGATACCGCGCGATACCCGTGGTTGAAGAACAAATAAAAGCGCGAGGCTCGAACGCTTGACGCAGAAATTATTCAAAGGGAGGACGACAAATGAAATGGGAAGTCAGGGGAATTCGTCATTGGGCCTTGCCGATAGCAGCGGCGGCTCTATTGGCGTGGAATGCGCCATCAAACGCCCGTGATGCCAATGAACTGATGATGAAATCGGTGGGAACGACGGAGAACGTCTCGCCGGTGATCGCCGAGGCCATCAAGCACGCGGCGATGGATTTGACGCCGGAGCAACGCAAGCTAGCGCTCGAATGCTGGAAGAACAATGTTTGCGAAACCGGGCACGGCAATCTGACTGTCGCTTACGCCGACGGATTTGGTGAGAACGTCTGGCGCCAAGTCACCAAGATGGAGTTTATCGAGCAGGCGCTGACTTATCCGAGCATCAAAAAGATCATCTACACGTCGGCCGGCGGCGACGCCACCAAAGCGATCTCGGACATGCGTGCCTTTATCGCCCAGAAGGTCGACGTCATCGTGATCTTCGCCGATGCCGGCCCGGCCCTGTTGCCGACCGTTAAGGAGGCTTCCGAGGCCGGAATCCTCGTGGTTCTGCATAACGGCACTTATGTCGGGGGCAAGGCAGGCAAAGATTTCGTGACCTCGATCGCGGAAGACCTATGCGCGCTTGGCACCGATTTCGTGAAGATGGTCGAGGAGAACTCCAAGAAAGATCCAACCACGATCGTTGAGCTCGGCGGCACGCCCGGCAACGGACTGAGCGCCGGGTGGCAGAAATGCTCTGAGCAGGAGATCGCGAAGCATAAGAATCTGAAGTTGCTCGGCAAAGCGGATACCAACTGGACCCAAGAAGGCTCGTTCAAGGCGATGTCGGGGTTCCTCGCGCAATACGGCAACGTCGACGCGGTGTTGTTCGAGTACGCCGATGGCTTCCGCGGCGGCCTTAGAGCCTATGAAGCGGCTAAAAAGGCGCCGGACCTGATCGTGTCGCTGCGCACCGATGAGATGGGGGTCATCTGCGATTGGGAGAAGGCCAACGATCCGAATTTCAAGATCTTCTATTCCAACGGCCAAAACGATCAGGCGCGGTTCGCCTTGACCGCGGCAATGATGAAGAAGGAGGGCAAAGACGTTCCTCCAAACATCAACGTGCCGTTTAAAATGCACCCGGTCCAGAAGGGCCAATGCAATCCGAATATTCCAGAAAGCGCGTCGCTGACGACGCTCGTGGACAACGACATGATGAAGCAGATGTTCTCTAAACAATAGAGACCTGCCGAAACAAGAAGAAGCAATTTGCGCGTAAGACTTTGAGGCGCGAACGTTGTGCAGCGCCCCACTTGCCGCCGACTTGGGAAGCGGGAAAATTGTTTCCCGCTTTTTCATTCGGCCTAGCGCCGAACCCGGACGACTACTGCTGGTGTGGCACTAATGACGTCCGCTTCGCTTGTGCTATCCGGCATCTGCAAACGCTATCCTGGCGTGCAGGCGCTCAACGGAGTCGATTTCGAGTGTCGGCCGGGGGAGATTCACGCGGTCCTCGGTGAGAACGGCTCGGGCAAGAGCACTTTGCTCGGCGTCGCCGCTGGAGCGGTGAGCGCCGATCAAGGCGGCGTTCGGATCATGGGCAAAGAGCTGCGGGCGGCCGATCCGCTGCAAGCGCGCGAAATGGGCTTGGCGGCGGTTTACCAGGATGATTCCCTGGTGCGGGAACTAAGTGTGGCGGAAAACCTCCTGCTCGGCACCATCGCGGGTCCATCGACCCTCGGCGGTAAGCTCGAGTGGGCAGCGCGGCAATTGGCGTCTTACGATCTCAACATTTCGCCGAGCGCTATTGTCGCAAATTTGAACGCTTCGCAGCGGCAGTTTCTCGAGATCGTCAAAGCGTTATCCGCGAGCCCGAAGGTTTTGCTGCTCGACGAGCCGACCTCTAGCCTTGACATATCGGGCGTGGAAAAGCTGAGCGATATTGTTCGCCGCATTGTCGCCGACGGCGCCGCTGTTGTTTACGTGAGCCACCGTTTGCCTGAGATTTTGGCGCTCGCCAACCGGGTGACAATCCTGCGTGATGGTGAAGGGCAGGGCACCTACGAGGTCAATGATCGGCTTTCCGAGAACGATCTCATCGCGTTGATGGTCGGCCGCCCGATTGATACAGAGTATCCAGCGAGATCCGGCCTCGCCTCGCAGGACATCGTCCTTTCGGCAAAAGGCTTAAGCGCAGCTCGTTTTCACGGCGTGACATTCGACCTTCGGCGCGGCGAAGTCCTCGGATTTGCCGGCTCTGAAGGCAACGGGCAGCGCGAAGCTCTCCGGGCGCTCGGCGGTCTCGAACCAGCGGCTGGCGCCGTCATCTGCGGCGCCCGGCCGGCCAAACTCGGAACGCCGCGAGAGGCGCTCGACGCCGGCATCCTGTCGCTCAGCGCTGACCGCGCGGCGGAATCGATTTTCGCTGGTCTCGGCGTGCGTGAGAATATGACCGTCCAAGTACTCGAGGACTTTGCAACATACGGCTTGATCTCGGCGTCGAAGGAGCGGGCCAGCGCGCTGTCCTTGATAGAAAAGCTCAATATCGTCACTGCCGATCTCGACCAGCCGATCGGGGGCCTTTCGGGAGGAAATCAGCAGAAGGCGGTATTGTCACGCAGCTTCCTCTACGAGGCGAAGGCGTTGTTGATCGATGAGCCGACCCAAGGGGTCGATGCGAAGGCGCGTTTCGACATTTATCGTGCGATACGCGCCAAAGCCGATGAAGGAGTCGCGTGCGTCATCAATTCATCGGACGCCATGGAACTGGCCGGGCTGTGCGATCGCGTGCTGGTGTTCTCGCGCGGACGAGTGATCCGTGAGCTCAGCGACAATGCAGTCACGGAAGAAAGCATCGTGTCCTCATTCCTGCGTTCAAAAGAGGTTGTCGCCGGCGTCAAGGAACGAGCGCGGGCGTCGCAGCATCATTGGCTTTCCGCGGCTAGCTTGCGTCAGCTCATTGCCGGTGGGAGTAACCAATGGTGGGTGTCGTTATTATTCCTGCTGCTCTTGACGCTCGCGGTCGGCAGTTACGCGATGGCACGTACGGATGCCTTTCTCACGCCGCTGAACATTCGGCACATTCTGCTCGCCAGCGCCCCGCTGGCACTAGTCACCATGGCGCAGTTCAACGTGCTCATGGTGCGAGGCTTCGACGTTTCGGTCGGGGCCGTCATAAGCCTGGTCGTGGTCGTCGGCTCTTTCCTCATTGCCGAGGACATGGGGGCCGGACTCATTCTTCTCGGTTCTCTGGTTTGCGTGGCCGTTGGTGTTCTGGTTGGATTGAGCAACGGGGCTTTGGTCCGATATGTTGGCCTCAACTCGGTCATCACTACGATTGCGATGCTGAGCGTTGTCCAAGGCATTGCGCTTTATCTTCGGCCCTCGCCGTTCGGCGTCATTAGCGAGGATTTCGTCGATTTCTTTCAAAGCCGTATCGGATTCATCCCGGTTTCATTTCTGCTCATCCTCCTTGCCGCTGTCGGTGGGGATATGTGGCTATATCGGACGCGAAGCGGACTAAAAGTGCGCGCTGTCGGTTTCCGCGAAGAAGCCGCCAAGCGCAACGGCGTGCGCGTCGATTTCGTGCACATGAGGGCCTACCTCTTCTCCGCCGTGATTGCCGCCATCAGCGGCTTGTTCGTCGGGTCGGAAGTCGGCGTCGGAAGTCCCATTATCGGATCGAGCTATACCTTGACCAGCATCGCGGCGGCCGTGCTCGGCGGCGCCGCATTGACCGGCGGACGCGGTTCTTTTGTCGGCGCTCTCCTCGGGGCCCTCTTTTTTACGCTGACGGTCAACATTATCGCGTTGCTTGCCCTCAATACGGGCGCGGGCATCATGACTAGCGGAGCGTTGACGTTATTCGCCGTCGCGCTTTACTCCGGCCTGCAGCCGATCCGCCGCGCCTTTGGCAACATCCGAACCGCAGTCGGCCGGCTCGCCGACGGCACCAAGACGTCATGACCGAATCCACCGACATCCCAAGTCGCAGTCGGGTACCCCCGACCATGGCGGCGCCCCACTGGCGGCCGCAGATGCGCTTTGCCGCCATCTGGATCGCAATTATTGGCCTTATCTGTTTTTGCGCGATCGTGGCGCCGCGCAGCCTGCTTCCATCCACATTCCTTGCCATCATTCCGCTGGCGGCTTTTCTGGCAATCGCCGCCATTGGCGAAACTCTCGTTCTCATGGCACGCGGCATCGATCTGTCGATTCCAGCAGTGATTACGCTGTCGAGCACGATCATCCTCGGTTTTTCCGGCGGTCGCGACGAAGCCATGTTGGCCGCGGTTGCAGGCGCGCTTTTCTTCTCCGCCGCCATTGGCTTCATTAACGGACTCCTTGTTGCGGTATTCGAGCTCAATGCGTTGATCGTCACGCTTGCGGTTGGCGCGATAACGAGCGGCATCACCTTGTGGTATCGGGAATCGTTGCCGCAAGAAGCGCGCGTGCCGCCGGGCATGGCGACGTGGGGCGATGCACGGCTTCTCGATTTGAATTTTTCAGTCTGGATTGTGGCGGCGCTGGCCGTTATTCTCAATTTGGTACTCCGCAAGACTGCGATTGGCCGGCAGTTCTCAGCTGTCGGCGCCAATCCGCGCGCGGCTTGGGTTGCCGGGCTCAATGTCGCCCTCTATCAAATGGCGGCTTTTACCGTTGCTGCATTCCTCTATGGCATCGCCGGAATTCTCGTTTCCGCCTTCATCCGCAATCCGACGCTTAAGGTGGGCGAGCCGTATCTCTTGGCGCCGATTGCGGCGGCCGTTCTTGGTGGCACCGCGATGTCAGGGGGTATAGGCAGTATGGTCGCGGTAGCCGGGGCCGCGCTGTTTCTCACCCAGCTTGGCCAGGTTTTGCAAATGCTGGGACTTTCGTCTGCGCTTCAATTCGTTATCGAAGGCATTGCGATTGCATTGGGCATGGCTTTCTCGCGACTTAATTTCACGCAATGGGCTGGTCCGAAAAATTCCATTTGGCGCCGCAAACAAAATGCCGACGGCGTTGGCAGCAAGGTAGCTGGTGAGAACCCATTCGCCGTCGTCAACCGTCACCATAGACCGCCGGCGATATAGCGCGGCGCCACGACCGCGATTGTGGTATCGACGCCGACGGATATTGATCGGGGCTAGCATTCGCCCTGTGAACCGAATTACCGAACGTCCGCTTGGGGTCCAGTAGCGTCGTTTCGATGATGTCCGCGCGATGTCTGCTTGTCCTCCGATTGTGTTGCAAAACTCTCGTTGAGACTGTGTTGGAGCCGTGATTCCGTGGATCAGGACGTGATTCGCGGGAGCGGTCGATGATGGGGCGGCGAGAGCGCAGACAGGGGCAATTCTTTTACGCGTTCGATCTCGACAAGGTGGTGCCGATCGATCATTTGGTCAGGCAGATCGACGGCGTTCTCGATCTTGATTGGGTACACAAGGAGCTTGCGCCCTACTACTCGCAAACAGGTCGGCCTTCGATTGATCCGGTGCTGATGATCCGGATGCTGATTGCAGGCTACGTGTTTGCGATCCGCTCGGAGCGACGGCTGTGCTCAGAGGTGCAGGTCAATCTGGCATATCGGTGGTTTTGCCGGCTCGGCATCGAGGATGGGATACCCGACCATTCTGTGTTCAGCCGTGCCCGGCATGAGCGCTTTCGCCAGAGCGACGCGTTACGCCGGGTATTTGAGAGCGTGGTGGCGAAGTGCATTGCAGCTGGCCTGGTTGGCGGCGAGGGATTTTCCATCGATGCGAGCTTGATCAGGGCGGACGTGGACAAGAAGAAGCGGACGCCTGGCGATCAGCCGATTGATTGGCCGAAGGCTGAGGAAGCGCCCCGCGCGGTTCGCGAGTATCTGACGGCTTTAGACGCCGCCCAAAATCGTGCGGAGAACAGCGAAGATGACGACAAATTCGATAGGAGCAGCAGACGCAAGCCTCCTAAAGAGGTGTCGCTGACCGATCCGCAGGCGGCATGGGTTGCGAGGAAGAACACCGATCCCTTTTTCGCTTACGATGCCAATTATCTCATCGACAACAAAGTCGGCATCATCGTCGACGCCGAGGGCACCCGCGCCAGTCGGATCGCTGAGATCGCCATTACAAGGACCATGCTGGATCGGGTCAGCAGGCGCTTTCACCTTCGACCACAGCGGCTTGCAGCCGATACTGTTTATGGTGCAGTCAGGCTGCTCAAGTGGCTGGTCGATCGCAAGATAACCCCACACATCCCGGTGTGGGACAAGTCGATGCGTTCTGATGGTACCTTCAGCCGCGCTGACTTCGTCTTCGACCGGGAGCGCAACGTCTATATCTGTCCAGGTGGAAAGCTGCTGCACACCACCGGAACAGTCATCGACGGCGGTACGCTTCGCTATCGCGCCTCAAAGCGCGATTGCGATATCTGTGCTCTCAAGCTGCGCTGTAGCCCCAACACGCCTGCGCGGCAGATTCCCCGCGATCTGCATGAAGATGCCCGCGATGTCGCCCGCGCACTGGCCAAGACCCAGGCTTACGAACAATCACGTCGGGAACGCAAAAAGGTCGAGATGCGGTTTGCGCACATGAAGCGCATCTTCAAGCTCGACCGGCTGCGGCTGCGCGGCTTGAGCGGGGCTAAAGATGAGGTGCTACTGACTGCAACCGCTCAGAATCTCCGGCGCCTCGTCAAGTTCCTCTGCCGCCCGCCGCCGTCGCCGCCAGCCCCCTGTGCCGCGTAGCCGGTCTGCCAAGCGCGTCTCTCGATAGGGCAGAGCGGAGAACACCAAAAGCTGCGCAATGCTCAAATCCACTCCGGCTGAAGAAAGCAGCCGCGTTTTGCAACACATTCGAGAGCAAAGCAGACATGTTTGAGTTGATCGACGCTGCGCGAATGATCGAACGTGACCCACTGTGAGAATCACAAACTGGAAACAAATACCGTCCCCTGTCACC
>Ga0302326_10023360_pt1 | contig 12606 bp, 12 predicted proteins | sample Palsa_T0_3_FD_202264 | JGI IMG/M metagenome (GOLD analysis project Ga0302326, IMG submission 202264) | Peat permafrost microbial communities from Stordalen Mire near Abisko, Sweden - Palsa_T0_3 | ecosystem: Environmental > Terrestrial > Soil > Palsa > Peat permafrost | place: Sweden: Abisko... | reverse complement strand
AGCCGTTGCCGAACAGGTCGATGAATGCCGCCAGCCCGTTCGGTGCGGCGGCCCGTAGGCGTTCGGCGAGGCCGTCGCCGTAAGCGAGGGGTTCGACGCCCACCGAACGTAGAAACGGCGCGCTTTCGTCACTCGCGATACCGATCACGCGCGCGCCGGTGCGTCGCGCGAGTTGCACGGCGAGGGATCCGACACCGCCCGCTGCGCCGCTGACAGCCACGGTGTCGCCGCGTTTCAGTGATACGGCGCGCACCGCCGCGACGGCGGTTGTAGCGACAACCTTTAGGCTTCCGGCCCGGAACCAGTCGAGCGCCGGCGGCTTCGCAATCAACTGTTCCGTGCTAATTAGGACATACTCTGCCTGTGCGGAGCGTTTGTCCGACCAGCCGTAGACATCGTCGCCCGGTGCAACCTCGGTCACGCCAGCACCAACGGAGTCAACACGCCCGGCAAAATCAGAGCCCTGCCCGAAGGGAAACTCCATCGGAAAGATTTCCTTTAGCAAACCTTCGCGAATCGAGATTTCGCCGGGGTTCGTGCCCGCGGCAATGACGCGCACAACTGCCTCCCCCGCTTGAGGCACCGGCTTGGGGACGTCGACGATCGTGAGTTGATCGAGGCCGCCATATGCGGAGAGCTGCACCAGTTTTGGCATCACGGTTCCTTCAGAATAGGTCGAATCCGTAGGGATACATCGAGAACCGCGCTACGGCGCGATTTTTCTTTAGCTCTTCACCAGCGACACTTCTACCCGGCGGTTCAGCGCGCGACCGCTTTCCGTGGCGTTGTCGGCGACCGGACGTGTCAGGCCGTAACCTTTCGCCGTCAAGACGTCGCCGGGGACGCCGTGTTGAGTCAGCCACGTCACGACCGAATGCGCGCGCGCGAGCGACAGCTTCAAGTTGTAGTCTGCGCCGCCTTGATTGTCGGTGTGGCCTGCGATCGTCCAGTGCGATCCCGGGCTGCTCTTCACGAGCTGCAGGATCTGGTTCAGCGACGGCAGGCTTTCGGGACGCAGCTTCGCGGATGCGGTGTCGAAGTGAATGCCGTAGATCGCGACGGTTCCGTTTTGCTGGATCTGGCGCTTGAGGTCGGCGACGCTTTCTTTGTGCCGCTTGAGCTGAAAGTTCGCGGTGCCGTGTTTCCCGGCCGGAAGGTCGAGCAGCTGGACGGCACCGTCGTAACCGATCGCACCGGCGCTCACCGACACCAACCCGGCCGGCACGCCGCGCAACGAGCAGTTGCCGCTGGCGCCCGTCGTAGCGTTGACTCCGGCCGCGGACACGTTCGCTCTCGCGATCGGTTTCTGCGTTGCCGCGTCCACGACGTTGCACGAGATGGTGACGGCGTACCGCCACGGACCCGGATTGACGAGGATGCGCGCGAAATCGACGGCGTAGCCGTCGGCGCGCCCCGTGGTCGGGTCGTCGATCAGAAGATTGACGGTGCCGGCGTGCAGAATCGGCCAGTACTCCTTCAGCAGCTCGAGCGTGATCAGCTTCCCGATGGGGCCGGTCTGATCGAGTTGATTGATCGTGTCCTCGAAGCTCGGGATGCGCGTGCCGTTGAGCGTCACCTGAAAGTGCGAGTGCAGCGGCACGGGCTGAAAGTCGTCGACGAAGATCTGGAAGAAGACCCGATGGACCGTCCTCGGCATCGTCCCGACGTTCAAGGGGATCGCTTGTGGGAGGTCGTCGGGACGGCGGCCGCAGCCGGAGTAGCCTTCCAACGGAGCGACCGCCACGCCGTTCTTGGTCGGAACTCCCGAGCCGAGCTCGTTGCGATCGGTGCCGGGCGCCGCACCGGGTCGGGAGCTGCAGATCCACGGGTGCGACGGCGTCGACTCTCCGGAGAACGGCGTGAAATGCTTCGGCCACCCGAATCCGAGGTTGTCGATCGAGCCGGTACGCACGACGAGCTCCGCTTCGCGGCCGTGTTCCGTGCGCTCGTACTGCTTCTCCCAGCCCGGCGCCAGCCCGGGCGGCGGCGTCGGGATCGTGGGCTCCGGCGACGGCGTGACCGGCGGCGATCCGATCGCTGACGGCGTCGCGCTTTCCGACGGCGACGCGCTTTCACCGGGCGATGCCGCGGCGGCCGGCCCCTCGGACGACGTTGCGGACGGTACCGCCGACGGCGCGGCCAACCCGCTCTCTGCCGGCGATGCCGCGACGGTCACAGACGGCGATTCGGACGGCGCCGGCTCGCTCGACTGGTTCGACTTGGCGCAGCCGGCCGGCGCGAATACGAAGATCAGCGCGACCAGGGAAGCAACTCCACGTAGCGTTCGCATTGGGCCTCCGGCTCGATCGCGTTCGTCGACGACTTCCGTCGTGCGGCGAGGCGTTCGAGCGTCATCCCCTTCCGGACCTGTCGCCGCAGAATGCGCCGGCAGGGGTCACGATAGGGGCGACGGTAGGGGCGTCGGAACGTCCCTGTATGTCTGCATCGTTGCGACCTGTGCCTCAGCGTTTCGCGGCAGCGTTTCTCGGTGTTCTCGCGTTCGCGCTGCCGTCGCCGGCATTCGCCGCGAGCGAGATCGAGGCGATCACGCCGGCCGCCGCGGCGCGGCTCGACGCCGCTGTGCACGACGCTGCCGCGAAGACGCCCGGGCTGTCGGTCGCCGTCGCGGAGGACGGACGCGTGGCGTACGCTCACGGCGTCGGGTTCGCCGACGTCGCGGCGAAGCGCGCGGTGACGCCCGAGACACGCTTCCGCATCGCCTCGATCACGAAGATGTTCACGGCCGTCTCGGTCATGCAGCTCGTCGAGCGCGGACAGATCGGGCTCGACGACCGGGTCGCACGCTACCTACCCGACGCGCCGCACGCCGCCGAGATCACGATCCGCCAATTGCTCACCCACACTTCGGGACTGTGGAACTACGGTGACGAGGCATTCATCTCCGGGCGCGTCGTGACGCCGACGACGCCCCAAGCGATCGTCGCGAGTGCCGCGGCGCATCCGCTGACCGAAAAGCCCGGTGCGGGTTTCGCGTACACGAATACCGGTTACGTCTTGCTCGGTCTCGTCGTCGAAGCCGTAACGCGCGAGCCGCTCGCGCGTTACGAAGCCGAGCACATCTACGGCCCGGCTGGGATGCACGCGACGACGAACGGCGATCCCGCGGACGGTGACGTCTCGCGCGGCTACGAGAGCGCTGCCGGGAAACCGGCTCCGCCGTTCGTCACGTCGTGGGTCTACGGTGACGGTGACATCGTCTCGACGGCGTCCGACCTCGCGCGATTCGATATCGCCCTCATGTCGGGCAAGCTCGTTACGCCCGCGACGTTCGCGCTGATGCAGTCGGCCTCGGTCGACGCGTCATCGATCGCGCCCGGGGTCCGCTACGGGCTGGGGCTGATGATCGTGTCGTCCGGCGGCGTCACGTTCGTCGGACATCACGGCGGCATGCCGGGGTTCGAGGCCGAGAACGAGATGCTGCCCTCAAGCTCGTTCGCGATGGCGGTCCTCAGCAACGCGTTCGACTACCCGACGCCGCTCGCGAACCAGGCGGTGCTTTCAATCGCGGCACCGGCGATCCTCGCGCGCGCCGCTGCCGCGGCGAAGACGGCGGCGGCCGCCGACGCGCTGCCCGGTCCGGAAGATCCTGCGATCACGATGCGGCTGCGCGCGTTCTTCGCGGCGCTGCAGCTCGGAGAGGTCGACCGGGCCGGCGCGACGGCCGAAGTCAACGGCGCGCTGACGGCGGACGCGCTCGCCGCTCTCAAGGCGCAGCTCGGGCCGCTCGGCTCGATCAGCTCGCTGACGTTCGTCGATCGCCGCAACGGAGGCGGCGTGACGCGCTACCGCTACCGAGCGACGTTCTCGAGCGGGAAGCAGCTTCCGATCACGTTTGCGCTCGACGCTGACGGCAAGGTTGCCGGCTTCTTCTTCGAATAGCGTGGCGACAATGCGTCTCCTCTTATGCGCAACGGTGCTCTTGGTGGGGATGATTCCGGCGCCGCTGCGCGCGCAGACAACTCCCGCGGCGTGGGCAGCTTTCGAGAAGACGTGGGCTGGTATCAGTGCGTACAGCGCGACCGTGGCGATCTTCGAGCGCGAAGGTACGCAGGTCCAGAGTTCCGTTCTCGACTACACCTTCAGCAAGCCATCGAGCGCGACCGTGCATTTTGTCGCTGGCCAGAACGTCGGCGTCACCGTGATCTGGGGCGGGGGCAGCACGGTCGTCGCGCATCGCGGCAGCGGCCTTGCGGCCCTCTTCACGAGGACGTTTCCGTTGCGAGATCCGGAAGTGACGACGATTCGCGGCTCGTCGATCGACGAGCTGAGCTTCGCCGCGTTCATCGCGCACTCGCAAGGCACGCCCGGGGTTCTCTCGCAGGAAACCGGCCCGACCATCCTCGGCATCCCGACGGAGGCTGTGACGCTCGTGCCCACGTCCTCCTTCACCGACACTGGTTTGACACGAGAAATCATCGATCTCTCCGTGCCGACGAATCTCCCGATACGCGTCCTCGGTTACGAAAACGCTACGCTCGTACGCGAGATCGATTTCTCGAACGTCACCGTCACACTTCAACATGAGAGGTAAGACTACACCATAAAGGGTCACGCTGAATTGGGGGCATCGCGGGTGCCGGGCGGCGTCTGCGGAGCGACCCATCGCGCTCATAAGAGCACGTCAAACGCCGCAGGCGCGCTTACGCGGACGCCCACGGTTGCAGCACGATCTTGCCTCCGAAGCCGCCCGCGTCGATGCGAACGTGCACGCTGCGCGCCGCGGAAAGCGGAAGCCGGTCGACGACGACAGGATGGATCGCTCCGTCGCGGAGCAAGCCGAACAGCGTCGCCATGTCGGCCTTGAACTCGTCGGGAAACCGCGTGCGTCGCGCCGTGATGCTGTAGAAGGCCGCCCGCCTACCGCCGAACAGGAATGGAAACGCCTTCCAGAGCTGAATCAGCGCCAGGCCCAGCGCTGCGCCGGCTAAACCTTCGCCTCCGACGGCCATCGTCTGAGCGCCGTAGCCGACGAGCAGCCCGCCGGGAGCGAGACACGCGAAGGAGCGCGCGAAATGGGCTCCGCCCATTGCGTCGCAGACGATGTCGACACCGCTGCCGCTCGGGCGTTCGGCGACGATGCGTCGCACCGCCGCGACGAAATCGCCCGCACGATAGTCGACAGGCGTGGCACCGAATCGTTCGACGACCGCGAAATTGGCCGCAGAGCACGTGCCGATCGCCTCGAGGCCGAAATGGCGCGCTAGGTCGAGCAGCGCCGTACCCACCGAACCGGAGGCACCGATCACCAGGAGCACCGACCCAGGCGTCAGACGGCGATACCGCGTCATCATCTGGAACGCGGTGAGGTACGCCAGCGGGATGCACACGGCTTCCGCCGCATCGACACCGTCCGGGACCGGCACGAGATAGCGCGCCGGCCGGATGGCGTACTGCGCGTAGCCGCCCACGACGCACAGATCGGCGACGAGCGCCCCTTCGAGCGACGCGTCGACGCCAGCGCCGACCTCCTCCACGATTCCGACGAGCTCGTAGCCCGGCGTGAACGGCAGCGGCCCTTTGTAATCCGGATACCGGCCTCGTCGAATGAACGAATCGGTGAAGCCCGTGCCTGCCGCGACGACTTTGATGCGGACCTCACCGGGACCGGGTCGCGGAATGTCGTCGTGCTGCACGACGTCGAGGACCTCAGGACCGCCGAACCGCGCCATACGCACTTCTTGCCACGCCATGGCTCATCATAGCATCAGATCAGGACGATTTGGCACGGCTCCGTCAAGCGCCCAGCGCTATGAATCACTTGACGTCGAGTTCGACGTAATGACGATCAGGCTGAGGCGGCAGCGGATGCTCGCCATTATCCGCTCGAGCTCAAAGAGACCTACGCTGCGATCGAATCGAGGGTGCTCTTGATGACGCCTTTGAGCGTGGAAGCACCGACGCCACCCTTGCCCATTCCCTCCATGCCGCGGATCACGGCCATGACGAGATTCGCGCTCTGTCGCACATTGAGATCGGGCCGCGTCTCGCCGGCACGCTTCGCCTGCGTCAGCAGCTCCGCCAACACGCGCTCGAAGTTTTGAAAGCACTGGAGAACGATCTCGTCGGTCTTGTCGTCCTCGCCGACGACTTCAGCTACGGCCTTGGACAGCAAACACCCGCGCTTCGAGCTCGTGAAGATCCCGGACATCCTGCGCAGGTAGGCGTCCAGTCGGCGCATGGCCCCAGCATCGGGCCCGCGCAATTGGTGTTTGGCGTCCGCGAGAAGTCCGGAACAATACCGCCGCAGTGCGAGCTCGAACATGCGGCGTTTGTTCCCGAATGCCGCGTAGAGGCTGCCTTTGCCGAGGCCGGTTGCCTGCATGATGTCGTCGAGGGACGTCGCCGCGTACCCGCGATCCCAGAACGTCGCGCGAATCGCCTCGAGCGCGACCTCTTCATCAAACGTCCGCTTCCGGGTCATACCTTAGGAACCTCGCTGACCGATCGGTCCACCATTGACTGAACGGTCCAGATAACGTACCATTCGGGAACCGGCGGACCAAATTCCTGCGAACCCGGGGCCGATCACCAGCTTCTTCTTCTCCACCAACCGACTGGAGTACCATCACATGCCGATGATTGATGTCTACGCCGCGGACGACATGTTCCCGGCAAGTTCGTCGCGCGATCTTGGTGAGGCGCTGACGTTGGCGCTGCTGCGCGCGGAAGGGGTCGCGAAGCCCGGCCCGACCCATCTGAACAACACCGGCGTCTACCTGCATTTCATGCGCGCCGACCGCGTCCAAACGGCGGGCACCGCACAAGCCCGAACCGTTCGCGTTCAGGTGATCACTCCGCCGGGCGTGCTCAACCGCGAGGGGCAGCGTCAATTGGTCAAGGACGCGACGCAGATCGTGGCCGATGTCTCCGGCGACCCATCGCAAGCAGCGCGCACGTGGGTATTGCTGAGCGAAGCGGCGGAAGGCGGATGGGGCATCGCCGGCACCGCGTTCGGTCGCGAAGAGTTCGCCGCGCTCGCCGCAGCCGCCGCAGCGCCCAAAACGTAGTTCGGCGGCGCTCCAAGCGCTAGGTAGAACTGGTCCTCGCGGCATATATTCGGCCGATCCTCGATCACGAGGAGGAGCGGCATGATGGGCAACGTCCGGGTGGTCTAGGCGCGCGTGCGAATCATCGTCGTCGGCGGTTCACTCAGCGGATTGAGCGTGGCGATCGCCCTCGCGCGCCTGGGCCACCAGATTGCAGTTTTCGAGCGCGCGACTTCGTTTTCGGGCGGCGCAGGTCTAGGCGTGGATGTGTCGTTGCTGCGCGCGGTGACCGGCGACTCAGGTTCACCGGCCGTCATCCACGGTAATCGAATGTCGTCGAGCTGGTACATCGTGCGGGCGTGGCTGCTCGAAGTCGCTTCGCGCACGGTCGGGCTTACGCTCCACGAGGGCGTGGAGATGACTTCGTGCACGGAGATGCCCGAAACGGTGATCGTGAAGACGAGTCAAGGCACCGAAGAGGCGGAGCTGGTCGTCGGTGCCGACGGCTACCGCAGCATGGTTCGAGCATCGGTCGACCCGGCACATCACGAGGCGGCGTATGCGGGATACATGCTGTGGCGTGGGATGTGTCGCGAAGAACAGATGCCTGCGAACACGCGATGGCCGGACGGCTTCGTCGACGTGCAGTACACGAAACGGTATCGTCTGGTCGCGTACGCCGTGCCCGGTCCGGACGGTTCGTTGGTTCCAGGTCGCCGGCAGATCAGCTGGGCTTGGTACGATCCCGGTCAGCGCGAGCTGTTGGAGAGGCACCATTGTCTCGCCGGCGACCTCGTCATCGGCACGCTCTCAGGAGACCGCTTCGGCGAGGCGCTCAAGACGCACTTGATCGGCGAAGCCGAACGGTCGTGGCCTTCGCCGTGGCGAGAAGCAATCATGGCAACGATGCGCGCCGGCGACCCGTTTGCCACGCCCATCGCGGAATACGTTCCGAACCATCTCGTCACGAACCGTATCGCCATCGTGGGCGATGCAGCTCACGTAGCGACTCCCATGACGGGAAGCGGCTTTCGTTACGGCTTACTCGACGTGCTCGCACTCTCCCGATCCTTATCCGAAAGTGAAGACGTTCCGCAGGCGTTGCGTCGCTTCGAAGACGAGCGCCTTTCGGACGATCGCGGGCTGGTGCTTTCCGGTCGCTCCTGGGGCAAGCAGTATCTCGAACAGGTTTAGGCACGATCACTCCGCAAGGGCGATGCCGATGAGACTTTGGAGCACATGGGGAATCTGCGGTTCGTCTAGAACTTCGCGCCGCATGCGACTTGTCGTACTCCTGGCGCTCGCGGTCGCGTTCGCAGTCGTCCCAACCGCGAGCCCGGGCGCACCATCGGCAGGGCAGATGGGGTGCGGCGGCCCGACGGTGCCATACGGCGCGTGCGCGGGCGGCAAGGTGTTCGCGGAGGCCGGAGGAGGCGGCCAGGCTCAAGAGAGCATTGAGGACGCCAAGTGGATAGAAACAAACCGGCAAGTGAGCGGAAAGCGGACCGCGCACGCCGATGGCAAGTATGGGACGGTGAGCTCTTCATACTCGTATTCGGTCGGTCCTGACAGCGTAACCGTTGCATCCAATGTTAGCGGTCAGGGGACGAAAATCGCTACAATATCCGGTGACTACGGCAGCAAGTGCAGCTGGTGCCTGATTCCCTCGTCGGGGACGAATTCACAAGTGAGGGCGGAGTGGACCGACACGTTGACGCTGAGCTCGCGAACGACGAAGGGGCCAGCCGGTGGATGGAAAGATGCCAAGCCGGCGGACTACATAACGCTGACGTTTCGGTTGAGTGAAAAAGGTCTCGGTCGCCATAATACTCCAGATTGCGGGCGATCGGGAACCTCGTACACAAACGAGTACAACTTCGCCTACACCTCCGGCGTCACGGCGAGCGTTCTAACGCTCAAATCGACCGGCGAGCAAAACTTAGTGCTCGGCGGCGCAAGCGTTGCCGCAGGGGTTGGATCTATGAATGAGTGTCCACTCGATGCGCCTTCCGGCGATGCGCTCGGGCTGATCGGGACGCCCATCAAGATCCTCGTATTCGTTTCTGCGTTCGACTTCGGATCGCTCTATGATGGCACGTATGGAACCAGGAGCGGTAGCGCCGGCGTGAACCGACGACAAGTGAGCCTATGCATTCACGCAACGAAGAATGCGCCGGAGGATTTGGAGATCACCTCAGCGAGCAAGCACAACTACCGCTGTTGAGGGGCTGGGTTTTGTGGCCTAGCGCGTGTCGCCGGCGATGCGGCTGTGCCCCCCTGAACCGGCGACCGCGTCGAGGATGGCCGGGATTGTCGACGTAATGAAAGACCGCCACACCGGATACTGATTGTAGTTGCCCGCGTTGATCGCGATCGCGAGATCGTAGGCTGGAATGGCGAACACGAGCTGGCCGCCGTTTCCGCCGGCGCTGATCGCGGTGACCCGCCGCCCGCGAACCACGTACGTGTAGATGTGCCAGGCCTCGCCGTACGCTCCGATCTCGCCGCGAACGTGAGCCTGCGGCGTTATGATAACGTGAATCCACCGTGCGTCGACGACGCGCCGTCCGTTCCAGCGGCCGGCATCCAGGATCAGCTGTCCGAACTTCAGCGCGTCGCGCGGACGCAGACGCTGACCTCCGCCGAGGTACGCGACGTGCGGCGGCGCCGGCTGTAACGGGAACGCGTAGCGCGTGATGCTGAGCGGCGCGGCGAGCTCGCGCGTGAACACGCGGACGACGCTCGCATGCGCAGCGTCCGGAATGAGGGCGCCGGCAAGGTTCATGCCGGCGCTACAGTAGACGGCGCGCGTTCCCGGCTCGGCGACCATCGGCAGCGCGAGCGTGTAGCGGTACCAGTCCGGCTGCACGGTCTGGCTCTGCATGCGGTCCTCATTGCCCGGCGACGCGTCGTCATCGTCGTCGCACGCGAAACCCGAGCGCATGGTCATCAGGTCGCTCGCCGTCATGCGCTGCTCGCGCGGGTCCGGATGCGGAGGCGCCTCGCGCGGGATCCGCGCGACCACACGGCTTCGCAGCGTGAGCGTCGGATCGTGTCCGGCAGCTATCGCGAACAGCAGGGGCACGAGGCTTTTCCCTGCTGAGCGTAGGTCATGCAGCGTGTCGCGCCCGTAGCCGGCGAAGTACGCCTCGACCGCGAGGCGCCCGTGCCGCGCGATCAGCAGCGCATGAGGTCGCCGAACGCGCAACCCGCCGCGAGCGTTCGCGAGTCCCGCCACGATCGCGCGCACGGCCTGTGTGTCGATGGCGACGTCGCGGGGTCGCGCGGTCAACCACCCGTCGGCAGTCCGCGGCGGCGCAGCGCCGACGGCGACGCTGTCGCGCGACGTCGAGGTGAGCGCACGGCCTTCGGCGAGCGTCGCCCGGCGAAACGTGGCAGCACCGAGCCCCGGAAGGTCAAGCGCGAGGTGTCCGGCGAGGATCCGCCCGGTGACGGAGCGACGTCCGGTCGCAGTCAGACTGACACGGCCGGCGTGCTCGTGAACGGTTCTCCCGCGCAGCAGCGCGCCGTAGTTCAGCTCGGGTTCGACGACATAGGCGCGCGGCGCCGCGCCGCGTTCGCGTTCGATCACGAGCGCTAGCCGCAAATGCGCCGGCGGCCGTCCCGGACCGGTGTAGCGCAGGGACGATCGGGGGGCGGGGACCGAGGCCAGCCACGTTCCCACCAGCCCATCGGCCACGTCAGGCGGAAGCATGAAGGGCACGGCGGCGAGAACCAACGCGATCATGGCTCGCAGCGTACCGCTCCCGCCGCCCCAAAGTCCTCACGGAAATATCACGCGCCGCCTCGCGGCCGTAGCGCTCCCGGTCAAAGCCGCGAAGGTTCTCGAGGTGCTGCTCGAGGCCGAAGGCGCACCGGTCACGCGCGATGCGCTCGATCCCGTCGCCCCCGCTACGTACGCCTGGCTCGCACACGCGGCGTACTTCCGTCACGACTTTCGCGCCGCGGTTTTCTACGCGCGCGAGGCGCTGGGGCTCGCGCCGAATCGCGTTGAATCGCGAGCGCTTCTCGGCGTCGCGCTGGCACGCGCGGGCGACGTGCGCGATGCACGTAACGTGTTCGCGACGCTGTCGCGCTTCGGCGGCGACGCCGTGCAGGCGCATCTGCTCGCGCTTCCGCTTCCGGGCGCGCGCGGCGATCCGCCGTTCGTGCGGGGACTGCACGCGCGCGACGCGGCGCTCGTGTGGCTCGCACGCGGCGACCACGGGCGTGCGCTCGCGGAGATGCGCGTCGCGGCGTTCGCGGATTCGACGGAACGCCGCTTTTTCGCCATGGATCCCGCCCTCGACCCCGTGCGCGCGGACGCGCGCTTCCGGCGCTGGACGACCGGCGCCTAACGGCATGGCGTGGGCGACCCTGACGATCCTCGGACTGCTCATCGAGTACGGTGTATGCACCGGGCTCGTGTTGTTCTTGGTACGGGCGTTCGCCGCGCCGAAGGCGAGCACGACACCGCGGGCGGTGGCCGTCGCGCAGTTCGTCGCCGAGCTGCTCATGACGATCGGTTATGCGCTGTTGTCGTACTTCGCGGCGCAGGGCGGCGACGCCGGACGCTGGGCACCGTGGATCGTGTTCGTGCTATTCGCCCTGGCGTTTCGCGTGCGGCCGGTCGGCCACGCGATCTCGATCGTCTTGCGGTGAAGGACGGACACGCGCGAGCGCCACGCGCTCGGCGTGGTTCCGTGGGCGGCGTGGAACGCCGTCGTGAAGTGTCCGTGACTGGCGAAGCCCGTACGCAGCGCGACGTCGGTGAGATCGTCAGCACCCTCGCGCAGCAACGCGCGAGCGACTGCGAAACGCAAGCTCAGGTGGTATTGGTGCAGCGACGTGCCCGTATGCGCGCGGAAGCGCCGCGCGAGGTGGAACGGCGAGCATCCGACGTCACTCGCGAGGGCCTTCAGCGTGATCGGCGCGCCGACGGAGGCGGCAAGCCGTTGGCGAACGGCGTCGATCCGGCCGGCATCGCGCAGGTCCGCATGCGCCCTTGGCGCGGACGTGAGCGCGGCCAAGACGTCGAGCGCGCGCTCCTCTCGTTCGAGCGGTTCGCGGGCAACCAGCGCGGCACCGGCCACTGCTGCGACGTACCGCTGTAACGGTCCCGGAAGGAACCACGCGGCGGCAGACGTCGCGCGCCGGCCCAGCGCCTCTATCACGACCTCGTCGTCGAAGCGTAGCGCCAGGCAGTCGTCGCCGCCGTCGATCGGGTGCGACACACGATAGGGCCGGTCCGGGTGGAAGAGCAGCGCGGTGTTCGCATCGGCGATGACGGCGTCACGGTCGACGTGGTAACAAAAGACGCCGCGCCGAGGCAGCACCAGGGTTGGAAAGCTGGAGGTCTCCTCCGCCCCGGCGTGGCCGGCCGAACGGCTGCAGAGCACCTCGTCGATCTGCACCGTCATCGAATGCGCACGAATTCGAAAGCGCGGCGCGGCGGCGCGTGCGATGCTCTCACCATGAACGCCGACGCACTTCCCGACATCGCCTTCGGACTCGCCGCCGCCGGGCCGGATCCGGCCATCGGCGACGCCGCAACGTTGTTTGCGCCCCTCATCGGCGACTGGCGCATATCGACGGTGTA
>Ga0302326_10023357_pt1 | contig 12607 bp, 6 predicted proteins | sample Palsa_T0_3_FD_202264 | JGI IMG/M metagenome (GOLD analysis project Ga0302326, IMG submission 202264) | Peat permafrost microbial communities from Stordalen Mire near Abisko, Sweden - Palsa_T0_3 | ecosystem: Environmental > Terrestrial > Soil > Palsa > Peat permafrost | place: Sweden: Abisko... | reverse complement strand
CGAATTTTGTCGATGCGAGCGCGGTGCTTATCGGAAAGGGTGGGGTCGTCGAACAGCAGATCGGAATATCCCAGGATGCCGGTGAGCGGGTTATTGATTTCGTGAGCGGCGCCTGCGGCAAGCTGTCCGACGGATACCAATTTTTCGGCCTGAATCATTTGCGATTGTAAGTTCTTGAGGGTCTCGTAGGAACGCTGAGAGCCCTCGAGCAGTCGCGAACGATCACGGTCGGCCCAGCGCTGCCGCACGAAAATGAAAAATGTGCCCACCAGAATGGCGGATTGGGTGACCCCGGTACGGAATAGTTTCACCGGGCCGGGCAGCGAGCTGTACCAGATGTTCCACATGGTGAAGACCGGCATCGAAAACACGGCGATGAAAGCTACTGCGGAAACCCAGCTTCCCGAAGCAGCGGATCCGTCGCTAACGGGTTCGGTCACCGGATCCGTATGGCGGGCATACACGCCCGCGAAGCCCATCCATACCAGGCCGATGACCAGCGGGAGGTCGTAGACGCTGCCGGTGTAATACACATTGCGGTCGATGGCCACGTCAATCAGGACCGCACCGATGGCGAACATGAGCGATGCGCCCAACAGATGCAGGTAAACCCGGCGCCAATTGGTGCGCGAGGAGAGAAAAAGGTAAGCCAAGCCGGCGGCGATTACGCCATTCTCAATCGCTTCGAGGTAGTCGTAGCTCTGGCCGTAGCGGATGGTATCCGGCGAAACGTATTGCCAGGGAATGACCGCGAAGACGTAGAGGTACACCCACCAGAAGACCAACAGCGCCGAATCGAGATATGCGATGTGGACGCTGACACCTTTGCGTGCGTCGTGCGGGCGCAGCGCCAGAGCGCCCATGATGGGGACCGCGCGGAGGAAGTAGACCACGTCACCAGGGAAGGGATTGGGGACTTCTTGATGCAGGCCGACTTCTAAGTACGTCCACGCCAGTTGGCCGCCCAGCCACAATAGACAACTGAAAGACCACAGCCACCAGAAGGTTCGGCTTTTACGCCGGGCAGAGATGGCCGGCGCGGCCAAGCCAATGGTGCCAAGCACCGCGGCCAGGCACTGACCCACGTCCCCGGTGGCCGTGAGGCGCGCTCCGGGGTGCAGAAAGGCGCCGGCACAGGCGTACCCGAATACGACAAGTGATCCGGCGCCAAAGAATGCCCAGCCCGCAGTAGACAGTTTGCCCGTGAATTCGCTTCGGAATCGCATCCCAAGTAGTCGTTTCCTGAAGTACGCCCCTTGAGCCGCTAAGGAGCTAGCCTATTGCCTTTTAGATTAATGCCGCGGGCAAATGGGCGCGAGGGTTCAAGTGGGGAGGGGTTCCAGCTTGGCAACACGGGGCTTAGGGCGTTTACGGGATTAGCGGCTGGGCCATGGCAAAGGCAAGCGAGGCGAAGGGTGCCGGGTCGGCTGTACAACTCCAGACGCTATCCGATCGCGAAGCGCTGGCTGTCCGCCCGGGTGGCCCCACGTGGGCAGGTGGTCAAACACGCGCCAGGTTACGGGTGGATCGGGGAGTCGCCGGCTTCACGGTCGGCCAGGATCTTTCTGGCATTTTGGTAGAGGGCTTTGGCTTGGGGCATCAAGTCGATAGCCTTCTGGATTTCGGGATCGGAGCGGAGTTCCACTTTGTTGCCTTCGTTCACGCCGAAGGTGGAGGTGAAAACTTCGCGCTGAATTTTGAATTGGATCCACGCGAGGTTGGCTTGCAAGTCGGCATCGCTGTAGGTGATTTTTTCTTTGGCCAGATAGGCGCGGAACTGTTTCATGACCGCATCATCCGCCTGGAAATCTTTTTTGATCTCGGGTTTCTGGCCGAGGTAAAAGCGGGTGAATTCGCCGACGCCGGCTCCGTCGCGATAGGGATACAGGACGTCGCGGCGTAGCAGAGACTCCTGGAAAGGATTGAGCTTGGGCTCGGGGACGACGACGTCGGGAGTGATGCCACTGCCGCCGTGAACTTCGCGCCCGCTGTCGGTGAGCTTGGTTTCCGGATTCTTGTTGGGTTTGGGATTGTAGATGTAGTCGTAGAGCGAGACGGTCTTGTAGTCGCGCTGAATCAAGCGGCCGCTGGGCGTGTAGTATTTCGCGGTGGTCAGCCACAGAGCGGTGTCTTCGCTGAGCGGGAAAGCACTCTGAACCAGGCCCTTGCCGAAGCTAGTTTCGCCGACGATCAGGCCGCGATCGTGATCCTGAATCGCGCCGGCCACAATCTCCGAAGCCGATGCGCTGTGTGGATCGACCAGCACCACCAGCGGAACGCGCATACCTTGGTTGCCGTGTTGTGCGTAGTAGCGCTGTTCGGGGGCATTTCGTCCATGCTGCGAGACCACCAGTTCATGGCGGTCGAGGAACATATCGGCCATGCCGACGGCTTGATTGAGCAGGCCGCCGCCGTTGCCGCGCAAGTCGAGAATCAAACCGTCCAGATGTTCGGGATCGAGGCCCTTCATGGCTTGCGCGAATTCCTGGTCGAGATTCTCATCGAGGAAGGAAGAAGCGCGGATGTAGCCGATGCCGGGGCGAACCATGGTGTAAAACTCGATGCCGGGACGGGGAATTTCTGCGCGCGTGACGGTGGCAACGATCGGGTCGGCCCAGCCCTCGCGGGCGAGTTCGATGTGCACCACGGTGCCCTTGGGACCTTTCAGCATTTTCGCCACTTCGTCGCTGGCCATGCCGGCGCAGGACTTGCCGTCTACCTTTACGATTTCGTCGCCGGGGCGGATGCCGGCTTTATCGGCGGGTGACCCCACGAAAGGAACCAGAACGTAGGTGTGCCCCTCGCGCGGCGCGATAGACATTCCGACGCCGTAGTAGTGCGCTTCCTGTTCTTCTTTAAGCTGAGCGGTTTGCTTGGGATCGAAGAAATTGGAGTGCGGATCCAGGACGTGCAGCATGCCGGGAATAGCGCCGTCGTAGATGATCTTTTCGGTGTCGACCGGTTCGGCGTAATTGCTCTGGATGATGGACAGGGCTTGAGAAAACGAGCGGACGGATTGCTGCTCGGTGTCCGACTCCGCAGCGGTGGCCTTAAGTTGGGGGCCATACAGGCCGCCGACCAGCGCCGAGACGCCGACAATCAGGGCCATGAAGAATATTCCGCGCCGCGAAGATTGCATTGTCTTATCTGCCTCCATCAAGTCGTTTCGCGTACTGCCAGTCCGGGTGCGTCTAGAGCCAGGCGGGTGCGCCTCGAGTCACCCCCGGGAAATGGCGATCCCCAGCGGGGTCCCGGCAACAGCCAAGCGCTGTTCCCACTGTAGCATAGGGCGTGATCGATAAGGGCTGGTCATCTATAGGGGTTTGATGCGCTAGTCAGCCAAACGGTAGCGCCAAATTTTGAACTTTGGCATGGGGAGGGGGCCGGCGGGCGCGGAGCGTATAATTGTGCGGAGTACCGGTCTGAATCGGTAATTCCGGTTCAAGCCAGCAGGCCAATACACAATGGACATCGTGGAGGACATAATGACGTTCCAACCGGTTCGCGCTGCAGTCATATCCTGTGCGCTGTTGACTTTAAGTTTCGGGCTTGATGCCGCGCAAAACAAACAAGCGAAGACTGCCGCGAGTCTTAAGGCTGGCGCGGAAACGTACCGGCAATGTTGCGCGGTGTGCCACGGAACGGCTGGGAAGGGCGATGGTCCGGCCGCTTCCGCGCTGAAGGTAGCGCCACCCGATCTAAGTACGCTGGCTCGGCGTCACGACGGGAGATTTCCTGACGCTTATGTTTCGGAGGTGGTGCGGAATGGCGTGAACGTGGCCGCACATGGTACAGCCGAGATGCCCATTTGGGGACCGCTATTTCTAGCGCTGGATTCTTCGTTTCAAAGTCAGACTAAACTGCGAATTGCAAATCTGACAAACTACATTAAGTCACTCCAAGAATAAGTCCACGCCTACATCTCCGCACCGCAAGTGCCTGTTGGAACGGCAGGCACCCGTCAGCTGGGGGACTGGTTAGCGATGGGTGCCAGGTCGCTGCGTTTGGCGATGGCGTCGGACTTCGATTCTTTTTGAATGTCGTCCAAGATTGCCTTGGCTTGCTGATATTGGGCGGATGCTCCCTGGGTTTCACCCTGAAGCTGCAGGGCTTTTCCGAACAATTGATGGGATTGGGCCTGGAGGGAGCGCAGCCCCAACTTTTCGCTGCGAGCGAGCGCATTTTGAAGCTCGGGCTGGGCTTTTTTGAAATCCTTTTCGCCGAGCAAAGCTTCGGCGAGATAGACCGAGCACTCGACCGAGAGATACTTCAGGCCCATGGTGTCGGCTTGCTCGGAGAGTTGGCGAAGGGCGGTAATCGCGAGGGGGTATTTTCCAACCTTGACGTTGACCCGGGCGAGATTGACTTCGGCGACCAGAATTAAGTGCTCGTCGCCGGTGCGGATGGCTTCCTGTCGAGCTTGGGTGTAAAGCGCGAGGGCCGCTTTCATATCGCCGCGATAAAATTGGTTATCGCCCTGGGCTTCGAGGGTGGAGGCGACGTGGGCCTGATCTTTGAGTTCGCGGGCCAGTGCGAGGGCTTCGTCGAGCGCCTTTTGGGCGTCGTCGCTGCGGCCCACCTCGGCGAGAGCGTTGCCGTAGGCGCTGAGGATTTCGACGGTCCATACGGTGCGTTCCTGAATGTCGCGGAAAAACTTGAGCGCGTCTTCTTCCGAGCTGAGGGCGGCGCCGTAGCGGCCCTGGTAGCCGAAGAGGATGCCCATGCTGGAAGATTCGATGGCAGCGCTGCGCTCGTCGTTGAGGCTGCGGCGAAGGTCGAGGGCGCGAACGTATTGTTGCAAGGCCTGGTCGTAACTACCAAGCTTGGTGGAAGTTTCGGCGAGGTCGTGAACGGTATCGGCGATATCCGTCGGATTTTTCAGTTTTTCTCGAATCTGGAGGGCCTGCTCGAAGTAGGTGCGGGCATTTTCGTAGTCGCCTTTGGATAGATAGGTATTGCCGATATTGTGAAGCACCAGCCCTTGCCCGCGGTCGTTGCCGACGTCGATCTGGATCTGCAGGGATTCTTTCAGAAGTTTGAGGGCCTGATCGTACTGAGTGCGATCGTCGTAAAACTGGGCCAGGTCGTTGAGAACGTCGCCGGTGCCGGATTTGTCGCCGATTTCGCGGCGGAGGGCGAGCGCGGCGTTGTAATCCTTCAGGGCCAGGTCGAGTTTTCCGAGGGACCACTCGGTGCTGGCGATCATCTCCTCGTTGTCCGCGATGCCTTTTTTGAGGCCAAGCTTCTGGTTGAGGGCGAGAGCCTCCTGCAGAGTGTGCATGGCGTCGTCGAACTTGTTCAGCTCCCAATAAGCGATGCCCATGGCCTGCAGAATTTGTCCGCGCTCTTCTTGGTCGCCGAGCTCAATGGCCATGCCTTGCGCGCGGGTGAGGAATTCCAGGCCGCCCTGGACGTTGCCGCTTTCGATGTTTACGCGGCCGGTGGCGAGCAGGGCGTCGACGCGTTTGGGATCGAGCGTGAGCACACGGGTAAAATCCTTCAGAGCTTTGTCCCAGTCGCCGGACTTTTCATACAGACTGGCCAGATCGAAAAGTACGTCGCCGTCGTCCGGAGCATTTTTGGCGAGAGTCTCGTAGGTTTCGATAGCCTTGGGATAGTCCTTCTGGATGCGGTCGTGAGTGGCCTGAATGCGATATTTTTCCTGCACCGGCAGGTTTTGGCTGAGGTCGACGGCTTTTCGCGAGGCTTGCTCGGCTTCGCTATCCTGGCCCAGTTTGTCATAGGCCTTGGAGAGTTCCGCATAGGCCAGCGCGAACTGCGGATCCTGCTTGGCGGAGGAGAGAAACCTATCGACGGCGCCGAGAGCGTTGCCCTGGCGCGCGAGCTGCAGACCATCGTTGTAGTCGTGCAGAGCGGGCAGGGAAGTGGTGGAGGGCTTGAAGGACTGGCCCTGGAGTTCTCTGACTACGCTGCTCGACAGCGTTAGGTTCTGGCGAATGTCCGCGGCTAGATGATCGATGGCGGTGAGGACGTCCTTTTCGTCGGAAGTCTCACTGACCTTGGTGGCGCGCGATCGCTTGAGATCTTGCACGGTGGCGTCGATGCGAATCTTGTCCCCGAATTTGGCGTATTGGCCCCACACTACGGTGTCAGCGTTGCTGAATTCGGCGAGATGCTGAATGGTGGGCAAATCCAGGCTGGTCTCCGCGGAAATTTTCAGATCGTGAAGAATCTGGCCGACGCGTTCGGAGGAAACCATGCGCAGGTGGGAGGACTCCCCGACGTCGGTGCTGAGAGTTTCGGCGAGATTCGAGCCGAGCCAATCGAGGGACGCATCGCCGGAGGTATTACGGAAGGGAAGAATGGCCAGCGAGACTTCGGGCCCGGAAACGCTCTCCGCGCCTCTTGAAGAAATGCGATCGTGGAACACCAAGACACTAATACCAGCCAAGGCGATCACCGCGCCGGCCGACGCGACGGCGATCCATTTCTTAGACGCCGGCGGAGGAGCACTGATAGCGGGCGGAATAACAACCGTGGGTCCTTGGGTTGCGCCGCGACGCCAGGACTCGAGGTCGGTGATGATTTGGCGGGCGGTCTGATAGCGGACGGTGGGGTCCATTTCCAGGCACTTGGCCGCGACCGCGCTGAGAAACGGCGGAACGGTGGGATCGACGTCGATAGCCGGCTTGGGGCGTTCGCGGGTGCGCTTGAACATCGCGGCCTGGATGGTGTCGGCCTTATAGGGCATGGAGCTGGTGAGCAGTTCGAAGAGAATTACGCCGAGAGTGAACAGGTCGGAGCGAACGTCGACGTGCTCGCCCATCACTTGTTCGGGGGACATGTACTCGGGAGTGCCGACCAGCATCCCGGTCTGGGTCATGCCGCCGACGTCGACGGAGCGGGCGATGCCGAAGTCCATGACCGCGACCTTGCCCTGCTTATCGATCATGATGTTTTGCGGCTTTAGGTCGCGGTGAACTACGCCTTCGGCATGTGCCGCTTCCAGAGCCAGGCAAACCTGTTCGAAGATGCGCACGGTTTCTTCGGGAGTGAGTTTTCCTTTTTCGGTGACCAGCGAACGGAGATCCTGGCCCTCGATGTACTCCATGGTGATGAACTTGATCCCGTCGGCGTCGCCCAGATCGAAAATTCGGATGACGTTGCGATGGGTGACCTGGCGCGCGAGGATCAGCTCTTGCTTGAAGCGCTGCAGGATCTCCGGATGGACGGCAAGCTCGGGACGAATCACTTTCAGCGCTACGGCTCGTTCCACTTCGCGATCGGTGGCTTTGTAGACCGCGCCCATGCCGCCCTGCCCGAGCATGGAAATAATTTCGTATCGATTACCGAGGACGGTACCGGGCTGCAACGGCGCGCCGGCAAGCGCGGCAAAAGCGCTGGCGGGCTGGGCGGGATTTGACCATCCGGCGGCCGAGCCGGAGGAAGCGGGGCGAGGCGCCGCGGAAGGAACGGCGGCCAAGGTGGCATCCGGATCGAAGGGTTCGGCTGTGGCGCCGGGGGGCGCAGCAGGTGTGGATTTGGGAGTCGTGCTCGGGGCATCCGGCGTGGGAGCGGAAAGCGGCGCGGTCGCCATGGTGGCGCCGTCGAAACTAAATGGGGTCTGGCATTTTACACAGAACTCCGCAGTGGCCGCGTTGGCGGAATGGCATTGCGGACATTCCATGGTGTTTGCTGCCATGCCGGTGGGAGCGGTGGAATGACGCCCAAATCAAGAAGGTCGGTCACAAACAACGCCCCGGCGAGCCATATTACACCACCGCCGGTGGGATGTGCATATTCAAAGGAATCGGGAGGTTGCGGGTCCGTTGATGCTAGTCGCGCCGGAAGGACCCGCCCGCTGCGTGCACTGGAGCAATCAGCGAGGGGAGGGGGAATTGGTGCGTTGGGCTAGGATTTTGCGGGCGTTGTCGTAAATGACTTTGGCTTGGGGGACTAGTGCGATGGCGTGCTGGAGCTGGTAATCGTCTTGCAGCTCGATGCGGTAGCCTTCGTTTAGGCCGAAGACGGAAGTGAAGACTTCGCGCTGAATGTGGGACTTGATCCACGCGGAATTGGCGTCAAGATCCGCGGCGGAGAAGGGGATGTGCTGGGTATCCAGGTAGGCGCGGAATGAATTCATGACCGCGTCGTTGACGATGAACGAAGTGGTGATGTTGCGCTGCTGGCCCAGATAGTAGCGGGTGAAATCGCCGACGCCCTGGGAATAAGAGAAGAAGACGTCGCGGCGCATCAGCAGTTCCTGGAATGCGTCCAGCTCCGGAACCTTGACCACCACATCGGGCGTGATCCCGCCACCACCATACACTTTGCGGCCAGTGGAAGTGTATTTCAGCTCGGGCTGGGTGGGCGGCTTGGGATTGTAGTGATAGTCATAGAGCGAGACGTCTTTGTAGTCGCGCTGGATCAGGCGTCCACTGGGGGTGTAGTAGCGGGCGGTGGTGAGCAGCAACGCGGTGTCGTCGCTTAGCGGATATTGGGTCTGGACCAAACCTTTTCCAAAACTGGTTTCGCCCACGATCAATCCGCGGTCGTGATCCTGAATGGCGCCGGCCACAATTTCGGAGGCCGAGGCGCTTTGACCGTTGATGAGTACGATCAACGGGACGTCAATGCCTTGGTTACCATGCACCGCTTTGTAGGTGCGCTCGCTGGACGCGCGGCCGCGGTGATACACCACCAGTTGCCCTTTTTCCAGAAACATCCCGGCCATGCCCACCGCTTCGTTGAGCAAGCCGCCGGGATTGCCGCGAAGATCGAGGATCAGTGCGTCGAGGCGGGGATAATTGATTTGCTTGAGCGCATCGGCGAGATCGGCGTCGGTGGTTTCGTTGAAGGAAGGCACTCGGACGTAGCCGATGCCGGGCCTTAGAATTCCTGAATACTCGACGCCGGGCCGGGGAATTTCATCGCGGATGATCGAGACTTCGATGGGGGCGTCCCAGCCCTCGCGTCCGAGGGTGATGTGAACTTCGGTGCCCTTGGGACCTTTGAGGAGATCAGCGACGTCGGTGGTGCTGAGGCCCTCGCAAGATTTGTCGTCGACTTTCAAGATGGTGTCACCGGGGCGAATGCCAGCCTTATAAGCCGGGGAGCCCACGAAGGGAGAGACCACTACGGTGAGATGGTCGCGCGCCGCCACCTGCATCCCGACGCCGTAGTATTTTCCTTCTTGTTCTTCGCGGAAAGAATCGTACTGCCGGGGATCGAAGAAATTCGAGTGCGGGTCGAGTACATGCAGCATTCCGGGAATGGCGCCATCGTAAATAATTTTCTCGGAGTCCACCGGCTCGGCATAGGAACGCTGGACGGCGGCCAGCACGCCCGAGAATTGGCGGACCGATGCGGAAATTTCCGACGAGTTATTGGACGTGGCGTGCGAACCCACGGCGTAAACCGCGGTGAAAGTGGCCGATGCGCAAAATAGCAGAAGGAGAAGTAGAGGACCGCGGGCGACTGTTGCGGTTTTTTGCGGACTCATCGACATTCTTAACTTGTTCAACGCGAAGTATATCACAGCGGCGCGATTCCGCCGTTTGACACTCTCTGGGGGCTCTTCTATGATTCTGTGAGAGGAACGCCGCCAGCCACTCATGCTCAGCATCCCACATCTGGTCGTGCTGTTTACCGTTGCTCTGATCGTCTTTGGCCCGCATAAGCTGCCGGAGCTGGCCCGAAATTTGGGGAAAATTGTGGCCGAGTTCCGGCGCATGACCGCGGATATGCGCGGGACATTTGACCAGCATATGCGCGAGCTGGAGCGCGAGACGGAATTGCTGGAATTGAAGAAGGCGGAGTTCGCGCGGGCGGTGTCCGCGGCGAATACCGGTGCGCCGATGCCGGTTGCGGAGGCCGCCGCGGCGGCTGGAAATGTAGTGGAAGGCCCGGCGCCAGAAACTGTCTCCGAAAATCCGACCGGGAATTCGATCGGGGATTTTTCCGGCACCACCGCGAGCACTCCCTCCGTGTCGCCGGTGCCAGGCACGGTGGTTGGGGATCCTCCCACGTCTGCGCCGCAGACGATTCCGGAAGAATCAGTGAACTTGGAAACCCGAGAGCTTTTCCCCCAGAATGAAGCCCCGCAATCCGGAGAGTTATTTCCGGAGAACAAGAACAAGGGAGCGGCGGCCACGCCGGGCTCCTCCGAAAAATTGAGCCAGTCCAACGAGCAAGATGCCCATACTTCCTGAGCTTTCCGCGACTTCCGGCGACGAAATCAGCCTGGAGGAACCGGGCGGAAAGATGTCATTTTTCGAGCACCTGGTCGAGCTGCGGAAGAGGTTAATCAATTCGGTCATCGCGATTGTGCTGGGCGCGTGCATCGGAATCGCGGTATCGGAGAAATTTTTCGCATTCGTGGCCCGGCCGATGCAGACGGCGCTGCGGAATGCGCACCTGAGCGACAAGCTGGTCTACACCAATCCGACCGGTGCGTTGAACCTGCTGATCACCCTGGGGCTGTATATAGGGCTGGTGCTGGCCTCGCCGGTGGTGCTGTACCAGGTATGGCTGTTCATCGCGCCGGGACTGTACAAGACGGAAAAGAAGGCCGCGCTGGGATTTGTGGTGTCCTCGGTGTTTCTGTTTCTGTGCGGAATTTCGTTTGGATACGTGGTGATATTGCCGAACGTTCTGAAGTTCCTGATCAGTTTTCAGGGACCGTTCCAACCGCTGATCAGCATCAACGAATATTGGGATCTGATATTGATGGTGATGCTGGGGTTGGGTGTGGTGTTTGAGATGCCCATCCTGATATTTTTTCTGGCGCTGTTTGGGATCGTGACGCCGAAATTCCTGCTGCACAATTTTCGGTATGCCATGCTGATTATCACGGTGATCGCGGCGGTGGTGACGCCGACGCCGGATGCCACCACCATGCTGGTGTTCATGGCGCCGATGGTGGTGCTGTATTTTGTGGGCATCCTGGTGGCATATTTCGTAGTGCGCAACAAGAAACGCGCTGCAGAGATCGCCGAGGGCGCGGACAGCGCGGGGACGCAACCATGACCAACCAACAAATGCGGTGGACGCTGGTGGTTGCCGCAGGGCTATGCCTAGCTGTGGCGCTGATGTCATGCGGAGGCAGCGGCGCCACCACGCCCACGGCGAATCCAGGGGTGGGGAGTTCCGCGTCGTCCGCCTCGGTGAGTACGCCGGCGTCGTCTACACCCGCAGGCGCAGACGATGCGTTGCCGGCCAGCCAGACTGGAGGGTTTGACGGCGGGCGAGCCTACGCCGACGTGGCCAAGCTGGTGAGCTTCGGTCCGCATCCGCCGGAATCCGACGGAATTCATCAGGCGCAGCAATACATCGAAACAGAACTGAAGAGCGCGGGTTGCGCGTTTGACGTCGACGACTTTCATAGTCCCACCCCGCTCGGCCACATGGCGATGAAGAATGTCGTGGCCAAGGTGCCCGGAAGCGGAACGGGAGTCATTCTGTTGCTCACACACTACGATACGAAGCGAAAAGCGAATTTCGTGGGCGCCGATGATGCCGGCTCCTCCACCGGGCTGATGCTGGAAATGGCCCGGCTGCTTTGCGGCCGCAAGGACGCGAACGCCGTGTGGATTGCGTTTCTCGACGGGGAAGAGGCGCAGCTCGAGGAGTGGACGGATACGGACAGCGTATACGGCAGCAGGGAACTCGCCGCGCGGATGGCGGTGTCGGGCGATTTGAAACGAGTGAAGGCGGCAATCCTCGCGGACATGATCGGCCAGAAGAACCTACAAATTCCAAAGGAAGCGAATTCCACGAAGTGGCTCACGGATTTGGTGTGGTCCACAGCGGCGCGGCTTGGCTACAAGGACGTGTTCGTTTCCCGGAGCATACCCATCGACGACGATCATCAACCGTTTCTGAAGCGCGGCGTGCCGGCGGTGGATTTGATCGATTTTGACGGATTTCAGGATTATTGGCACACGCCGCAAGACACCCTCGATAAAATCAGCGCGCGCAACCTTGGAATCGTTGGGCACGTGGTGCTGGCGTCGGTCGCGGAGTTGCAGACGAAGAGCCATTAAAGCGGCGCCGCGCGGAGGGGAATCCGCGCATGGAATTGTGCCGAATTTTCCCGAACCCAAAATGAAAACTATCCCCGTACGTTCGGCGGCCCGTGTGTATTCGGTGGAGTGCGGGCGTGGCGTGGTGTCTCGCCTCCGGCGGGCGATTGCCGCGCTGGGCGAATCGAGCGGCGTGTTTATCGTCAGTTCGGCGCAAGTGTGGAAGGGGTGTGGGCCGCGGGTCGAGCGGGCTTTGGCCGGCGGCGGTCGCGGACATGGCGGCAGCCGGGGCCGAAGCGGAAAATTCGGGCGCGTGATTCTTGATGACCGCGAATCCGCGAAACGGCTGGCGACCGTAGAAGGAATTTGCCGCGAGCTGTCGCGGGCGGGTGCGGATCGGGGGTCGGTGCTGTTGGCGGTTGGTGGCGGGGTGGTGGGCGACGTGGTTGGCTTTGCCGCGGCGTCGTACCTGCGCGGTGTGCGCCTGATTCACGTTCCGACCACGCTGGTGGCGCAGGTGGATAGCGCGATCGGCGGGAAGACCGGGGTCAATCTTCCCGAGGGGAAGAACCTGGTGGGCGCATTTTATCCGCCGTATCGCGTGGTGGCGGATCCGGATTTGC
>Ga0302326_10023355_pt1 | contig 12607 bp, 7 predicted proteins | sample Palsa_T0_3_FD_202264 | JGI IMG/M metagenome (GOLD analysis project Ga0302326, IMG submission 202264) | Peat permafrost microbial communities from Stordalen Mire near Abisko, Sweden - Palsa_T0_3 | ecosystem: Environmental > Terrestrial > Soil > Palsa > Peat permafrost | place: Sweden: Abisko... | reverse complement strand
TGACGCCGGCGTCGAAGCCCCGCAGAATGCGCACCGCTTCACGCAGGTCGGTGAAATCGCCGACTCCCCAGTTGCGCTGCGAGCGCAGAGCATACAGGTTGAGCGCAAATCCCCAGGTGCGGCCCCGCTCGAGCGCCGGCGGTAAGTAGGCGTGCGGCGTCACGGGTCCGTGCGAGAACGCGAGCGGAAGAGGACGAGCGAACGCGGTTGCAACTCGTGGCCGGCCGTTGCCGCCAGTGGGGTAAAAACGTTGCCTCGCGGTTCACCTGCCGTGTCGACCAGCAGCTCCCAGCCCGCTGGATGATGGGGCAGGACTAACCGAAACGCGGCGTCGTGGGCGTTGAGATGCATGAGGAGAATGGGGCCGTTCCGATCGGGGTGCTCGTCTCCAAAGACCAGGCCGATTCTCCGCCGCCCGGGGTCGTGCCAGTCGTCTTGACTCATCTCGATGCCGTCGGGGTTCACCCACGTGACGTCCTTGCGGGCCCCGCCGCGTAGCGGTACGCCGTGGAAGAAGAGCTCGCGCCGATAGGCGCGGCTGGTTCGGCGCAGCTCCAGCAGCCCTCGAACGAATTCCGGCAGCAGCGGGTCGGCGAGATGCTCCCAATCGATCCACGTCAATGGAGAATCATGACAATAGGGGTTGTTGTTGCCGTCGGTAGACTTCCCGCGCTCGTCGCCACCAAGCAGCATCGGCACGCCGAACGAGAGCAGGAGCGAGGCCAGGAAGTTGCGCTGCTGGCGCGCGCGCAGCGCATTCACCTCCGGGTCGTCGGTCGGACCTTCGACGCCGCAATTCCAACTATTGTTGTTGTCGGTGCCGTCGCGGTTCCCTTCGCCGTTGAGCTCGTTGTGTTTTTGGTTGTAGCTGACGAGGTCGCGCAATGTGAAGCCGTCGTGTGCCGTAACGAAGTTGACCGCTGCGCGAAGGTGACGCCCGTCGTGCTCGAAGATTTCACGCGAGCCGGTTAAGCGCGAGGCGAGCTCGGGAACCATTCCATCGTGACCCTGCCAAAAGCGCCGCACGCAATCGCGATACTTGTCGTTCCACTCCGACCAGCCGGGCGGAAAGCGCCCCAGCTGATAGCCCGTGAGGCCAAGGTCCCACGGTTCGGCGATCAACTTCACGCGCGAAAGCACCGGATCTTGCGCGATCGCCTTGAAGAAGCCGCTGTTGAGATCCACACCGTGTGTGCCCCGCGCAAGCGTGGGCGCGAGGTCGAAGCGAAAGCCGTCGACGTGCATATCTTCGGCCCAGTAGCGAAGCGAGTCCATGACGAGCTGCAGCACGCGCGGATGGTCGACGTTGAAACTGTTGCCGCACCCCGTCACGTTCTCGTAATAGCGCTTGTCGTCGGTGAGGCGGTAATACGTCAGGTTGTCGATGCCGCGAAAGCAAAGCGTCGGCCCGGTCTCGCTTCCCTCGGCCGTATGGTTGTAGACGACGTCGAGGATCACTTCGATGCCGGCTTCATGAAACTGCTTCACCATCGTCTTGAATTCGTGAATGGTATTGCTCGCGAGATAGGGCTGATGGGGCGAGAAAAAGCCGATCGTATTGTAGCCCCAATAGTTGTGCAATTTGCGTTCGACCAGGGTGCGATCGTCGATATAAGTGTGCACCGGCAGCAACTCGACCGCCGTGATGCCCAGTCGCTGCAGGTAAGCCAGTACCTTCGGTGAGGAAAGGGCAAGGAACGTTCCGCGCAGCGGATGCGGGACGCTGGGGTGCTGCATCGTGAATCCGCGCACGTGAAGTTCGTAGATGGTCGTATCATGCCAGGCGGTCTGCGGGCGGTGTTCGACCCCCCACGTGAACGCGGTGTCGACGACAACCGACTTGGGGACGCCCGAGGCGTTGTCGCGCCGGTCAAAGCTCAGGTCGGCGCGCGGAGTGCCGACGCGATAGCCGAAATGCGCATCGCTCCAGCGCAACGCGCCGGCGATCGCCTTGGCGTAGGGATCGAGCAGAAGTTTGTTGTGGTTGAAACGGTGGCCGCGCTGAGGGTCGTACGGGCCGTACACGCGATAGCCGTAACGCAGGCCGGGGCGCGCGTCGGAGACGTAGCCGTGCCACACCTGGTCGGTATAGTCGGGCAGCACGATACGGTTGAGTTCGCGCCGTCCACGGTCGTCGAAGAGGCACAACTCGACACGCTCGGCATGGGCCGAAAAAAGCGCAAAGTTGACGCCTTTGCCGTCCCACGTCGCGCCGAGCGGAAAGGGCTCGCCGTCCTCGACGACCGGCCCGCGAACGCCGATCATTGGCGATCGTACGCTTCGCTGCTAGGCGCCGCGTCGTAGGTCCAGTCGAGCGGCGACCGGCCCGCTCCCTCGTATTCGCCCAGTTGTTGGATCAGCTTGGCGACGAGCCCCGTCCAACCGGTCTGGTGCGACGCACCGATGCCGGCGCCGTTGTCACCGTGGAAGTACTCGTTGAAAAGCACCAAGTCGCGGAAATGCGGGTCGAGCGAAAACACATCGACGCCGCCGTTGAAAGGCCGGCGCCCCTCCCCGTTGGGCAAAAAGATGGCGACCAAGCGCCGGGAGAGTTCACTTGCGATCTCCCAAAGCGTCATCGCTTTGCCCGAACCCGTCGGGAACTCCACCTTGAAATCGTCGCCGTAATAGAAGTGAAAGTTCTGCAGCGCTTCGATCAGAATGAAATTGATTGGAAACCAAACTGGCCCGCGCCAGTTCGAGTTGCCGCCGAAAAGACTGCTGCGCGACTCAGCCGGATCGTAGTCGACACGCAGCTCCTTCCCACGCGGCGCGAAGACGTATGGGTGGGCCTGATGGTACTTCGAAAGCGAGCGGATGCCGTACGGTGAGAGAAACTCGTTTTCGTCGAGCATGACGCGCAGCAGCCGGCGCATCCGTTCGGGGTCGAGAACCGCGAGCAGGCGGCGCGACTCGACGCCGAGGGTCCGCATGCAGGCGACGTTGCGGATCAACTCGGGACGGTTGGCGATGAACCATTCGACGCGGCGCGTGAAATTCGGCAAGCGCGCCAGCAGCTGCGGGGAAATGGCCTCGACCGCCAGCAGCGGCAGCAAGCCGACCAGCGACCGCACGCGCAGCGGATACGACGTACCGTCGGGCAGTTCGAGCTGGTCGTAGTAGAAACCGTCGTCCTCGTCCCACAGGCCGTTTTCGGTTCCCTGAATGTTATTGATCGCGTGCGCGATGTAGAGAAAGTGCTCGAAGAACTTGGAGGCGATGTCCTCGTACGATGGATTGTGCTGCGCCAGTTCGAGCGCGATCGCCATCATATCGAGCGAATAGACCGCCATCCAGCTGGTTGCGTCGGACTGGTTGAGGTGCGCGCCGGGCGGCAGCGTGGCGCTACGGTCGAACACGCCGATGTTGTCTAGCCCGAGGAACCCGCCCATAAAGACGTTGCGCCCGTCGGGGTCCTCGCGATTGACCCACCAGGTAAAGTTGAGCAACAGCTTTTGGAAGACGCGTTCGAGGAAGAGGTAGTCCGCGAAGCCGTACATCTTGTGCTCGATCTGGAAGACGCGATATGCCGCCCAGGCGTGCACCGGCGGGTTGGCGTCGTCGAGGCCCCACTCGTACGCCGGCAACTTACCGCTCGGGTGCATGTACCACTCGCGCGTCAACGTGATGAGCTGCCGCTTGGCAAAACCCGGATCGACGAGCGAAAGCACCACGGTGTGAAAATCGAGATCCCACGTTGCGTACCACGGGAACTCCCACGTGTCCGGCATCGAGACGATGTCGTCGTTGTACAGGTGGATCCAGTCGCTATTGCGCCCATAGAGCCTCTCTTGCGGTGGCGGCGGCATGAGCGGATCGCCTCTGAGCCAGTCGCGCACCACGTAGTTGTAAAACTGTTTGCTCCAGAGCATACCGGCAAATGCGGTCCGCTGAACGTGGCGCACCTCGTCGCTCGCCGGGTATGGATTGAGCGCCGAGTAGAACCGGTCCGCCTCCCAGGTGCGGTCCTTGAACGTCGCTTCAAAGGCCTCGCCGAACGGCCCCTCCACGAGCGGCATATCGGTGATGCGTAATTCGACCGTACGGCTCTCGCCGGATTCGATGACGAAGGCATAGTGCAAGCCGACCTTCGTTCCCACCAAGTTTGAATTAACGGCGTCGCGTTCGCCCCGCACGATCGCGCGATCGATGCCGTCCTTGACATACGGTTGCGCATTGGCTGCTCCGAAAATCGCGGCATAGTTGGTTTCGTTCTCGGTGAAGAGCGGTTCTGCATCACCGTTATAGTACAGGCGGTAAGCGCCGAGCGTAGCGTGCCGCGCAACCAAAGTGCGGTCGGCAGCAGGTTCGATCGAAGGCCTTTCCACGCCGGGTCGCCAGGACCACTCGTTGCGGAACCAAAGCTGCGGAACGATGTGGAGCGGCGCTGCGGCAGGCCCGCGATTGGTCGCGCTGATGCGCACCAGGGTGTCGGTCGGCGCGTGCTTTGCATACTCGACGACGACGTCGAAGTACGCGTCGCCGGCGAAGATGCCCGTGTCGATCAGTTCGTATTCCGGATCGAGCTGCGAACGCCGCGCGTTGGTTTCGATTAAGTCTTGGTAGGGGAAAGCGCGCTGCGGATACTTGTAGAGCGCCTTCATATAGGCGTGCGAAGGCACGTTGTCAAGGTAATAGTAGTACTCCTTGACGTCCTCGCCGTGATTGCCTTGGTGGCCGCCCAACCCGAAAAAACGCTCTTTGAGAAAGGGATCCGCTTCGTTCCAAAAGGCCGGCGCGAAGCATAGGTGCTGGTGGTCGTCACTGATGCCGAGGATTCCATCTTCGCCCCAGCGGTACGCCCGCGAACGCGCCTGCTCGAAGGGAAAGTAGTCCCAGGCATTTCCGTCGGCGCTGTAGTCCTCGCGGACCGTGCCCCATTGCCGGTCGCTGAGATACGGCCCCCAGTGCGTCCAATGTTCGGTACGTCGGGCTTCCGACTCGACGCGCGCAGCCTCAGGATTCCAATCCATACCGCGCGCTCTTTTGCAGAACACCGGCGGGTTCTTTTACCCTGCGGTGGCGGCGGGCCCGGTCGCGCTGGACGCGGCCGGACCACCCTCGGTCACCTACCGGACGAGCTTGCCCTTTGCGACGACCGTTTTGCCGTCGAGCGTGACGGTGGCGCCCGTGATATAGCTGGCGAAATTGAATGTCGACGTGTCGCTTCCGCCCGCAAACACGTCGCCCCCGGTGCCTAAGCTCACCATTCCGGCAGCCATGGTCACGTTCATTTTGCTTCCAGGTACGTACGTAACGCCCGGATTGACTCCGAAGTCGGCGAAGGTGAAAGCGTCCTTGCCGGCCGTTCCGGCGGCATAGAACGCCTTTACGGCGGCGAGACCCGACTTCGCCGTCATCGAGGTCATGTTGCCGCTTGCAAACTTCATCGTCATGCCGTCGACCTCGGTATTGTTGAAGAAAACGGGATCGAAGACGACGGTCCCCTTCGCGCTTCCCGGGACCGGATCGACGATCACGTCGCCGGCAGGTAGCGCGATGAAGGGAACCGTGCCGTTGCGTCGCGTCGAGGACTTGACGCTACCGTCACTGACGATGATCGGCCGCGCTTTCACTCCGAACGTGATGTCGGTGCCGTTGGGGGCGGTAACGTGAACCACGCTCGCGGCAGCTAGCGCCGTGTGAAGGGCTTGAGCATTCGCGTGAACGGTGGCGTAATCTTCGTTGACGCCGTTCCAGAAGATCGAGGTCAGCTGAGTTTTCGATATTCCGTACTGCGCGGCGGTGTACTTTGAGGGAAATAAGCCGTTGCCGACCTCGATGAACGGGATGTCATGCTTGGCAAAATATGCCGTAATCGGGAGGCCCGCCTTGTTTTGGGCACTTTGGCGCGCCGGGGAGACGTTTTGAAACAGGCGTGGGTCCTGTTCCTCGTCGATGTTGATTTGCGATGTAATGATCGTCGCCAGCCGGAGACTATTGGCCGGCGGTTGAGAATCGTACGACGGGGGGTCCTCGCTATAGTACGCCAGGTTCGCGCGATCGCTCTGGATGAACGTAATCGGCCAAGCGCCCGCTTTGCGAAGCTCGATCATCAGATCTTCGACGAGCGTCATATTTTGCACGGTCGTCGTGATCAAAACGACGTCGCCCGGCTTTGCATTGTCGACGTCGACGACGATATGATGGGCTAACTGACGGGTCTGGCCGGTGCTCTGAGCCTGGGCAGCCACCGAGAGGAGCAACGTCGCCGCGACCGTGCCGGCGACGACGCGCCATGCTCGTAGGTGCATAAGAAAAGCCTTTCTTTACAAGAGCGGGCAGGGGCTCGGAGGAGCCCCCGCTTGGCGGTAGCACGGCACTGGAAGACGCACGTCCGCTCGGCGAAAAGTAGAACGTACGGCCGCCCAAGCCCTGCTCAAAACGGGCCGCGCCGGCCTTAGGTGACGAGCACGTTATCGCGCAAACAGAGCGCTATCGCAGCGATCACGAGCGCACCGCCGAGCGCCGTCGAAACCGTAATCGCTTCTCCGAAAATCGCGGCGGCGAGAAGGCTCGCCGCCACCGGCTCGAGCAGCGTGGACATGGCGACGATGCTGGGTGAAAAGTCTCGCAACGACGCATTGATTGCCGTGTGGCCCAGGAGTTGCGAGATGAATGCCATCCCTGCGATGCCGCCCCACGCCTTCAAGTTGCCGGCTGGGGGCGGCGGCTGACGCAACGCGAGCGCGAGCAGGCCGAGCGCGATTGCAGCCCAGCCGTAGGTACGCACGACGATGTGCTCGGTCGCGATGGGAGTGCCGTCGGCTTCCCGCCCCGCGCCGCGTACGACGATCAGGTATGCGCCGATCGCCAAACCGCCGAGCAGCGCGAGCGCGGCACCGAGCAGCGCGTGTCCGCTTACCGGAGCGGGTGAGCTTCGCTGTCGCGCGATGAGCGCAATACCTGCGAGTGCGAGGGCGAGCGCGATCGCATACGAGGGCGAGGGCTTGCGGCGCCGCGCTAAGCTATTGTATGCTTCGGTCCAAACCGGAGTTGTCGCAACTAAGAGCGTCGAAATCGCGACCGACGTAAAGAGCAGCGAGGCAATCCAGGTCGCGAAGTGTAGCGCCAATGCGAGGCCGGCGGCGGCAAAGGCCGCTTCGCGTCGTAGTTCAAGACGTCTCCGCGCCCGTCGAAAAAGGAGCAGGCCGGCGACCAGCGCGAGTTCGGCGAGCGCAAGCCGCAACGCGGAGACCGCGACCGGACCCGTGCCGGAAAGTGCAAAGCGCGCGAAGATCGCGGCCGCTCCGACCGCAAGTTGCGCGCCAAGCAAGCGAAAATACGGCACGTGGCGGGCGCATTGCCCGTTGACACGGACGGTCCTGCGGCGTATCGTTGCCCTATCCTCGCGGGAGCCCGCAAGAACGGGCTGAGAGGGCGATGCCGTCGCCGACCGCCGAACCTGATCCGGGTCATGCCGGCGAAGGAAGAGACGGTCGCGGCGGGTGGAGAGAGAATCATGGCAGCGACCGTCACTGCTTCCGGCCAGGGAAGCGCTCGCAAGGTATACGCCGGCGGTGCCGCCGACGGGCTTCGCGTCCCGTTTCGCGCGATCGCGTTGACGGACGGCGAGACGCACACCCTTTACGATACGAGCGGGCCCTATACGGATCCAGACGTCGTAACCGACGTGCGCGCCGGCATCGGGCCGCTGCGCGAACAATGGATCGAAGCGCGCGCGGATACGGTCACGCTCGAAGGTCCCTCGTCGGTGTATCGGGTCGCTCGCGAAGCGATGCCGGAGCTGGCGGCGCTGCGCTTCGTGACCACGCGGAAGATTCGCAAAGCCAAGGCGGGCGCCAATGTCAGCCAAATGCATTACGCGCGCAAGGGTGTCGTAACGCCGGAGATGGAGTTCGTCGCGATTCGAGAGGGTCTCGAGCCGAGCTTCGTGCGCGAGGAGATCGCGCGCGGCCGCGCCATCTTGCCTGCGAACGTCAACCATCCCGAGAGCGAGCCGATGATCATCGGCCGCAACTTCTTGGTCAAGATCAATGCGAACATCGGCAACTCGGCCGTCACTTCGACGATCGAGGAGGAGGTCGAGAAGATGACGTGGGCGACGCGTTGGGGCGCGGACACGGTCATGGACCTTTCGACCGGCAAGAACATCCATGAAACGCGCGAGTGGATCTTGCGCAACGCACCGGTGCCGATCGGCACCGTGCCGATCTACCAGGCCCTCGAGAAGGTCGGCGGCAAGGCCGAGGAGCTCACCTGGGAGCTGTATCGCGATACGTTGATCGAGCAGGCCGAGCAGGGCGTGGACTACTTCACGGTGCATGCCGGCGTGCTGCTGCGTTACATTCCGCTGACGGCCAAGCGCATTACGGGCATCGTCTCGCGGGGCGGATCGATCTTAGCGAAATGGTGCCTGTCGCACCATAGAGAGAACTTTCTCTACACCCATTTCGAAGAGATCTGCGAGATCATGAAGGCCTACGACGTGAGCTTCTCGCTGGGCGATGGGCTACGGCCGGGGTGTCTCGCCGACGCCAACGACGAAGCACAGTTTGCCGAGCTGGACACGCTCGGCGAGCTGACCAAGATCGCGTGGAAGCACGACGTGCAAACGATGATCGAGGGACCGGGCCACGTCCCCATGCATTTGATCAAAGAAAACGTCGAGCGGCAGCTGGCGGTCTGTTCGGAGGCTCCGTTCTACACCCTCGGCCCGCTCGTGACCGACGTCGCGCCCGGCTACGACCATATCACGAGTGCGATCGGCGCCGCGATGATCGGCTGGTTCGGAACGGCGATGCTATGCTACGTCACGCCCAAAGAGCATCTCGGTCTGCCCGACCGGCAGGACGTCAAGGATGGTGTCATCGCTTACAAGATCGCGGCCCACGCGGCCGACGTCGCCAAGGGCCATCCGCGAGCCCGACACTGGGACGACGTCCTCTCGCGCGCGCGCTTCGAGTTCCGCTGGGAGGATCAGTTCAACCTGTCGCTCGATCCGCAGACGGCCCGTGCCTTCCACGACGAAACGCTGCCCGCCGAAGGCGCAAAGGTAGCCCATTTCTGCTCGATGTGCGGCCCGCATTTCTGCTCGATGAAGATCACCCAGGAAGTTCGCGAGTTCGCCGAGCGTGGCTTAGCGGAAAAATCGGCCGAGTTCCTCGAGCGCGGCGGCGAAGTCTACGTCGAAGTTTGAATTGTCATTCCTTCCCGGGCGGAGCGGCGGAGCGTTGAGAATCCCTGAAAGCCGCGCCGTGTCGCGGCGTCTTTTTCAGAGTTGCTTCACACCTGGCGGCTATGGAAGGTGAATGCGTCCGATACAAATCGCCATCGGCCTGATTGCGGTGTCGCAGCTCCTCTTACCGGAGCCCTCGCCTGCCGCACGCGTTACGATACCTCAAGTTGAGCGCGGAGACGCGGCCGCGCGGAGCGCCGCGGTGCATCCCGCCCACAAGGTGGGGCTAGGGAAGACGCTTTCGACGAAGGACGGGGGGCAGATCTTCGGTTTCGATGTCGATCAGAACGGCGACGACGGGGTCCTGGCCAGCGCGCAAACTGAAACCTCCGGCGGCGCTGCGCTCGTCTCCGTCGAGACGTTCGACCAAGACACGGGGAAAATCACCAAGTCGTTCGACAAGTACGACGGCCTTCGCAGGCAGTACGCCGTCGACGCAATCTTCGCCGGCGACATTGCCCTCGTCACGCATTACATCGAGGAGAAAGACTCGATCTATTACCGCCGCGTGTTCGACGTGATGAATCCAGTGACGGCGGAAAAGTTCACCGGGCTTTGGGCGTCGCCCATCAAAGACATGCTGCTTTGGGGACTAGCGGAAAATCAAACCACGCCGACGGCGGTGCTGTTTGGGTACGCGGCGCCGAAACACGGCGGGTCGCTCGAGCAGCCCAACCTAGTCGTTACGAACTTCTCGACAAATACGAGCACCGTTTTTCCCCTCGACATCAATCTCTTCGGCGTGGCGGACGGACCGCAAGTCGGCCAGTACTCGGCAGCTAATGAAGCGGTTTTCGCCCTCACGCCCGACGGCGGCCGGGTGGGGGGTGAAGCGCCGGTCAACGTGCTCGTGAACCTTACCACTGGAGCGCACAAGCAGTTTAACGGGCTCAACGAAGGCCCTTATGGCTCGGGCGACGTGAATGGTTTAGCAGTCGACCCGAACACCGGCATGGCCGCGACGACGACCGAATTGAACGCGCAAGTCGAGTTCTACGACCTGAAGAAACAAGCGGGCATCTCCGTGCAGCTCCCGTGCACGGGAAGCGCGAGCGAGTCCAGCAGTGGTTCCGGCATCGCAAACGATCCAATCAATCACTTGTTCCTCGTCACGGAGTATTACTACTGTGACGGGAGCCAGGGGAGCGCGATCCTGGTCTACGACGAACATGCCAAGCTCATCGAGACGATCAGCGGCTTCGCGTTCGGCATCGGCGAGCCGGCGCCCGCGATCAATCCCAGCAAGCGCATGGGGTGGGCGCTCGGTGGCGACGGCTTCACCCAGCTCCGACAGTTCTTCTACTAGACGTTACGAACCGTCGAACAGCGCGGCAGGGTCGTTCGGTGCAAGCGCTCGATCTGAGAGTCGAGCGGCCACGCGGGCCCCGCGTACGGCTGGCGGGTGTCAGCTTCACTGCGCGCGTCATCGACAAACTACGAGCTAGCTTGCCGGGCGGGAACCTCAACGGATATTTTGAGTCGAACGGATTCAGTCTGGTCTGGCAGCGCCTTTCGGGCATTTCGCTTGACGAGCTGCGTTCCCAAATCGCGCAAGCGGAAGCCGAGGAGCACGTCGTTGCCTGGATCGACCAGCAACTTTGCGAGAACGGCATCGACCGCGACGAAGCGAATGCCCGTATGGAGGCGGTCACGACGACGAGCGTCCCGGCAGCATGGCAACAGGCTTTCGTGGAGACGTATCCTGCGGCGCTCCGCGAACGCTACTCGAACGCATTCGACCTCTTCGAGGCCGACGACGAGCGCATCTACGGCGCGGACGCAGCGCGTGGCTAAGCGCCGCGTTGCGCGATAATGCGGCGGTAGGCTTCGGCGGCGGGGGTCGGGGTTCGCTTCAAAGTCTCGTCGGTATCGAGATCGATGTGATAGAGCCCGAAATCGCTGTCCTCGTCGAGCGGAAGCCCCCACTCGCGGTTGGTCGTGATGCTCCAGTAGAGGTAAGCCGAAACCGGTACGCCGGCGGCGACTGCACGTTGCACCTCGCGTACGTGCCGCTCGATGTAATCGACGCGGCTTACGCCGTCGGCGGCATTCACGCAGCCGTTTTCGATCAGCAAGATCTCCTTGCCCGGAAACATTCGTTGGTAGTTGCGCAGGAGCGAATAGAGCGTGGCGGGCCACACCGGCGCGCGCGAATAGTGCGCTCGCGCAGCGTCTGCCAAGCGGCCGATGTCGAAAAGGTTCGGGACGCCCCAATAGTAGTCGAGCCCGACGAAGTCTTGCTGGCCGACGGCCTCCGGCGGGCACAGGAAGGGCGATAGCTTTCCGGCCATGCCGAGGTGCCACCAGTTTCCGTTGCTGAGCGTGGATAGCATGCTCCAAGACTGCAAGAACGGCACGAGCGCTGCCGCAAACGAGCGCAGCGCGGCGATGCGACCGCGCATGGAAACCGGACGAAACTCGACCCGTCCGGGATCTCCAAAAATCGTCTTGGCCAGCGTGCGCGCGAGCTCGATTTCGAATCCGCTCCACGTCTTCGTCGCAGCGTCGAAAAGCGCCATACCCGGAACGTCGTCTTTGATGCCGACGATGATCCGCCCGCGGCGCCGAATGCGCGCGAGCAGGCTCGCCCTCGGCACGCGTCGCGATGGACCGAGCGGAGGCACCAAGCTCGCGTCCCGCCCGCGCAAGTCGGCCAGCGTCTTTCGGCCCCACGCAAGCGGGGGATCCGCAACGGGCTCGTCCGGAAAGCTGCGACGCCACGCATCCCCCCAAACGGATGGTGCTTTGAACGCGCGCACCGCGGCGTCGACGACGTTAAGCAGCTCGCGGCTTCCGAGCGGAACGGCTACCGCGTAGGGCTCGTCGGTAAGACGGGGGCCGGCGAACCGATAGCGCCCCGAATGGCGGAGCATCGTACCGCGCAAGATCGTTTCGTCACCGAGGATCGCGCTTGCGGACCCGCTATCGAGAGCGGCGAAGGCCGCGTCGTAGTCGTCGACCTGCAGTTCGCGCGCGACCGGCACGACGCGCGATAGGGCTGCTTCCGATGTCGTCGTCGCGACGACCGCGACCCACTTGCCGGCGAAATCGTCCGGCCCTTGGTACGCGGATCCGGTGAGGACCGCCAGCCGCTGACCGCCGATGTAGTAGGCTTCGGAGAACTGAATGTCGCGCGACCGCTCGCGAGTCGCGGTCATCTCGGCGATCACGACGTCCATGGTACCGACCTGGAGCAAGCGATACTCCGTCATCTGTTTCGACTGGCGCGCGAGATCGCGTACGCTCCGGACGCGCGTCGTTTGCCAATCGACGAACCGCTGCAGCCAGTTCGGCAGGCCGAGAACGAGCGGGTTCGCACCGACCTTCGCCTCCCCGCGCAACGCTTTGATTTCGGCACGGGCGGCCGCATGCGAGAGGAACAGATTGCGCATCAGCGCGGCCGCATGC
>Ga0302326_10023354_pt1 | contig 12607 bp, 9 predicted proteins | sample Palsa_T0_3_FD_202264 | JGI IMG/M metagenome (GOLD analysis project Ga0302326, IMG submission 202264) | Peat permafrost microbial communities from Stordalen Mire near Abisko, Sweden - Palsa_T0_3 | ecosystem: Environmental > Terrestrial > Soil > Palsa > Peat permafrost | place: Sweden: Abisko... | reverse complement strand
GAGGGGAGCCTGGTGGCCGGCTTCCAGCTCGGCGTGATCCTCCAGAGCCGCGGCTCCTATGAGCTCGCGGCCGCTGCTTACGGGCCCGCGGCAGCGGGCGGGGACGACGAGGCCGCGCTCAACCTCGCCCTCCTCCTGGCCTACGAGCTGGGGCGCCCCGACGACGCAATCGTGGTCTTTGACGAGGTGGCCAAGCGGGGCGACGCCCGCGGGTGGCTGGAGCTGGGAATGCTCCACGCCCACCATGGTCGCTTCGCCGAAGCGGAATCGGTGCTCAGGAAGGCGCTTGACGAAGAGCCCCGCGCCCAGATGGCGCTGGGCTCGGTGCTCTCGGCTATGGACCGGCATGAGGATGCGCTCGCGTGCTACCGAGCGGCGCTGGCCCAAGACATCGAGGGAGCATGGTCGGGGGTGGCTTGGGAGTTGATGCGCCTGGATCGATTGGAAGGCGCCGAAGATGCCGCGACGCGTGGGGTTGGGGCAGAGGACCCCGGGGCCGGCGGCGTCCTGGGCGTCGTGCTCCGCCAGCGTGGGCGCCGCGATGAGGCGGCGGCCGCGTTCGAGGCGGCGGTCGAGCGCGGCGAGCCCGCCTGGCTCCCGTATGGGGACCTGCTCGCCGATTGGAAAGGCCGGGAGGAGGAAGCGGAGGCGGCCTACGCGCAAGCCGTCAAGCACGGCGAAGCCGATGCCGGCACCGCGCTCGTCAAGTTCCTACTCGATCGCGGCCGGGAAAATGACGTGCGGCAGCTCATCGCCGATCAACTCGCGCTTCGGCCCGACGACGAGAATCTCCGCCGCTTCTTCGAATCCCTGCCGCCGGAGAAGCCGCAGGCTTAGGGCGGGCCCTGGCGGGCTCGGCTACCGGCGTACGGCGTCCCGGACCAGCCGGGCGCCCAGCTTGAGCAGGGGCGCGGCGCCGTCGCGGAGCGCCCCCGCGCGGATCGACGGGCGGCCGTAGAGGATCACGGCGGTCTGGCGCAGCGCGCGGCCGAGGGTCTCGTCGTAGGGATGCCACCAAGGGTCGCGAAGCCTCGAGGACTCCCACACGCGGAGCTTGACGTTGACGCATTCGTAGAGCCCGAACTTGGAGTGCGTGCGCCCGAGGCCCGAGTCCTTGACCCCGCCCCACGAGCACTGGCAGGCGCCATGGCTGAACATGTGATCGTTGATCCACACCATCCCGGTCTCGAGCTCGCGGGCGATCCGCTCGCCCTTGGGCCGGTCCGAGGTCCACACCGAGGCGCCGAGACCGAAGCGGGAGTCGTTGGCGAGCGCCACCGCCTCGTCCTCGGAGTCGACGATCGTGATCGGGAGCACGGGTCCGAAGATCTCCTCGCGCATGATCCGCATCTCATGGGTGACGCCGGTGAGGACGGTGGGGGCGTAGAAGGCGCCCTCTTTGAGCTCGGGGACCTCGACCGGCCCGCCGCAGCGCAGCTCGGCACCGGCCGCGACCGCATCATCCACGAGCTCGGCCACGAGCTCGAACTGCTCGCGGGAGACCATCGGTCCGATCTCGGTCTCCCATTGCATGGGATCGCCGACCCGCAAGCTCCGAGCCCCGGCCACCACGCCGGCGATGAAGCGTTCGGAGACCTCGCGCAGGACGTACACCCGCTCGACGCCTGAGCAGCTCTGGCCCGCGTTGGCGAAGCCGGCCCACAGGGCGCCCGCGATCGCGTGGTCGATGTCGGCGTCGGGAAGGACGATCATCGCGTCCTTGCCTCCGAGCTCGAGCACCGAGCCCTTCATCTGGCGCGCGCACGCCTCGCCGACGCCGCGGCCGACCTCGACCGAGCCGGTGAAGAACACCTTGTTCACGCTCGACTCGACGAGCGCCGCGCCCGTGCCGGGGCCGTGGATGACGCGCACGAGGCCCTCGGGGACCCCGGCGCGCTCGAAGGCGCGCACGATCCGCGCTCCGATCAAGGGGGTGAGTGAGGCGGGCTTGAGCACCACGCCGTTGCCCGCCATGAGCGCCAGCGCCATCTCGCCGAAGGGGATGCTCCAGGGGAAGTTCCAGGGAGCGATCACCCCGATTACCCCGAGCGGCTCGTAGGTGAAGACCGAGCGCTTGGTCTTCAGGAAGAGCTGGGGCATGGGGATCTTCTCGTCGGAAAGGATCTCCTTGCCGGCGTGCGCGATCCAGGTCAGCGCATCGACGGTTGGCATGATCTCCATCGAGAAAGCCTCGTTGCGGGGCTTGCCCTGCTCGCGCGAGATCAGGTCGCGGATGTCGTCGGACTCGTCGAGGAGGACCTGCGCGGTGCGCTCCAGGTAGCGGCCGCGCGCGGCGAGCGTGAGCTCGGCCCAGACGGGCTGGACCTGGGCCACGGCGTCGACCACGGCCTGGACCTCCTCGGGCGGCGTGACCGGCACCGCGCCGACGAGCTGACCCGTGGTCGGGTTGAAGGACTCGAGCCCGGCGGTGATGGTGGAGGCCTCCATCGCGCCCCCTAGTCTAGGCCGCCCGCGAGCGCGTGAGGGCGGCGGCGCGGCCTGAGAGCGCGGCGGCGATGAGCTCCCCGAGGCCCTCGGTCAGGCGCTCGTCGGCGAGCACGAGATCGGGCTCGGCGCCGGGCTCGAGCCAGATCGCACCCACGCCCGCGAACGCCTCCTCGGCGCCCACCAGCGCCGTGGCGCAGATGACCAGGCGCCGGCGATCGAAGCGGAGCAGGCGCTTGATCTGGAGGGCATCGGGCTCGATTCCACGCTCGGCCGCAAGCGCCCGGATCGCCGGCTCATCGCCGGGCCGGGCCAGGCGCAGACGTACCCGCGGCCCGCGGGGCAGTGCGTAAGTGCGGGACAGAAGCGCCCCGGGATCGAAGGCCTGAATCACTTACTACAGCGTAGTAGGTTCGTCCGCTCGGGTTACAATCCGCGCGCCCGGCGGATCTCCTCGAGGCGCTTGGCAAGCTCGGCTTCGGCCTCGTCGGGATCGTAGAAGCGCGACCCCACGGCCGCGTCGGGCAAGAGCTCCTGCGGGGAGATGTGGCCCGGGCGCGCGTGGGGATTGTCGTAGTCGCCGTCGCTACGCGTGCTCGAGCGCAGGTAAGGCGGCGGTGGCGCGGCGCCGTGCTCGCGGATGTGCCCGCGGGCGGCGGAGATCGAGCGCTTGGCCGCGTCGGACTTCGGCGCCAAAGACAGATAAATGGCCGCCTGCGCGAGCGCGAACTGGCACTCGGGGAGACCCACGTGCTCCACGGCCTGGGCGGCGGCGGTCGCCACCGAGAGCGCGGCCGGGTCCGCATTGCCGACGTCCTCGGAGGCGAGCACGATCATGCGCCGGACGATGAAGCGCGGGTCCTCCCCGCCCTCGAGCATGACCGCGAGGTAGTAGAGCGAGGCGTCGGGATCCGAGCCGCGCGTTGCCTTGATCCAGGCGGAGATCGTGTCGTAGTGCTGGTCTGCTTGGCGGTCGTAGAGCAGGGCGCGGCGCTGGAGGGCATCCTCGGCGTGGGCGATGGTCACCGGTTCCTCGCCCGCGGTCCGGCACGCGAGCTCGAGGGCGTTGAGTGCCGTCCTGGCGTCCCCGCCCGCGCGTGCGGCCAGAAACTCGAGCGCCTCCTCGGACACCTGGGCTCCGCCGCACTCGCCCAGGGCCAGCGCGCGGTCGAGTAGAGCGCGGACGTCGGCGACACCCAGCGCTTCGAGCTCGTAGACCTGCACGCGGGAGATGAGCGCCGAATTGACTTCGAAGTACGGGTTCTCTGTCGTCGCCCCGATCAGGGTCAGCAGCCCTTCCTCCACGGCAGGGAGGAGCGCATCCTGCTGGGCCTTGTTGAAGCGGTGGATCTCGTCGAGGTCACTGCTCGGGTGCGGCGGCAAGTCGGGCTGCAGTGGTGGAACGCGGACGATTCAGCGTGGCGTGCATGTCGCTGAGGCACGTGGTGACCCAAGGCCTTTCCGGGACCGAGGGCTTGTGGACATGATTTCGAAGCTGCTTACCCGCCGGCAGGCAAGATGTGGTCGTGCACCACGATGCCCTGGCCCTCGTCGTAGGCGTAGTCCTATCCGCCGCCTGGCAACGGCGTCGTGGACATCAACGGATGCGTCGTCAGACCACATGCGCTCAGGTCAGCCGGACTGTCGCTATACGGCTATACGAATAGTTGCAGGCCGGTGGTCCCGAGATCCGCGTCGCGGCGTCTGCCGCGGCCGTACCCCCCAACTAGCTAACTAAGAACGCGGCAGGCTTCAGCTGACCGCCGATTTGCTCCCTCCAACGAGGCTTCTGCCGCTGCGCTCGGACCCGACCCGTTCCAGACCGAGCCGCCAGCCTGCTGCCGGGCCTCCCGACAGCTACCCGGACGGGACTCGCAGCCGCTGGCGACGATGAGCTTCTGTTGGTCTCAGCTACTCAATAGCTCCTCCAACTCTGGGCGCTCGCACAATCCGGGCTAGGGCGCGGGTTCACTCGAACTTTGCAGCCCTGAGGGCTTGCCTGGCTGGACGCAATTGGCAACTGTAGGAGACGTAAACCGCTTGGAAAGCGGACCAACGGTTATCAGGCCCGACAGTTTCCTGGCAGCTCCGCACCAGTTGCCCCAAGTGAACAATGCCAGCGTCCCCGAGCGAGTCAGTGGACGTTCAAGGCGGATGCGAGCAGGGTTTCCACTGATCTTTGCAACCGGGCGCTGAATGCGGAACTCAATTGGCCAGCGCAGCCCGCATGGCTTGCCACGTGCGGCGACGAGCACGTGGACCGTCGCGACGGTGCCTCCAACCAGCACTCCGTCAAACGACAACTTCACCTCCGAAGCGGCGCACTCCTGCGGAACATCCTGCGATCGCTTCTCGTGCTGGTGCCGCGCATTGGCGACTCCAGGCTGCTGAATGGCGGGACGCACAGGATGCTCGCTTACGTTGCCGCCCGTGAGACCACCAAGTGCAAGCACCCCGACCAGCACGGCCACGAACATCCCGGCAACGGTCACCACAGTGCGGCCCCGGACGGGCCGGATCCTCGTCGGCATCCAGTCAAACACTCGATGCCACGCCGCGCGTCTCGACGCAGCCGCATAAACCCCTGCAGGGAGTCCCGGTAACACGCTTACGATCCTCTCTCCGGTCGCCTCATCCCGCGAGCCGCTGGAGCCTCGATTCCGTCCCGTCTGAAAAATATCACGCGCCAGGAGCAGTTCACGAGCGTCAGCCTGCTGCGCGCCGCACAAGGCCGGAGGCCCGGTCGTGGCTCGTGTCCCGCCGCGGATTGTCTAGGCCGGATAGAACAAATTGTAATAGCCGGGCCCTTGGTCTCCGTATTGGTATGGGGGCCCGATGATCTGCTTCGCGTCGGCAGGCCCGTTGTCGTACGGATAGCCGGTCTGAGCCGAGTTCGTCGGATCTGCCGTGACCAGATTGGTGCAGTACACCACGACCTGCCGACAGACGCGGTTCACCAATCCGACCATGAAGGAGTTGTAGACCTGAGGTGCTGGGAACGATCCGGCGATGACCGCCTCGTACTCCGCTGTGGTCCAGTCGCCTTCGCCTACCGCGTCCTCCGTGAAGAAGTACGAATACCCAGGCACCGCGGCCATAAGGACGAGCACGGCCTGGTTTAGAGTGGTGAGCGTTCCTGGCGAAAAACCGTAGCCGGATTCTTCGTCAAGCATGAAGCCAAGCCAGTGGCTGCCCGGATTCTTGCCGTGCTTCTCGATGTAGCTCTCCATCGAGCGAATTGTGTTGAGGTAGTACGCCTCAGTGCCACACCCCGAGTAGATCGAGACCTCGGTCACGGTGTAGCGATTATCGTTGAGGAAGTTGACCGTCTCCTCTTCTGCTTGCAATGGAGTGGTCGCTCCACAGTCACCCAGCTCGCCCCCTTCGGCCACGACTACCCCCGCGCCAGTTGGGTAGCTGTGCCCGGGCCCGACATCCTTCATGTAGCTCGTGGGAGCAGGCGACTGCGCGAAGCTCACCAAGGGAAACAGCGCACCGAGCAGAAGGGCGGCGATAGGCGGAAGGAATCGTCGTGCTCGCCTCCGCTTTGAGCGGCGGTCCTGAACCTGCTGCAACTTCGTGCTGTCGGTCATTGTGCGCATGATCCTGTTGCTTGAGGGGCGGGCTGGCTCAGGACCGTCGACAGGCTCGTCTCCGGAGGTGTGGAGAGCGGGCTATCTGTCACCGGGATGGCTGACATGGCCTGCGCGATCTCGTCGAGTAGCCCCGTGACAGTCGCGCCATTGACCGAACCGGGAAGATCGCTAGTGAGCTGCGAAAGTAGCGTTGTGACCGGCGACGCTGAGCCAGCAGGTTCCTGATCGATGGTAGCCGTCAGCTTGGCAATCGCGGTCTGGGCCTGGCTAACTGAGCCACTGGTGTCTGAAATCAGTTGGTCGAGCTGCTTCAGAGCGGCCGATGTGGCCCCTGCGGGACTGGTAGCGTTCTCCAAAGCAACGCTCGTCGACGTGGTCCCCGGATACCAAAGACCGTCATCTGCGTCGAACTGGGTCGCTCCGCACCCGGGAACGTTGATCACAAGGAGATTGCTGTCAAACGACGACAGTTCGCTGACTTCCGAGGCGGACGGATTTGGGGCATAAGCGACCGTGAAATCTCCAGGGTCGTGAGCCGCGTTCGGATCCATGCAGTCTGGGCTACTTGACGCTGAACATGTCTCGGTGGCGATCATGGCTCCGCCGGGGGTTGGTCCGTCGCCGCTGAGCTCCATCCCGCTGGCGATCAGGATCCATTGACTCGATCCATCGAATTGGAAGCAGTTGATCCCGCCGAAATTTGCGTTCAGCGCGCTCTGCGTTGCAGAATCAAAGAAGTCGTCGCCGCACGAGGTCGTGTCTGGTGACGGGTACGACAGTGTTGGCGCCGGCACCGACGTCCCCGCCTGGGTGGGCGTGGACTCGCCGGCGAGGCACTTCTTCGTCGGAATGAGCGTTCCGCACCCCGGCGGCACGCTCGCCGCATGGGCAATAGATCGATGCCCCCCAAACACCGACGTGGATAGCGTGACTCCAACCGCAAACGCGACCGCAACACTGGCGACACTCCATGTGAACGCTCGCCGTCTGTTGTGGTTCATGGCATACCCTCTCTCCCGCCCAGGATCCCCGATGCCAGGTAACTCCTCATCCCATACCTCTAGGCCCACTACCTATTGCTTTAGTTAATGCTTTCTTTGGCTAGGGTACGCCTCAACCGCAGGCGCGTCAAGCGTCGTCCGGGTTATCTTCCAACGGCGGCAAGCACGGCGAGCGGGGCCAGCGCTACCGACAGGGTCGAGAAGACCAACTCGGCGCGCTCGGCTTTGCAGTGAAAGCGCTTGACCTGTGGAACGCCCAATACCTCGCCGACGCGATCGCCCACCTTCGAGCCATCGGGCGACGAGATCGCCGATAAAGGCCTCCAACGCCTTTCTCGCTCCAGTACGAGCACATCAAGATGCTCGGCAACGTCCCCTTCACGCTCCCCGCCGAGCTCGCCGCCGGACGACGCCGGCAGCTACGCGGCCTCGGCGAATCGACTTGGGCGCTCGTGCACGTCAGCTTGATATCCAGTGCATTGTTCACGTTGGCCGTCGTGCAGTTGAAGCCGTCCGTTGTACTTCTGATCCGCTTGGGGCCCAGCGCAGCGTCGGAAACGATGTGTCGGAATAGCTGGTAAATCGTGAAGTCGACGGAGTACGAGATCGTTTTGCTCCCTGAAGTGGCGTTGTCAAGCGCTGCGTTCCGGAGACTGTCGCTGGGCCCCATTCGGTGCCGAATAACCGCGATTGCGATCACGGCGTCACGATCGAGAAGGCCTGTCCGGCTCCTGCAAGTCAGGCGGGCGATCGCGAGCGCGTTGCTTGGATTGAGTGGAGGTAGCGTGCTCGCGCTCGGCATCGATGCCGCCGCCCTGGCGGCGCAGTCGTTCGGCAATATCAGACTCATGGCCGTGGTCAGATGGCTGGTAGTAGTTGGCGCCAGCGAGCTCGTCGGGGAGGTAGTCCTGCTCGACCCATCCATGCGGATCGTCGTGGGGATAGCGGTAGCCGACGCCGTGTCCGATGCGCTCAGCACTTTTGTAGTGAGCGTCGCGGAGGTGTGGCGGTACCGGGCCAGCGGGCTTGGAGCGGACGTCGTCTAGGGCTGTCCAGATCGCGGTGGCGGCGCGGTTGGACTTGGGCGCGGTCGCGAGGTGGATCACGGCCTGGGCGAGATTGAGGTGCGCTTCGGGTAGGCCGACGTATTCGACCGCGTGTGCGGCGGCAGCGGCGATCAGCAGGCTCGTGGGGTCGGCCATGCCGATGTCCTCGCTGGCGAGGATGACCAGTCGGCGGGCGATGAAGCGGGGATCCTCGCCGGCGACGATCATCCGGGCGAGCCAGTACAGGCCGGCGTCGGGGTCGCCGCCGCGGATGCTCTTGATGAAGGCGCTGACGACGTCGTAGTGGTCGTCGCGGCCCCAGGTCAGTGAGCGGGTGGTTCTAGCTCGCTCGATGTCGTCGAGGCTCACACGTCGGCGGTCGCCCGCTATCGCCACGGCTACTTCGAGGGTGGTCAGCAACGCGCGTCCGTCGCCGTCGACGATGTCGATGATGGCATCGGCGGCGGGCTCATCGATCGTGGCTGCCTCGGTCTCGAGGCCGCGTTGCAGGAGGGTGTGTAGCGCCTGGTGGTCGAGGGGCTCGAGTCGGAACAGGGTGGAGCGGCTGAGCAGCGGGCCGTTGAGCTCGAAGAAGGGGTTCTCGGTCGTGGCGCCGACGAGGGTCAGGGTGCCGTCCTCAACGCTGGGCAGCAGCGCGTCCTGCTGGGACTTGCTGAAGCGATGGACCTCGTCGAGCAGCAGCACCGTGGAGGCGCCGGTCTCTCCGAGCCGGCGACGGCCGCGTTCGGCTGCCTCTCTGACGTCCTTGACCCCGGCGCTGACGGCGCTGAGGGACTCGAACTGCGCGCCGACGGCGTCGGCGAGCAGGCGGGCGATGGTGGTCTTGCCGGTGCCGGCTGGTCCCCAGAGGATGACCGACGTGAGCTTGCGGGCCTCGACGAGCGCGCGCAGGGCGCCCTTCGGTCCGAGGAGATGATCCTGACCAACGACATCATCCAAGGTGGACGGGCGCAGCCGGCTGGCCAGCGGGCCGCGGGATCGCAGCCGCTCCTGGAGGCCGTCCTCGAAAAGGTTCATGAGGGCCGTCCTTTGTGGCTGCTTGTCGTCATGGCTTGGTCGGTCCGGGGCCGTTAGGGAACAGCTGGGTAACGCGCTGCTCGTTCAAGCGCGAGACGTTCGCGCGTGCGCCGTCGAGCTTGCGGTGCAGCTCGGCGCGCTCGCGCACGAGCTGGTTGCGTTCGAGCAGGAGCACCTCGTTCTCGCGGCGCAGGCGGTTACGGTCGTGCTCGATCCAGGTCCCGTCTGGCTCTCTGAGCTGTCCGGTGAGATCGCTCACGAGCCGGCGCTGAGTCGCGATCTCACGACCGAGCTCACGGGCCCGGTTCTCGGAGTTGAGCGCCCGCTCTCGCCACGATGCTTCCTGCTGGGCGGTGATCGTCGCGAGGCTGCCGTCGGCGCGGGCCTGGCTGCGCGTCTGCGCTGCGGCGATGACCGCACGGGCGTCGTCATTCTCGTAGGTGAAGGATCGTGATACGCCCGCGAGCCGTGAGATCGCCGCACGGGTCATCGGCGCTCCGGAACGGCCCAGTAGCTTGACAACCCTGCTGACCGCGGCGACCTTCGCGGTGGAATCGCGCTTGCGAGCGTCGATCGCCCGCTCGGGCCGCGGCCGCGGCCGCGGCCGCAGGGTAACCACGCTCACGACGCCACCCGCGATTCGCCGTGTCCGCGCTGCTCGAGCTCGCGCGCATCGCCATCTGCGGTCTCACCGCCTCCGATCCCCACCAGGTCACCCGCTCGCCAACCTTGCGTCCAGATCGGGTTGAAGAAGTCCTGCTGGGGGCTGCGGAGATCGAGATCCTTGGCTTGCTCGAGCAGCCCAAGCGCGAGCAACGCCTTCTCGAGACCAGCCAGCGCCTGTGAGCTGCGCCGGAACGTCCCGTAGATGTACTCGCGAGCGCTCTCGTCCGGCGCACCTTCAGCCATCGCGGCCCAGCGCTCCTCCTGACGCTTCCAGTAGCCGTAGTCAGCGCCGGTGATCACGAAGTGCTCGCACGAGTGGCACTTGCGCTCGAACGGGCAGTCAGCTCCCCCGACGACCGGCTTGTAGGTGCACAGGCCATGCTCGGTCGGGATCGCCGCGAGATCGACCATCAGCTTCTCCGCGATGCTCCTCTCGGCGTCCGTCGGGGTCAGGACGACGGTGCCGGGCTTGGAATTCCCAGGACCGGTAACCCATATCTGCTGCAGGAACGGCTCGACTTGGGAGCCGGCGATCAGCACGTAGGAGTCGCCCATCCGCTCGGAGACGTGGCCGAGGACCCGCTTGACGTGCGTCATGCTCGCGCCGGCGTTCACCAGCCGCGTCGCGAGCGTGTGACGGGCCTGATGGGTCGTGTGGCCGGGCAGATTGATCGCGTCCAGCCCGAGCCACGCCCGAAACGACACCGAGAACGCCGATGCCGAGATCGACCGCTCGAACGTCGGGTTCGTGACCCGACTTGGGAACAACGCGAGGACACGCTGCTGCTTAGCTGTCGGCTCGGCCCCGTGCTTCAGACGGAACCGCTCGGTCGTCTTGACCTGGCGAGCGCGAATGAGATCGTAGACGTCCCGTGGGATCTGGACGGCGTAGTCGAGCTTGCCGACCTTCGTCATGTCGACCCACATCCACGTGCGGCCGAGGTGCTCCCCCACGCAGTCCAGACGGAGCTTGACGACCTCGCCGATCCGGCGACCGCACTGAACCTGGATCGACCAGATGTCGGCCAGACCGGTGTCGTGGTGATCCATCTCATCGAGCAGGCGGATATTCGCGGGGTCGCTCAACACCCCCAGCACGACGTCGGTGAACGGTCGCGGGTTCTTGAATGACACAGCCCCGCCGTGGGGGATCGTGACCACGACGGGGCGGGGCAGTCCGACGGCGGCCGCTGCGCCTGAGTCCATCGCCCAGCGCATGACCCGCCGAAGCGCGTTCATGATCAAGGGGTAGGTCGTCGCCGTCGCGGTCGAGGGGGTGCCGTTGACCCGGAAGAGGCCGCGCACCGCCTCGCCGCTGGACACTCGCGCGCGGAGATCCCGGGCGAACTCCTTCGCGGTCGAATCCGGTAGCGCTGATGGCACATCACCGTGCTGAGCGTCGCAATCCGAGAGGTAGGTCCCGAAGCTCACGATCGCTCGACGGGCTGCCTCGAACGGGCCCTGAGTGCGCGGACGGCCCGGCCCGTCCAACTCGCTCGCGAGGTAATCCCAGGTCAGGTCGCGAAGCCAGCGCTGAGGGATACTCGTGAGATCAAACGCCGAGCGGCGGTCCGGGAAGCGAAACCCCCAGTAGTTCGTGTCCAGGTATCCGAGCTCCCGCGTGTCTGCTCGACTGCGATGGATGGGCTGGACGTCCTTGAGCATCTCGCGCACGATCCGGTTGATCGCGGCAGGCTGCGGGGTCCACGACCGGTCGCTCGGATCGAGCTCGAGCAGCGACCGCACGCCGCCCTCTCGGCAGGACTTGACCAGCCGGCGTAACCACATCGGATGCCACCTCGCCGGCGCCGCGTTCTTCGTGTGCGTCCACAGCGCGTACCGGATCTCGGCCGCGACCAGTGGCTCAAGTCCCGCAAGGAAGACCACGCCGGCGTCCGGATCGCCGCCCCACCTCATAAGCCATCTCTGCATCTCCAGGCCGGTCGGCCGGCGGGACGCGACCCAAGCGCGCCGGTGGGTCGGGCACAGCGACGGCTCGGTCTCGGCTCGCCGCAGGCAGTCCGCGACGCGGCAGTCACCAACGCCCGGAAAAGCGACCTGACGGGCAGCCCAGGACTCCTCGGTGAAACCGTGCACGCGACGGCGAGCGTGCGCCAGGCGCACCTCGTGCCGGCGGCACAAATCGCCTGCAGTCGCATCGCGATCAGGACAGAAGCGGCACGCCGGAAGCCGCAGCCCCGCCGGACGACGGGCCTTCGTGGAACTGAACGGGACCGCTGCGGCCAACCACTGCGCTTCGCCGACCCCGCCCCGCAGAGCGTCATGCCGAGACTGACAGTGTCGCGTGCACCACCACTCCGCCTGGGTGCTGTGCATCGCACAGCCCGGAACATGGCACGCGGTGCCGTAGATCGGATGCGCTGGGTCGAACCCGATCGGCTCGGCGCGCAGGTAGCCTTCAAAGTTCGGGCCGGCGATCAAGGCCGCAAAGCGAGCGAGCGGATCGAGCGCGAACAGCTCATCGACCGAAGCGATCAGATACGGGGCGCTACTCACGAGTTCTCGCCCCAGATTGTCTCGAGCGCCGCTTCGAGCGTTGGGTCTCCAGCGAGGTGGGCGTAGGTCTCCTCGACGGTCTTTGAGCTCGCCCAGCCGCCCTCGTCGGCTACCGCCTTGGTGTTCCCGCCCGTGGCCTCGGTCAGGGCGGTAGCCCACGTGTGTCGGAACGCGTGAGGCTTGATCCGTCCCAACCCGGCGCGAAGTCCGGCGCGTTCGATCATCTGGCGCGCACCATGCGTGCCGAGCGCCTCACCCGCCGTCACGCCGACGACGTGAACCAAGACGAGATCTGTCT
>Ga0302326_10023353_pt1 | contig 12607 bp, 11 predicted proteins | sample Palsa_T0_3_FD_202264 | JGI IMG/M metagenome (GOLD analysis project Ga0302326, IMG submission 202264) | Peat permafrost microbial communities from Stordalen Mire near Abisko, Sweden - Palsa_T0_3 | ecosystem: Environmental > Terrestrial > Soil > Palsa > Peat permafrost | place: Sweden: Abisko... | reverse complement strand
GCAATTGAGTACGGCCTGATCGCGTCACTAGTAGCGGTTGTCATCATTACCGCAGTGACACTAGTCGGGACAAATTTGACCTCAGTGTTCAGTAACGTCGCCTCGAAGTTGTAAGCGGCCAATTGGTTGCGAAGCGGCCTCGGAGGGCAACGACGCGCCGGTTGGGAGCCGAGGCTCGTATCGAGCGAACTACGGGACGCCACGCGCTGCCTTTTAGTGCGCAACAACCGGCGGAGATATGTCGATGAATCTTACGATGGTCGCCGTTGTCGTTGGCAAGTTCCTGGTGTTTGCCGGGCTGATTTCGGCCGCGGCCAATGATGTGGCCAGCCGGATCATCCCGAATTGGCTTGTCCTGGTGGTGGGCGGCGGCGGTGTAATCGTTCGCCTAGCGGCGGCGGAACGACATGGGATGTGGGCGAGCGCCGGCGCTGCCGGCATCCTGTTCGTTGCGTTGCGGCTATTGTCAGGCTTCGGTGTCCTTGGGGGCGGCGACGTCAAATTGCTCGCCGCAGTCACGCTCGGTCAACCGCCAGCGGCGATGCCGCAGATTCTCTTGGCCATTGGCGTGGCCGGCGGCGGTATCGCCGTTTTTTACCTGATGCGCGATCGGCTTCGGCGCCGTACCGAGGGTGAAGTCGGGGTCACCTCTCGGCGTGAGATGCCTTATGCGCCGGCCATCTTGGCCGGGGTCGTATGGCACGAGCTTTGGGACCTGGCGACGTGATTTTCCGGCGAGCCTTGCTTGGATTGGGCGCGGTGGCCTTTGTGACGGGGATAACGCTCGCCGTTGTTTGGCTAAAGGCCCCCGCGGCTACCGTCGTCGCGGAAAAACCCGTGGCACCGCCCCAGGCTGTCTTGTCGGCTGCCCGCAACCTGCGGGCAGGGACATTGTTGCGAGCGGACGATCTGCGCTGGGTCGAGTTGCCGACCACGGGCGCTCCACCCGACAGCTTTGTGCGCGGTCAAGCCACCGAGACCGACGTGCTCGGCGCCGCTACCCGACGAGAGTTCCATTTGGATGAGGCGCTGGTCGCCGATCAGCTTATCAAGCCTACCGATCCGGGCTTTCTGCCGGCGGTTCTCGCACCCGGCATGCGTGCGACGTCAATAGCGGTGGATGTCGCGGAAGGCGGTGCTGGATTGCTCACGCCCGGAGATCGTGTGGATGTCATTTTGACTCAGACCTTCACCGATGCACGTCTCAGCGAATCGCAGCGTTCCGTGAGCGAAACGATACTCCCTAACTTACGAATAATCGCCATCGACCAGACCACGCATGTGCCCGGCATGGCTCGGCCGGGCGCGATCCAAGCTCCAGTGACCGCCGAACCGCGCCTGCCAAAGACTGTCACATTGGAAGTCAGCGTCCATCAGGCCGAAATGCTCACGGTCGCAGGCCAACTGGGCAAGCTTCAGCTGACGCTGCGTAGCCTGGCCGACGCGACGGAGCGCGCTAGTTCCGGACCCGAGGCGCCGACCTGGGCGTCGGAAGTATCGCCGGCGCTGCGCTCCCTCGCGCAGGGGCCCGCCGGATCCACACCGTCGCCCTTGTCCGGGAAGGCGCGCGCGCTGGCCGCTCCGCTAGAGGTTGAGATCATTCGCGGCAGCAAAGGCGAAAGCGTCTGCTACGCGCCGGGCGGTTCGTCGACGAACTGCGGCGGAACATCGGGGACGGCCGAACCCGGGCCACCGGCCGCCAAGCCTGGCGAACCCCATTTAGCGATGCCGAGATCATGACGTCGATCGCTAACCGGGTTGCTGTCTGATGGACGCCCTCGCATCCACGCACACAATAACGCCAGTCCGTGATTCGCCGCCACCGGCGATGGCCTATATTCTCGACGCGGATTCCGAAGGCGTCATCCGGCGCTGCTTCACGGATTTGGGTTACGTTGATGGCCGCATAACGCGCGGCAGCATCGACACGGCGATCGAGGAGCTTGCGCGCAGCGGCTGGCCGCGATTTCTCATCGTCGATGTCAGCGGCATAGGCGATCCCTTGCCGCGCATCAACCATCTGGCCGAGGTGTGCGATCTCGCGACCGAGGTCATCGTCATCGGCGACCGCAACGACATCGTCCTATACCGCGACCTCAAAGCGGCGGGAGTAGCCGAATATTTCTTCAAGCCGCTCCTAGGCAGTCTCGTCAGCCGAACCCTTGCAGCAATTGCCACCGGCACCCGAGTTCAGCCACCGTCGCGCACCGGCCGGCTTGTCTTTCTGATCGGGGTACGCGGCGGGGTCGGGGTGACGACAATCGCGACCAATCTCGCCTGGTATCTCGCCGAAGCGCGGGAGAGACGCGTGCTCCTCCTCGACCTGGATCTGCAAAATGGCGACGCCGCCCTGCAGCTCGATGCCCAACCAAGCCACGCTTTGCGCGAGGCGTTGGAGGATCCAGCACGTGTCGATGAATTGTTTCTGGAACGCGGCGTCGCAAACGTTACCAACCGTCTTGCGCTGCTTGCCGGACTCGAGCCGCTATCCGATCACGTAGCACCCAATGAAGACGCCTTCGTAGACCTGGTACAGAAAGTACTGCCGCACTATCGATACGTTTTTGTCGATTTACCCCGGAATACCGCGCAGCTCTTGCCAAAATTACTGCACATGCCCTCGACCGTGTTGTTGGTGAGTGACGGTGGCTTAGCTGCGGCACGGGATGTCGGGCGCTGGCGCAGCAAAATCGGGACGAACACGCCCGAACGGACCTTGCTGCATGTCCTCAACAAACACGGCGCCGATGGTGACCTGCCGGATAAGGAACGCCTGCGGATGATACCGCAGCCTGATGTCTGCATTCGCTGGGATCGCCAGATCATGAGCGCCTCGACACTCGGCACCAAAAGTGTCCAAACCTCCCACGCCATCCTCGAAGGCATGTCGGCGCTTTCGCTCCAGCTCTCTGGCGGATCGGCAGAGGAAATACCGACTCTCTGGAAGAGGATATTCAGCCGATGGGCTTGAGACGTCCGAACCAGGTTGAGGCCGTCATTGCGCCGCTTGAGGCCCACGAGCGGCCGCGCGTCAGCACGCCAGCCGTGGTGGCAGCGCCGCACCAGCCGACCGCCGCTGATCTCATTTACGATCAGATCCTCTCACGGGTGGAACCCGCCCTGGCCGTGCGCATGTCGCGCACGGAGCTGATGATCCGCATCGAGCAGCTGATCGCCGAAATCGCCGACCAGCGCCGGCTCCTCCTCAACCAACAGGAGCAACAGGCGCTGGCTGCCGAAATGGTCGACGACATGATCGGTCTCGGCCCGCTTGAGCCGCTGCTGCACGACGACACTATATCGGACATTTTGGTTAACGGCCCACGCCAAACCTACATCGAGCGGCGCGGCAAGTTGGAACTGACTGATGTTCGCTTTCGCAACAACGCGCATGTGCTGCATGTCGCGCAACGCATTGCCTCGGCGATCGGCCGGCGCGTCGACGAAGCGAGCCCGATGTTGGATGCGCGGCTGGCCGATGGCAGTCGCGTCAATGTCATCATCTTGCCACTGAGCTTGAAAGGACCGTGCATTTCGATCCGTAAATTCACCCGCAGTTTCCTCGATTTCTCCAAGCTCGTTGCCTTTAACAGCGTTTCGGCCGATCTCTCCCGGGCGTTGGAGATCACGGCGCGCTGTCGCCTCAATATCATCATCTCGGGCGGCACCGGGTCGGGAAAGACCACGATGTTGAACGCGATGTCGAGCCTGATCTCTCAGGGGGAGCGAATCGTCACGATCGAGGACACGGCCGAACTGCAGCTTCAACAACCCCATGTCGTTTCGCTCGAAACGAGGCCGGCAAGTATCGAAGGGAGCGGTCAGATCACAGCTCGCGATCTTGTGCGGAATGCGCTGCGTATGCGGCCGGACCGGATCATCATCGGCGAATGCCGGGGCGCCGAGGCTTTCGACATGCTGCAGGCGATGAACACCGGACATAACGGATCGATGTCGACGGTCCATGCCAATTCGTCGCGAGACGCACTGGCCCGGATCGAAAATATGGTGCTGATGGCCAACGTCAACCTGCCAGACCGGGCGATACTGGGTCAGATCGTCAGCGCTCTCGACGTCATCGTTCAGGTCGAGCGCATGCGGGACGGCACGCGCCGAGTGACCGAACTTACCGAGATTGTCGGCATGGAGGAGGACGTGATCACGCTGGCGACGCTATTCTCGTTCAAATACGACGGGGAGAATGCCGACGGCACCATCAAAGGATCGTTCGAAGCGACCGGAACTCGGCCACGATTTCTGTCGCGCTTGGAGTATTATGGGCTGGGCGCTGCCTTTCTGAAGGCGATCGCCCCGAAAAGCGTCGAGATCTGATCGTGATCGCCTATATCGCGCTAGGACTCGCATTCGCTGGTGGTCTCACGGTGCTTGCGCTCTTCTTCACCGGTCAGTCGCACGACCGCGCTCTTGAACGCCGCGTAGCAAAAATGGTGGGGCATCCGCCGGTCACTATCGAAGGTGCTACGACGATAACATCGGCTAGTGACCTAAGTCGCTCGCTGAGCCGACGTGTTCACTCGCTATTCACTTATCGAATGGCTCGGACCTGGGGCGTAACCGCCAAGTCGTCCTATCTGCTGACGGTAGGGGGCGTCGCCGCTGTCGGGTTGGGCGGCATCGCGGGAATAGCACTTCACCTGCCAAGTTATGTTGCCTGTGTCGCCGCTGCGGGCGGCTTCTTTCTGGTTCCACGATTCTTGCTAAAGCGTCAGCAGGGACGTGCCGACGGGCAATTCTCCGAACTCCTCCCAGACGCGATCGATATGGTCGTGCGGATGGTTCGGGCCGGGCTCCCCGTGGGACAGGCGTTACGAGTGGTTGGCGACGAGGCGGATCCGCCGCTCAGCACGGTGTTCAATGGTATCGCGAACCTGGCGGATATCGGCATGCCCCTCGCGGAGGCCCTTGCGACGACCGGCGAGAGGGTCGGCAGCCCCGATTTCAGGTTCTTTGCCGTCGCCGTGGCCTTGCAACAGACGACCGGTGGCAATCTGGCCGTAACGCTCGAAACGCTTAGCGAGATCATCCGCAAGCGGCGCGCCGTGCGGCTCAAAGCGAAGGCTGCGACCGCCGAAATCAGAGCGTCCGCGATGGTCCTGGGTGCCATTCCGTTTTTTATCGTCGGGGTGTTGCTGGTGGTGTCTCCCGGCTATCTGCAGCCCCTGATCACCGATCCTCGCGGCAACATTATCATCGGCGCGGCAGTGCTGGGCCTGGTTCTCGCCTTTGTCACGATGCGGACGATGATGCGTACGGCGATGAGGGCCTGATAGAGGTGATGACGCCATGAGTTGGCTATCGCTGCTGGCGCAACCGACGCCCTTGCTGATCGGATTTGCCGCGCTGACTTTTATCGTCGCGGGCGCTTCTTTCCTCGGCTGGAATGTCGTCGTCGCCCGGGATCGAGTCTCGCATCGTGTCGATGCCCTGTGCCCGATCCGCACAATGCCCGCCGCAACGGGCGGACGTATCTGGGTTCGCCCGAGCGCACCGCCTGCCTGGCTATCGGATCGCGCGCTTCCGCAAGCCACTGAGCTCGAGATCATTCGGCGGCTCGCGGGGCTTCGCGTACCGGCAGAGCACGCGGTCGCGGTGTTTTTTACCTTCCGGCTCGTCTTTGCATTCGTACTGATATTATTGCCGTCATTCCTTTCCTATCGATACGGACCCGGTTCAGTGCTCCTCAGAACCATCGGTGTCGGCGTTGTCGGCGGCTGTCTCGCCTGGTTTCTGCCCCAGTTCATCGTTGGCAGGCTCGTGCGCCGGCGAATGCAATCGATCGAACGGGGATTGGCCGACGCTATCGAACTTCTTTGTATCTCGGTCGAGGCTGGCTTGGCCCTAGAGGACGCCATCGATCGTGTCGTGCCGGAGCTGTGGCGCTCGCAACCAACGATGGCCGAGGAACTCGCGCTGACCAGCGCCGATTTGAAAATACTCCCCAGCCGCGACGCGGCGCTTCGCCGCCTATCGGCGCGTGTCGCCGTTCCCAGCGTCCACTCGGTTGTCACGACATTATCGCAGACGCTGCGATACGGCACACCGCTGGCTCAGGCCTTGAGGGTTGTTGCCTCCGAGCTGCGCAGCAATTCGCTGATCAATTTGGAGGAGCGGGCAAACAAAATGCCGGTCCTGCTGACAATTCCCATGATTTTGTTCATTTTGCCGAGCGTGTTTCTAATCATCGGCGGACCGACGGCGCTGAAACTGATCGACGCATTTCGTCATTAGCCGAAAGACGCCCGCTCGCGTTGCACGGCGAGGACACGACGAATGACGGTTTGTACGTTCGAGACCGTGCTCCCATGAACGGTGACGCCTTCTCCGCCAAGTTCGGCAACCACCTTGCGGACGGCAGCATTACCACCTTCGAGAAGCGCCTCGTCATCGAGAAATTTTCCAATGATGGCGTCCATGGTCATTCTTCGCTCTTTTGCTTCCCATGCCCTATTGAAGAGACCATCCGATGCCGCATCTCAGTCAAGAGCCGCGATGCAGAGGCCCCTCCGGAATGGCCAGAGAGATGTGAGGAGGCTGGTTCTCGGGTTAAGAATTAAGGTGGTGGAGCCCTTCGGGATCCATCAGTCGAACCTGGCGAGCGGTCGGCAGTTCGATCAGAGCCTTATCTTCGAGGTGCGCAAATGTCCGTGATATGGTTTCGATGGTAAGGCCTAAATAGTCGGCAATGTCCTGGCGTGGCATCTCCAGCGTAAGGAATTCGCTCACCGGCGAATACGCGGCCCAATCGGTGAGGAACGCGGCCAATTTTTCGACAGCGCATCTGCGGCCCAGTAACACTGCGTGCCGTTGCGCCCGCGCCAAGCTCTGCATCGCGTAAGAGAAGAGTTGCTGCGAAAACCCCTCGCTATCTGTCGCGAGCGTCTCAAGGTCACGCCGGCGATACGAGATAACTGTGGAAGCGCAAACAGTCTCAGCCGAAAGGCTATGCTCTGCACCCGCTTCTAAGCCGAACACGTTGCCGGGAAGATAAAAGGCATCGATCTGCCGCCGACCGTCACTGAGGAACGTACAGGTGCGCACGACACCTAGGGCGACCTTGAAGAAACAGTCGGCCTGGTCGCCCTCGCCGTAGATCCCCCGATTTTCGGCGAAATTCAGCGCCGACCCAAGCGCTGGGAGAGCGCGCTGATTCCCTTCACCAATAAAGCTCAGGTTCCTCATTTCAACACCGACCGCTATACGTCGTTTCACGGCTGCTGCAGCGATGTGAAAGTCCGAGCCGACTGCGATGATTGGGGCAGGATTTTCCATTCGATCCTCGTGGGGGCGAGAAGTATTTGTCTTACGCCTCGCGCACCTTTAGTCGGAGGGAAACCTTAGAAGAGCCGCTATTCCCGCGCGTTAACCGATCGTGCGACAATACCAGCAGCAATTTTCGTAGGAAGGCTCGGAAACTACTCAAGTTTTCGGCAAACTTGCATCAATAGCTGAGGGGATAATTTGCAAAACCCGGGCAAGGTATCCGGCAAGCCGAGATCACCCTCGCTCTGCGAGGTTTGTCAGCCTGAAAAGAGGCAAACACTCAAGGAGTAACGGTCCTGACGAGACGAAAGCCGACAACGGAGCTATGAGCGAACCACTTGAGCTGGGCGCGAAAGGCAGAACGCAGAATGTGCGCATCGTAGTAGTTCGCGGCGCCGCCGCGTAGCACGCGGGTTTCGCAGTCTCCAGTTGTACCAGCGCTCCCGTCCGTGGGCGCCTGGAGGTAGTTGTCGACGTAGCAATCCGCTACCCATGCGCCCACATTCCCGTCGATGTCGTAAAGCCCCCACGGGTTCGGTTTAAACGATCCCACCGGCGCTGTGGTGGCATAGCCACCGTCACAGTTCACCACTGTGGCCTCGGGATAATTCTTCTTCTTGCTGAGATCGGCGATGTTCTCGTGGGCGCAGGCGTCCTCAAGCCTCGAACCCCAGTAAAACGGCGTCGTCGTGCCCGCCCGCTCCGCGTATTCATATTCCGCCTCGCTCGGCAGCCGGTACCGATGTCGGCCGAAAAACGACATCCAACGGATGAAGGTTTGCGTGTCGCTCCAGGCCACACTATCGACAGGTCGGCTTTCGTCGCCCGTGTAATAAGACGGATTGCTGTGCATCACTCGGCGCCATTGCCGCTGCGTCACCTCGAACTCGCCCAATTCGAACGCTTGCAGACAGACCCGGTGCACGGGCCCTTCGTTTTCGCGGCGCAGCGGCTCGTTGACCGGACTTCCCATCTCGAAACAGCCAGCCGGTACGGAAACGAATTTCAGCTCGGCCTCAACCCGGCGCGCCATCCGCCACTCCACACCCGCCCAGACAAGGAGGGCGATCAGTGGTGGCGCAACCACCGCCCCGGCTACGATCGCGGCAAGGCGCGTCCGACGCCACCAGGAGGTGCGCCGAGAGGCGGCGACGAACTCACTGATTTCCGCCGGTAGCTCGCTACCCCAGCGAACAATTAGCGCCCGCGCCTCTTTGAGCGGCAATCCGGCCGGCCGGACCCGGCCCTTCTTCTCCCGCCGCGCCGCCAATCGCCATTCTTTTGCCTCTTCTTCAAGCCGGCCGCGCAGCTCCAAATCGCGGGTATCCGCGGCAATCTGATCGCGTGCCCGCGGCCAGCGTGTTAGCAACGCCTCGTGCGCGAGGCGAAGCTGCGCTCGGCCGCCATCGATGTCGCTGACCAGCAGCCGCGCCTCGGGATCGAGAAATGCATCGACCAGAGCCCGCCGCGGCGAACCGACGGGGAACGAGGACAGTGGCGCCGCGCGCGCAGTCGCCGTGGTGCCGCGCACCGTTACGAGGGCGCGCAATAGCGGCACCAGTTCCTTCTGGACCGCCGCCGGCTGGGCCTGGAATACCTCCTCTGCACGACGCCCGATTGCCCCCTCCAGTCCGCCCAATTCCTGATATGCGGCGAAGGTCAACAGACCGGTATCCCTGCGTTTCTGCCAGAGCTGATCAAGGAGGAACGAGAGCAAAGGCAACGCACCGCGGTCGCCGGCGGCGGCCTGGCGAATCGCTTCGTCGAGGTTCAAGCCGCTGGCGGCGTCGTGCTCGAAGCGCAGCCCCGCCTCCTGCGCCGGCTGACGAATGATCTGCCCTATTTCTGCTTCGTTTGGAGGCAATAGCTGATAACGAGCCTCGTTGGCCGCGAGCCGGGCCAATGCCAGCCCTGCGCTCGTTTCCAGCCGGTCGAAGAAGTCACTGCGCATCGTCGCGACGATCCAGACGAGGCCGCTCTTCGCCAGCGCGTCGAGCACGGCGACGAAGGCCTCGCGGGCTTCCTCGCCAAGACCATCGATCGTGAAAATCTCTTCGAGCTGATCGACGACGATGACCAGTCGTGCTTCGGCGGTCTCGGCAAGATTGGCCGCCTTGCTGGCCTCAGCCAGACCCTGCTCGATCGGGAGATGGGCTTCCTCGGGCAGCTTATTTAACAGTGTGCGGAGGCGTTCCGGGGTGTAGTGCAGCCCGGCCAATTCAGGCAACGCAGTCGGCGAGAGTATCGCCGTGGCCAATGCGGCAAGTGGGTCGCTGCCGATGTCTGACGGTCGCATCACCGCCCGGCGCACGAGCCCGACGCGACCGATCATCCCCGCCAGTGTCAGGTCAGGTAGGAGGCCGGCCTTGACCAACGACGACTTACCCGAGCCGCTCGCTCCGAATACCAGCACGAAGGCCGCGCCGCGCTCGATCTGTCGCGCCAACAACTCGCGCAACGAGTTGCGCGCATGGGTGCGACCGAAGAATACCGGCGCGTCTTCGTATTCGTAGGACAAGAGGGCGCGAAACGGCGCTTGGTGCCAGCGGATCGCGACGTCTTCCGGCGCTGCACCGGCACGTCGCTCCAGCAGCGCGTGCAGGTGGACGTAAAGCTGCTCTTCAAATTCCGCAGTGACGCCAAAGCTATGGGAAGCGGCAGACAGGCTCTCGCCGTCGGCGCTGCGGAACCAGCGCCCGATGAAGTCCTCGACCAGATCGAGCTGCGTCAGCCGCTCGTCGAGCGCCTTGCGATCGTCGAGCGTCGCCGTCGCGGATGCCATCTTGCGATAGAGCAGAAGCTCCGGCACGCCATGTGCTTGCGCGGCGGCGAGGGCGTCCTCGAATTCCCACTCGGTGCCGGTGACCGGACGCCGCCCCGAGATCGCGCCGCGGAATTTGTCCGCGGGCAGCGGCACCCCCAGCCGTGACCATAGGATCACGACGACGATATCACTCCCGCGTGGCTCGGGTATGTTCTCGGAGTCCTGGAAGTGGTGCGTGGCGACCAGCGGCTCGCGCTCCCACAACACCGCCTCGACGTGGAAGTGGTAGGCGAATTCACGGTCGAGTCGAGCAATGATCTGCTCGGCCTTCAGCCGCTCAGGCCGCACGTCCGACGGCGACGAGATGAAGATGCGGATTGTCGGCAGCCGGTCGGGCATCGCAGCGCGTGAAGGCGTCAATTCTCCCCACGGTAGCGGAGCGAGCGGCCAGCTTCTACCGCGTTATTCTCAGCTGTTGGTGAGCCCGGATAGACCCGATCCGATGGTAAGCCCCACGGTCTCGCCTGTGAAATCGCGGGCGCTTGTCAGTGTTAGTGAAGGATTTGAGCCAAAAACGCCCTGAGGCGCGGGCTTCGCGGTGCTTCGAAGAACGGCTTTGCCGCAGCGATCTCGACGATCTGACCCTGATCCATAAAAGCGCAGCGATCGGCGACGCGACGGGCGAAACCCATCTCGTGGGTGACACAGATCATGGTCATCCCGTCTGCCGCCAATTCTTCCATGACCTCGAGCACTTCTTTGATCAATTCCGGATCGAGAGACGAGGTCGGCTCGTCGAACAGCATGATCCGCGGTTCCATGCAAAGCGCGCGAGCGACCGCAACGCGCTGCTGCTGACCGCCGGACAATTGCGCCGGGTATTTGCTCGCTTGCTCGGCGACATGAACCCGCGCCAGGTAGCGCATGGCCAGCGCCTCTGCCTTGGCCCGGGACAATGACAAAGCGAGGCGCGGCGCGAGCATGCAGTTTTCGAGAATAGTCAGATGCGGGAACAGATTGAACTGCTGAAACACCATGCCGACCTCGCGCCGCACGTCGAGAATTGCGCGCGCGCTGTCGCTGAGCTCGATGCCGTTGACGACGACGGTGCCACGATCGTGCCGCTCTAGCCGGTTGATGCAACGGATCAGCGTCGATTTGCCCGATCCCGACGGCCCGCAGATCACGATCTTCTCGCCCTTGTGGACGTCGAGATCGATCTGCCGCAGCGCCTGAAAACTGCCGAACCACTTATCGACGCCCTGGATCTGCACCGCGATCGGGCGCTCGTCCGCAATCTCGTTGGCGACCACGCTCATTCCGCCGCCTCGCCCAGCTGCCCGGCAGGCAAGGCCGGCGCCAAGCCCTCGGTGCGGATCTGGATGGCTAGGTCGCGGCGTTCGTCCGCGGCAAGATGCACGTTGAGCCAGGCATCAAGTCGCGACAGGCCGACCCGGATCGCATTGATCAACACCCAGTAGAAAACCGCCGCGGTCAGCAGCGGCGTGAACGGATCGTAGGTATCGTAGAACACCGCGTTCGCAGCGCCGGTCAGATCGACCACGGTGATGATGCTGACCACCGCCGTCGCCTTGGTGAGGAGGATCACGTCGTTCTGATAGGCCTTGAGGCCGTAGCGGATCGCCAGCGGCAGGCGGATACGCAGGAAGACGTCGCGCGGCTCGATGCCGAGCGCGGCAGCCGCCTCGACCAGGCCGCGCGGCACCGATTGCAGCCCACCGCGCACGATCTCGGTCACATAGCTGGAATGATTGAGCGCGAAGCCGATGACCGCGCAAAGAAACGCGTTCGAGAACAACGCACCAAGGAATCCGTCGCGCGCGCCGAACACCTGGCCGAAGCCGAAATAGACAAAGAACAACAGGATCATCGCCGGCGTGCCGCGGAAGAAGAGCACATAGGCTGCGGCAGCCCAGGCGATCGGCTTGTGGCGCGAGGTGCGCGCGAGCGCCATCGGGATCGAAATCATCATCCCGAGAACCAGGACGCACGCGGCCAGCGCGATCGTGACGATCAGCCCGTGCATCAACACCGGCAGCGAGTGCAGCGCAAGCGCGAGATCGAAGGTCATGCGCCGCGCCCTGCCGCAACCGGGCGCGCCGTGCCGCGGTCCAAGCGGCGTTCGAGCCGCGACGACAATTTCAGCGTTACTGAGCTGAACACGATAAAGAACAGCGCCGCCGCGATGAAGAACAGAAACGGCTCCTTGGTGGCGCCGGCCGCCGTTCGCGACCGCGCGACGAGCTCGTTAAGCCCGGCAAGCGCGACCAGCGACGTGTCCTTGAGCACGCTGACCCAGATGTTGACGAGGCCCGGCAGGGCCAGCCGCGCGACTTGCGGCAGGATCACATACCACCATGCTTGATAGGGACGGATGCCGAGCGCGCGAGCGGCCTCGAACTGGCCGCGCGGCACATTCCGGATCGCGCCGGCGACGACCTCGGCCGAATAGGCGCCCTGGACAATCGTCAACGCCGCCAGGCCCGCGACAAACGGGCTAACATCGACGCGTGCCTTGAGACCGACGAGCCCGCACAGCGC
>Ga0302326_10023351_pt1 | contig 12608 bp, 8 predicted proteins | sample Palsa_T0_3_FD_202264 | JGI IMG/M metagenome (GOLD analysis project Ga0302326, IMG submission 202264) | Peat permafrost microbial communities from Stordalen Mire near Abisko, Sweden - Palsa_T0_3 | ecosystem: Environmental > Terrestrial > Soil > Palsa > Peat permafrost | place: Sweden: Abisko... | reverse complement strand
TGAAGTCGCGGCCTTCCACGAGGGGAATCTTCATCAGATCGAAGTAGCCGGGCGCCACCAGGTTGCGGTAGATCTTCATATTCTCGCTGGGTCCGGGCACATAACCCTCGATCTGCAGATCCTCCCAGGACGATCCCGCAAAGCCCAGCGGTACGGTGTCCGCAAAACTGACAGCCGCCACGCCGGGCTGCGATTCCAGTTGCTGCCGCAGGCGGCGGCAGAAAACGGTAGCTTGCGCCGCTCCATAACCCGCCGACGGCAGATCCACTTCCGCGATGGCCACGTGCCGCGGATCGAAACCGGGATTGATGGTCTTGGTAAGTTGAAAGCTCTTCATGAACAGGCCGGCGCCCACCAGCGCCACTACCGCCAGCGCGACTTCCGCGACCACCAAGGCTCCGCGCAGCCCATGCGAACGTGCGCCGCCCGAGCCGCCGCGGCCGCCTTCCTTCAAGGCATCGTTCATGTTCAAATGCGTAGACTGCAGTGCGGGAATCAGCCCCGCAATCAACGTTACGGCGATGGCCAGCGCCTCGGTGAACAGCAGCACGCGCCAATCCAGCGGCGGGTTCAGAACAGTCGGCGTGGAGGTGGCCGGCATCAGCCACAACAGGGACGCGCGCATGTGATCGGCCAGAGCCAGACCGAGCAGCGATCCCGCCAGCGCCAGCAGCAGCGTCTCCACTAGAAGCTGGCGCACCAGGCGTGCGCGCGGCGCACCCAGCGCCAACCGCACGCTGAACTCCTTGGCGCGCGCGCTGCCCCGCGCCAACAGCAGGTTGGTCACGTTGGCGCAGGCGATCAGCAGCACCACGCCGCAGATTCCCATCAGGATGCTGAGCGGCGCGAGCATGGTTTTCTGCGCGCCGTAGGCCGCCTGCCAGACCGGCACGATGGTCGCGCCGATGCCGCGGTTGCTATTGGCATACGATTCGGCCATGCGCTGCGCCAGCGACTGCAATTCCGCGCGCCCCTGCGCCATTGTCACTCCCGGCCTCAGACGAGCCAGCGACAGGAACATGCGGCACTTGCGCTCCCGCAGCAGGCTATCGTCTCCGGCCGTGAGTTCGCCAAAGGTCATCGCCGGCACCCAGAGATCGAATGCCAGGCTGGTCATCGATCCGCTGAAGTGTTCGGGCGCCACTCCGATAATGGTGACCGGATGCCGGTGGATGCGTAGCGTGCTCCCCACCGCCGCCGGATCGGAGTGCAAGCGGTTCTTCCAGAACGAGTAGCCGATCACCGCGACCAGGTGACCGCCGGGGTTGTCATCCCGCTCTGGCCCCACGAAGAAACGGCCCAGGGCCGGCTTCACCCGCATTACATCGAAGTAATTGCCGGAGACCAGTTCGCCCCAGACGCGCTCGGCGTGCACGCCTTCACCCACGTTCAGCGGCCTGGGTTGCGTAACCAGGACCCCGTCCAGCAGCTTACTGCCGTCGCGCAAATCGCGGTAATCGGGGTATGAAGTGGCGAGGTGCTCTCCAGAGGGCGCCACGGTTTCCATCGATACGAGGCTCCCAGCGTCGCCCGCGCCAGGGAACGGATTGAGCAGCACTCCATCGATCCAACTGAAGACGGTGGCATTGGCGGCGATTCCGATAGCCGTGGTCAATACCGCGACCGCGGTGAATCCCTTGCTGTTCAGCAGGGTCCTTAGCCCGTACTGGATGTCGTGGAATAGAGTGGCCATTTTACCGGCACAGTGCAATTGAAGCGCCAGCCCGGTCGAAGGAGTTAGGCGCGAAAGTAAGGAACCGTGTGTCCGATTCCGGAACGGCGCTGTGCGCACGCGAACAGCTTCCCTTGCGGCGCTTTCCTACAGGTAATTAGACCGAGCGGGATCGAAAAACAGGGCATTACTCGGGATGGGAAAGAAAGGAGATAAACAGGTCCAATAACGATATTCTTGATGCTGGCTATGACAGCGAACGGGTCTTTAATTGCGGCCCGGGCGCGTGCACCTCGGGCAGTAACTGCGCTCACGATAATTGCGATCTCCTTAGGTCTGGGCTGGCGTCGCAGAAGCGGCTGCAAGCCAGGTACGAACCGGTGAATGTGGCAGTCACCGCTCCTAATCTTGTTCACCAAGAGTTTGGGCGTACGTTTTGCCGTAAGGGTAGAAGAGTTCGTTACGGCCTTGCTGCCAAGCCGCCTTGAGTTCGGGCGTTGTGATGTCCCAGTCCGGCCGGCATTTCTTGGTAACGGCACGTAGGTCCTGGCGCAGATCTTCCAAAGTGGGCCGGCCGAAGAACCAGTAGCCGTTGTATATCTTATAAATGACAAGACCGGGCTCGAGCACCACCACGTGGGGAATCATGGGATTGTGAACAGGATCGGTATATTCGGCGATGTCGAGATCTTTTTGGACGATCCGTCCCGCGTCGGAGAGGAATGGCCAGTGGGCGCCGACTCCGCTGCGATATTCATTCGTCTCGGAGATGTTGTCGGTGCTGATGGTGACAAGCCGGCAGTAGGCAACCTCAAGCTCGCGATGGAGCGCGACCAGCCCTTCAGCCTGCCGGCGGTCCTTGGGGCAGAAGCCTCCGCGGCTGAGGACGAGAACCATGGGATGTTGTCCCTGCAGGTCGGATAGCTTCCGGCGTTTCGCGGTGTGGTCGGAAAGCTCATAGTCGGGGAAGATAGCCCCTGGAACAATGTCAGATCGCATATGGAGTCGCCTTTCCTCGTTGAAACATTATAGCCCTCAACGTGAAGAACCGACAAAGCCTCGGGGTCTTCGGAAATGGGAATCATGCGACGCTCCTGCCGGGGAACGGCGGTCCGTTGTGTGGCATTGCCGACGATTGACAGGCGTTGGGGGCTGTTCAACGGACTGCGCCCGCGGGTACCCTTGAGAGATTTTCATAAACGCGATTCTAAGTTATAATCTCGGCTATGCTTTGGGCTACGGAAAAATCCGTGTTGGCCCAGGAGGATTTCGACATGAAAATGAATCCTGGCTTCGCATGTTCGATCATAGCGATTGCCTTTACAGCCGCCTCATTGCGTGCCGGTGAAATTCCCATCGATATTAGCGGCTTGGCCAACGAACCCTGGACATTTTCTGGCGCTCCCGGCGGAGCCTCGATCATCAACGGATATACCTTCCCGGTAGGCAGCCAGAATTTCGGGGGGGTCCCTTTCGCGATTCCAACCGGGCCCAACAATTATTGGAACGGCGCCGCGGCTGCGGGCTTCGGCTCGAGTGTCGTCAGTCTCACTATACCCGTGGGTGTGTACGGCGTCACCTCTGCCTTCACCTTGCTTAACACGTTCTGGGGTTGGTCCGGTCCGACGGCCTATCTTTATGTCACCTTCACAGGCAGCAAAGGTGCAATCGAGACTTTGCCGCTGGTGGGCAATGTAGATGTACGCGATTACAACAACGACGGCAATACGAACACGATCGATAACACTTCCACCATTCAAGTCTGGCAGAACGGACTGGGCCAGCGCTTGGACCGTCAGGAGTATGTCCTGGCGGCGGCCTTTCGCAGTCAAACGCTCACCAGCGTGACGATTACCGACGCTGGAAACCAGGGTAACGGCACGAACGGCAGCCGCGCCGTCTTCTCCGGCCTCACCGTCAGTACGTGCCATGCCTTTCCTACGGAAAGCCTCACGATTTCGAGCGGCCCGATCACTTACCATCAGGGCGTCAAGCTATACACCCAGGACGTCACGTTGGGTAACGATGCCACAGCAGCCGTAATAGGTCCCATCTACTTGATCCTGGAGGACCTTCCTGCCGGGGTCGGTCTGGTGAACGAATCAAGCCCGACAACCTGTTACGCGCCGGTTGGCAGCCCCTATGTTGTCGCACTTCCCAAAGGATCGACGCTAGCTCCGGGTACTTTGACTGTGGTTCACCTGGCATTCAGCGACCCGTTTGGTGCTGCGATTTCATACACGCCTCTTACGGTCAACGGCCTGGCTGGCACGCCATAGGCTTCGCCCGCCGCGTGGGGCGGGCAATTCTGCCCGCAGCCGGCTTTTCAGCCGGCTCTGGCCGCCTGACAGGCGGCTGCGGCCAGGATTGGCCGCCCCACAAGTCGCTACGTGCGCAGGCCCAGACCCGGGCGGTCCGGCAGGATCAGTTTGCCCTTCTCCACCAGCACGCCAGTGAACGGATCGTTGGCGATCAGCAGATTGCCGTCCAGGTCGGCGTAGTCCACCAGCGGTGAAAGGTGCGCGGCGGCGGTCACCGACACCGAACTCGAAACCATGCAGCCCAGCATCGTCTTCATGCCCAGCGATTTGGCCACCTGGATCATGCGGTGGGCTTCCAGGATGCCGCCGGCCTTATCGAGCTTGATGTTCACGCCATCGAAAGCGCCCGCCAACTTGGGGATGTCGGCGGCGTGGCGGCAGGCTTCGTCGGCGATCAGCGGCACGTGCACGCGGCTGTGCACCCAATGCATCTCGTCCAGCATTTCGGCGGGCATGGGCTGCTCCACGAACTCTACGCCTTGCCCCGCCAGCCAGTTGATCTTGCGGACGGCTTCCTCTTTGTCCTTCCAGCCTTCATTGGCGTCCACGCGCAGGGGCTTGTCGGTGGCGCTGCGCACGGCGGCGATGGTGGCTTCGTCGGTGTCCAGGCCCACCTTGATTTTCAGTACGGGAAAATCGGCCGCCTCGCGCACCTTCTGGCGGGTGGTCTCGGGATTGTCGATGCCGATGGAGAACGTGGTGACCGGCGTATCGCGCGGATCGAGGCCGAAGTAGCGGTACAGCGGCACCCCCAGCTTCTGGCCGACCCAGTCCATCAGCGCGATATCGATGGCGGCCTTGCCGGCCCACTCACCTTCCACGCGCGCAAACACCTGCTGCATGACCTTGGCAAACTGCCATGGATCGGCGGCCACCAGCAGGTCGCGCACGGATTCCACAGCCTGGCGGGCGCCTTCCGCGTTCTCGCGATAGCGGACGATGGGCGCGCCTTCGCCGTGGCCGGTGATGCCGCCGTTGCTGTACGCGACGTACAGGGTGTCGCGGTAGTCGCTGGACGACATGGTGGTGGTCCAGGTGTGGCGCAGTTTCAGCCGCTTGATTTCGGTCCGGATGGTGGCGGGCGGCGCGCCGGCGGCAAGCAACGCAGGCCACCCGGCTTGCGCCACGAAGAAATGACGGCGGTTCATTTAACCCTCCTGCAGGCGACCAGTAAGCGGCTCCAGTGCGCATCGCTCAGCTCGCAGATTTGGATCACGGGATGGATCCAGGTGGTCGCGTTGATGAATTTACCTTCGCCGATATACATGCCGGTGTGGGTGATGTGGTCCGCGGCGCTGCCGAAGAAGAGCAGGTCGCCGGGCTTCAGTTCCTCCCGCCTGACCGGGATGGCGCCCTGCCAGCCGGCTTGCAGATCGGCGTCCCGCGGCATGACGACGCCGCGGCGGCGGCAAAGCATCTGCGTGAAACCGGAGCAATCGTACCCGAAGCTAGACGTGCCGCCCCAGGTGTAGGGCAAGCCCAGGAAACGGCGGCTCAGCTCGATGGCGGCGTCGATGGAGAGCGGCTGCGTGTCGAAGGTGACGTCGCCGCGCTGCAGCCAGCCGGAGCGGTCGTCGGGCAGGCGGACTTCGAGCCAGCGCCAATTGTCCTGCGGCTCGGCGATTACTTCCAGGCGGGTCTCGAACGGCACGGTAAGCAGAGGCTGGCGTTTGGTGATGTTGGGTTCGCGATAGATGTGGGCGAACAGGCTCTCGACTTGCGCCACGCGCCCGGCGGCCGCATAGGGTTTATCGCCGGCGCCCAGGCGATGGGTGTCCGCGGTGGGAATCCAGCCGGAGTAGTCGTCGGCGGTGCGAATATGCAGCCAGCCGGCGCGCTCCTCGGTCACGGTAACGCTGGTTCCGTAAATCGCCTGCGACACCACTTCGGTATCGTCGCTGGGCTGCGCGTACATGTTGGCGACGGGCTTCAGGACAACGGCCGCGGGGATGGATGCCGCGAACATGGCCATGGCCATAAACAGGTGCATAGGACCTGATCTCAGACTAACAAAAGCCGGCTGGCGGGGCAGACGTTTTCATTTCGGCTGCCAAGGCGAGGCTAAGACCAGTGCGGTTCACCTAAAACGACGTCCCCATGCTTCGTAGATCGCCGTTTCCGGCCCCGAACCGCACAAGGCCGGTTTAAAACGACTACGCGACCAAGTGGTCTGCGCGGATGCCGCGGTAGACAAATCTCATTTGCCATGATGGCCACTCACCTCGGCGAGCGCTCGCGGCATGGCGCGGAATAGTGCGACGATTACTGTCCTAATTTCGGCCTCCTCGCGCTCCAGCAGTTGCCCCAGGTATTCGTCGGCACTTGACGGATCGCCCGCCGGAGGATCGCTCCGCAGCACGATTAATGCCCAAACTAGTTCGCCGAGTTGCCGTTCATCCACCGGGCTCGGGGCCCTCGCCCTTGTTCGCAAACTTCGAATCTCATCCAGAAGCGTCCGCAGATCTTTCCAGAGTAAGTCGACGAGATCTCGCATTTCCTCCTCAGCGGTGGGTAGGCACTCCGGGGCCACCCTCTCTAGGACGATTCGGGCGGCCAGGCTGTGAGGACGGTGACGCATCGCGCTGAGTCTTAGTTCATCCCAGCGTTGCTCAGCCGCCGCTCGTGCTGCACGCTCATAAGCTTTAGATCGTTGGCCCCGCACCAACTGGTCGCTGTTCAAGCCAAAAAGGTCGATGGCCTCCTGGACCCGCGACCGCTCCTCCGTGCTGAGATCGGCATTAGGGATCAGCTTGCCAGTCTCATCCCCCTGACCAAGCGTTAGCCATTCCTCGATGGGGTCCTCCGATGGATCCAGCAGGACGCGCTTTTCCGCGCGAATCGTGCCCCGCGTTTGATAGGTACACCGAGCTGCGAATGGCAGGATTGGAAAGCTGGCTTTCTTCCGGTTACGATTGCAGGTTGTGCACGCAAGGAAGTAGTTTGAGCACTCGTACGCCAGCCACCAATAGCCGCCGTGGGCGGGATCTTCGTCGATAGCACCTTTCGGGCGAAAGTGGTCGACGTCCAACCCGACCTCCAAACCGCAATAGGCGCAGATACTGCCTTGCATCGCGTGCAGCAGACCTTTGACGTCGGGCTCGGTCCAGTGTGGCGGGAAGGGAACTCGAACAGCCGCGGTCCGTTCGTAATGGCTGCGATCTGCCAGTCGCCGAAGGCCACTGCGGCCGGTATCAAGCATTGTAGGAACCGTGTATTGCGGTCTTCGCAGGTGCCGCATGTCAGCGCTTGAGAGTCTTCAGGATCTCCTTAAATTCCGACACCTGGTCCCGAGCGGCATCTTCGTCCGTGCTGGGTGAGACCCGCATCATGACCGCCATCTCTTTCGGGTCTCTGCCACGGCCTTCGTCCGACTTGCGAAGCTCCTCCTGGATTTCAGCGCCTACCGGCCGCGTCCCCATCAGCCATTCGTAAATCTCGTCTGCCGTGAAGCTGAGGATCTGCCGGTCAAGTTCACGAATGTTGCCGTAGCTATCCCGATCGAGGGCTATGATCTCGTTTGCATCGAAGTTGGCGAGAACAAGGGGGGAATGCGTAGTAACGACCCACTGAACCTTCGGAAACGTCTTTCGCAGCCGGGGAATCAATGCTCGCTGTAGGCTAGGATGCAGATGAAGGTCGATCTCATCGACGAGCACGATCGCATGTATGTCCGCTGGTTTCGCGCTAGCTGCGAGATCCGGCGCTTTCTCGCACCAGAAAGCGCACAGGTCCGCAAGCCAGGCAACAAGAGAGCGGTAACCGTCGGGCAGATCGATCGCCTCAACCATCTCTTGGTTCGCGACGATAAAGCGGGTGAAGCCGCCAATCGCGTACACCAACTCCGCACCGAATACCTGCAGGATGACGTTTTGGAAGAGATTCGCAAAGGCCCGGCTTGTCTCCTCTGGCAACAGCACCGCCTCGGCGCCCGCCAGCTGGCTCAAGGGCTCAAACAGCGTGATCTGCCGGCGGACGTCAGGGCTGAGGTTTTCGCTAACAAAATCGGTGCGCGAAGAGAGGTTGCGCGTAGCGCCGTAGCCAGCGATCACTAGCCGCCGAACCCGGTCCCAAACCGGAGGGCCAAATGTCGCGCCACCTTTAGCCACGATTTGGCCATCGTCAATATCCAGGCGAAATGAAACCGGCGGGTCGGGATCGGGTGCGCTTAGCACAACCTCCACCTCCGCTCGCATCCGATTGACAAGATCCACTAGGCGACGCATTCGGTTCAGCCGCGCACCACCGAGCTCGAGCGCCATCGGGTAGCCCAGTAAAGCGACACCGAGCGCTTGCAGGATGCTTGATTTCCCGGCTCCGTTGATTCCAGCAATGCAGGTCCATCGCCCCTCCAGGCTCGACGGCCTGTCAAGGCGCAGATCGAGTTGTTCAAAACACCTGAAGTCTTTTAGCCGAAGCGACTCGACGTAAAGCGGTTCCGCCGCTGCGATAACTGGCTCACCGTCGATTCTGGGATTGGCAGGCTCGGGCGGGTTCCGCGCATGCGCGTCTCGAATTGACGCTGCGAGGAAAGAAATCACTCGCCGCGCGTCCTTCGTATCCAGGTCGAATCGATATGGGCGAAGGTCGAAGGCTTTATGGCGCCTCAGGCCCTGCACCCATGCCGGCTGCGATTGAGCGGCTGAGCCCTCGGACTCACCGGTTGCCACGAAGCGAACCGGAAAGATTAGCGTACGGCCTGCTTGCTGCTCCCTGCCGAGGAACACCTCGAATTCCTTCCGGCATAAATCGCTCCTGAAGTAGCTGGGCGATATTACCGGGACCAAGAACGAGGCGAGCTGGAGCCACTTCTCGGCTCCTTCCGACCATGTCGCATCCGGGCGCAAGCGATGCTCGTCCCAGATCACGTTGATTGGCTCGCCGAACTGAATCTGGAGTTCTTGGCCAAGGCGATCAACAAGTTGATTGACGAAGAAATCCTTGTTGTCGGGATAAGAGTAACTAATGCACACAACCGGCCGGGTTCTTACCGATGAGCGCGCCAGCGCATCGCCTACAGCTTTTCTTATAGCGGTGTAACCGTCCGAGGAGTTCTGCTCCTGCGGTCCGAAGAATTCTCGGGTCCAGCGAAAGTCGTTTGGTCCCCAAATCGTGATATACCACGACGGGGAGTCGTGGCTTTCATGAATTTGGACCCGCCAGTCGCCGTCCAGAGCACCAATTGTTTCGAGCACCGCTTCCTGGACCGCGGCGCCGACCGCACGATTAGGCAGATTGTTGTTCGAAACCCGGACCGCCATGAACCCATGATAGCGCGCAAGCAGTGCGATTTTCTCCCGAGCGCTAACGGATCCGGCCTATCCCGCCCACACTGCAGGGTCATGGGCCAGCCCTTCCAACCCACTGTTCCAATTAACGTCGTCGTCCGGAAGGAAATCCGTTCGTCCGTGTAACCGACGCTGACTTGAAGTCCCGTCCTGGGAGACAAGCCGCCCCCCGCCCCCCCATCTCAGCATCCGCAGGCGATAGCTAAATTCCCGTTCAACGCGTTAAATGAACAGCATTGAAGCTACGAGCCCATCCACCGGGCGATGTCGCCAATTACTTCCGGCGCCACGTGGCCGGGCTGATCGTATTCCGCCGGGGTGCTCTGGCCCTCACCTGCGACAAACAGGTGATTGAGCTTCGGGTAGCTGCGCATGGTTACATTCTTCTTGCCTCCCAGGCCGGCCTTCCAGAGATCGAAGTCTTGCATGCGCACCTGGTAATCGCGCTCGCCCTGCAGAATCAGCATCGGCACGCCGCTCTCCGCAGCCAGCGCTACGGGATAGTAGCCTTTCAAATCCGCCTTGTACCTCTCGGTAGCACCAGGCAAGACGATCCATGGATTTTGCTTGATGGCATCGAATCGCGCTTGTTGGGCGGCCGTCAGCTCGCCCTTGAGGCTGAAGAGGAATCCGTACTGCTCGACGATCAGATCCTCGAGCGGCCGCGCATTGCCCGCCATTAGGATGACGCCCGCCAGGTTGGGATCGGCCTTCATGATGCGCGGCAGCATGTAACCGCCCTGGCTGTGCCCCAGAACAAAGACGCGGCGCGGGTCGATGCCCTCCTGCCGGCGAAGCAGCGCCGCCGCCCGCACGGCGTCTTCCACGGTTTCCCGCGTCATGTTGAAATTCGGGTCGGCGGCGCACTCCTGGGGGTGGACCTTGGTGCGCTTGTCGTAACGCAGCACGGCAATGCCGCGCGTGGCTAAGCCTTCGGCGATATCGCGGAAGACTTTGACGCCGCCCACGGACTCGTCGCGGTCGTTGGGGCCCGATCCATGCACCAGCACCACGGCGGGCCACGGCCCCTTCGCGTTGGGAACCGTCAGCGTGCCGGGCAGTTTCCACTGGTCGTCGCCCACGGTTATGTCGCGGGAGGAGAACGAAGACGCCTGGCTATAGGCGGGCGCATCGTACGGCGGCTTCGACTGCGGCGGGCTAAACCAAGTCCCTTGAATTTGTCCCGAGGCATTCCAGCTCACGATGAAGTTCAGGGTGGTCTTAGCCCAACGCACCGGAATGGTGACCGTGTCGGCATCGCCGATGTGCTGGGTCTGCGGCGCATCATGGCTTTGAGGCTCTCCCAAGGCAGCCGTGATCTGGCCGGCCTGGGCCGCATAGGTTTGGAGCGAGATGGCTCTTTTCATCTCGGGCGAAAACTGCGCGTAGAAGGCTTCGTACTTGCCTGCGAGGACCAGGTCGAGCGCATGCCGCGTACGCTGCTCGGGAGATTGCGCGACGGCGGCCGGCACGGCTAGAAGCGCGAGCGTCCACGCGACACATGACTTCAGGGTCCACATATCTTTATTTTACTGGTTGAAGTGCTTTAATTTAAGTTCGGAGCCGGGCGAAGCCCGGCTTCTGGAGTTTGGACATTCTACGACCTGACGTGGCGCACGCTCTCAGCGTGCCGCGACCGCACTCTTGCGGTCGCCGCGAGCGAAGCTCGCGCTTTCTAGCCGGGCTTCGCCGGGCGCGACGACAGGAGTGTCGTCGCGGCAGGCAAGAGTGCCTGCGCCACGTCGGCGATCTGCAAATCGATCCCAAAAGGGCCAAACTCCAGAGCCGGCTGCCGGCTGCGGGCAGAATTGCCCGCCCCACGGCGAAAATCCCTGCGCGGAATCCCCCGCACATTTTACTAAGGCTTAACAGAGGCGGCGAAACGCAGCGGCCCAACCACGCGCCTCACATACTTGCCGGAAACTCTGCCAGTCGCCGCGGTTCTGCGGCCCCTATCCATCGCCAACGGCGCCGAATCCCTTCAGATGCGCGCTAAAAGGTACTTCGCCGCGCTAGACGCCTTGGATGCCGACGCGGCGTCTTCGTTCTTCGCCGCGGACGCGGCCGCCAGGCTTCCGGGCACTGCGCCGATCATAGGGCGCGCGGCCATCCGCAAAGCGCTGGTGCAGTTTTCGCTCACCGTGGACGATCTGCATCACCAGCCGGTGCAGCTTTGGATCGCAGGCAGCCTGTCGGTGTTCGAAGCCGACATGACCTTGACGCTGCCGGATCGCACCGAGCTCTGCTTTCCGGTTACGCACATCATACGCTGGGTGGAAGGCATGATCCAGGAAGCCCGCGTCAACGTCTATCTGGAATCCCGCATGGCCCTGGCGATGTCCGCCTTCGATCGCATGCGAACGGTCTACCCGGAACTGCCCAGCCACAAGTCGATCGGTCTCTGCACCCCCTCGGGCCGAAACGGCAGCTCGATCTTGCGTCCCTGCCCCGCCGAAGCATAACCCGCGTAGAGCGCCTCCATCACTACGCGCCCGTCCTCGCCCGTGGATTGCGGCGTCTCCTTGCCCCGCACGCAGCGCGCGAAGTGCCGCATCTCGTGCGGCGAGCCGTAGTTCCACAGTTCGTCGAACACCGGATAACTCCAGCCCTTGGTGCTGGGGGCTTTCTCCACTGCATAACCATAACCGTACTCGCTATAAGTCGGCATGGCGTTTCCCATATGCAGATTCGGGTAACTGACGCCGCCTTCGCCGTAGATTTCGGTGCGGTCGTCCATGCCGCCGCGCTTGGCCCAACTGTTCTCGACCATGCCCACGCCGCCGTTTTCGAACTCCAGGATGCAAATGCTGTCGTCTTCGCCGCGGGTCTTGGCGCCGTGGACGTAAGTGCCCATGTGACAAGTAACGCTCTTAATCGGCGAGCGGTCGTAGAACCAGTAGCAGAACGCGATGCCGTGGCAGCCCATGTCCATGAACACGCCGCCGCCGGAACGGCTGACATCCCAGAACCACGGGCTGTGCGGGCCGAAGTGTTTTTCGCTCTGCTTTATCAGGTACAGCTTGCCGAACGCGCCATGGCCGGCCATTTCCTTGGCCTTGACGTATTTGGGCGTGAACAGCAGCTCCTCGGCGTACAAGAGCAGCACGCCTTGGTGGCGGCAGACATCGATCATCTCGTCGGCCTCGGCCAGGGTCATGCAAAGCGGCTTTTCGCAGACCACGTGTTTGCCCGCGCGGGCGATGTCCGCGGTCATGGCGCAGTGCAGCGCATTAGGCGCCGCGATGGTGACCATTTCAATATCTTTTTCGCGCAGCATCTCTTTGTAATCGAGGAAGACGCGCGGGATGCCGTACTTCCGCGCGAGCTCCG
>Ga0302326_10023347_pt1 | contig 12610 bp, 9 predicted proteins | sample Palsa_T0_3_FD_202264 | JGI IMG/M metagenome (GOLD analysis project Ga0302326, IMG submission 202264) | Peat permafrost microbial communities from Stordalen Mire near Abisko, Sweden - Palsa_T0_3 | ecosystem: Environmental > Terrestrial > Soil > Palsa > Peat permafrost | place: Sweden: Abisko... | reverse complement strand
TTCATCGCCGAGCTCCTGCAAAAGGGTTTGTGGGCGGCCACCCGGCCAGCCCGTTTTAAGCACCGGGATTTTACCATCCCGGAAACTCACACCCGCAGGAGCTCGGCTTCATAGTTTCTTCGCGGAAGATTTTTTGCACCGCGCGCTTTGGCTTTCCCCTTACTTGCTCTAGATTCTTCTGCGTATGGCAGACGCAATCGGCATCACGCTCCTGGGATGCGGCATCGTCGGGGGCGGCGTCGTCAAAATCCTGAGCGAGCAACGCGAGCTTCTCCAGCGGCGCAGCGGACTCTCTTTTGACCTGCGACATATCGTGGTTCGCGATCGCAGTAAACATTCGGGCAGGAACGTTTCGACCGACGCGGCTGCCGCGATCGACGATCCGCGCACGCAGATTGTCGTGGAACTGATGGGCGGCATTGCCGCGGCCGGCGAATTGATCGAACGGGCGCTGCGCCTCGGCAAGCCCGTCGTCACTGCAAATAAAAGCCTGCTGGCCGCCCGCGGCAGGGAGCTGTTCTCCCTGGCTCGCAAGCACAACACCGTCATCGCCTTCGAAGCCAGTTGCGGCGGCGGTATTCCGATCATCGACGCCATCACGCGCGGCCTCGTCGCCAACCGCATCGATGCCCTGCTTGGCATCGTCAATGGAACCTGCAATGTCATTCTCACGCGAATGACCAAAAACGGCTGGACGTACCAGCAGGCGCTTGCGGAGGCTCAGCGATCCGGTTTCGCCGAGGCCGATCCGACGCTGGATGTTTCAGGTCGCGATGCCGCGCAGAAGCTCGCGCTCCTCGCCAGTCTCGCGTTCAATGTCACTGTGGCCGAGGGCGACATTTATGTTGAGGGCGTGGACAAAATCCAGGCCGCTGATATCGGCTTCGCGCGCGATCTGGGATACGTGATCAAGCTGCTCGCCATCGCCGAGCGAAATGCCGGGGACCGATTGACTCTGCGCGTTCACCCCACGCTCGTGCATCGGGACGATGTGCTGGCCGAGGTGGGGGACAGTTTCAATGCGATCAGCATCTTCGGCCACGCGCTGGGCCACGCGCTTTTCTATGGCCGGGGAGCCGGACAGATGCCGACTGCCAGCGCGGTGGTTTCCGATCTGGTGGATGTTGCCCTCGGTTCGCGTGCGATTGCCTTCCGCCAACAGCGCATCTATCCCGATAGCACGCCCGCCGCAGATGTGCTGCCCTTTGAGCAATTAGAGAGCCGCTATTACCTCCGATTGAGCGCCCGCGATGTGCCGGGGGTGCTGGCGGATGTGACGGCCGCGCTGGGTCGCAACGGAATCAGTCTCTCGGCCGTGTTGCAGCGAGAAAGCAATGACAGCCAGATGGTGCCGGTGGTGATCACGACGCATCTGGCCCGGGAGGGGGCGGTGAGAAAGGCACTAGCGGAGATCGATGCCTTGCCGACCATTGCGCCGCCGACAGTTTGTCTCCGGATTATCGACCAGCCCAAGGAATTCGCCGGCGCGTAGAAATGCCGAGCAGCCTCCGTCGTAGCACGGCGGTTGGGCATCTCGGTTGTTCACGCTCCACACCAGATGTTCCATATGCGGCGATACGCCGCTTCCATATCACGGGAATATCCGGTGGCGTCCATCAGGGGCGATGCGACCATGCGCGCTCGCAAGGTCGAACGGAGATCATTTGGTCGATTTTGATCCTGGGCGAGGGCGACCACGCGCAGGCGATCGGGTTCAGCATGTTCAACCCGCCCACGCAATAGGTCACGATCGCCAAGCCCAGCCCGTGGGTGCGCGCATATCCATCGGCCGCGAATCCCACGCTCGGCTCGTGCGTCATCGTCATCAGCTTGATCGGCGATGCCTCCAGCCGCCGAAACGCCCGGCACCCCAAACGCATGATCCACGCCCTGGCCGTGGAGATACTCAAACAAAAACGATCCAACTGTGTTTTGCGCCATGCTCCGATTATCCGCGCCGATGATGGAAGTGGAAATGCGCGCGCGGTTAGCACAAGTCCACATGCGATTGAGCGCGCAACCGTTCGCAACCGGGGCGGCTGCGCACGCGATCAGCCCGATTGCGCCTTCATTTCGCCTCCGTGAGCGACACTGCAAGAATCGCTGAATCCCGTTTCTTCTTCCCTTTGTGGCAAATGCAGATTATACGACTACTGAGCTAGGCCAAGGTAGTCACGATATGGCCAACGCTGTTGTGGGGTTTCTCCCGAGCATTTTGCATAAACCGCGGCTATGCCGAGCCGATTTCGCCGCCGGGCCGGAGAGTCAAGGCTGTAGAGTTTAACCGTTATCGCCGCGCGTTTCTGATCTGGCTCACTGGCAAGCGAATTGGGCTTGATGCCGCCGGTTGTAAAATCGAATTCAAAGTACCGAGAGAATGAATAATCTGCCGCATCGGCGTGCAATAACACGTCGTCCCATTGCTCGCGCTTGGGGTAACTAAAGGGTCCACGACCCTACATCGAGCGAGCCAAGGTAACTGTTTACCGTCAGATGTGGGCCGAACGCGATTTTCCCGACGTTTCTGTTCTACCGGGTCGCGCTGCGATGCAATGGGGCGGCCCTTCCTCCTTTATTTTTCGATGAATCCAGCACGGTAAACAGCTACGATACGATTTGCGCTCCGTATCATTCCGCTCTCTCCGTATCGTTCCACTGGCGCGATTAACAACTGAGCCCGGCCCGCCGCGCAGGCGCTAATGGGTTGCTCATCGAAGCGTGAAGAACGTGCGGATTCGGTTGAGGAGGACTTGCTGCGTGCTGGCGACGCGCTGGTGCATGGCGGATTGGGTGAGGCCTTCGCGGATGGCGTCCAGACGCAGTTTGCGGTCGGTCAGAAGGTGCGACATCCCCTCGGCGATCTCGGGACGACGCTGGAGAATCTGCAGGAACGCGTCCTTGTCGAGTCGATAGCAGGTGACGTCCTCAAGTGCCATGACGGTTGCCTGGCGCGGTTCGCCGAGCATCAGGCCCAGTTCGCCGAAGCAATCACCACCACGAAGCGTCGTCACGCGGCGGGTGTCAGTGCCGACACTGACGTACATTTCCGCTTCGCCGCTGACGACGATGTAAAGGTAATGAGCATCGTTGCCCTGGCGGGTCAGCGCTTCGCCACGGGCGAAGCGGGCGAGGGACAGACGATCGGCCAGCTCACGGTGCTCTTCGTCGGTGAGAGGCTGGAAGATCGATGCGCTCTTGAGCGCCGAGATTCGGCGTTGAACATCCAACTCCTGTTTGGCCGCCTTCCGCGCCCGGCCCTTCATGGTAAGGAAGATGCTCTCCGCGGGGATCGACAGATGAATTCCCGCGCGCTGCAGAGCGAAGAAGATGCGCGTGCGGACCTCGGAGCTGGTGGGTTCGTCCTGCGCGAAATCCGTAAGCCAATAGCGTGTTGCGTAGCTGGCGTAGCTGTCCTCAAAACTCATGAGGATGCAGTCCGGCGGCGGGTCGGATGCGACGCCGGGGATCGCTTCGCTCCTCAGCGCGGCCAGAACGATCTCCATCACGCGCGTCGGCGTGGAGCGAAAATCGACGTTGAATCGAACCCACATGCGATGCAGTTTTGGCTTGCCCCGGCGCCGGCCCAGAACGGTGACCTGCGTCTTCATGAGCTGGCTGTTTGGAATGACGATGGTGTCCCAGTTGCGCGTTTCAATTGATGTTTGTCGCCAGCGGATCTCGCGGACGATTCCCTCGACATCGTTCACGCGTATCCAATCGTTTACGGCGATGCTGCGCTCCATCTGCAGCGCCATGCCTCCCATGATGTTGCCAAGGGTGTCCTGGAGACTGAAGCCGATGACAGCGGTCACCACGGCGCTGGTCGCCACGATGCCGCTGAGATCGACGTTGTGCCGGCTCAGCAGCGCGAGGGCGATGGCGATGTACGCGACGCCCACGATCGCGTCCCGAAGAATCGGCGGCGGCTCAAGATGAAGCTGCGCCAGCAGAACGCGGAAGACGAAGACGCCGATCAAATTGATGATGGCAGCCGAAAGCAGCATTTGCGCTGTGAAATGGATCCAGCGGTAGGCGACGTTGCCGCCCCGGCCCTCCATTCCTCGCTGGAGCATAAGGGCGCAAAAGAGCAGGCCAACCAGCGACAGCAATGCCATGACCACCGAGCCGCGCATGCGCGCCCGGGCCGCCGGAACGATCTGAGCGAGGAAAAACGCAAAGAGCACCACCCCCAGCAGCACCCAATGATATTCACCGCCCATCCCGGCGGCAGTCTGCAGTTGTCGAAGGTAATCCATTAGCGATCGCCATGGCCGGGGCAGGTTCGCAAGCCTTACCCTCGAGTTAGAAGCGCGGCGACCATCTTAATCGAATCTTCACAATCTTAACAAATCTCAATCGTTTTTTAGCTCAGCGCTGAGAAACCAGGAGGGAGTTGCGCCGCCAAACTGGCCAGCTATCGCGCGTGATGACGAACAGGTCGGTGACGCACGATCACCCCTGAGCCCTGTCATGGGCTCTTCTGTGAGCGGTGATAGATCGACGCCGCGTCATTCTCGAGTTCAAGCTGGAAGAGCTCCGGGTGATCGCGGGTAAACTGAAGTTCAGGCGGATTCTCGCTGCGCTCGTGTTTGGCGATGAACAGATCGGTTACCCCAAGACGATTGAGATTGTTGAGCCATGTCGCTTCGTCGGCACCTTGGTTCATCGCAGCCGTTACCGTTTCGACAATCCGGCTCTGCGGGACTCGATCGCCGAGGTTTGGAAGATCGGCGAAGGTGATTTCGCCGGAGCGTACGGGGGCATAGAGAACCCGGCGCTCTAGACGAGAGCCGTACAAAGGATAGATGAGGTACGTGTTGGCATAGGCGATCGTCGCGTTCGCCGGTAACTCGTCGCGGGCGGCGATCCATGCCTGCCCGATGGGACCGTATTGATTGGGCCAGACAGTGGTGGCCGTCTCAACGACAGAGCGCGCATAGACGCGCCAATTCACATACATCGGCAGAGAGATTACCGCGATTACAACTGCGGCGATGCCGATCACGATGCGTTTGAACCGCATCCACAGGATCGCAGCAGCCAACCCCAGTGTGGCAATGATGATCCCGCCTTCGGCGAAGCGGGCGACAAAGCTGAGCAGCCCCGATTCAAAACTCGTCATCGTGGCCGCGAGAGCGATGGCCGTCACCGTCGCAATCTGCAACCGCGGCAGGCGATCGAAAAGACGCAATCCCAGGCTGGCGGCAGCGAAGAGAGGCAACAGAAAAGGGAAGAAGTAGCGGATCTCCGGATGAGGAGAAGCGAGCGAGAAGACGATTGGGCCGACGATCGGGCCCCAAATGGCAAACCGCACCGTTGACGGTCGCTTCTCATATTTGGACGAAAACCTCTGTCTAGCGTACATCACTGCGGCGATGACCCAGATCGACATCAGAATGAGCAGGAACGGCGCGGGCGTGCCGAAGTATCCGTGAGTCACCATCGACCAGATGGCCGATGGGGTACGGGTGGAGGCATCGCGCGTCACATTGAAAACACCTCCCCAGACGGTGTGCCCGCCAATCCTTATGATCATCGGGAAGAGCGGATTGTCCCATGTTATCCAGTTACGAATAAACCAGGGCCCGGCGAGAATCGCGACGATGCTGAATGCGAGTATCCATTGCTTTGCAGTCCAAACACCGAGCAGCGATGGCATGAGAAGAATCAGAAGCGGCAGCGTGAGGAGTGCGGGGTATTTTGTCGCCACGAGCAAACCCACGGCGATCCCGATACGCCAAGGCGCGATTGGGTCGTGATGTGTTTCCCCCTCCTCATTCTGACTTCCGACTTCCCCCATCGCGGCAACGGCTGTCAGGAAAAACGCCGCGACGAACAGGTCGTCCTTGACCAATGTCGCCTGGGCGAAGATCGAGCGCGACAACATCGCCGCGACGGCGACGCACGCGGCAACGATAGGCCTGGCCCCTAAGTGACGGCCGATGCGGTACATCGCCAGACCCACGATCAGCAGCGCCGGCGTTTGCACGTAACGAACAAAAATGTCCGATTGCATCGGCGCGATCGCCCACGCCATGAACGCTTCGGCAGCGAGGGGAGAGAATGAGTTGGCCGGATTCCAATACCACGCTTCGAAGAGCTTGAGATGCCCGCTCTGAAGCCAGCCGATCGCCGTTGGAAGGTGATAGGCCAGGGCGTCTGTTTCAAGGACGGGCAGGTAGCGGCGATCCAGCGCGTACGAGAGCAAATACCCCGCGGCAAAAAGCAGGATCGCCATCGCGATCCGGCCCTCGTGGGTCATTTGGCTAATTCGGGGCGTCGTCGATTTGACCAGGTGCGTCGACAGAAACGTGCCGGCTCCGACAACCATTACCCCATAAGCGATATTGATGGGCGAGAGAATTCCGCAAGCGCCCAGGCCGCAGACGATGACGTATTGGATGAGATAGTTCAGCAGCAGCGTGTCGAGCAGCGCTTGCGAGAGCGATCGGCCCCCCAGGCGCGAAGCGATGCGCCATGCCGAGGCGAGAACCACCGCGTTCACACTGACGAACCATGCCAGCCGGAGTTCTTCGCCCAATCCCATGCGGAAGGGATTGTAGCGGGAGTTTGAACCGCCGCGGCATCATCCCCATGCATCAATCTGGCCACCGATCGGAGAAGCTGCTTCGCCATCGGCGTAGTCGGCGTCTTCCGAGTCGCTCTCGATCTCGATGTTGTCCGCGGGCTCGAGCATGAATTCGCTGTCTTCATCACCCTCATCGGCTGCTGCCGCATCGAGCATCGCCCGGTTGGACATCTGAAAAGACAGGACCGAAAGTCCGCTAAGTGCTCCGATTGATGACATTTTCTCTCCCATCCCGAAGGTCGGCCCCCGAGGCGGCTCGGCGGCTCAGGGTGATATACAATATCGCGGCAAAAGAGGTCGTGTTGGCAAACGCAAAATCGCCAAGGGCACGAAGTCCGAATAAAATTGCCTCGTCATGTCGCCAAAGGGGCGATTGCCGATATGGACCGCATTTTGACATCCCCCCCACGCCCGATACACTTGCGGCCCCATCGGCACCCGCGCCGTGGCGGATGATGGACACAAACTTTGGCGATCGGGCGGCGCGTGAAATTGGACAGAACTTCCAGGGCGATGTACCGCAAGAGCCGCCCACGACACCTCGCGCCCACCACACTTCTGATTGCAGTCACCGTGGCTGCTTACGGCTTCGGCCAGACCAGCGGGCCCCAGACCAGCGGGCCATTCAGTGGACCTTTGGCAGGACAACCTTCCACTGCGCCTTCGGTGGAAGGAGGCTCGACCGCCGGCAGCTCCGCGGCGGAATCGCTCAAGGGGCGGACGGTCGAGGACGTTCGTGTCGTCGGCAATACCCAGGTTGCTACCGCCGTCATTCTCAACCTCGTGCGCACCCACGAGGGGGATAAATTTGATCCAGCAACGGTGGCGGAGGATTACCAGCGCATTTATGGGCTGCGGAAGTTCTCCGATGTGGAGGCCAAGGTCGAGCCCACGGAAAAAGGCGTGATCGTCGTTTTCACCGTCACGGAGCAGAAACAGATCAAGCGGATCAATTTCATCGGAAACGCTGCTCTGGATACGCAGACACTGCAAAATACAATCGATTTGAAGGTCGGCGAGTCGATCGATCAATTCCGGATTTCGCTGGCCAAGCAGGCGATCGAGAATCTCTATCACGACAAGAATTTTCCATTCGCTCACATCGATCTGGACACCGACCTTCTGGCTCGCCGCGGCGAAGTAACTTTCATTGTCGTCGAAGGTCCCAACGTGCGCATCCGAAAAATCACGTTCCGGGGCGAGAATAATCAGCCACTGACCTTTTCAACCGATCGCCTCAAATCGCAACTGTCTTCCAAGACCTGGATTTTCATCATTCGGCCCGGCACCTTTGACCCGGCCATTCTGGAAGATGATGTGGCAGCGCTGCGGCGGTATTACGAATCCAAGGGTTTTTTCGACGTACGCGTGGGGCGCAAGCTGGTCTGGTCGCCAGATCTGAGCCAAGTGCAAATCGATTTTCTCGTGGACGAGGGGGTTCGATACAAAATCGATCGAGTGGAATTTGTTGGCAACAGCAGCGTGTCGGTGAATCGGCTGCGAAAAAATCTGAAGATGCTCGAAGGCGCCAACTACGACCAGGACGTGGTGCAGCGCGATATCCGCGAAATGGTGAGGGACTACAGCCCGCTTGGATACATCTACGACGAGGAATCGACCGACCCCGCTTATTTGCGAATCACACCCCGAACCGTTTTCAGCAGCGAGCCGGGGCACATGATTCTGGAGTATGACGTCTCCGAAGGCCGGCCGTTTCGGCTGGGGCGCATCATCATCAAAGGGAACACGCGCACCATGGACAAGGTGGTGCTGCGCGAAATGCACGTTGAGCCCGGCGAATTATACAACTCGGGAGAGATCCAGGACGCGATTGAACGGCTCAAGGGCACGCCCTACTTCAGCAACGTGGCTGTCACGCCAATCGGGGACGATCCCGACACGCGCGATTTGCTCGTGGAAGTAACCGAGGCCAAGACCGCCAGTTTCAACGTCGGAGCGGGGATCAACAGCAACGGCGGCATTGGCGGAAACCTGACCTACGAGCAGCGGAATTTCGACATCACCGACTGGCCCAGCAGCATCGGCGATGTCTTTTCCGATCGTGCATTCATTGGAGCAGGACAGGATTTCCGCGCCAGTCTTGAACCAGGCACGCAGCAGACCAACGCGAGCATCCGCTTCACCGAGCCCTACATTTTCGATCAGCCGTACAGTCTGACGAATGAAATTTATTACCGCGATCGGACGCGCGAGAACTACGACGACGTCCGCGTGGGCGACCGCATCTCCCTTGGGCACCGATTTGACTATGTGTACTCCGGCTCCTTTTCGCTTCGCGGCGAGGATGTCAACATCGAGAACATTCAGGACAAGGAAGTCCGCTCGGACCAGATTCTCGATCTGTCGGGGCACAGCCAGTTGAGCAGCGTCGGCGTTCAGTTCCGGCGTGATACCACCACCCGCGGGCTGCTCCCCTCCAAGGGGACGACCACCACCATCGGTCTGGAATCGTACGGTTTGCTCGGGGGAGACTTTCAATTTGAGAAGGCGACGGCCAGCTTCGATTATTATCAGACGCTCTCCGAAGATCTTTTGGATCGCAAGACAATCCTGCGCTTCTACGGAGATTTGGGGTATATCTTTGGAGGCGACAATCCGTTTTTTGAGCGGTTTTACGGCGGAGGCATTGGGTCGATTCGAGGGTTCGCTTTTCGAGGCGTGAGCCCCCGCGACGGCCCCGAGCAGGATCGCGTGGGAGGAGATTTCTCTGCCACCGGATCGGTGGAAGTCAGCTTTCCGCTGGCGACAGAAATTCTGCGCGGCGTGGTCTTTACGGATTTTGGAACGGTGGAGCACGATGTTCAGCTCGGCGTGGTGCGCAGCAGCATCGGCGCGGGGGTTCGCCTGACACTGCCGTTCCTGGGCCAGGTACCGATCGCTTTGGATTTGGCGGTTCCGATTACCAAGGACCATTACGACAGCACCCAATTCCTCAGCTTCTCGCTCGGATTTTCCGAGTAAAGCACTCTCGGCCATTTGTGGGTGAGGGTTGCCGATCCGGGTATCGCCGGCCTGCCTAGAGCGTGTTATGCACTTTGCACGTCCCGCGATGGAGCGGCAAGCGGCCGATCTGCAACTTACCGGCGGTCCGCGCATCTTTGAACTTGGGCGGATTCGCGATATATAAGCAATTCTGGAGTCAAACGAGATCTAAACCCCGAAAGGAACCAACATGAAGTCTGGATTGTTCACTCGCTCGACCTGCGCTCTGGTCCTCGCCGCACTGCTCATCAGCGGCGCCAACGCCCTGGCCGACGCCAAGATTGCCGTGGCCAATGCCGGCAAGATTTTCAAGGAGATCAAGGAGAAGAAGGATTGGGAACAGAAGATGACGCAGGATCAAAAGACGCTGCAGGACACCGCATTTCAGAAGCAGCAAAAGGTCAAAGCGCTAACCGACCAGCGCGATAACCTGCGGACCGATTCGCCCCAGTACGCCGACAAGGATAAGGAATTGCAGACCGCCAAGATCGATTATGCCGTCTGGGCGCAAATTCAGGAGGCGGAGCAGCAGCGCACAAACAAGATGCAGACCAAGGCGCTGTTCGACAAGATCGTCAACGCGGTTGCCGAGGTTGCAACATCCAAGGGCATCGATCTGGTGATCGCCGACCAAAATCCGGAAATGCCCGACGATTTCATGGATAAAGCCAATCTCGAGCAGCTTCGCGCCTTTTTGGGTCAGCGAAACGTGTTGTACAGCAGTCCGCAGGTGGACATCACTCAGGACGTGATAACGAGCATGGACGCCAAGTACGCCTCTGGCAAATAGCGCAACGTCCCTTCAGCCAAAATTGTGCTCGAATCACAGCGCGCGCAGCGGTAAGCTGCGGCGCTGTTTTCACAGATAGAGACCGTTGATGCCCACCATCGCCGATATCGCCAGGTTGCTTAAAGCGCCGTTTGAAGGGGATGGATCGCCATGCATAAAGGGTATGGCGACGCTCTGCGAAGCAGGACCCGACGACATTTCATTTATTTCGTCCGGTAGTTTCCTGCCGCAGCTGCGCACGACGCGCGCTGCCGCCGTGATTGCATCTCGCAAGATAAACCTGAAGGGGGACCTCGGCCGGCCGGTGTTGACGGTCGAGAATGCCGATCTTGCGGTCGCTAAGGTCCTGGAGCTTTTCGCCCCGCCCATCCCTCGTCCCCCGGTGGGAATTGACGCTGGCGCACGGATCGCATGTTCAGCCAATATTCCGGAAACGGCGGCGATCGGGCCGTTTGTCGTCGTGGGTGAACAGACGCGCATCGGCCAACGATGCGTGATCCATGCCGGAGTTTATATCGGAAGCGACGTATCGATCGGGGATGACTGTGAGATTTTCCCCAATGTCGTAATCCGCGAGCGCATCGCGATCGGCAATCGCGTCATCATTCATGCCGGCAGCGTACTGGGATCCGATGGCTTTGGCTTTGCCTGGGATGGAACCAAGCTCGCCAAGATTCCGCAGATTGGGTCGATCATCGTCGAGGATGATGTGGAGATCGGATCGTGCACGTGCATCGATCGGGCCAAGTTCGGTGCAACGCGCATCGGCCGCGGAAGCAAGCTCGATAATCTGCTGCAAGTGGCGCACAACGTGAAGATCGGTCCGCATTGCGCGATCGCGGCGCAAACCGGCATCGCCGGCAGCTCGGTGATCGGTGCGGGTTCGATGCTCGGCGGACAAAGTGCGGTGCGCGATCATGTGACCCTCGGCGATCACGTGATGGTAGCCGCGTGCGCGGGGGTGGCGGATGATTACGAATCCAATTCGATGTTAAGCGGTATTCCCGCGATGCCGCATCGGCAGAGCCTCCGGGAACACAAGGCAATCCGACGGCTGCCGGAATTGGTCGCCCAGGTGAATAGAATGCGGGAAGAAATCGAGAAGTTGAAGCAGCAAATTGAACAGCAATAGTCTTCCAGAGCGGCAGGACCAATATTCACGACGGCTCGGCGTCGCGTGCGGATTCTTCTGATTCTCCCCCGCCGCTCATCCAATATCCGAGAATCGCGCCCGCGGGTCCCATGCTCACATAATCCAGCGGCAACGGTCGTGCCAGCGCCGCCAGCGGGCCGTGCAACACGCCAACCTGCCATCCTTCGCCATGAATTGAGGCGAACGCGTATCCGAAGACTGCGACGGCCAGGGGACCGATCCACAGCCAGAAAGCGGAGCGCACTTTCACGAGCTGCACCGCGACCGCCGCCGCCACCGCGGAAGAGAATCCGACAGAAGCCAGCGATTGGGTCTTGGCATCGGATCGGCACAGCAGGATCATCAGCGCCATCATCACCGAAGCCTGCGTGAACATGGCCAGCAGTTTCTCGTCGAGCCCTTCCTGGTCTTCCTCGTCGTCGAGCTCGGCAACGATGTTCACGGCAGGATCCGCGGCCGGTCGACCGCGGGCCCTTTGCAAGAGTTGCCAGGCTCCAATCAGGGCGGCAAAGAGAATCGCGGTTTCCAATGCCAGGGTGACGAATATCCCCGGGCCGCTGGCGGCGAAAAGCGTGGCCTGCATCGTTCCGCCGCGCCATGAAATCACGGCGCAGGCGAGCGCCGTGCAGAAAACCGGCGCTTCGCTTCGGAGCGAACTGCTCAGCACGGCCGACACCAGCATCACCGCCACCATGCCAACCACAACCACCAAAAGCGAAACCAGCCACGCATCCTGTTGCAGCAGACTGGCGGAGAATCCCGGTTCGCCCGGGATTGCAAATGCGCGGGCGAGCCAGGACATCAACACGACGCTGACGATGGCCGAAATCCAGAGAATCACCTTCGCGATGAACGAGGGCTGCTCCGATTCGCCGTCGAGGCTGCTCCCGAAAATAGCCGAAAGATTGCCGGGCATAGGATTCAGTGTACAGAACGACGCGGTATTCGCCCAGCTATCTCGGTTTGCGACGGATCAGAGAAACTATTTATTGGATGTCAGATTATCGTTGTCAGTTGAGCACGTTCTTTCCGCTTGCGGCTTAGCGGGCCAGCGCGTACCGTTGGCCCGCCAAGC
>Ga0302326_10023346_pt1 | contig 12610 bp, 10 predicted proteins | sample Palsa_T0_3_FD_202264 | JGI IMG/M metagenome (GOLD analysis project Ga0302326, IMG submission 202264) | Peat permafrost microbial communities from Stordalen Mire near Abisko, Sweden - Palsa_T0_3 | ecosystem: Environmental > Terrestrial > Soil > Palsa > Peat permafrost | place: Sweden: Abisko... | reverse complement strand
CTGCGGCCGGGCCAGAATCGGCCTGTCGGCGAGATGCCGGTCGAGGTCGTCCGCGAACTGCTCCACCGATGGGTATCGGTCGGCCGGAGCATATGCCAGGGCCCTTTGGAGGATCGTCGTCAGATCGTTGGCCAACGCGCGTCGCAGCCGCCCCAGGGTGGTGGAGCGTTGTTCCGCCGCCTCCGGCGTCACCACGGATGTGGGGCGCGCAGGGTCCGCGCCGCTCTGGGCCCGCAAGGCATCGGGGGTCTGGAAGGGCCGCGCACCGGTTAACAGTTCATATAGCACCAGACCCAGCGAATAGACATCGGTGGCGGTGGTCGCCGGCTCGCCGCGCAACTGCTCCGGGCTTGCATAGCCCGGCGTCATCAGGAGAGCCGCGGTCGCTTCGTGATCGGTGGTATCGCCAATCAGTTTGGCGATTCCGAAGTCCAGCAGCTTGGGTACGCCATCGGCGGTGACCAGGATATTGCCGGGCTTCAGGTCGCAGTGCACCACCAGGTTGCGATGCGCATACGCCACGGCGTTGCAGATGGAACGGAACAGCGCGAGCCGTTTGGCCACCGTCAAACGCCGCCCGGCGGCGTAGTGGTCGATGGGAATGCCGTCGACATACTCCATCACCAGGTATGGCAGCCCGTCCCCGGTGACGCCGCCATCCAACAGCCGGGCAATGATGGGATGCTCCAGGTTTGCCAGAATCTGCCGCTCGCGACGGAAGCGGCGCACTGCTTCACCATCCACAGTGCCGAGCGGAACCACTTTAACCGCCACCTGTTTACGGAACTGCTCGTCATCGCGCTCTGCCAAGTACACGATGCCCATCCCGCCTACCCCCAGGCGCGAGAGAATGCGGTAAGGGCCCAGCCGTTCGATGGGCAGTTCCGCATCGGCGGCCAGATTGCGCGCCTCCACGTGCAGCGCCGGAGCGTTCAGAAGCTCTTGCGCATCGGCTTCGCGGCCTGCTTCAAGCAGGTTTTCGACTGCATCGCGCAGCGCCTCGTCGCCGGCGCAGTGGGCCGCCAGATACTCCGAGCGCCGGTCCTCATCGAGCTCGCTAACGGCGTGAAATAGCTCTTCCAGCCGTTGCGGATCATGTGCTTCGTAACTCATTCTGTAACCAGGCGCGCGAGAACTTCCAATCCCGTTCCACCGTCCGCAGCGAGACTTCCTGGCCTTCCGCGACCATGGCTTCCGCCGTCTCGCCAGCCGTCAAGCCCCCGAAGAACCGTAGTTCCACCACCTGCGCCTGGCGTGGATACCGGGCGGCGAACCGGATCAGGGCCGCATCCAGCAAAAGGAGGTCGACGCTCGCAGACGCGCCGAATTCCTGGCCGGAAAGAGAGATCACGTTGCCGCTGCCCCGCTTGCCGGCCGCCCGTTTACGGGCGTGGTCCACCAGAATATTGCGCATCATGCGCGCGGAGATCGAGAAGAATTGCGCGCGGCATTTCCAATCCACCTCCCGCACACCGGTGATTTGCAGATACAGTTCGTGGACCAGCGCCGTGGGCTGAAGGGTGTGGCCGGTGCGCTGGCTTTTCAGGAAGACGGCGGCCAAGCGGCGCAGTTCGCCGTATACCAGATTGGTAAGCTGCCCCAGGGAATCGCGATCCCCTTCGCGCCATAGCACCAGACATGTGGTAATGCCCGCGACCGCTTCCGAGGCCCCAGCGCCCATAAAACTGTCTCTTGCGAATCTACCACAACATTTATTTGCCAGGCGGTGGCGGGTTTGAGCCGCGAAATCCGTTTGTAGGGGTGAGACGCAAATGCTCTCGAATCAAAATCACACTGGAGATCGATCCCATGTTTCAAACGACGCGTTTTTTTCGGCCCATGTTGAAAAGTGCCCGCTTGCCTTTTCTCGTCCTGTTGGCTGCCGCCAGCTTCGGCGCGCCGGCCTTTTCGGCTGAGGAGACGAGGATTTGTTGCTTTGTGCCCGACTACCACAGCAACCTGCCAGTTCCGAACTATAGCCAACCAGTTCCAAACTACCGCCAACCAGTTCCAAACTACAGCCAACCTGTGCCAAACTACCGCCGAGCGGTTGTGCCAAACTACCGGCGGCGTCTGCCGTATTGGGTTCCAGGCCACTGGGTAATCGGACCGCATGGCGGGCAACAGTGGGTCCCTGGCCACTGGCGTTAGAGCAGTGGTAGAGTCTCTGAAGAAAGCGCCATTACACATTGCAACCGCGAATTCGGCCATGCTTTACGATCCCCGACGTGTGGACCGGCGGCCGCTACGAGTTGGACCTATGCTTGGGCTTGCCCATGGAGGTGAATATTCGAGCGGCAAGGCAGGCGGTTTGGCAGGACCCAGATCTGGAAGAACCTTAACCCGTTGGCCTGGTCACTGGCACGTCACCGTGAAACGCCGCACGGTATTCCCCGGCCAACCCTGCGGCGAGCCGTACGTGAAAAAGACATAGAATAGTGCCGCTCCGCCGCGAGTCCGGATGAACCGATGGCGACGACTGCGAGAGCGACCGACAGCCATCCTTGCGTGCTCATCTCACTGCAACTCAACCATGATGGTGTTGGACTGCAAACCGCCGGCGGTGGCCGCCACGGGCACACTTCCGGATCCCAGCCCGGCGGGAACCGTTACAGCCATCTGATAAAGACCGGTCACATAAGGTGGAGCCGCGATCGAGTAGATCACATTGGCGTTCACTCCTCCCATAGTCACAGTCACTGGCGCCGTATTGAAAAAGGGTGGCCCTGATGGAGTAGTCTGGCCCGTGGCGAGTGCCGGCGTGGTCTGTCCCATGCCCGTGGTGTAAAAGACCAATACATCGCCCGCGTGCGCCGGGTTCGTGGAACTCACCAGCGAGAAGTCGGCGTTCTGGAACGTGAAGTTGTAGATCGCCGGGGCTACGGCGGCAAGGTCGATCGAAATCGGGGCGCTGGCGGAGTTACCGTTGTTCACGGTGAGCGTCTGCGCGCCGATGGGCGTTTCAAAGGCCAGCATGGCATCCACCTGATTGGGAGAGACGTACAAAATGCGGGCGCTCTGGCCGCCCAACGTCACGGATACGCCGTTCAGCGTTACCGGCAGTGAGACGCCCGGCCAACCGCTCAGGTCGGTAGTTACTTTCGCCAGATTAGTTCCATAGATCTCCACTAACTCACCCGGCGCGAAGGTGGAAAGGTCCTTGACTTCCACAATGGGGATCGTGGCGGCCACTACGCCTGGTGTGGTATCCGCGGCGGCCAGCGGAGCGCTCAAAGCAGTTGCGCTCGCCGAGGTCTGCAGGTCGATCTGATGCGCTTCCGGATCGCTGACGACGCCATTCAGCGAAGTTAGACCCGCTCCGCTGTACACGCCCACCATGGCGTTTGCGTTGCCCGATCCCGAAGGATCGGTGTTCACGGCGGGCGCCAGGATCGTGCCATCGAGATCCATCCCCGTAATCTCGGTTCCGGCCGCCAGGCGATAGTTGACGTCGAAGAGCACCGTGCCCGCCAGCACGCTGCCGGACGATTCGCGCAGCGTGTACAGATCGATCGCGGAAGCCGTGCCGGAGCCCGTAAAGCCGGGGATCTGGAACGTCATCAAGTCGGTGCCACGAAGTTGTCCCGTAAGGGGCGCCGCCGGATTCTCCACCGTATCCACGTCCACCGAGAAATTGGACGGGCCGGTCAGTATATTCTGGACCGCCTGCACCATCTGCGCGTCGCCCATGTCGATTTCGGTCGGCGGAGCAGTCAACAAGCCCACGCCGCTGGAGTCCGATAACGTGCCCGGCGCCAGGTCGGCCGGCACCGCGAGCTGACCAGCCTGCCCGTAAATGCGCATGCCCGAGAAAGTCACCTGCGCGGGGAATTGATAGGTCAACTGCGTCAGCACTTCGGCGGATGTGACGGCATAATCGACCCCGGTGTAGAATATCCGAATTGTAGCTACGCCAGCGCCGGCGCTCGAATTCAACACCGCCATCCGGATTGCCGAATTAGCCGGCTGCAGCGTGCCGGTCATGGCTCCCGCCGGGCTATCCGAGGTGGCAAGGGTTACGGAGTACTGCCCGGGGTTGGCGATCAGGCTACTCAAACTGGCGGGCGTGACTTGGACCTGGCTCTGGATTCTCCCGCTACCGGCGGTGGCTTGCACTGGCGACGTGGTACTGATACCTGTCGCAATGGTTACAGTTCCACTAGTAATGCTCAGGCCAGTCACGACCTGGTCAGTCGGAAACTGGTAAGTGAGATCGAAATCCACCGAGCCGGAGAGTATGTTGTTAGCGGAGCCCTGTACCACATGCACCAGGATGTCGGCGGCGCCCGAGTCGCCTCCGCTCACCGGCTGCATGATGGCGCGAAACAAACTAGTTTGCGCGGTCTGGCCAAACAAGGTCAATGCCGATAAGAGCCCCGCCGCGAGAATTTTGAGTATACGGAACAAAAAATGTGGGGCGGGCAATTCTGCCCGCAGCCGGCTTTCAGCCGGCTCTGGCCGCCTAAAAGGCGGTTGCGGCCAAGATTGGCCGCCCCACGGTGCGCTCCCACAATTTAACTCTTGCACCGGGCCACCGCATCCTTCCATCCCGAAAATAGCCGGTCGCGAGTACTCTCGTCCATGGCCGGCTCGAAGCGCCGCTCCGCCCGCCAGAAGCTCTCGACCTCGTCCACGCTCTTCCAGAAGCCCGTAGCCAGTCCGGCCAGGTAAGCCGCACCCAAAGCCGTGGTCTCGATATCCGCGGGCCGCACGATCGGGCAATCCAGAATATCCGCCTGGAACTGCATCAGGAAATTGTTCGCGGCCGCGCCGCCATCCACGCGCAGTTCCAGGATCCGCTCTCCAGCATCCGCCTGCATGGCGTCGATCAGTTCGCGTGTCTGATAGGCGATGCTCTCCAGCGTGGCGCGAACGATGTGCGCGCGGTCGCTCGAGCGTGTCAGGCCGCAGATTATGCCGCGCGCGGCTCCGTCCCAATGCGGCGCGCCTAATCCTACGAACGCGGGCACCAGGTAGACGCCGCCGGTATCGGGTGTGGAGGCCGCCAACGCTTCGGAATCGGCCGCATGCTGGATCAGCCCCAGTTTGTCGCGCAGCCACTGCACCGCCGCGCCCGCCACGAACACACTGCCCTCAATAGCGAATTGCGGCTGGCTGCCGGTGGACGCCGCGCGCGTGCCCAGCAGGCGATTGCGCGAGACCGGCCGATGCGATCCCGTATGCATCAGCGCGAAACATCCGGTGCCGTACGTGTTCTTGGAAAGTCCTGCGCGGAAGCAGGCTTGCCCGGCCAGCGCCGCCTGCTGATCGCCTGCGATACCCGCGATGGGGATCTCCGCGCCAAAGTGTTCGGCGGCGGTGGATCCCACCACCGCGCTCGAGGGCGCGATGCGCGGCAACATGGCGCGCGGCACGTCGAAGATGCGCAGCAGGCCGTCGTCCCATTCGCCCGTTTCCAGGTTCATGAGCATAGTGCGCGAAGCATTCGTAGCGTCCGTGACGTGTGCCGCGCCATTGGTCAGCTTCCAAATCAGCCAGGTGTCCACGTTGCCGAACAGCAACTCGCCGTGGTGGGCTTTCTGCCGGGCGCCGGGAACATTCTCAAGAATCCAACGGATCTTGCTGCCGGAGAAGTACGCGTCGATTACCAGGCCGGTGCGGCGCGTGATGTCGGCCGCGGCTGAGCTTTGCGCGAGTTCGGCACAATAGGAAGCCGTGCGGCGGCACTGCCAGACGATGGCTGGCGCGATGGGACGCCCAGTGCTGCGCTCCCATACTATGGTGGTTTCGCGCTGATTGGTGATTCCTGCGGCTACAATCTCGGAAGGCTGTACACCAGTGTGATCCAGCAACAGGCGCGCGGCATAAAGCTGCGTGTTCCAGATTTCGTCGGCGTCCTGCTCTACCCAGCCGGGCTGCGGGTAGCGGCACTCCACGGGCGCCGACTTCATGGCTCGGTTGCGCCCTTGTTCGTCGTAAAGCGCGGCTCGCGCGCTGGTGGTTCCCTCGTCCAGGGATAACACAAATGGCATGGTGGAATTATAGCGGGTATCGGCCGCAATTCCACTATTACCCAGCCGCGAGCCGCACTGTAGCGTCTCTGCGCAGGCAGGCTCGCCTTACTTCTGGTTGCCCTTTCCGGTGACCTTGGGGGAAACCGCCGTGCCGCAAGCTACGAATTTGCTTTGTTGGGGCGTAGTGGAAATGCCGTAATCGTAGTACCAATCGAAATTCGGAAAATCGCCCTTCAACGTGTAGATCGGTACACACGAAGCCCCACTAGGCATGGCTGCGGTCAGTTCGAGGGCCAGCCCAGCGCCCGTCTGGACATAGCTCCCCGTTAGAGCCCAGGGTGGACTGGGGCACTGGGTAGAACTGGGGGTTGCGGTTCCATAGAGGTAGTTATGCACTGTGTCTATGGTGAAATTGTACTGGTTTCCATATTGATCCTGAAGGCACGCAGTAGACTGGGCGTCGACCATGACCGATACCAACGGGATGCACACGAGCAGGCAGATTAGCGTTTTCACGTTTGAGTCTCCTTGTTACTTGCCACGGATTATTTACCGGCTGGGTCATTATACCCCGAACCACTCTCTTCGCACCGCTTTTTTGGTGAGGGATTTTCCGGGGTCGTGTGACTATTGACACTCTTTTGGGCCGCGGGCCGATGTCATTTGGGCAGAGGCTCCGATCTCTCGCCAGACCGCAGACAATTTGGGCGACCGCCGCGAGCTTGGTCTTGCCGGGTGTCCTGCTCCCGGTCTTCTTCCATTCCCCGAGAGCTTTTTACACGGCCTGTCTCCAAAGTCAGTGGCCATCGCCGATTGTAACGGCGACGGTACGGCGGACCTGGCGGTGGTCGACAGCGGCTCCAACAATACCGCCATCCTACAATCCCGGCGGGATTGCCGTTGGCGACTTCAGCCTCGATGGCGAACCGGACTTGGCTGCCGGCGCCAATGACAACTTCAACCTCGTCGCGATCCACTGCATGCGTGGGAACGAAATAAGAGACTGCATTGGTTGCAACGCCTGACGGGTTCGCAGTAGCATAAAACGATGCGGCGTATCGCGGCCATGCTTCTGGTGTCGGTTTTCAGCTTCTCGCCGATCGGCCCGGCGCTGTTCGTGGATGCGGATTCGAATTTGCCTGCCTGCTGCCGCCGCGGCGGCCAGCATCACTGCGCCATGATGGATATGGATCGTGACGCGGCGCCGTCCACCGGTCTGGCCTTCAGTGCGCACGCTGCGAAGTGTCCGTTCTTTCCCAAGGGCGGCGCGGTACTGCCGCATCCCGCAGCCGCCCTGTTGGCGGCCTCTTATCCGGCGTGCACCGCGCTTTTCAGCCAACTGACCGATCAGGCGCAGGCCGAAGCCGGCTATCGCATTTCGTCTTCCCGTTCCCATCAAAAGCGCGGACCTCCCAGCCTCCTCTCCTAACTACGATCTAACTGTGGCGGGACTAACCTCCCGCCTGTCAGACACTTTGAGGGGAGAAAAATGAAGGTACTCATATTGCTGGCCGCAGTGTGTCATTTGTCTATGGCAGCTACAGGCACACTGCAAGGCATAGTTCACGATCCGCAGCACCGTCCGATTCCGGGTGCTCAGGTTGTCATTCAAAGCCGCGGTGCACCGCTCTCCAAAACCACGCAGTCGGATGCCAATGGCGAGTTCCGGCTCGATAACGTCCCGGAGGGTAGCTATCAAGTAACGGTCTCTGCGCAGGGTTTTCAGGCTCTCCGACAGACTCTTACCGTGGCCGCCGCCAAATCGCCCATAGTCCACTTGCAATTGGAAATCGCGGCGCGCAGCGAAGCGATCGAGGTCACCGGCGCCGCCAGTAAACTCCAGGCCCAGACCTCCACCGTGCAAACGCTGGTGGCGCCCGCCGAAATTACGCAAACGGCCGGCGCCGATCAGACCAACAGCCTGGCCATGATTACGAGTTTCACGCCCGGAGCGTACATGGTGCACGACATGCTCCATATGCGCGGCGGCCACCAGGTGAATTGGTTTTTCGACGGCATACCGGTGGTCAACACCAACATCGCCGCCAATGTGGCGCCGCTCATCAACCCCAAGAACGTGGAAGAGCTGGAAATCGAGCGTGGCGGATATTCGAGCGAGTATGGCGACCGCACGTACGGCTTCTTCAACATAGTGACGCCTTCGGGCTTCGAACGCGACAACCAGGCCGAACTGATCGTATCGGGGGGCAATTTCTACGCAACCGACGATCAGCTCAACATTGGCGGGCACACCCAGCGCTTCGCTTACTATGCGAGCGTGGACGGTGACCGGTCGGAGCTTGGTTTGGGCACTCCGGTATCGCAAGCGATTCACGACCAGAGCAGCGGCGTGGGCGGCTTTCTTTCGCTGCTATACAATCCCAGTTCCAAGGACCAGGTGCGGTGGATAGCGTCTCTGCGCGAGGATCACTACCAGATTCCCAATTTCCAGGAGCAGCAGGCGTCCGGTATTCGCGACCTGGATCTGGAGCAGGACGAGTTAGTGGGGTTCCACTGGGCGCACAGCTTCTCGGATGGCGTACTGTTCTCGCTGGCGCCCTACTTCCACTTCAACGTGGCGCACTATGCCGGTGGACCGAACGATACCCCGTTCATACTGGACGACAACGGCCGCTCGGCGTACCTCGGCGGCCGATCCGTGCTGCAGGTGCAGAAGAAACGGCATAACGCGCGTGTGGGCGTGGAAGTCTGGGGCCAGCACGACAACACCTTCTTTGGACTCACGGCGAATCCCGGCGGCAACGTGTTGAACCAGCAGGAAACCCATTGGGCCAATTCCGATGCGATGTTTTTGGAAGACCAATACAAGGCAACTTCGTGGCTGACGCTCGATCTGGGCATGCGGCTCACGCATTATAAGGGACTCGTCAACGAGAACGCCGCCGATCCGCGCGTGGGCGCGTCTGTCCGCATTCCGTGTCTGCGCTGGACCCTGCACGGTTACTACGCGTATTACTACCAGCCGCCGCCACTCGACAGCCTGGCCGGTCCCTTGTTGCAATTCGCCATCGCGCAGGGCTACGGCTTCGTTCCGCTACATGGCGAGCGCGATATTCAGCACGATATCGGGGTGAGCATACCGCTGGGCGGGTGGGCCGTCGATCTCGACCGCTTCCATACCAGCGCGGTTAACTTCCTGGACCACGATGTAATCGGTAACTCGGGTCTCTTCATTCCACTTACCGACCTGGGAGCCATCATTGGCGGAACGGAAGTGACTATCCGCTCGCCCCGCCTGTGGCGTGTCGCGCAACTGCGTGTCGCGTATTCCAATCAGATCGCGCAAGGAACCGGACCCATCACCGGCGGACTGCTGGAGTACGCCCCGGCCGGCTTCTTCCTGCTGGATCACGACCAGCGCAACACCATCACGTCGGTGCTGTCGTTGAGCCTCCCCTGGCACATGTGGGCCACGCCGGCTTACCAATTCGGTTCCGGGTTTGAAAACGGAGATGGCCCCGCGCACCTGCCGCCGCATAACACGTTCGATTTGTCGATCGGCAAGCGGGTGGGCGAGACGTGGACGATTTCCGCCAACGCGGTGAACATCGCCAACACGCGCTATCTGCTGGATACCAGCAACACGTTCGGCGGCACGCACTACATCAATCCGCGGCAGATTTATGGCGAGCTGCGCTACCGCTTCCATTTTTGATCGCGCGGCGAAGCGGTTATGATCGGGAGCATGGAAATCACCACACATGAAGTGGTGCTTGCGGCCTTCATCGCGGCGTTCGCAATTCCGGAAGTCGCAAAAGGCCTGCATGATCGATGGAAGCGGAGACGGGCGGGTGACTGGCCGGAAACGCGGGCGACTGTGCAATCCGGCAAAGTACAACAGGTGCGCGGAAGACGACTCGACTCCGACACCGCGGAACTCGGCTACTCATACTCGGCCGGCGATGAATACTATTCGGGGTTTTACGAACGCCGTTTTAAGGACGAGGACAGTGCGCACGCCATGGATGCGCGGGAAGATTAGAGCACCGTTATAATAGCGATATGTTCTTTCGCCGCCCGCGCCCATCCGAGCCCACGTTTCAGGACCGCCTCGACCACCTCAAACAGGCTGGATTCACCGTGACGCCGCAGCCCGACGGCAGCGTGCTCGCCAGCAAGGGCGAATGCGCCATCGCCTTGCACGAAGATCGCGGCCAGGTCGCGCGCGCGCAACCGGCCGGCATCCTGATGGGCGGCGAGATCGGCTCGCTGGTGGATGGCGGCTATCAGAAATTCTTCCGCACGCCGTCTGGGAAGACCAAGCCGGCGCTGGCCTCCGAGTTGAAGGCCCTGCACGACTTCGAAGAGGATCTCAAACAGGCTCTCGGGATGGCGGACTTTTACAACGAGGCGCTGGGCACGGTTTCGACCTACTACCTATACGACCGCGTGAAGGACCGCGACCAGGGTGTCCCCAAGCGCGCTTGGGAACAGTGAGGTAGGCCGGCTTTTCGATCGTGGACCGCCGTGCAAGCCGCCGGGGTGCGTGACATAGAAGTGGAGATCCGCGCCACGCGGCTTGAGCCGACGGATCGCAGAAAAGCTAAATTCTATCGGCGTTTATCTGTGTTCATCGGCGCCCAAGATATGTGTTTCTTCCGGCCTATTCGAAAATCAAAACCGTATGGGCCGCCGATGAACGCAGATAAACGCCGATCGAAAAAGGTCATTCGGCAGTTGGCCTGAAGGCGACGGGAACGTAACAAACAGCGGCGCTGAACAGCCGGCCGCTCGTGATCGGGTTTTGCCCTCCCCGGCGGGGAGCGGCGGAAGCGCGGATACCCAAGAATCTCGCGGTTTTCTTTGAGTTTTTCGCGCCTCTCCATTTCTATCGTCGCGCACGCCAAGCCGCCGCGTCAGCCGGGCAGGCGTCGGCTAACATCAAATAATGGAGATTTACGTTCTGCGCCATGGCATTGCGGAGGAGCCCAAGGCCGGCGCTCCGGATTCCGCGCGTGCGCTCACCGACACCGGCCGCGAGAGGCTGCGCGCGGTCCTCGAACGTGCCCACGAAGCTGGCGTGAAGCCCTCATTGATTCTCACTAGCCCGTACCGGCGGGCCCAGCAGACTGCGCACATGGCCGGGCAGGTGCTCGGCTGCGGTAAGATCGTGGAAACCGAGGTCCTGGTGCCCGGGTCCACGCCCAAAGCAGTCTGGGAAACTATCTGCACGCGCCGCCGCGAAGATGCCCTGCTGCTCGCCGGCCATGAACCCCTGCTGAGCATGACCGTGGCGTATCTGCTGGGGGCGCCGGCATTACAGGTCGATCTGAAGAAAGCCGCGCTCGTACGTATCGATCAGGAGAGCTTCAGCGGCGCGCCGCGCGCCATCCTGAAGTGGATGTTAACGCCGCGATTGGTATAATACCGCTGTCCATTATGAAAATCGAAAAATCCACCACACGCTACGAACAGTGGCTCTCGACCGAACTCACCATCGTCCCGGACGACCTGAAACACAAACACGAGCAGATGTCTTCCGCTCTGTTCCCCTTCCTGCGGGCCACTTACTACCGCTGGGCTCAGATCTTCCCGGAAGTCTGCGGCGAACTGGCGGCCGCTCCGCAGGTGCTGGCCGTGGGCGACCTGCACGTTGAGAATTTTGGCACGTGGCGGGATTCCGAAGGCCGCCTGATCTGGGGCATCAACGACTTCGACGAAACCTGGCATCTGCCGTATACACACGACCTGGTACGTCTGGCGGCCAGCGCGCATTTGGCCATTTCGAATAACCACCTGGCCATCGACCTGCACACCGCGGCGCGCGCCATCCTGGAGGGCTATGCGGAATCGCTGGCCAGCGGCGGGCGTCCGTTCGTGCTGGCCGAGCATCACCAACTGCTGCGCGACATGGCTGTGCACCGGCTGAAAGAGGTCTGCGGCTTTTGGGAGAAGCTCGAAACATGCAGGCCCATCAGGGGCAAGGTCCCGGAGGGCGCGGTGAAGGGCATTTCGCGCATGCTGCCGGACCCCAAGGTACCGCGGCAGTATGTGCACCGCGTCGCCGGACTGGGCAGCCTGGGCCGCCAGCGCTTCGTGGCCGTGGCGAAATGGCATGCCAGCAACATCGCGCGCGAAGCCAAGGCCATGGCTCCTTCGGCGTGCTGGCCGGCGGAGGGCTGCAAGGGTTCCTCGCGCATCCTTTACCAGCAGATTCTGGATACTTCGGTGCGCTGCCTGGACCCCTATGTGAAGCTCAAAGGCAATTGGATCGTGCGGCGGCTGGCACCCGATTGCTCGCGCATCGAGTTAGCCGAACTGCCCAAAGGACACGACGAAAAGGTGCTGCTGCACGCCATGGGGTTCGAAACGGCGAATGTGCACCTGGGCAGCAAGAAAGCCCGCGCCATCCTTGCCGATTTGAAGAAGCGCGGCGATACATGGCTGCCCAAGGCGGCGGAAGAGATGGTGGCGGCGGTGAGCAAAGATTGGGATGAGTGGCGCAAGGCGCATCCCGTGAAGCCGGCGGCCAAAGCCGCCGCTAAGTAGCGCGGTATGGTAGCCTCGATGAAGTCATGTCTAAGAATGCCTTCATCGCTGTTACCCTTGTGTCGGCTGCGTGCGGCTTGGTCTACGCGCAGGACTCCTGGCTCGATCAGGAAGCTCACCGCCCG